>ULSY01021820.1_pt1 | contig 72550 bp, 67 predicted proteins | sample 1957201 | NCBI WGS metagenome assembly ULSY01 (sample SAMEA4835723, study PRJEB28245) | human gut metagenome | biome: gut microbiome; material: fecal sample | place: Denmark | collected 2008
AATTTTTTGCGTCAGAGACCCTCTAAAATCATGCTGTTTGCCTTGTCCACTTCGCTTGACTTTATCGAGTCGAGGTATATCTGCGTCGTCGTTTCCGAATCGTGTCCGAGAGCCTCGCTTATGACGGCCAGCGGTACGGCCTTGCCTCGGGCGATAGTGGCCCAGCTGTGCCTGCTATAGTACATCGACAACGGCAACGGTAGCCCTGCCAGGCGGGCTATTTCTTTCAACAGCCTGTTGGTTTTCCTCATCATGTTCTGGTATTGCCTGCGCTCGCTGCCGTCCTCGCGTGTGATTATTGGCAGGAGGTACTTTGTGGCATTAGGCTTGTACTTGTCTATGATTGCCTGCATCTGTTTCGTCCATTCCACCGTCAGGAGCTGTCCTGTCTTTTTACGGCGGTAGGTCAGGCAGCCGCCGTCAAGGTCGGCTTTCTTCAGGTACGCCATGTCGATGAATGACATCCCGCGGGTGCAGAAGCTGAACATGAACAAGTCCCGTGCGAAGTCAAGACCCGGCTTCCGCGACAAATCCAAGTCGTTTATCTTCTTGATGTCAATGAACGGTATGCTCCTTTTCACGGTCTTGTCCATGCCGCAGTAGACGTGCCTGAACGGGTGCCGGTCGGGCGTAAGCTCCTTTTCTACCGCCAGTTTGTAGTTCGTGCGCAGGATGCGCATATAGAAAGAGGTGGTGTTGCGCGTCAGTCCGCATCCTTGCAGCCACGCCTCGTAGAGTTCCATCAGTCCGCCGTCCATCATGTCGAATGTCAGGTCAGTGCCTTTGCGGAAACGCATGAGGCTGTTGAGCATGGAGCGGTAGGTTTCCGCCGAACGCACCTTGCCGAGCTGCCTCTTGTGCCGTATCTGACCGCGTATGAAGTTGAACACGCTGTCCGGCGTGTCGGTATCGGGCGAAAAGGCTGCCGTGATTTCATCAAGGCTTACCGTGCCGGTTGTTTTTTCGCGTTCCTCCACCATCCGCCTGAGCCTGTCAAGCTCCCATTGAAGTTCCGTTTTCAGCGAAACGAGTAAAGCGTAGCGTGGTGATGACGGAACCGGCAGCAATATCCGCCCTGCCCTTCCGTCCCATTCCTCGGCGAGGATTTTATACTTGCTCGTTATCCTGCGCACCGAGCGTCCGTGTATCAGTTGGAACACCAAGGAGCCTTCCCTGCCCGGCATTGTCGAAGGCCTGAACTTCAGTTTTATAGATGTCATAGTCCAATGTTTTTTATCCGTTTTATAAAAACGGCCGGCGGATTTTTGCGTGCCGGCAAGCCGTCTTGCAAAAGGTGGCCTTTTATCTTCCGAAAACTTATCTTTTGGAGCGCAATATGCGGTCTTTCGCATCCCCAAAAGCCGTGTATTGGAAAGGCTGCGGCATTGTGCCGACACATTTATTTATTATATGTCTGGAACGCATTTATCCCCGGCCTGCCGTAAAGGTAGTGGCAAGACATGATGCCTGCAATACGTTAAACATTGGAGAATTAAGGATTTAATTGGATTTAGGAGGATATCGTTTCCGGCCTGTCTGCTCCGTGTCCTTGACACCAAGCAACATGGTCGGTGTCTTTTTACTACATAAGGCAATACCATATCCTCCGCCAAAGAGGGAACTTCTTGCGCTCCGTTTTACTCAACTGTCTGCGAAGTCCCCACATTGGCGGAGGTATTTGGAAAACTTTGTTCATTTAATGCCTGTTCTTTTGACTGCAAGCCGTCGGGCATCATGTCCGGAAGGCGTTTTCCCGTGCAAATATACTGCGGATGGGAGGAACGCCAAGTGCCGCCTGCGCTTTCGGCGGGATGGCTTGACGGCAGCCTTCCGCAAATTTCCGCGTGCCTTGGAAATTTGGGTATTCCGTCCGCGCTCTCTCGCCTCACACCTGTTTTATCCTCCCTCTTGTCCGCAGTGGAACTACGCACGAAAAACGGCTTTCCCGGCCACGAAGCCCTACGGGGTTTTACAAAAGGGAAAAGAATTGAATTTTATAAACTTATAAAACATCGGACTATGCGTGTAAGAAGAATGACTATCGAACAAGGACTGAGGGTCGGCATTGACCGTTTCCCGAACTTCCACCGGAGCGGGAGCGTAAGAGGCATGAAAAGGCTGTATTACGGCAAGGACTGTCTTTTGGTACGTTGCGGCAGTTACATCTACAATGTATCGAGCGAACCTCAAATCTATTTTCAGGCAAGTGTCTGACATCAAAACAGGGATAAATGACAATTTTAAAACATTTGAATATGGCAGGATATACTGATTTTCCCGAATATGGCATGGAATGTGAACTGATTAAACCGTGGCGTGGTTATCATCACGGGATTGTGGTTGCACTGACAGATACGGGCTTCATCGTGAGGCTGACAAGCGGTGCGGAGATAGAAGTGTACGGTGACGGGATAAAACTTTGTTGATATGTGCAGGCTGATGACACCCCGATTGGAGGAAGCCTTGAAAGGCTATCCCCTTTACTCGCAGGACGGCAGGGGAAAGGAAGCCGTCTGCGTGGCCATCTTCGCGCTCGGTGCGGTGCGCTGGTTCATACTTGAGGGAGAAGTGCAGGAGGGCGACACCATCCTTTATGGCATTGTCGTAGGGCTTGCGGAGGACGAGTACGGCTATGTCTCGCTCAACGAGCTTTCGGACGTGACGCTTGACCTTACGGCACAAGGCTTGGGCAGGTTGCAGGTAAGACGGCAGGAAAATTTTCGCCCTACCAAGCTGAAAAATTTGCAGGACTACCGCCTGCAGCGGTTTCTTGCCGGATTTGAACATTGAACATTAACGAACCCGTCAGCCGTGACTTTTACGGTCACGGCTGGCATAAACAGACAAGACAATGAATACGAATATCAACATTGACGCAGTAATGAAGTGCGGCGAGGCCGACGGATGGGAAGTGCGTGCCGACAGACAGGGAAACAACACAATCTTTGAGTTCTACAAGTTCACGCCCGCAGGGCAGGATTTTTATTTCACGGCATCCATGACCGGAGACAGCATCGACAGCCTGGCAGATGAGATAGAGGACTATTACGAGGGTTTCGACCCCGACTATGAGGCGAGCCTGTGGATTGGGCCTGACGGTCACGGGCAGCGTGGTGCGCCCTACCACATCAAGGACATCATCGCCGACATGGAGGAGGCGGAAGAAATGGTGTACGGATTGTTGAAAGCAATCAGGAAGATTGCGTGAGCTTAAAACCGACAAGACGAAACCGGCCATACCCGCAATGGATGTGGCCGGACTTGCCTTGCATTACTTGGATTTTCAGGAGGAAGTCTGTTCCATTAGTTAACGTCTGAAGTCCTTGCGCTTACGCCCTTTCTTGGGAAATCCCGTTTTCTTGAACAATATCAGGTCTTCGCCGAGGAAACGGAGCCTCCGGTTTGTCTCTGTACGGGAAAAAGGCAGCGGCCTTTCAGGATGGCTGATATAGGCGTAGATAGTGCAACGGTGGATGCCGAGGTAGTGAGCTGCCTCGCGTACTGAATAAGTATGCTCCGGCATGATTTTCCAGAATAACCTGCGTAAGTCCATGATTTGATGTTTTTGCCATAAAGGTACAGGTTGTCCGGATACCGTGCAATACGTCAAACATTGGAGAATGAGGGAGTTGCTTTGAATATTCGGGAATTTGTATGCAGGGGATTTCCGCCGTGTTCAAAAAGCGGCGGTAGGGATTGGAATAACGGATAAATCAGACATAAAATTTTTCGCAAACAGAAAGAGGCATATATTTCAGGGTTGACAGCGTTGACAAGGTTGACTACGGCTTGAGCGCGCAAAAAACATTGTATGTAAGTTCTTATAATACAATAATTTATCTTTTTCTTTTAATGAAAAGATATAATTATAGATATGCCGTGATTTGTCAACACTTGGCTATGGATTTCCTGATTTTACCGAATCTGTCAACGCTTGTCAACGTTTATCAACGCATACTTTTTCATAAAAGTGATTGGTCTATTGGAACTTATCGTTTGTCAACGCTGTCAACCACGAAATGTGTGCATATTATTTTTTGTACTTATTATTCGTAGCACGAATGGATATGCGTTTTATATCTCTGAGTTTATAGATGATGATATATTCTTTTTTTCTTTGCTAATGATGTAATTTTTATTATTTTTGCAGTCGGAAAAATTCGTAATTATTCCGACTTAAAAAGTCTTAAATGCGATATGCAAAATACAGTAGAACAGGATATTAGAACAAAAATATCTTATAGTAAGTATGGCTGTGTGTTTTTTGTATCTTCCTTCCCTCAATTTGATGTGGAGTATGTAACTAAACTCCTCGCCCAATTTGAGAAAGAAGGTTTGATTACTCGCATTGCCAAAGGTGTGTACATAAAGGCACGTAAGACACGGTTTGGTGTGGTATATCCTTCAGCTTTTGAGTTGGTAACAGAGATTGCAAAACGGGATAAGGCAAAGATAATACCTGCCGGCGATACGGCAGCCAACAGATTGGGATTTTCAACACAAGTTCCAATGAATGCTTGTTTCCTGACTTCCGGCTCCTCAAGAAAGCTGCTGTTGGGGAAACGGACAATTACATTGCGACATGGTTCTCCGAAGAATTTTGCATATAAAGGTAAACTTATGCCAGAGTTGGTGCAAGCCCTTCGTAATATTGGTGAAGCCAACATTACGGAAGCAGTAGAAAAAAGAATTGCCACTTTATTTGCAAAAACGCCTGAAGAGGAAACCGTCGAACATGACTTGTTGCTGGCTCCTGTTTGGGTAAGACGAGTTATTAAACGTAATTTGAATAAACCAAGAAAAGAATAACAACGATGAGTAAATGGATTGATTTTTCAATAGATGAGCGCAAGGCTATGGTGCAAGGTGTAGTTGATACCATGCCCATATCCGAGAATGCCGTTGAAAAGGACTGGTGGGTAACGGTCGTATTATATGCGGTTTTTAACATGAAAAATTCCAATTACCTGCTTTTCAAAGGTGGTACGAGTCTAAGTAAGGGTTGGAATATCATAGACCGTTTCAGTGAAGATATAGATTTGGCGCTTGGCCGTGATTTCTTCTTGAATGAAATGAAGTTGCCTTGTGCTAATTGTACAAGTAACACCCAAATCCATAAATTGAGAGAAAAGGCACAGGACTATATGTTTGGAGAATTTACAAATGAACTGAAGGAAAAGCTGGCTGAATTGGGAGTAGACGCAAAGGTTATTCCTGAAAATGAAATGACGGATGAGAACGGAGAGACGCTTAAAGTGGCTCATGACAAGGATCCATCCGTGATTTTCATACAATACCCGTCGCTTTATAATGATAAGGCTGCTTATGCAATACCGACCGTTAAGATTGAAATCAGCGTGCTCTCTATGGATGAGCCATATGAGATGAAGCGCATTTCCTCATTGATTGGAGAAATGTATACTGACGAGGATTCGGATATAGTACAAACGATAAAGACGGTAAGCCCGGCAAGGACATTCTTGGAAAAGGCTTTTTTGTTGTGTGAAGAATATCAAAAGGCGGAACCGAGAACATACAGAATGTCACGCCATTTTTATGACTTGGAGAAACTTTCACATACACCATATGCAGATATGGCTCTGAAAGATGTCAAACTGTATCACGATATAGTCGAGCATAGGAAGAAGTTTTATCATGTTGGTTATGTTGATTACGATAAGGACCTTCCATCTTCAATAACTATTGTTCCCAAAGAAAGCCTGATACCAAGTTATGAAAAGGATTACAATGATATGCGCTCAAGTTTCATTTATGGCGATTCATTGGAGTTCAAAGACTTACTCAAATTCCTTGAAACTTTGCAAAATAAATTCCGCAATATGGTATCAAATGATACAAAAAGGCAAGAATCGATAAGTATGTAGTAAGACAAAACGTTTATGTTAGTATGACATTCTTGCATTTTAATATTTGGCAAAAAAGTATATCATTTCTGTCAAATATCGAAATATTTTGCCAATAAAATAAGATTGTGGGCTTTTCTACTATTATTTGAAATCTAAAATACATAGGCAACAACTAAAAAGGCAAATCACTCTGTACGGGAGTATCATCGTTTTCTTCTCTCACTTCTTGAACATCCGTTATCACCTCCGTTTCGAGGTCAAGCCCGAAGGCTTCTTTCAGCTGCAAGTAGTCGAAGCACAACGCTTTGGGGCGGTTGACTCTGACTTTCCTGACCTGCTGGCCGCTGACGAACTCGACCGTATAGTCCGGCTGGCCGTTGGGCAGGAGGATGGTGAACCTGTCCTGTTTCAGGCCGAGAAACGACGGCTGCGATTTCAGGTAGGACATGACGGTTGACCAGTTGGAGCGGTTGGCCGTGGCATTCATGGTACGGCTGCCGAACAAAGATGAAACCGCTGCCGTGTTCAGGTAAAGAACAGGACGTGCTTCCTTGAATTCGACCGTCTCCTTTGACGACAACGGACGGAAAGATTTTAGGTACCTGATGCGGTAATGTGCGTTCTCTATGCACTTCCCTGAAGTCTGGAAGCCTTGCAGCATGTTCCAGAAGTCGGCTATCTCGGAGCTTTCCTGCGCCAGCTCGTTCTGGTTGCGCAAGCCCCTGAGAGATATGTCGAACAGTTCCGCATAGCCGAAAGGAACGTCGATGACGGTTTCCAGTGTGCGGAACGTGGCCAGCGGTATGACCCAGTTCCCGAAAATACGGTCATGCACTGTCTCATTCTCTAATTTCGTGGCCAGTTCCCGCTTGGTGATGGAGTAGATTTCTGAAAAGTTCCGTTCAAACAGTTCCCTATGTTGCAGTATTTCGACCGTCAGGTGCGTCAGCCCCATGTTGCATATTGCCACCAAATCCTCGTAGCGTTTCTTCTCCGTCTGGTTGAAGGAGGTCTTGGAAAAGGCGAGGAACAGGACACGGGTATAAAGTGCCATATCCTGCGTGGGCTTGTCCTGGCCGCAAAGCACGACACCCGTGCTTACGATGGTCTGTGCCGCCATGCCGTCGGTGCTTGTGTTCTTCTTGGTCTGGCCGCCGCCTCCCCACAGGCCTTTCAAGTATGCTATCTTGCGGATGTCGAGGTCGTTCTTGTACTCGTCGAACACGGTGAGGGTATTGACGGCCTGCGATACACGGTCGTTCATGGCCGGGACGGAGGTCACGCCGAGGTTGGGCGGGTCAACGCCGTGAAGGAAGAAGGACTGGAGGGAGGTGGCAAGGGTGGTCTTGCCCGTGCCTTTCTCGCCGAAAAGGTTGAGAATGGGAAAATGCCTTGTACGTTTGAATACGACATCCCTAAACAGGGTGGCCAGCAGGTAACAAAATGCCACGGTAGCGTTCTCGCCAAAAACATCCATAAGCAACGACACATAGTCGTAGAGTTTCACTCCGCTGCGGTTCTCATGCACCATCAGCCGCTCGAACTGGTATATCTCCGGATTGTGCAGGTAAATTTTGGAGTGTCCGGGCAGGTAGAACGCCTTGCCGTTGACACCGCGGACTATTCCGAGGTCGTCGGCTTTCTTGAACGTGTCGCCGTCCAGTATGCCGTTGCCGAAGGCGAAAAAGCCTTCCTCCGCGTTCCAGCCCAGTTTCCTTATGCGCTCCGCCGTGTCGGTCTTGGAGTACAGGTATTCTTTTACCCTGTTTAATTTGTCTATCTTGGCCAGCCATACGTAGTTGCCCACCGAGCCGACTTTCTGCTGGAAGTTGCTCAGCGAACACAGCTCGGACTCTTTCAGCTCTATCACGCGGCTGAAGTTGTACATGTTGCGCATTCTGAATATGCGCGTGCCGTTGTTCTCGTCCTCGATGTGGAACAGCGGTTCCATGATGAAATTGGAAATCCTCATAGGTTCCCCGTCGTCATCGGGAGTGGCGTAATAGCAGTTGTCACGGATAAATAGGCCGAAACGGCGCAGGAGTTCGGCGTCACGCTGCCTCTCGTCCATCGGGGTAAGGCTGTCCTTTTTCTTGCGGGCTTCGCCACGTGCCTGTATGACAGCCTCACGCCAAAGTTTTGCTTTCCCATGTAGTTTTGAAAGCTGTTCTATGCACTGGTCGAAAACAAGTTGGTCATCCACATAGCGGAGCAGGTCGGCAATCTCCGACACGCACTTACGTTCCTCCACCAACGAGTCTGCGACAAGAAAACGTTTCTGCGCCAGCCAGACGATGAAGTGCTTTTCTTCAAGCGAAGAGAAATCCTCCTTCGAGCGTATGTAGCTGTCCGCATCGTTCTTTATGGGCTTCTCCCTTACGGCATCATCGGGTATTCCATTAGGGTACAAGATATTAAGCTCATCGTCAGGGATAATAGACCTTGCAAAAGGCAGTTCCCTGACCGTCACGTGAAAACCTTTTCGGATAGCGGCCGACCCATTTGCCATGACCGCCTTAAAGCCCGGGCCGAAAGAGTTTCCATCTGCAACGTCCGAATCGGGTATGAAACACAATGAGGAGGTGAATCTCTTTAACAATAAAAACTGGCTGTCCGTCCATGCCGTGCCGAGTGCGGCCACGGTATTGTCATAACCGACGGACTGCATCCGAAGCACGTCTGGCGCGCCCTCCACCACTATGAAATAGTCGGCACCACGTACACGGCTTGCCCTGTCTATCCCGAAAAGGGTTTCTCCTTTGGAATAGACGGTGCTTGTGGCTGAGTTGATGTACTTCGGGGCTTTCGGGTTCGTGCCGATATACCGTGCCGTATAGGCAATGACCCGTCCCCACCTGTTGCGGATGGGTATCATAATGCGTTGCCTGAACATGGCGTATGCACCGCAGTCCTCGCTACGTTTGAGGAAACCAAGCTCAAACAGGGCATCCTCGCTTATGGCAGCCTTGCGGCAATAGTCCATGAACAGGCCACTGTCTTTCGGGGCGTAGCCTATACCTGCAATGGCACAGGTCTCTTCCGGCCATCTGCCGTAAACATAGTCGCGTGCCCGGCGGCTTTCAGGGGTATCCTGCCTCAGGCTGTCGAAAAAGAACTTCTGGATATGTTCAAGGGCGATGAGCAACGACTCACGAAGCCTCGCTTCGATAATTTCATCGTCACTTTGTTCTTCTTCAACGTATTCCACATCAATACCGTGACGCTTGGCGATAAACACAACCGCATCCGTAAAGGAAAGGTTCTCCTTCTCCATGATGAACGAGATGGCATCGCCGCCACGGTTGCAGCCGAAGCAATGATACAGGCCTTTCTGCGGCGAGACAGTGAAGGACGGTGTCCTTTCCGAATGGAACGGGCACAGCCCCACCAAAGACGTGCCTCTCCTTGCCAGACTGACGTAAGGCTTTAGTACTTCCTCTATGCTGATGTTCCTGACTTTGCTTATGGTTGCTTCACTGATCATAGTTTCATTAGGGTATTCCAACAGTCTATGATGGATTGCCCGGAATATTTCGGGCGGCTGAAGTTGCCCGGGTTAAGCGGACTGATATAGCCGTTTTCCCTGTATTTTTTCAGTGTCTTGTGGCTTACGCCCAATTCGGCACACGTCCGCTTGACCGAATAAACTCCTTCCGGGTCACATGTGGGTCTCAATTCCTTCATTATTTCTTATCATGCTTATATGCTTTCGATATTTAATACATTTGTTATAAACACAAAAATGTTTATTATTTTGTTCTCTTATTACGACCGTCTTGCGGACGGTCATCAAAGTAATCCTGTACGGTGCGTTGCAGAAAACGCAGTTCGGATGTCCTGTATTCAACCTTGCCGGGCCGTTTGCAGGGCACGATTTTCCCTTGGCGTCTCCATCTTTCGACATTGCGCCGTCCGAACATCTGGTATGCCTTCCTTTGGCTGACAAATTCGGGGTCGTCATGGTCGGATTTCAACAGCTTAACGATTCTCGCCGCAAGGTCGTCCAGAAATGTGTCATAAGGGATTAAACGGTCTAAAAACTGCAATAACGTCATAATTTTGAGGTTGCTACTTGATACGTCTGACGGTAATTGTCTGATTCTCCCTGTCTGTCCTTGTCTTGAACAGACGGTTGTAGATTGCTCCAAGCTCCGATGCCTGAGTGCGCACGCTTTTCAGTCTTGAAATGGGAAAGGTAACCTCTTCGCCCGCTTCGAGGGCGGTGAGTACGGGACGGATTTTTTCCAAGTTTTCTGCCATAACTCTTGATATTTAATAAACATATAGAACCTTGCCAGTTTCGGCATTATTATATTACGGCTGCAAAATAACAATAAATAAACCATATAGCCAAATATTTGTTTAATAATTATTTTTCAAATATCCAAATAATGATTATAAACAAAGATAGTTATGGATGCCGTAACATATAAAAGGATTGTGAAAAAGTACATTCCCAAGCATTCTTAATGGCACTCTTTGTTTATGTTCCGCAAATGTTTTCGGAGTGGGATTTGTCTATTCGCTTGAAAAATCACACTATTATTAACTCTATTCGCTTGAAAAATTGTATCAATACCTATATTATTCGCTATAAAAAGTGTAACTTTGCACGAGAAGAAAAGAATTATACTATGCTTAGAAGAAAAATAGAAACAGTCTTAGCCAAGTGGAAGACATCCGAGGACAGGAAACCTCTTGTAATAAAAGGCATACGTCAGTGCGGAAAGACATATATTGTTCAGAAATTCGCAAGGGAGAATTACGAGAGCGTGGTTTACATGAATTTCATTCTCGAACCGGACAAGAAATCCGCCTTTGTCGGCAATATAGACGTCGATACCATTATCCTTAACCTTTCAGCCCTGATTAAAGGCAGCCGTTTTATCAACGGGAAAACCTGCATTATCCTTGACGAAATCCAAGAGTGCAAGGAAGCAAGGACGGCCTTGAAGTCATTCCATATAGACGGCCGTTTCGATGTCATCGCCACCGGTTCTCTTTTGGGTGTGAAAGGTTACGGTAAGAAAAAGAAGAAAAACGAGGAGACCGAAGGACAGGATTCCGTTCCTGTTGGCTATGAGACCGTAATAGACATGTATCCGTTGGATTTTGAGGAGTTTTTATGGGCTAACGGAATCAGTGATGCTGTTATTGACTCCATCAAGTCATGCTTTGAAAAAGAAAAGGCTGTTCCTGACGGCATTCACAGGGCATTGATGGAATTGCTGTACAGGTATGTCATAGTCGGAGGACTGCCTGATGTGGTGAACTGCTTCCTTGAGACCAAGAACATTGAGCTTATATACAAGATGCAGCGCAACCTTATCGCTGAATATGAAGAGGATATGGTCAAATATGCCGATGATGCGGACAAGCCCCATATTCGGGAATGCTTCGAATCTGTCCCGAAACAACTGGCCAAGGAGAACAAGAAATTCCAGTACTCCATAGTCAGAAAAGGCGGGAGGGCATCGCAATATCTCGGGAGCATCCAATGGCTGGAAGATGCCGGGATAGTCCGCAGATGCTATAACACACAGATTACCGAGCTTCCGCTGGAGGGTAATTCCATTCCGGATTGCTTCAAAGTGTACACTACGGACATAGGCATACTTATGGCCATGCTCGACTACGGCACCCAGGCTGATATATTAAAGGGCAACCTTCTTGGATACAAGGGTGCCATCTTTGAGAACCTTATGGCTGATTTTCTGTGTAAGTCCGGACAGAAACTGTACTATTTCCATAAGGACAGCGGCCTTGAATTGGATTTTCTGGTAAGGTTCAACGGTGAATGTGTTATACTTGAGGTAAAGGCAAAGGGCGGCAAGGCAAAAAGCATGGCCACGGTTCTTAAAAACAAGGATGTATATCATGCCCGAAATGCGATAAAGCTGGGCCAATATAACGTAGGCCGTGAGGGAGAGGTGCTTACCATTCCGCTTTATATGGGATTCCTTATAAAGGACAATATTGCAGATACCATCATTCCCGACATAGATTTAAGTTCATTGACTGTTTGATAATTCAAGCAATCTAGTTGGAGCTAAACGCTATCCATCAGAATAAAGCTCACCATTAAAGGTGACAACGCAAGCTACAGAAAATGAGGACACATATAGGTCCTCATTTTTTGTTTATATATCTCGGTATGTATCTATTAACATTCCGTACATCATTCTTTTGACAATAATGTTTTGATATTTAATATTTAATGTTTAACTTTGTACGCACAAATAAGGTTTGGCATAATTTGCAAATAACACATAAATGTTTATGTAGTTGCATTATTGCCTAACACTTTTTGAAATGTCATTTTTGGAATAGACCCTATGGATATAAAAGTTAATCCAATACATGTTGGACAGGCAATTGAGAAGAGGCGCAACGAACTCGGAATAAGCAAGTCCGAGCTTGGGCGCAGGATTGGCGTAAACCAACAACACGTCAACCGCATCTTAGAGCGGGAAACGATGGAGACAAAGAAGTTGGTCAAGGTTTGTGAAGCTCTTGATTTTAACTTCTTCACATTGTTCTGCCCCGTCCAGCATCAGATTTCTGCCTACCTTGCCGCAGTGGCAGTGGACGGGAACGCACACAATAATATTGGGGATGCCGAACTTGCGGCACAATTAAATAAGGTGCAATCTGAAGTTGATAATAAAAATGAGACAATCAAACTGTTGAAAGAACAGATAGAGAGTCTTAACGCTCAAATAACACGCCTTGATTCCAACTTGAAGGACAAGGATGCAATCATTGAACTCTTAAAAGAAAGGAGATAATGACACTAATATAATAATGTTCGCGTGAATGTTCCATTACAGGTAATCCAATGGTAAATACCTATTGTAGTTCCTCAAAAAGACTGTACATACACATTACATACACTAACTCTGTAAAGTGTTGAATGTTAGAGTCTAATTGCAGTCGCCTAAGCTGCGGTTGAGGATTAATCGCTACAAAAATTAAGTCTTAAAGAGAAATCCTTAAAAAAGCATACACTTCACATACACTAACTCCATAATAGATTGATTGTTAGAGATGTATTGGAGTGGCGCAGGCGGCTGTGGAGGATACTCTCTAAAAATATCTTAGACATTGATTTAGGCTGTAATGTCCTGTATGCCAGGCGTTACAGCCTAAACTGTTTTTAGAGTTTAGCATATTTTTAATCACTGAATAAACAGCAGAAATTTTATTAATAAAAATATAAATAATGGTACTTTTTATATTTTGCAAGCCTTGCGGGTAAAAATCATATACACATAAATTCAAAATTGACTAACTTTGCGTAATGGTTGAATAAAATAAAATTATAATATGAGAAAGGCAACAATTTTAGGAGCCATTGCAGGTGACATTATCGGTTCTGTATATGAGTTCCATTCTACGCGTAACTACAATTTCGAGCTGTTCAATAACAGTATGAAACCTACTGACGACACTATCATGACCTTAGCCGTTGCCGACTGGTTATTGCATGATTTAAATCTTTCAGAAAGTGAACTTGCAAAGACAATGCGCAAATGGGGGAATAAGTATCCATGGGCTGGATATGGCGGAGGATTCAGGGCTTGGCTAAATAATGCCAACGCTGGACCATATAACTCATGGGGTAACGGATCGGCAATGAGAGTCTCGCCAGTAGGTTTTGCATTTAATACAATGGAAAAGACATTAAGAGTAGCTAAAAAAACCGCAGCAGTAACACATAATCATCCGGAAGGAATAAAGGGCGCTCAAGCAACAGCTGCAGCAATATATCTTGCAAGAACCGGAAACTCAAAAGAAGAAATCAAAAAATATATAACCGATACATTCGGTTACGATTTAAACCGACAATGTGTATATATTCGATTACATTATCATTTTGAGATAAGCTGTCAAGAGACTGTACCTCAATCAATCTGTGCCTTCATAGACAGTAATGATTATGAAAGTGCAATACGTGAAACTATATCCCTTGGCGGCGATGCCGATACCATGGGTGCAATCACAGGTGGTATAGCCTCAGCATTCTACAAGGAAATACCTGACAACATTCATGAATTTGCCTTATCAAAATTAGATGAAGAAATGAAAGCCACTCTCCACGAATTTGAAAATAGATACACATACTAATACTTAAATGCTTTAATTAAAAAGGTGTCAAAAGGCAAATACATTTCCTGTAATAGCCTTTTGACACCTTTTAAAATTCAGTCTGATATATCCTGAACCTCAATTACTTATTTTTTCTTAGTAGGAACGGACTTATAAGCTTTGTTTAATCCGGAAATAACCTCATTAGTTATATCGTATGCTTTATCAGCATAAAGTATATTGTCACCAGCCTTGCTTAAGATCAAAGAATACTTCTTGTCCTTATTGTAAACGGCAAGATAATGTTGTATACTATCACGCAATGCCTTATTAAACTTATCCGTCTCAGCCTGGAACTCATTACCCAAACGCTGCTGCAATTCCCTCAAGTCTGCATCCTGTTTCTGCAGACCAGCCTGAACTGCCTCAGCCTGCTGTTGAGTATATTTATTATTTTGAATATCCTGCTGGAATTTAGCTACTGCATTCTGCAAAGAGCGGCCTTTTGAGTTAATCGTGTTTTGGATATTCTGACTTTTCTTTTCAAGTATAAGCGAATATTCCTTACAGAACTTATACTGGGTCATAATAGAGTCAACCTCTATATAAGCTATTTTCATGTCTGAGCTTGCCGAAGATGTTGATACAGGTTTTTCGTCAACCTTTGGTGCTTGCTTATTGCATGAAGTTACAGCCAATGCCAACAAAGCCACTGCCGCAGCCGAACAAATTACTTTTTTCATACTATATTGTTATTTGTTTAATTATTATTTACGTAAAGTATTTTCATTAAGAACCAATCCTTCGTTTGTGGTATAATGCCGTTCTGAAATGTCAATATAGCAATTATTAACATGCGAAAGACTTTAAATTCTTTCAAATTTCTTATTTTTGCATGCAAAGATAATGCAAATCGTCTTAAACGCAAAATAAAAGCGAATGAAATGAGCCTTTTTATTTGGCTATTATGATATTAAATTCATTAATATATGGATATAAATAACTTAAAACCACAGTGCGTCTTTGAGCAGTTCGCGAAAATAAACAAAATACCGCGTCCATCAAAGCATGAGGAAAAGATGATTGAATTCCTTGTGAATTTCGGTAAAGAGAACAACCTTGAAACCAACGTTGACGAAACAGGCAACGTCATAATACGCAAACCAGCGTCAAAAGGCTGTGAGAACAAACAAATACTGATACTGCAAAGTCACATGGATATGGTGTGCGACAAACTTGTAGACGTGGACATTGATTTTACAAAAGACCCTATAGAGACATACATTGACGGAGAATGGATGAAAGCAAAAGGCACAACACTTGGTGCCGATGACGGTATAGGATGTGCCATACAACTTGCCATACTCGCTGAGGACAATATTGAACACGGTCCTATAGAGTGTGTATTTACAAGAGACGAGGAAACCGGACTAACAGGTGCCCACGGCATGAAAGCCGGCTTCATGACAGGCAATTTACTTATAAATCTTGATAGTGAAGATGAAGGACAGTTCTTCATCAGTTGCGCCGGTGGTATGACGACTATAGCAACATTCAAATTCGAAAAGGAAAAAGCTCCAGAGGGTTATTTCTTCTTGAAATTGTCTCTTAAAGGCTTGCACGGAGGACATAGCGGAGATGACATAAACAAAAAATTCGCTAACGGCATCAAGTTACTTACGCGTTTCATGTATATTATCAGCGAAAAATACGATGTCCGTATTGCTGGTTTCAATTCTGGAAGAATGCATAACGCCATACCAAGAGACGGAATTGTCGTATTTGCTGTACCCTCAGAAGTCAAAGAAGATATACGTATCGCCCTGAACATTTTTGCAAACGAAATAGAAGACGAATTCCATGTAACAGAAAACAATATCTGTTTCAATTTGGAAAGCACTGAAGCCGAACCAATACTGCCAACCCCAATAAGCAAGAACCTTATATTGGCTTTACAAGCTATCGACAACGGCCCCTACTCCATGTGCCAGGATGAAGCTTTAGCATGGATGGTTGAAACATCAAGCAATGTCGCAAGCATTACAACAACTGAAAATGAAATAACCATCGTAGCCTCGCAGCGCTCAAATGTAATGAGTAATCTGACAAATATGGGCAATACCGTTAAAGCTGTATTCCAGTTGGCCGGAGCAGAAGTGTCTCAAGGCGACAAATACCCTGCATGGAAAATGAATCCCGACAGCGAACTTACACAGATTGTCGTTGCAACATACAATAAGCTGTTTGGAAAGGAACCCAAAGTCATAGGCATTCACGCAGGCCTTGAGTGCGGACTATTCTCCGAAAAATATCCCAATCTTGACATGGTTTCAATGGGACCGACATTGCGCGGTGTACATTCACCTGACGAGCGCTTGTTGATTCCTACCGTACAAATGGTATGGGATCATCTTTTGGAAATAATGAAGAATATTCCCGACAATAATCATTGACAAATGAATCATTCGTTCAGAACCATCATTGTCTGTGTAATAGTTATGGCCGCATTATCGGGCTGTGGCAAACAACACAAGGCGGAAGAAGTTGTAAAAGATTTCCTTGACGTCAACCTGAAGGAAAACAATTACTCGATAAGTTTCACCAAAATTGATTCCACAAGGCTTGTTACAGATAGTGCCGTAAATGCGATGAGGGAAAATGCCAAGAAAAATACAGCTTTTAAAAATAACATTAAGTACAACTCTACCCCGTCACAGAAAGTGTACATGTTTACAAAGGCTGTAATCCGATTTAATGAAGACACTATCCGCCACACTTTCTACCTAACTCCTGACCTTACACAGGTCGTATCATTTAAGGACAATTGATGAGCGGTACAAATTTTATAATAACGTCCCTGCATATGTTTCACAACACATAGCAGGGACGTTTCATCTTGAAACAGTACAATTATTAACTTCTCAGGTAAAAACTAACAATAATTCAGGCCAACATCCTGATGATGTACTTCCTCATCTCCTTCCGTGCAGAGCCTAAACGGTTTTCAACACTTTTATAATTCATATTTAGCGTTTTTGATATTTCCGAAACGGCAAGTCCGTCATAAACGTTCATGCGGTAAATCATGCGCTGTTTCTCGTTTAGCCTTGCCATCCCACATTCCAAGATTTCCTTTATCTCCGCAACATCACATTCCGGCGTAACATTCCATTGTACGCTACAAGGCAAGGAACAGACATAACCTGCATATTCATTTTCAAACTTCTTATGCCTATAATGGTCACATATAAGATTGCGCACTATGGTATAAACAAGGTTGGACAATGTCTCTACAGTTATTATTCCATCAAGCGACAACAACCTCGTAAACACATTTTGAACTATATCGTCAGCAACCTCCGGATTACGCACTTTACCAATTACATAGGTACGTAACTCGGTGTAATGCTCCATATAATATTTCCTGATTGTAGTAAACTTTGTCTCAAGTTTTTTCATGGCCTAAAGTTGACTTTAAATACCTATCGCAAAGATATGACATTATTCCAACAAGTTAAATTTCTTCAGTGATTAATTTCCTTGATAAGACAAATACACAACCTTTTGATAAAAATATTAATCATTCATAGACAACGAAATTCAACAAATATACAGTATATATAAAGAACTACGTTCAATTCATACGGTTAAAACCGTTCAAACAATACGTTAGAACCGCCAAAAGCAATCGTAAAAGCCGTCCTTGCGGCGCAAATGATTTACCTCGACAACAATCATGATGGCACGAATTTTGCTTGATATAAAATGTTAAGATTAAAGAAACATATAAAAACATACAACTATGCAAAAAGGTAATATAGGGGTAACTACTGAAAACATATTCCCCGTAATTAAAAAATTCTTGTATTCAGACCATGAGATTTTCCTGCGTGAAATGGTTAGCAACGCTGTTGACGCAACACAAAAAATGAAAACCCTGGCGGAAAAAGGAGAATTTAAAGGCGAACTTGGCGACCTCACCGTACATGTAAACCTCGACGAAAAGAACAAGACACTGACAATAAGCGACCGAGGTATAGGTATGACCGAAGAAGAAATAGACAAATACATCAACCAAATAGCTTTTTCGGGCGTAAACGATTTTCTAAACAAATATAAGGATAATGCAAATGCCATAATAGGACATTTCGGCCTCGGTTTCTATAGCGCGTTCATGGTTAGCGACAAAGTCGAAATCATTACCAGAAGTTATAAGGATGGAGCAAAAGCCGTAAAATGGAGCTGTGACGGTAGTCCTTCATTTGAAATAGACGAGGCTGAGAAAGCTGAACGTGGTTCTGACATTATACTTCACATTTCGGATGACTGCAAGGAATTTCTCGAAAAAGACCGCATACAGTCATTGTTGAACAAATACTGTAAATTCATGCCCGTAAAAATTGCGTTCGGGAAAAAGACTGAATGGAAAGACGGGAAACAGGTTGAAACAGCTGAAGACAATGTAATAAATGACGTAGAACCATTATGGACAAAAACTCCAAGTACGCTGAAAGACGAGGATTACAAGAAATTCTACCACGAGCTTTATCCTATGCAGGACGACCCGTTGTTCTGGATTCATCTAAATGTAGACTATCCGTTCAACCTTACAGGTATCTTGTATTTCCCGCGCATCAAATCCAACATTGACTTACAACGAAACAAAATTCAGCTTTATTGCAACCAAGTGTTCGTAACAGACCAGGTTGAAGGTATTGTACCTGACTTCCTAACGTTGCTGCACGGTGTAATCGACTCTCCTGATATCCCTCTGAACGTAAGTAGAAGCTATCTACAGAGCGACAGAGACGTCAAGAAGATTGCCACTTACATAACAAAGAAGGTTGCAGACCGCCTGAATAGCATATTTAAGGAAAACCGCAAAGAATATGAAGAGAAATGGGACGACCTAAAGTTATTCATCAACTACGGCATGCTGTCACAAGAAGACTTCTATGACCGCGCAAAAGATTTTGCCCTGTTCAAGGATGTTGACGGTAAATATTTTACTCTTGACGAATACAAGACATTAATAAAGGACAACCAGACCGACAAGGAAGGACAACTGATTTATCTTTACGCAACCAATAAGGAAGATCAATACTCATACATAGAATCTGCCAAGGACAAAGGCTATAGCGTATTACTTCTTGACGGCCAGCTTGACGTACCAACAGTATCAATGTTCGAACAGAAGTTCGAGAAGAGCCGTTTCATGCGTGTAGACAGCGACATCATCGACCGTCTTATCGTAAAGGAAGACATTAAGAAAAATGAGCTTGACAGTGACCAGACTGACAATCTGTCATCTGCTTTCCGCTCTCAAATGCCACAAATAGAAAAGGCGGAATTCAGTGTTGAAGTACAATCGCTCGGAGAAAATGCTCAACCTGTAATTATTACCCAAAGCGAGTATATGCGGCGAATGAAGGATATCAGCCGTTATCAAAGCGGAATGAGTTTTTATGCCCAAATGCCTGACAGCTACAGCCTGGTTCTAAATAGCGACCATGCACTTATCAAGGGAATACTTGACGATGAGAACGCAAAATGCGGCGAGGCACTAAAACCTGTGATAAGCGAAATCAAGGGACAGCAGGCACGCCTCTCTGCCCTGCACCAGAGCCAGAGTAAGAAGAAACCGGAGGAAATAACGCAAGAAGAAAAAGACGACCTTGCCAATACTGAAAAGGCACTTAACGAGCAAAGGGACAAGAAAAAACAAATAATATCCGATTATGCGAAGGACAACAAAATCGTACACCAACTCATAGACCTTGCCCTCTTGCAGAACGGCATGCTGAAAGGGTCGGCTCTTGATGCATTTATCAAGCGGTCAGTAGCGCTTATCAAGTAAAGTACAAAGTGTTTAAAAAATTTGAACGGTCGGAAACATTTTTGATTTCCGACCGTTTTTTATAATAACAAGCCTGACGTATTTATTTTAAGCCGCTAACGCATAATTTTACCTAAAAACAACAACTTACAGCTGACTTACCTTTTATCAAAATGTAAAAGATGGCTTTTCGCTTCACGTTTGACGGCAAACAGCATGCTAAAAGGTCATCTTTTACAGAATAAAAGACCGTTAATCACAAAATAAAATGGCAACAATAAAATAAGGATGACAACTAACACCATACTAACACTATACGGACGCACAAAAAATCAGCTACATCGGAATAACATTCATACATCCAAGAAATTATAAAATATACGTGGTTCATGACTTATTCTGCTATATTTGTGTAACTTTGCAGAAAGTAAAACCTGAAATATAAAGTACATTTTTAATATGCGTGTAATAAGCAATGAGGTAATCAGGCATAACAAAGCGGATGATTGCGAAGCTGTATATTCACTTATCTGCGACATGGAATCACGGCAACTACCATACGAACAGTTCAGGCAGATATACAACCTACAACTAAAATCAGACTTATATACTTGCCTGATATACGAAAAAGAAGGGACTGTGCGGGGGTGTATAAACCTTAGGATGGAGCAACAATTACACCATGCAGGCAAGATATGTGAAATCATGGAATTAGTCGTTGACGGCTCGTGCAGAAGTACAGGCATTGGCAAAACTCTGTTTGACGCAGCTTGTGACGAGGCAAAACGGCATGGTTGCATGCAGATAGAGGTATGCTGCAACCAGCTTAGGGAACGTACACATAGATTCTACGAGAGACAAGGCATGCACAATTTTCACTATAAATTCTCGCGAAGTTTTACCGATGATGATGACGGAACGAACAGACTTGGGCGATGACAATCGCTATTAAAATACATCCTTACCGCTATAACTATTGGCCTCTAAAACAACATCAGATAATAAAAAAGCATTATATTTGCAGTTGAAATAAACATTATGGCATAAATGCTTAATAATGAATACCATGGAAAATCGAAACGCAAGCAAAGATACGTTTGACGGGATAAAATCAATGGTTGTTGAGTTTCTGAAAAAATATTTCAACGCCATGCCCGACAAGGAAAATGAAGAAGAAACTATACGCGGAATAAGCGCCGGAGTATCATTCAAAGGCGCAACCCTATGGGTTCTTGTTTTCGCCATATTCATTGCTTCATTAGGACTTAACGTCAATTCCACTGCCGTAATCATTGGCGCCATGCTCATATCTCCACTTATGGGACCAATTATCGGTATGGGGTTAGCCGTCGGAATAAACGACTTTGAGCTGTTGAAACGTTCGGCTAAGAATTATCTCGTGGCAACGGTTATAAGCGTTATCACGGCTACAGTATATTTCCTTCTTACCCCACTTGACGAAGCCCAGTCCGAACTCTTGGCACGTACCTCCCCAACTCTTTACGACGTACTTATTGCCCTGTTCGGCGGTGCAGCTGGATTCGTAGCCTTAGCCACAAAAGGCAAGGGCAATGTACTGCCTGGTGTGGCCATTGCTACAGCTCTCATGCCACCATTATGTACAGCCGGGTTTGGTATCGCTACAGGAAATTTCTACTATTTCCTTGGAGCATTTTACCTGTTTTTCATCAACACCGTATTCATAAGTCTTGCAACCTACTTAGGCACAAGAATGATGAAGTTCAAGCAAAAAAGCTTTCTCGACAACGACCGCTACACAAAGGTAAGACGCTATATCATCATTGCTGTGGTGGCAACCATGGTACCAGCTGTATTCATGACATACAACATTGTCAGGGAAAGCATATTCAAGACGAACATAAGCAAATTCGTAAATGACCGTCTGGAAAATACCGGAACACGCATTATATCTTATGACGTGAACAGTGACAGCCTGACTTTACGTGTAGTTGCCGTAGGAAGGGAGCTATCGGAGAATACAATTAAGAACGCTGAACAATCTATGGCGGATTACAAGCTCGGACGATACCGACTGCAAGTTATACAGGGTTCAGAATCAGACTCCGTAATGCTTTTAAACAATAAATTAGCCAATATGCGTACATCAACGGATAATTATGCTGCAATGTTTCACGAAGAAGCCCAGAAAACGGCACGCCTGCAAGAACTTCTTAATGAATACACACGCTATGAAGCAATGGCTCCTGTCATCGCCAAAGAAACCAAAGCGTTATTTCCCAAGACCAGGAATATAAGTCTTGCATTGGCAAACGAGGCCTCGGCTGATACTACGGTTTTAAAACGGTACGTCGTTGCAATAATTGGAATTGAACAACAAACAAGGTTAACCGATGACGAACAGAAAAGAATGTCTGAATGGCTCGGTACGAGATTAGGTGTTGACACAGTACATATTTTCATAAGGCACTGACTTCAAGCCTATTTCTCTTATCCACACTATGTTGCAAAACAGCCGCCATCCAGCAGTCACTTATTCATCATGGTAGAAATAATAAAACCAATATGTGCCGCCGTAAGTATCACGCACGTATGATTCACGCTTACGCTTATCGGTATATTTACGTTCAAGTTCCTGGAAATCAGCATAGTCTGCATCAAGCACCTCGTTGTGGTACACTAATACAGGATTTGCCCTTAAATGAGTGTAAAGTGTCAATGCCTCACGGTAATGCTTCGGCAATGACGGCGAACTTAAATTATACTTGTATCTGATTGCATTAACGAATCCGTCAAGATTCTTGTCCAAAAGAAAACCACATAGTAAATAATCCGTAACTGGTTTCATCGCCAATCCATTATTTTCTATGTAAAGTAAATATTCCATAGGCGACATACGGCCTTTGCGGCGTATGCTAAGTGCCTTGAAAATCCTGCTCTCCGGATAGAACAGACACCTGACACTGTCCGAATTAGGCAATAAAGCCGATGATCCGCCAACAACAGGATATTCAAACAGTCGTTCACCCAACTGTCTCTGGCGGGACAAAGCGTATATACGCAACATCGTAAGCGACGCATCTGTATCGTCTGATTTTGCACCAACTTTTATTGCCTCGGCGTAATTACCTGAATTTAAGAGACTTTCAACACGCAAACGATAGTGGAACAATCTATCACTGTTACCGCAAAGACATACACAAATGAACATTACGGCCATAAGTAAGAGATTCCGCCACAACTCACCTAATAGTGTATAATGCGGCACTGAATATGACATGTCTTTTCCACTATATCGGGCATACATCGAAATTGCTACGTACACGACAAGCAATAACGGAGCAAGCCATAACCATACAGAATAAAATGGATTACTATCGAATTCTGGATTTACACCCGTCAACGCCGTTAGCAACAATAGAGAAGGAAAGAATGTCAAGACATAAAATCCACCCCTGAATGTATATAATTTTCTTGCCGCAACATGGACAAGATACAGCACCGTTGTTATAACTACGGTACCTATCATCCTGTTATAATGAGTGGTTCCTCCAGACAAAACATGCTGTATCATGAAAAGCAGGTCTGCCTGAAAGAAATACAAATATACAAATACAAACAATATGAAAACAATAGCACATGCCGAATTCAGCAATGTGCTATTGTTTGAGTCAGCGCTACGCGTCATTTCAATTCTTCTTTAATACTACTGCCGAACGTGCCGGAATATAAAGCTTTAGCCATTCTTTATGGTCTTTAACGTACAGCGGATCATAATTCGTGACATGTGTCATTGTATCGTCAGCAAAACCATTGCCACCAAAATCCTTTGAATCTGTATTAAGTACGACATCATACGACCCAGTAGGTACGAGGAAACCATAATCCGTAAACGAACGTGTAGGACTGAAATTAAACACAAATACCAAATCACCACGCATAAAAGCCAAAACCTGGTCACCGTCATTATGCCATATTTCCTGCACAGGTGTGTTCTGGAAATTACGCACACTCTTTATCACCTTGAGCATCGCCTTGTCAAAATCACCAAGGTAATGATAACATAAGTCATGATTGTCTACAAGGTTCCATTGCCTGCGGGCGTATTTATAACTCCAGCCATTTCCTTCGCGCGGAAAGTCTATCCACTCCGGATGACCAAACTCATTACCCATAAAGTTAAGGTAACCTCCGTTTATAGCACCTGCGGTAACAAGGCGTATCATCTTATGTAACGCTATACCACGATGAACGGTCTCGTTCTCATCGCCTTTCTTAAAATGCCAATACATGTCCGCATCGATCAACCTGAAGATTATCGTCTTGTCTCCCACCAGAGCTTGGTCATGACTTTCACAATAGCTTATGGTTTTCTCGTCCGGACGGCGATTTTTCACCTCCCAGAATATACTGCTCGGCTTCCAATCCTCATCACTCTTTTCCTTTATTGTCTTTATCCAATAATCAGGAATGTTCATTGCCATACGATAGTCGAAGCCAAAACCGCCATCCTCAAACTTGGCCGCAAGCCCAGGCATACCACTTACCTCCTCGGCAATGGTAATGGCGTCAGGATTTACTTCATGTATAAGTTTGTTTGCTAGAGTAAGGTAACAGATTGCGTTATCATCCTCATGTCCATTGAAATAGTCGCCGTAATTGCAGAAAGCCTCGCCCAAACCATGACTGTAATATAGCATTGAGGTAACACCGTCAAAACGGAATCCGTCAAAATGAAATTCCTTCATCCAATATTTGCAATTACTCAACAGAAAATGAATAACGTCATCCTTGCCATAATCAAAGCATAAACTGTCCCAAGCAGGATGTTCATGCCTGTCACCTGGATAAAAATACTGGTTCGGATCTCCGGCAAGGTTACCAAGTCCTTCAACCTCGTTTTTTACCGCGTGGCTATGCACTATATCCATTATGACGGCAATACCGTTACGATGGGCTTCATCAATAAGGGCTTTTAGCTCTTCAGGAGTTCCAAAGCGGCTCGAAGGCGCAAAGAAACTACTTACATGATATCCAAACGAGCCATAATACGGATGTTCTTGTATAGCCATTATCTGTATGCAATTATAGCCATCTTCGATGATTCTTGGCAATACATTGTCCTTGAACTCTGTATAAGTACCGACCTTTTCCGCATCCTGTGCCATTCCTATGTGGCATTCATAAATCAACAGAGGGCTCTTATTCGGCTTAAACTTCTTTTTCCTCCATACATAAGGTTTCTCAGGATTCCAGACTTGCGCAGAGAATATTTTTGTATTGTCATCCTGCACTACTCTCTGAGCCCATGCAGGAATTCTCTCGCCATGTCCACCGTCCCAATACACATGCATCTTATAAAGGTCACCGTGCTTTATTCCCTTTTCTGATATCTTGAGTTCCCAATTTCCGGTTCCTTCTATTCGCTTAGCCTTATATTTTTCAGATTCTTCCCAATTGCTGAAATCTCCGACCAGATATATCGCTGTAGCATTAGGAGCCCACTCTCTGAATACCCAACCACGGGACAGCTTATGCAATCCATAATAATCATATCCGCTCGCAAAGCCCTCTAAAGTATCTTTACCGTTACGTGTCAGTTGGTTCAGTTTCCATACGGCGTGGTCATGCCGGCCTCTTATTGCATCTTCATAAGGAGCAAGATATCCATCGTTAGCCACTAAACCGATATGTTCCGGCTGTTTAGCCGTTACCTCAGTTTTAGTTTTTACCGTTTTTGACTTTCTTGTTACCATAATACTTTTTCTTATTACGAATAATCTAATTACAGCATTTATGCCAACACCTTAAATATAGCTTTCTTTATTTCTGGTACTCCAGCTATACATGGAGCATGTCCGTCCTGCGGGAAAAATATGGCAAACTCACCAGGTTTACATGTAACGTATGTGTCAGCCATGCCCTCGTACTTAGTTATATCTTTTTCATTATTGTATTCTGCATCTGGCAAATCGCACAAAGGAGTATAGCCATATGTTTCTTCAGCACTAAGAGGAATTTGTATGTCTATCATCTTATTGTGCGTCTCTAACACCGCAACCTCCTTTGTCTTACCTTTTGCCACTTGTACATTGACAAACAGATCCGAACCTTTTATTTCATGTTTGCCAATCTCCAGAGTGTTCAAGTCATTAGACTTAATAAAATCCAAAACATCTTTGAACAAAGGATTCAATGATACGTATTTGTCCAAATTCTCAAGCGTGTCTATTACCATAATAATTAAATTTAAAAGATTATTGAACTCTGTTTCCTAAAATATACATTCCTTGTGAAACGATATTACCGTTACGGTCTTTTTCTATAAACTTTCCGTCCCGCAAGTCATCCTTATATGAACCTTCAAAGCGTCTTCCGTCCTTATCAACCTCGACAGCCTTGCCGTTTCTCTTCCCGTCAACATAAATGCCTTTAAACTTACTACCATCTGCGAAATGTACAATAACTTCGCCATCAAACGTTCCGTTTTTGAAATTGCCTTCATAAATGTCACCGTTTTTTTTAGTAAGCTTGCCATGGCCATTCTGTTTATCATTTTTCCAATAGCCATTATATATATCACCATTTTTCCATTGCAACACACCATGACCATCTTTGTCTCCACCGGTAAAATGCCCTGTATAACAATCACCATTAGCAAATGTAAATATACCTTCACCAGTACGTTTACCCCTTAAATAATCACCTTCATAAACGTCTCCGTTTTGGAATCTATATATGCCTTTGCCATTCTGGACATCATCAAACCAATCACCGGTATAAACGTCACCATCTGCATACTTGTTTGTACCCTTACCCGACCTTAAATTCTCAAGCCACATACCATCATAAGTCGTACCGTCTGCCCAATCGAAAAAGCCTTTACCGCTCTTCTTGTCATCTTTCCATTCTCCATCATAATAAGCGCCGCTACTATAGGTATATTTCCCTTTTCCATTACGTTTATCTTGCCGCCATTCGCCATCGTAAATATCACCATTATAATAATACATTACGCCATGACCTTGCTGATAATCCCTGAACCACAGCCCTACGTACTTATTGTTGTTCATAAAATAATAAGTACCACGCCCATGTTGTTGGTCCAGAAACCACTCTCCGTCATATTTTTCACCATCAGAAAAAGTATAAACCCCATAACCTTGACGCTTTCCTTTAACATAATGTCCTTCATAAGTATCTCCGTTCTTATAAACAGTCTTACCTTTACCATGAGGTTTACCGGCAACCATCTCTCCCTGGTATGTTCCTCCGTCTTTCGTCTCGCATGAACCTAAAGTTATCTTTTGGGCATTTACATACAATGGTAGTATCAACGCCATAAAAACGAGTAATATATTATTCTTCACGATTATCCTTTTTAAATTTATCACCAAAAGTAATAAAAATCTGCCACACGGCAAAAATATTTATTAAAAAACGATAGACTTACAGAGTTTATTGAGAAATATTAGTATCTTTGTAAAAATATTAAAACCACAAAAAGATGAATTTCGTAGGAATAATACCTGCCAGATATGCCTCTACACGTTTTCCAGGAAAACCTTTGGCAAAACTTGGTGGTAAAACTGTAATTGAAAGAGTATATAGGCAAGTTTCTAAAGTTCTTGATTACGTTTACGTCGCTACGGACAGCGAACAAATTTTCAACACTGTTATGTCTTTCGGTGGCAACGCCATCATGACGTCTCCTAATCACAAAAGCGGTACTGACAGAGTTGAAGAGGCTGTAAACAAAACAGGGAAGAAATTTGATGTAGTAGTAAACATACAAGGCGATGAGCCTTTCATTCATGAGTCTCAAATAAAAACTATATGTGAATGTTTTGACGATCCGCAAACAATGATAGCCACGCTGGGGCGACCGTTCTCAAATAACGATACAATAGCCGAACTTGAAAATCCCAATTCGCCTAAAATCGTATGCGACAACAATAACTTCGCAATGTATTTCAGTCGAAGCATCATACCATATATCCGCAATGTTGAAAAACAAGAATGGCTAAATAGTTTTAATTATCTTAAACATATTGGATTGTATGCCTATAGAAGGAATGTTCTGTCAGAAATAACACAATTAAAACAGTCCTCATTAGAAATAGCAGAAAGTCTGGAACAATTAAGATGGCTCCAAAACGGTTACAAGATAAAAGTTGGTATAACGGAAATTGAAACAATAGGTATAGACACCCCTGAAGATCTGCAAAAAGCTGAGGAGTTTTTAAACAAAAACCGATAAAATGACAGAAAAGAAAGAACTGATATTGTCATTGGGAAGCAATGCCGACCAAGAAGAATGCATGTCGGCGGCATGTACAAAACTGCATGAAATGTTTGGTGACGATATTGTGTTCAGCCAACAAATGTGGACAAATCCTATTGGCATCGACTCAGATAAGTTCCTTAATTGCCTTGTTTTCACTCATACTTCACATAAACTGGAATATATAAACAAGGCAATGAAACATATTGAGCGGCTATGTGGCAACCGGAAAAGAGCCAGGGCAAATAACATTATAAAGATGGACATTGATATCTTAAAATATGGTGAGCAAATATTACACAATAATGATTGGAGCCGTGCATATATCATTACAATGATGAAAGATTGCCCCTTTAAATAAAAAATGTCTACAGAATTAAAAACATAATAGAATGGTCAGACTCTTATTTTTTACATTTTTATTAGCTATATCAAGTTATGCTAACGCTCAAGAATTCGACAAATATTTCCTTGACCGAACCCTGCGCATTGACTATATATTCTCCGGAAACAAATCTCATCAGGAAATAAGTTTATCAAATCTTTATACAATGCCTCACTGGTTCGGTAAAAGACTGAATCTTGACAAAATTCCAGTAGAAGGCAATGGACAAATTACCGTACGTACACACAACTCAAAAAAGACAATCTACAAAAATTCATTTTCAACACTATTCCAGGAATGGTTGTCTTATGACGAGGCTGCAGGACCGGCCCACTCTTTCGAGAACGTGTTTCTTGTCCCCATGCCTAAAGACACTGTTGACATAACAATAGAACTGCGCAATAATAGGCGAGAAACGATAACCTCATATACCCATACAGTCGTACCGACGGATATTTTAATAAAAAAAACAGGCGAACGTAACATTACGCCTTATGTTACATTACAACAAGCACAAGATTCATCAAGGTGCATACACGTCGCCTTTGTGGCAGAAGGTTACACTATAAATGAAATGGATACATACATAAACGACGCGAAAGAGGCTATGGAAGCTATTTTTGCTCACGAGCCGTTTAAGTCGTCAAGAGACCGTTTCAATGTAATTGCCGTAAAATCAACCTCCATAGAAAGCGGAACCAGCGAACCGTCAAAAGGAATATGGAAAGAGACTGTTCTTGGTTCTCACTTCGATACATTCTATAGTGACAGGTATTTAACCACACTTAACCTCACAACCTTACACAACAAGCTTGCCGGAACACCATATGAGCACATAATAATACTGGTTAATACAGCTCAATATGGAGGTGGCGGTATACTTAATTCATATGTCCTATCCATGACTCACCATCCCATGTTCAAACCAGTGGTAGTACATGAGTTCGGACACAGTTTTGGGGGGCTTGCGGATGAATACGCCTACGATTTTGAACAAATACCAATGTATCCCCATGATGTCGAACCATGGGAACCAAACATAACAACCCTTAAGGACTTTCACGGAAAATGGGAAAGCATGATATCACCCGGCACTCCAATTCCTACACCTGACAGTTCAAATCCCGAAATCATAAAGACAAAAGTCGGATTGTTCGAGGGGGCAGGATATAGTCTAAAAGGTGTGTATCGTGGAACACAGGATTGTAGAATGCGCACTAACGAGACTCCTGAATTCTGTCCGGTTTGCCAAAATGCACTACAACGTTTAATCGACTTTTATACAAAGTGAGACATTACATAATCATATTTCTGTTATCTGCCGTAATACAAACATCGGCTAACACGGTACAGTACGACACAATGCCTGATACTCGTAAATTAGGAATTGCTTTAGACTATTTTACAGGAGGGAAATATCATGAAGCATTGATTATGTTTCTCAAGCTTGATAAAAGATATAAACTTAACCCACGTTTTAAAGCATACATCGGACTTTGCTATTATTATGAGTGGGATTATGAACAGGCATGCAAGTACCTTGATAATGCGTTACCATCATTAACCATTTACGCGCCTGCGGAAAGAAGCATTTACTATAATGCCGCAGCAGAAAGCCATTTTGAGCTAAAGGAATACAGATTGGCCATACCTGTTTACGAAATGGGACTGCTGACATGCAGACAAAGCGAAAAAGCAAACATTTTTTATAAACTTGGTTTCTGCTATATGCTTATAGGAAAAACTGACATTGCCGCTGATAACTTCAAGTCGGCACTTGCATACTACAAGACATATCCTGATGCAAACTCTAAAGCGCGTATTACACAACTCAAGAATATGATACGGGGACTGGAAACAAACAATACGACCACAGGGGCTTAAACAAATATAATAATATGATATTCTATTTATCCGGTACAGGCAACACAAAATGGGCTGCATCCATTCTCGGCCAGATGACGGGAGAACGACTCATAGATATAACAAAAGTAAAAGAAGAAACAGCTTATTTTACACCAAACACTAACGAGCGCATAGGTTTTTGTTTCCCTGTGCATGGCTGGCGTCCGCCATTAGCATTTCGCAGATTCCTCAATAAACTAAGAATTGACAATCCAAACAATCATTATTGTTATGCCCTGTGTACAGCTGGCGACGATATCGGAGAAACTATGGATATACTGAAAAAGGATTTGGCACAACATGGAATAAAACTCGATAGTGCATTCTCGCTAATAATGCCGGAATCATATGTCGGTTTACCGTTTATGGACGTTGATACAAAAGAAAATGAGGAGCGCAAAAAAGTCAAGGCTGCGAAAGACTTGACTATATACGGTCAGTTCATCACTGAAAGGAAAGTCGGAATGACATATCTCACGCTTGGACGGTGGCCACGGGTCAACAGTCGGTTACTCGGAGGGTTTTTCACAAAATACCTCATTACCGATAAACACTTCCGTGTTGTTGCCAATAAATGCATTGGCTGCAAAACTTGTGCCGCAGTATGCCCTGTAAATAACATAGTGCCCAACAATGACAACATGCCTCAATGGAAGCACAACAACACGTGCCTTACATGTTTTGCCTGTTATCATCATTGCCCGACACATGCCATTGAGTTCGGAATAATGACCCGCAACAAAGGGCAATACTACTTCAAATGAAATAATATGAAAACGGGTATACCCAAATGAACAACGGCCATACCACAAATTCACCCAGGCATACCCGGAATAGTTCCATCACCTTATAAAATTAGTTCGGATTGTTGGCTCCACCTTCGGCAGAGCCACGCCAGCCTTCTTTCCGGCTTCAATACATTTAAGCAACCATGCCATGTTCTGGCCCAAGCGCCTCATCGTCTGCATTCCCTCTTCGTCCTGCAACACTTCCTCTGGCTTATTTCCATGCACTTGGTTCCAATAAGTAGAAGGCACAGTAGGCATATTACTAATTCCATAATACTTATTAATGTCGTCAAAACCAGCCGTAGCACCACCTCGGCGACAACTTACAACTGTAGCCGCTGGCTTGTTGGCATACATGGCTGCCTTGCTACAAAAAGCCCTGTCCATAAAAGGCTTTATGAATCCAGACGGGCCTGCAAAATGAATAGGCGTACCGAAAATAAAACCATCTGCACGTTCGGCCTTCTCAAGAAAAGCGTTCACGGTGTCCTTGTCATACCAACAACGCTTTGTTCCGCTGCAACGTCCACAACCAATACATCCCATAATAGGCTTGTTGCCACACCAAAACATCTCTGTCTCAATACCGCATTTAGCCAACTCTGCCGCAACAACATCCAATGCCGCGTTTGTACACCCGTATTGCTTCGGACTTCCGTTAACCAATAAAACCTTACTCATAATCCTCAATTAAATACCTTGAATCCTAAAAAATACTCCATGTAACTAATACACTCTCGGGCCAAATATAGCCGTACCGATACGCACCATAGTGCTTCGACACTCCACAGCCTCCATATAGTCACCGCTCATGCCCCACGAACGTTCACGGAAACTGTCATTATCGGCAAAATAGTTCGTCTTCACCTCATCGAAGAAAGCCGCCGCAGTGTTGAACTCGTCACGTATTTGTTCTTCATCGTCAACATTCGATGCCATCATCATCAGGCCGCATATCCTCACGTTGGCAAGACCGCGCCATTCGCCGGCTGCCAACATTTCACGACATGCATCAAGCGTAAAACCGTATTTAGTAGCTTCTTCAGCAATATGCAATTCAAGCAACACGTCAATCACCCGGTCGTATTTAGCTGCCTGTTTGTTGATTTCCTTCAACAACTTCATCGAATCCACTGCGTCAACCATCGCTATATACGGCGCAATGTACTTCACCTTATTCGTCTGCAAGTGTCCGATAAAATGCCACTCGATGTCCTTTGGCAACACCTCAGCCTTTCGGCTCAGTTCCTGTTCATGGCTCTCGCCGAACACACGCTGACCTGCGGCATAAGCAGCCTCTACATACTCTGCTGGATGAAACTTGCTCACAGCCACAAGTTTTACATCATTAGGCAACGTTTCCCTTATGGAACGCAGGTTTGCGGCTACATCGATGTCTATCATCACTTAGCCTCCTCTCCGCTTGCTTCCTGTTCGTACTCTGGCCTGTCGTCTACCTCAGTTTTATTGCCCAGAGTCTTATTATGCTCAAATACGTCCATAATCTGCGTCTCGGCAACGCTCGCTATCACGTAATCAATCATTGTGCCGCCCATCACTTCATCAATGCTTTTCACCGCCTCGGGCAAAGAGCCTGCGTGTACAAGATAGTTCACCGTTGAACGCTTCTCTTTCTCGGTCTTATCATCGATGGTAATAAACTGCAGTTTCGTCTTATACCAACGGTCTGCTGACGGTGAATCACTAAAGAACACCTCTCCGTATGCGGCTTTCTTGATGTCACGCACCTCAAACTCGCCACTGATATATGCCGACATTTCTTCAATTATGCTTGCCTCTGCCTCGGTAAAGCTAAGCGCATCGACTGTATACTGTTCTGTCACCTTCTTCTGGGTGCCGTCTTCCATTGTCTTTTCGTAACGAATCTTACACTCAAACCATGTTGTTGTTCTGCTTCTCATATTATCCTTTATTTATTCATTATCTATTGAAAAACGTGCAAAAGTAATCAATTATAATGATAACGCAAAATCACTTAACAAAAAATAAAAGAGGCGGATTGTATAAATCCTGCCCCTTTGTATATTAACTAACACTAAATGCTTGCTTTAACAAAGATTTCAATCACGCAAATTAGCGAACGGACGCTTCAGCCCATGCTTCTCCTTAAATTTATTTATCATTGAACTCTCCACATTCAGAGGCTCTTCATCCAGGATTTCCTTCCAACAAACTACCAGCTCGTTTGCATCGGCAAGCTGCCAAATATACCGTCCACCCCAATGTCCTATTGCCTCACCGTTACCGAAACGCATGTATTGCTCCAAGCGTTTACGCAACGTTGCCGAACTTTCTGTTCCTCCAGCTTTACCGATATACAAGACTGACGTGTCGTCAACCCAGTTGCTTTTAAGTATGTCGATACTTACATTAGGATTCTTTCCCTTGAAAAAGCCTCCCGTTCCAACCTTCAAGAACTCTGGAGCCACGCCACTATTCCTCATAACAACGTAAACACCTCGACACGCCGGAACGATGTTTATATTATGCATGAGCGCTTCAATTGTTACGAATCCTTCAAAACCTGATTCCTCAAGGTATCTCCGTTCTTCTAAATAGCCCTTAGCACATTCGTTTCGATCACTTATATGAAGTTGTTTTTGTGTCGGCTTAAATATTTTTCCCGTAAAAAAATTTTTGTCAATTTTCATTTTCCTATTTGTTTTTATGTTAAACATCAATATTAATACAGTATTCTTATAGGTGGTCTTTCTGCTTTTAAAAAGCCATATATTACAATGCAAAAAGCCATCTTTCGCAACGCCATTTGCCGTCTTTTACAAAAGCGTCAGTATACGGCCTATGCGCAACTTAATATTACTCTAACGTAAATCTACCGCGTATCTGAGTTCCGCTTCAATGCTTCCTCATATATTTCACGTACCCGCTCACGTAAATGCCGTGGTTTTATGACTTCGAGCGAACGGCTACGCGACAACAATTCCATGACGAAATCGTTAGTTATCCGCAACCGAAGTGATATCCTGAATTCGTCAGGCGTGTCCACAAGCACTGTCTGAGATGTATGGATAGGCGCAGACTTGATAAACCTTCCGTCGAGCGCATCATATCGAAGCTCTATGTCCTCTACCGGTATACGCTCGTCATTCCATAGTCCAAAACAATCCCTGAACATTGCATTAACGTCACTGTCAGTAGCGCGCATGAATGTTTCATCATCATGGACTTCAAGGTTGCGTATGCGGTCAATGCCAAATGTCTTCATCACCGCCTTGTCATACGCCAGCAGGTACCACCTTTGGTTTGACTCCTTGAGGTAATGCGGCAATACGTCAAAATGCCTTTCCCTGCAATCGTTGCGGTAATCAACATAACTAAAGCTTACGGGGTGCAGGTCGTGTATTGCCCTTACAAGCGGCATTAGCCACTCACTGTACCGTGGACGATGGTGCTCAGGCAGTACGAACGTAGATATGTTAGGCGTGCGGTCGATAGCGTTGAGCAGATCGAAGTTCATCATCAGCTCGCTTATCCGTTCGTCGTACCCCATATAATCCTCACGGATAAAATAACCTTGCCGCGTCCTGTTGTATGAAATTGTTATGCCGAACAGTTCGTCAATATCGCGTATATCGCGTTCAAGCGTACGCCCACTTACCTCGGAATAGCCATAGTGCCACGACATCTTGTCGTTGACGTAGTTCAGCAATTCGCCTCTTGGAACGAAATTCCCGTGTCTTACTTTATTAAGAATAAGGAGCATTCTCCTTATGCCCTCCACCTGCTTGCTCATAATAAATTATCTTTTACGATGGCAAAGATAAAAATTCACGACGACAAAACATGTCGCCGTGAAAAATATTTTCGATAATAAGATTCCTGTGTATCACATGTTCATTAAGTTGCATTAGTGCTTTGCCTGCTCTGGATATACATTAATGAACATACGCCAACCGCCCGAACACTTATCGTGTTCGGGCGGTTGGCATCTATAAAATATACTGACTTTATCACAAAAGATTACGTCCCTTCTTCCTCCTTATAATCCCTGCATATTTCAAGGAACAGCATGGGATTATAGGCTATGCTATCCCACAGGCGCCGACCGCCCTTGAGAACACGTTTATCTACGTATTCAACAAAGTCACGGCGGGTCTTCTTATACCGAATCCGCATAGCATTAAGACTGATTACGTTGCCTGTCATGAATGGCACTATCACACTATCACCTTTAAGACAAACTCCGTATATTGTCGAAATATTCATCTTGCCAAGCTGCATGTTCTGGGAATCAACACCGTTCCACCAATACATCTTCCCAAGTTCATTTTCTCCTTCAACATAGACGAACTGACGCTGTACGCGTTTAGGTTTAAGCAGTGACGGGTTAGCGACAAGGTGCGATTCCAGATGGTCATATCTGCCATCTTCAGACGTTTTCTTAACAAAATCTATCGAACGCACGTCGTCAGCGTCATACTCTGTAACATCGTTACCGTCTGGCGTCTCCGATAAAGTGAATGAAGTGTTCATCCTCTTGAACAGCTTTCCGTCCACCCAATATGTCCGCACATACCCTTCAACTACGGTTCCGTCATTGAGCGTTACGCTTACATGATCTTTCTCGGGGTCATCGGCATGTTGCGCATGCGCAGACACACATACCGTAGCCATAATCAAGGCTAAAAAAATCCTTTTCATAATTCTGTTAATGTTATGCATCCAACAAAAAGCCTACAGATACAAGCACACCATAAACAAACATATTACGCGCCGTCAGGCCAAGTACCGCATTCAATGCCTTGCCTTTGCCGATACGCACCATCCTGCGGTAAGCAAAATAATGCAGTAACATATACAAAACGGGCAGGCACGAAGCCCACACATGTCCGTATAGGACATACGACAAGCCTATCAACACAGCCACAGCGCCAGATACAAGATAAGCCAAGCGTCCGCCCACGGCGCCTATCCTTACAACAAGCGTACGCTTTCCGACACGTGAGTCATTGTCAATGTCGCGATAATTGTTTATCAACAGCAACGTGTCAATCACGAAACCACATGCCAATGAGGCCAAGAACACCTCGGTTGTAATAGTGCCAAGCTGGATATAATATATGGCACACACGGGAACAATACCGAAAAACACGAGCACGAGGATGTCACCAAGACCCTTGTACGACAATGATGTGGTGTACAGAAAACAAAAAACAACGCAAATAGCACCTATGGCTATCATACCTACCCCTCCGTATATGACCAGCGGCATGCCTACACAACAAGCTAACACGGTTGTAATTGCAATTGCGCGCAACATACTTTTTGCCGATATCCACCCTTGTGCACACGCACGGCGTGGTCCAAGACGCGTCTCGTCATCATTGCCACGGATAAAGTCGAAATAGTCGTTTATAAAGTTTGCGTCAATCTGCATTATGAAAGCGAACAGTACACAGAGTATAGCGGGGGCAAGCCTGAATGCCGCTACTCCGCCGTCTGCAAAAGCCATTGACAACCCTATCATGACGGGAACAGCAGCACCGGCCAGCGTCTTCGGACGTGCGGCCAGTAACCAAGCCATTGGTGAACCTGCTATAATTTGTTTTTCTTCATTCATCATCCCTTTACTTGACTTTTTGCTTGCAAAAGTAAACATTTAATTGTATATTTGCAAGAAATTAAGATACATTGAACCATGACGGAAAAAAATGTCAATCTTGACTTGATGGCTTTCATCGAGACCGAAATCCTGCCACGATACTCTAACTTCGACAAGGCCCACAGGCTACCGCACGTAACCAACGTAATACGCCGTTCCGTCAAACTTGCCACTACTATCGGGGCCGACGTAAACATGGCCTATGCCATAGCTGCCTACCACGATCTCGGGCTAGAGGGTCCAAGAGCCATACATCACGTCACTGGCGGCAAGATTCTGGCGGCCGACGCACGGCTGAAGAAATGGTTTACGGCAGACCAGATAAAGGTAATGAAAGAGGCCGTAGAAGACCATCGTGCATCGGCTTCGCATGCACCACGCAGCGTTTACGGCAAGATTGTAGCCGAGGCCGACCGCGAGCTGCAACCCGAAACAGTGTTCAGACGCACAATACAGTTCGGCCTTGCCCGATACCCTGACAAGAACAGGGACGAACAATGGCGCCGCTTCATGGCGCACCTTGACGGGAAATACTCGCAACACGGATACATACGGTTATGGATACCGGGCTCAGAGAACGAGACAAACCTCAAGAAAATACGCGAACTGATTATCCAACCAGTAAAGCTGAAACAGATATTTGATAAAATATATGATGAAGAAAAAGGATTATGACACTACAACAAACCGTCTCCACACGGTAGCGAAGAACATGTTTACGTTCATCTTCGCAATGACCATGATGACAGCATGTAATGCACAGACAACAGATACGGCACGGCATGAGATTCTGCTAGAGACATCAAAAGGCAACATACGCATAGCATTATACAACGAGACACCACAACACCGCGACAACATTCTGAAACTTGTAAGGCAAGGATACTACGACGGCCTACTGTTCCACCGCGTAATATACAATTTCATGATACAGACCGGCGACAGCGCAAGCCGTAACGCCAAGGCTGGACAACTGCTCGGAGACTCACCCGAAAGCTATAAGATTCCTGCCGAGATACGTTACCCTGCCCTATTCCACAAACGCGGTGCGGTAGGAGCCGCACGGGAAAGCGATACTGACAACCCGGAACGAGCGTCATCTTCATCTCAATTCTACATTGTCTATGGACGGCGCTTCAATGACACAATGCTTGACGAGCAGCAACGGCGGCTCGACAAACAGACAGGCGGTACTGTCAAGCTTACACCTGAAGTGCGTGAAGTGTATAAAGCAACCGGCGGAGCGCCACACCTTGACGGTCAATACACGGTATTCGGAGAAGTCATGGAAGGGTTGGACGTGGTGAAGGAAATCGAATGGGTTGATACTGACGACAACGCCCGGCCTAAGGAAGACATACGTATAATACGGGCCACGGTGGTGAAATAATCAGCATGGCAGCGAATCACATCACATTGCATTTCATGAAAGACGGCCTTTTGTAATGCAAAATACCGTAAAACACAAGCTAAAAGGCGGCCTTTGGTAATTCCAAAGGCCGCCTTTTGCTACACTCTTTGTATCCAAAAAGGCAACGTGAGATACATGCTTAATACCTCACACACAAAACCCCGCCGACCAATTCATCACCGGTCGACGGGGCGTAGTCCGTATGCTTAAATAATACAAATGTCCATTAACGTAATTATTCAGCAGGCACGGCATACTTATCGCCAGTAGTACGTACAATCTCACGTGCCGTATAATCAGGATATCCAGGGCGCTCGACGGGTGCTCCAATACCCGTCTTTGTACGCTTGAACTTGCCGTTATCTTCAGGTTTTACGGTCATGTCGTTATACTTCACAATAAGATAAACGGCCAACTGTTTCCATCGTGCCAACATCTGCTGCGCCTTGTCGTTGCTGTAACCGTTTAAAAAGGAAACAGCCTTTGATGGACTTTCGGCATACAGTTGCTTTGCATTCGCCTCAATATCGGCTTGCTCCGCCATATAGCTTGTCTCGAGCGAATCCCTTACCTCCTTCAACGAACCGAACATCATTGAGTAACGTGGGTACACCATATTGCTTACCCAGTTGCAAACCCAATAAGCGTTCTTGTCACTGAATGTCAGGGCATCCGCCCCAGGCGTATTGTAACATTCGGGCTGAGTGGTATTACCGCAATAAACGGGAGTGTATGCCACCATGTTGCCGTCGTCATTGCCAAACCAAAGAATACCCCCAATCTGTCGCGGAAGCCACGAACGCAGCTGCGCAATATACGAGAAACCTGACTGTTGCGTGGATGTAGGTCGCTCGTTAAAGTATTCCTTTCCATCAACTTTATACGTAAGAGGCGTAGGGCGGTAAGGCATATTCCATATACCCTGCCCCGGGTCGTTGTCAAGAGCAAACGGCGTACCTTCATAATGGTCACGCATACAATCACGCATGTCCTGCAACGTAACCTTCTTGTTCGGCACAATCCACAACGGCATTGGCTCGGCATTCTTCACCTTACCCTCTGCATAAGGCAGATAGCGCTCCATGTCATCCGAGAAATGATTAAAGAAGCTCCACACGCGAGCCTCGCAGAAGCGGCGCCCGGAAAAATCCGGATAGGCGTACGTTTCACAAAAACTGAAGTCTTCGTCCTTTCCGTCAAACCATCCCTTTTCCCTTGCAAATTTAATGCAGTCTTTAGAGAACATCACATTCTTCTTATCCTTCTGGTCGAACGTACGGATTCTGCTTTGGTTGGCATGCGCACAAATCGCATTGTCAGGAATACGCAACGCTACCCATACTACTCCTTTGCTGCCAGGTCCTTTACCCATCATCTCCATTATCCAAGCTTCGTTGGGGTCACAGATAGAAAAAGTCTCGCCTTCGGAGCAATATCCGTAAGTCTCAGCAAGTGTTGTCATCACCTTGATAGCCTCACGGGCAGTCTTAGAGCGTTGCAGGGCAATATATATCAACGAGCCATAATCAAGCACACCGGTGGTATCCACCATCTCATAACGTCCCCCGAAAGTGGTTTCACCGATAGACACCTGGTATTCATTTATATTGCCTATCACGTTATAAGTTTCCGCCGCTTCAGGTATTTCGCCATGATATTCTTTTGTGTCCCAGTCATAAATCTGACGCATCTCTCCCTTAACATGTTTCCCTGCAGGAAAATGGCAAAGACCGATGAACATTCCGTAATCATCCGCGTTATAAGTCGTAAACACCGAACCGTCGGCACTTGCATCCTTGCCTACGATGAAGTTCGTACATGCCTGTGCATAAATATATGCAGACAGCATTAAAACTGACAATAAGATTTTTTTCATATTTACTGTTATTTATTATTTCCGATAATCCAAGATAAACAGGTTTTTGAATGTAGTTACCTATAGCACATTTATCCTAATAAATGAATTGTGCCTTAAATACTTTCACATTGTTCCTATTATCTGTGAGAACAAGTTTCAATACACGCTGCCGCCCAGTCTTTCTTAACGGGGTTTCGCTTAAAGTGCATGTATAGACATGAGCCTTTTCATTATACTCAAACAGAACAAAACGGCCGTCCACAAATCCACGGATTGACTTTAGACCACTCTTTTTGTCATATGCATAAAAACGAATTGTTTTTGACGACGCACTATAACCTGATATTACAGGCGGTTCATCATCATACGCTATTTCATAACTTGCGCCAAGTTCACGAATACGTCCTGTCACCCAACCGTCCTTATACGTTCCACCCATATACCGATCTACGCCATAATGGCTTACTATATATAATTTGCTCGGGTCTGGTACGGCCTTTTTCAACCTAAGACTTATCTTTGCCCAACCGAAAAGTGGATATGACTGCCTGTAAAAACACCATTCATTGGACAACCCACCGTCATCAACACCCATCTTCGGCGACAATTCTATATCGTCAGGCAACAGCCCTTGTGAAACTGTAAGTGACAGTCCCGGACGCTGAAAACAATTCATTCTGTCATACCTTAATGTATTCATAAAATTACGCGAATCCACAGCCGGAATGTCTTGCCGTTGCCCACGAACTATAAAAGTATATTGCCGCGAATTTCCAAATACATCGGTTATGGTGTAAACAAAATGGTAATCACGCTCTTCATTAAAGTCTACATATCCATTACTACCTTGCGATGTACGCAAAACAGGCAACGTATTGCCAGGCTCAACAAACGATTTCATATACCAAACGTGCGTCCGGCAATAATGTTCATAGTCTCCCCATGAATTAACCATACGATTACAATGGTCCGGTATGCTGTCAACATCACTCTCGAACACTATCTTACCGTCAACGGTTAGTGTTGTGTGCCGCACACCAAGAATGCCGTAGCTACCTTCCATGTAATCATTTGCCCAAATGCCGAATCCGACTTTACCCCATGCGGTAAACTTGCGTGTAAGGTTAAGTGACGAAAAACCGTATGACTGTTTCCGTGACGAGCCACAGAAAAGCCCTTGTCCTTTCATCGGATATGCCATGAACGAATGAGCTATTGGCTTTGTTGTATCGGTTACGTAATCTTTCAAGTATTGTAACGGGTCAAGGAAACTCCACGTTCTCGTATCTCGAAATTCAAGATGAAGATGTGGGGCCTTGCTCGCTCCGGAATTACCACTTACGGCAATAAGCTGTCCTCTTGACACCGGATAATCCGTAGGCCTTAAGCGAACATCTGCAAAATAATCCTGGTTTTGGTATTGCCATTTACGTACAATAGCTTCCAACTGGGGAGTGAACTTTTTTAAATGGCAATACACGGTAGTTATTCCACCAGGGTGCCTCACATACACCGCATTGCCAAAGCCATAAAGTCCAACCGTTACCCTGCTTACATAACCGTCAGCAACAGAAAAAATAGGCTTACCTTCTACCTGCCCTGTACGTACATCAATACCTCCATGAAAATGATTAGGACGTGGTTCACCAAAATTTCCAGCCAAGGAAACAGGATAATTGACCGGAGAACTAAAAGTCAGAATTGATGAGACAAGCAATGTAGATAAAAGACCTAACACTTAGATAATAATTATTATGAACATAAAAGTGAAAGCAAAAAGATGGAATACATGTATATATAATACTAATCATATTTCCCTATACTCGAAACATATAATATTCCGCCTTTTCACTTTCACTGAACTAACATTCATTCAACAGGCCTTGAAACTCATGTCAAGCCCCTTAACAGAATGAGTCAATGCCCCGACAGATATAAAGTCGACACCACATTCTGCATACTGGCGTATCGTATCAAAAGTAATTCCGCCGCTTGATTCAGTCTCATATTTACCGTCAATCATCTCAACAGCCTTTTTAGTATCTTCAACCGAAAAATTGTCAAGCATTATACGGTCAACTCCCCCACAATCAAGAACCTGCCTTATTTCGTCAAAGTTACGCACTTCAATTTCTATCTTCAAGTCTAACGACTTTTCCGTAAGATACTTATGACATCTGCCAATTGCATTCTTTATGCCACCGGCAAAATCAACATGATTGTCTTTCAGCAGTATCATGTCAAAGAGCCCTATTCTATGGTTGACCCCTCCCCCTATTTTCACGGCCTGTTTCTCAAGCATACGCATTCCGGGAGTAGTCTTCCTGGTATCAAGAACTTTTGTTTTTGTACCCTCAAGCCTCTTTACATACCTATGCGTCATGGTTGCAATTCCGCTCATACGCTGCATTATATTGAGCATCAGACGTTCTGTCTGAAGTAATGAGCGTATCTTGCCACTGACGATCATGGCTATATCGCCCTTTCTAACTTCAGCTCCATCTTTGATAAGTACATCAACATGCAATGTCGGGTCAAAACGTGCGAATACCCTTTTAGCGACTTCAACACCTGCAAGTATTCCGTCTTCTTTTATCAACAAGTGCGATTTACCCATCGCATCATCAGGTATGCAACATAATGTTGTATGGTCACCATCGCCTATATCCTCAGCAAAGGCAAGGTCAATGAGCCTATCTTCCAATTCGTCAACTGAGTACATATTATTAATATCCTTTCTATTAAATTACAAATAAACACCCACTCCTATTTTAAATCCAATTTTGGAATAATCTGAATGGTCCTTAAACGACTGGTCGTAATAAATAGCCGGTTCAATTGTCACTGACTTATTAAGGAAAAAAGCATAACCGACCTCAATACCCGGCATCAAGTCATTATAATTATGATTGGCGTGTACGAGTTTTGCATTAACCCCTAAATACAATCCATTTTGTATTATATAATATCTTCCGCCGATACCGAAAGTCAACATATCCGAAGCTCCTTCAAGTCCGCTATGCTGGTAACCGAACTGTCCAAGCAACATCCAATCATCGGCAAGCAGGTATCCGGCTTTTGCATCCAAGCCTAAATTGAACTCTTCCGCACCACTATAACTGATGTCAAGCCCCGATAATGAAGCTCCCACATACCACTTACCTTGCTCAAACTGAGCATGACTTGCCACTGCCATTAATAAGGCAAGCAACAGCATTGAGATTTTTTTCATAAAGATTATATTTATTTTTGTTTATTGTCAGGCGGTTGCCGATTTTACGGTTTTATCACATATTCGGCTAAAACAGCCCTGTCTGCTGACCATATCATCGTAATGCAAAAGTACATATTAAATTTGAAAAACAAAAAAAATACTATAACTTTGCACGAAATTATAGATGTTTATACCACAAAATGAAACTTTTAGGCAAATACCTGACAACAACAACGATAACAATCATACTATTTTTATTGACACTGCCATGCTTTGGTGGAGGGCAAGGAGAACTGTTCAGAGTTAATCCCAAACATGAAGTAAGGGCTGTATGGCTTGCTACAATTGGAGGTCTTGACTGGCCTCGTTGTTATGCTAACAGCTACATTTCTATTGAAAACCAGAAAAAAGAACTGACACAAATACTTGACAAGCTTAAAAAAGCGAACATAAATACGGTTTTATTTCAAACCAGAATAAGAGGAACCGTAATATATCCGTCCGCAATAGAGCCTTGGGACGGTTGTTGTTCAGGCATTCCTGGCAAAAGTCCAGGATACGACCCGTTAGCTTTCGCCATTGACGAATGCCACAAACGCGGTATGGAAATCCAAGCCTGGATTGTGGTTATCCCAATCGGTAAATGGAATTCTTTTGGATGTAAAACCTTACGACGTAAACATCCGACCTTGGTTGTCAGAAAAGGCAATGAAGGATACATCGATCCGAACAATCCCTCTGCGAAAAAATACATAGCCGACATATGCTCGGAGATAACCAGCAAGTATGATGTTGACGGTATACACCTTGACTATATACGATACCCAGAGACATGGAAGGTCGACACAAAAAACGACAAGGCCCGCCAAAATATCACAGATATTGTAAAAAATGTATATAATGTAATAAAGAGCATAAAGCCGTGGGTGAAACTCAGTTGCGCCCCGATAGGCAAATACTCGGACCTCGCACGTTATTCAAGCAATGGCTGGAACGCTTTTTCCAAGGGCTGCCAAGACGCCCAAGGGTGGTTACGCATGGGCATAATGGACCAGATTTACCCGATGATGTATTTCAAGGGTAACCAGTTTTATCCTTTTGCGCTGGACTGGAATGAAAACTGCCATGGCCGAACTATCGTACCCGGACTTGGGATATACTTTTTATCATCGGAAGAAGGCAATTGGCCTGTAGATGAAGTCATAAGGCAAATGTATGTTGCCCGCAAAAAGGGTATGGGATACGCATTCTTCAGAAATAAATTCTTCTGTGACGACACAAAAGGACTTTATTCTTTTACCAAGGATTACTTCAATCTATATCCGGCACTAATTCCTCCTATGACATGGGCACACATGCCCACACCTTCAGCTCCCAGTAACTTAACAAAAATAAAGTCGGATGACTTCGAGGCAATAAAATGGGACAAAATCACAGATAACGCAAACGGTGGAATAAGTTATAACGTATATGCCTCAAGAACATATCCGGTCGACATTAACGACACACGCAACCTGATTGCGCAACGATTGCAGGAAAACCATCTTGCAATAAACAGCAAGGACAATTTATACTATGCCGTAACGAGCATGAACCGTTATGGGCAAGAAAGTGCCCCCGTACAGGAAAAAGCTGAAATACAACCTGAAAGAACCACGGAATTTCTTAAAAACGACGGACAGAAATTATGGCTTCCAGATAAAGGCCATGAGCTCGATGCTGATTATATAATGATAAAAAGTCTTGCAGGAACAATCATTAAGACACTACCCTACCGAGACAAAAGTACAGACATTACCGGAATAAAGAACGGTTGTTACGTGATATATTCGCTAAATTCAAAAGGCATTGCGCATCGCCTGGGATTTGTAAATATAAAAAGGCAATTGTAAATGGTGGCATTTTACATCACGTTTGACCGCATATCAGACGATGAAAGGCCGTGTTCCATCAAATGGAACACGGCCTTTCATTTAGCGCCAAATAAAATGTTTACCCTAAAGTTATATTCGAGCGCACGCGGCTCAACGTCTCAGGGGTCATCTGCAAGTAGCTTGCAATATATACCAGCGGCGCACGCAAAGTCACTTGTGGTGAAAGTTTGCACATCTTTTGGTAACGGTCCTGAGCCGTTTCAAAACGTACAAGGTCAGCATGGATTTGTGAATTGATTAACGACTCTTCAAGTATCTTACGATATAATATCTGTATATTGACATTGTGTAAAGCCACCTCTTCAAGCCGGGCCTTAGGAAGCGCATATATCAGAACAGGCTCAAGAGCCTCTACCTGCAAGCGTGTAGGCTCTTCCTTAAACAGGCTTTCTATGCACATCACGATATTACCCTCAACGGCCATATGCTCCGTAACGTCTTTCCCTTTCTTGAAATAAAACTGGCGGATGAGTCCTTTTTCTATATAATATATATTTTTACATATTTCACCTTCACGCAAAACCATCTCGCCCTTTGCAAACTTCATCGGCACGAGCACGTTTTCCAATATATCAAGCTCGTCATGCGTCATCGTGCTGTACTTTCTTGCCAGCTCACGAGCGATGTCGCGCTTTGTTTTCAACAATTCTTTCATTACTCCTCCCTTTCTTTTAAATTCTGATTTAGCCTTAATCCAATTTCAGGACAGCCAGGAATGCCTTTTGCGGAACTTCCACGTTTCCGATCTGCTTCATTCGTTTTTTGCCCCTCTTTTGTTTTTCTAATAACTTTCGTTTACGGCTTACGTCACCACCATAACACTTTGCCGTAACATCCTTTCTTACGCACTTGACCGTCTCACGGGCAATAATCTTTGAGCCTATAGCGGCCTGGATTGCTATGTCAAACTGTTGTCTTGGTATAAGTTCCTTAAGCTTCTCACACATACGGCGACCAAGAATCACAGCGTTATCCTGGTGGGTTAATGTAGATAATGCGTCAACAGGCTCGCCGTTAAGAAGTATGTCAAGCTTCGCCAGTTTAGAAGGCCTGAAACAATCAACATAATAGTCGAACGACGCATATCCCTTAGATATGCTCTTGAGTTTATCGTAGAAGTCTATGACAATCTCGCCCAGCGGTATCATAAAATGCAACTCTACCCTATTGCCGCTTATATATTCCTGTTTCAAGAGCTCTCCGCGCTTATCAAGACACAATTTCATTATCGGTCCGATATAGTCCGTTGCCGTAATTATTGAAGCCTTTATATATGGTTCTTCAATATGGTCTATCATCGTTGCGTCAGGCAGTCCGGACGGATTATGCACTTCCTTTACATTCCCCTGCTTATCGTAAACCATGTACGATACGTTCGGTACCGTTGTTATAACGTCCATATTGAATTCACGGTCAAGACGTTCCTGGACAATCTCCATATGCAACAAACCAAGGAATCCGCACCTGAAACCGAATCCTAAAGCAACTGATGACTCTGGCGCGAAAGTCAGCGACGCGTCATTTAATTGCAGCTTCTCGAGTGATGCGCGCAGATTCTCATAATCAACCGGATCTATGGGATAAACTCCCGCAAACACCATAGGCTTAACTTCCTGGAACCCGGATATCGCTTTGGCACAAGGGGTATCAACATGTGTAATAGTATCACCCACTTTTACTTCCTTACTATCCTTTATACCGCTGATTATGTATCCGACATCACCAGTTTTCAACGTCTTGCGGGGAATCATGTCCATCTTCAACACACCTACTTCGTCGGCAACATACTCCATTCCGGTATTAAAGAATTTCACCTTGTCCCCTTTACTAATACAGCCGTTTTCAATCTTGAAATATGCTATAATGCCCCTGAAAGAGTTGAATACCGAATCAAAAATCAATGCTTGTAAAGGAGCACTCGAGTCACCTGCCGGATGTGGTACGCGCTCAACAACAGCCGCAAGGATTTCAGGTATTCCCTCACCTGTCTTTCCCGAAGCACGGATAATCTCGCTACGGTCACATCCAAGCAGATCAACTATCTCGTCCTCTACTTCATCAGGCATAGCCGAAGGCATATCGATTTTATTTATAACGGGAATTATCTCGAGATCATGTTCCAATGCCATGTAAAGATTACTTATTGTCTGCGCCTGCACACCTTGCGTTGCGTCAACGACAAGAAGCGCACCTTCACATGCAGCTATACTTCGTGAAACCTCATACGAAAAGTCAACATGTCCCGGAGTGTCAATCAAGTTCAATATATATTTTGACCCATCATGTTCATATTCCATTTGTATGGCATGGCTCTTTATCGTGATACCGCGCTCACGTTCAAGATCCATGTCGTCAAGCATTTGTCCTTCTGTTATCTGGATTGTCTTTGTATACTCCAACAAACGGTCAGCAATTGTAGATTTTCCGTGGTCGATATGTGCGATTATACAAAAATTTCTTATCTCGTTCATCAATTCTTACTTTTTGGAACGCAAATATACAAAAAAATGTATTCCAGTCCTAAGAAATTGGTTATTTTTATGAATAAATAAAAAAAAACTACGCCTTAGGACAAATATAAAAAGATATTGATTACTTTTGTATCAGTAAAACGTGAATCTAACATGAAAAAATATTTATTTTTATTGTTCAGTTTGCCTCTGTTAACGGCATGTCATGAAAGCCTTGAAGACAAAGCAGAACGTGAAGCTGACGAATTTACAAAAAAGAATTGCCCTATTGCCGTTTCCGAAAACATTGTGAACGACAGCATGAAATATGAAAAAGAAACACGTACAATACACTATTTCTACACTATCAGCGGTAAAGCCGATACAACCGCTATAAACAAACAGCAGGCAAAAGAAGAACTCATCAAAGGAGTAAAGGATGCCATGACCATAAGGACATACAAGGAACATGGTTTTAATTTTGCTTATACATACTTCTCCGCCAAGAACAAAGGACAAATACTTATTGATGTAAAAGTTACGCCAAAGGACTATAACGGCAAATAACTTCAGGCGATTGATGAAAATACAAGCCTACTGTATAATACCCACAAACCTGTACTCCTAAAGAAAACCTTTCAGAATAGACATTTCCCATTCATAAACGTGCAATGATGTTTTCATGACCCATTAAAAATAAAGGTGGAATGACAGGAGTCGTTCCACCTTTATTCCTTTATCAGGACTCTATTGCCGTTCCAAATGTTCTATTGCTCTACATAGTTGATCCGGACAACTTGTCGTCTTACTTCCACAACATATGCCATTAAGTTTGCTCTTGACTTCATCGATATTCATTCCTTTTACAAGTGAACAAATACCTTTCAGGTTTCCGTTACAACCGCCAACAAAACTTATATTGCTTATACGGTTGTCATCATCAACTTCAAGATTTATTAGCTTACTGCAAGTTCCGGAAGTTATATAAGATATTTTTTTCATTTATGACAATATCCTAAATTTCATATAAAACACGTATTATTCCGGTTTCATATTTGTATAAACACTTTGCACATCATCGTCATCCTCAAGCAAATCAACCATTTTGTCAATAGTTTCACGCTCTTCAGGTGTAACGTCTTTAAGGTCATTGGGTATACGTGTGAACTCTGCACCTGTAACTTCAAAGCCGTTTTCTTCAAGATGTTTTTGTATTTCACCGAAGCTCTTTGGGTCACCATAAATGGTTATCTCGCCTGATTCTTCATCTTCATCATACTCATCATCAACCCCATAATCGATCAAATCGAGTATCATTTCATCCATATCAAGCCCGTCTTTTTTCTTGAATGTGAAAACGCATTTATGGTCAAACAGGAAAGAAAGGCTCCCCATCGTACCCAAGTTACCATTAAACTTATTGAAAATAGCACGCACATTGCCAACAGTACGGGTTGTATTATCAGTTGCCGCATCAACAAATACAGCTATTCCGTGAGGTCCGTATCCTTCATATGTTACCTCTTTATAATCACTTTGATCCTTACCCATTGCATTCTTTATAGCACGCTTTACATTCTCCAGCGGCATATTTTCACGCTTGGCATTAAGGATAATAGAACGCAAGTGAGGATTATTATCCGGATCAGGACCACCGGCTTTAACTGCTATTGCTATCTGCTTACCAATCTTTGTAAATGTCCTGGCCATGTGCCCCCACCTTTTAAGCTTTGTAGCTTTACGGTATTCAAATGCTCTTCCCATATTATGTAACTATATCTGTTATTTTACTGTTTTATTCTTCCAACTTATCTTAATTCAGCATTCAACTCTTTCTTTAGATTTGAAATGAGTTTATTCATTATGCTGTCTATCTGTTTATCTTTCAGCGTCTGATTTTCGTCCTGAAGTATGAAATTTACAGCATAGCTCTTTTTACCCTCCGGTAAATTCTTTCCTTCATATACATCGAACAATTCTACACTCTTTAGATACTTACGTTCCGTCTTATTTGCTATCCGCTCTATTTCACTGAACTTTACACTCTTGTCAAGCAATAGGGCCAAATCACGGCTGACAGCAGGATATTTGCTTATTTCACTGAAATGTATTGTATTCTTACGGATTGCCCTGAACAATGTATTCCAGTGAATATCTGCATAATAAACAGGATTTTCTATATCAAATTTTTTCAAGATATTCCGACATATCAAACCGATTTCAGCAAAAACCTTACCAGTTCTGTCTTCCAATGTAAGCCCGTCACTGAAAATATTATTGTCACTTACTTTCGTTGTTATCGCATTATTAGCGACGCCTAAACGGCGGAACAGATTGTCGACATAAGCCTTAAGCTCATAAAAAGAAGAATCCTCATCAGCATGAGCCCAACTGCCAACGACACGTTTTCCTGTTATCCATAACCCTATATGGGCTTCCTCTTTATAGGCAGCCATAGGATTTTCCGGATTCTTTTTCTCGGGAGAATACTTGTAGATATTACCAACTTCAAAGAATCTCAAGTTCGGATTTTTCCTATTTATATTGTAAGCAACACTTTCAAGCCCACCAAACAAAAGTGTTTCACGCATTACATTCAAGTCCGAGCTTAACGGATTCATAATACGGACAAGATTCTCGGCCGGGTAAAGATTAAAATCTGAATAGTACGCTGCTTTAGTGAGCGAATTATTGAATATCTCACTAAAACCATAACCAACCAACTGCTCAGCAATAATATTCTCTAATTTATGCTTATGGTCATCGTCTCCCTTTATTACCAGCGAACTCTTGAGCTGTGTTGGAATTTCAACATTATTATATCCATATATACGCAAAATGTCTTCCACAACATCGCATGGGCGTTGCACATCAACCCTATATGGAGGTACACTTAGTTCCAAGCCATTCTCTTTTTCATCATCAATTTTCATATCAAGGCTTGTTACTATAGACTTTATCATATCCGCAGACAAGTCCTTGCCTATCAATGAGTTTACATACTCATACTCTAAAGAAACCTTGAAGTCTTGTATTGGCTCAGGATAAACATCTTTTATCTCCATGGATACTTTACCTCCTGCCAACTCCCTGCACATAATTGCTGCTTGTTTTAAAGCATATATAACACCGTTAGGGTCTATTCCTCTTTCAAAACGGAACGATGCGTCCGTACTTAATCCGTGACGGCGTGCACTCTTTCTAATCCAAGTAGGATGGAAATAAGCACTCTCCAAAACGACATTCCTTGTTGTTTCGTAAGTACCACTACCCTTACCACCGAATACTCCTGCTATGCACATTGCATCTTCTGCATTGCATATGGCCAAATCATGCTCTCCAAGCTTGTGTTCAATCCCGTCCAATGTTACAAACGGAGTACCTTCCGGCATGGTCTTTACCACGATACGATGTCCTGTAACCATATCCGCATCGAAACAGTGCAATGGTTGACCATATGCCATCATGATATAATTTGTTATATCAACAATGTTGTTTATAGGCCGCAAACCGATAACACGCAATTTTTCCTGCAACCATTCAGGACTTTCCTTTACCTCGCATCCTGTAATACTTACGCATGCGTAACGCTTGCATGCATCATGATTTTCAACCGTAACATCTATCGGCATATCATTATTATCGACGCTGAAAGAATTACAATCAGGACGATGCAATGATGTTTCATACCCGTTGCGCAATAGCCAAGCATATAAATCCCGTGCTACCCCCCAATGGGAGAGCGCATCTGCACGATTGGCCGTTATGTCTATCTCTATTAACCAATCACTTTCCAAATGGTAATATTCTGCCGCCGGCAAACCTATTTGCGCATCATCCGGAAGTACAATAATACCGGCATGGTCATTACCCACACCAATTTCATCTTCGGCACATATCATACCGAAACTTTCCACGCCGCGCAGTTTCGACTTCTTTATAACAAATTCCTTATCCCCGTCATAAAGGACGCAACCCAAATCGGCTACTATCACTTTTTGCCCGGCCTTGACATTAGGAGCTCCACAAACTATTTGTGACGGAGTATCCTTACCTAAATCTACGGTAGTAACATGCAAATGATCAGAATTCGGATGAGGCTCACAGGTTAAAACTTTTCCAACATACAGACCTTTCAATCCTCCTTTTATACTCTGCACCTCTTCCAATGCGTCAACTTCAAGGCCTATGGATGTTAAAGCGTCGCAAACCTCTTGTGGCGTAAGGTTAAAATCTACATATTCCTTAAGCCATTTATAAGATATATTCATCGCAATTTATTTTATAATGCTGTTCTTTTTAACCGACCGCAAAAGTACTAATTTTTAGTCATTCACACAAAAGTTTATGACAAAAAACCACAAGTTACAGTATTGTACAAAGATTAACGCATAAAGTTGCAGTATCACAAATAGCGCAACTGACAGTATTTGTAATTGTTAAATATATTCCTACAATAATTGTCTTATTCAGTTAGTCTGACGATTCTCGCTCCTGTCATTGTGCGTTGTTTCTGCAAATATGCATATAATGTCATTGTTTCTTCAACTACTTTATGTCTCAAGCTCGACGCATTTATAAGATGGAGTCCGTCTTTATGCCATACAGCAAAACCGATATGCTGAATGTCTAATCCCTTTAACGATGTGGTCAAAGCAATGATATCCCCGTCTTTTACAGTTTTACGAAGGAGAGCCGTATTGGTTATTCCACCTTTCAGAATATACCTATATGACTTCTTGTTAATTAAATTCTCCATTTTTGCGATCTCGGGCAAATATCCGGGATTTTCCTTCAACATCTTATACTTTCCGGGGTTGGATGACATGTAATATACATTGACATCCTGAACTGAAGAAAAAGGAGGGTCTGGACTTTGTATCTCGGCACATATGCCTTTCGATGTGTTGTCTTCTATCCACTCCGTAAAATAATGCAACCTTCTTGTATAATGCGGCATTTCTCCACCACGATAACGTATTTTACACAAATTATCGCAAAACGCCTTAAATGTAAACTTCCCTTGCTTCACACATAAATTCAATGCCACAACATTCTCAACGAATGTCGTACAGTCAAGTTGCCGTAAATTAACGACCAGCTTCTCTGTCTTATTTACCTCCAACGTATGTGCCACATATGGAATACCCAACAACTTCCGTGCAAAGAAAATAATAAAGTTGGTATTGCCGTTTTGCCGGCGCGCATCGGTAAGCAGGTTTATTACACGCAAACTGTCAGACTTCTCGTACTGTACGTCATAAGCATGACATAGACATGGCAGCAAAATCAACGCAATTATGAAACAGACTTTCTTCACAACAATAGTGATATCTTAAAATTTCCCCAATATTCTGTCGAGCACCCAATTTACAGGCGTCGCCGAAACGCTTGTACATGAACATGCCCCAAAGCCCTGCAAATCTTCAATGACGGCTTTTATTATAGGCAATTGTACATAAGGAGGATTAGGCACTGTTATACTTGTTGTACCTTCACTCGTCACTAACTGGATTGGGTCGTAATTATATACAGAGAAGCACAACATTCCCTTATCACCGATAACCTCGATTCTGTCCTCTTTGGCTGACTTATGCCCAACAAAGCACCACGAGCCACTTCCGGGTAACCCACTCTCGAAACGAAAGCATGCACTAACACTATCTTCAGCCGAATACAATCCTGCACGATTGGCACACATACCTTCAGCCTCGGTTATAACGCCGAACAAATCCTGTAACAAATCCAACTGATGGGGAGCCAAATCATAAAAATACCCTCCGCCTGCAATGTCCGGCTGTAGACGCCACGGTAAAGAGCCTCCCGAGGAATAATCCAAATCACGCGGCGGACACGAGAACCGAATCTGAACATTCATAATGTCCCCTATACCACCTTGCCGTATTATTTCCTTCACTTTTCTAAAATAAGGTAGATACCTTCTGTAATAGGCAACAAAGCACGGAACTCCGGTCTGTTCACTTATGCGGTTGATTCTCGCACAATCGTCATAGCTCGCCGCCAAAGGCTTCTCTACATATACAGGCTTTCCTGCCCTCATTGCCATTATTGCAAACGTTGCATGGCTTGACGGCGGCGTAGCTATGTATATAGCATTGACATCCGGGTCGTCAATCAATTCTTGAGCATCGGTATACCATTTGCTTATATGATGCCGTTCGGCATAAGAGCGTGCCTTCTTTTCGCTACGGCTCATCACGGCAATCACTTCAGAACCTTCAACTTCATTGAATGCCGGACCGGATTTCTTTTCAGTCACCTCCCCACAACCAATGAATCCCCACTTCAACAATTTCATAAATGTGTTCGGATTTTATATTAAACGTCAATCATGCCGCGCCATCCATACGCCATGACAAGTATTAATGTTTTGCAAAGTTAGCATTTTTTATTGACATCATGGTACCATCTTACCAGGAATATTATTACTTTTGCATTATATTATAATAATATCAAGAAAAATGAACAATCTAAAACAAGCCGCGATAGACAAGAGCCGCAGTTATATTTCATGTCTTTCGGAGGCCCACAGAATGCTTTTCGACAACATCAGGCAGATTTTCAGCAAAACCTGGATATTTGTTCTTGTGCTTTCCATTTTATCTGCCACGTATTTCTCAATCCATATCCATACAATGCTGTACGGCACGAACACAGCCCTGACAACAGGGATATGCATAACGGCCGTGGCAACATTGTGTGCCCAAGTTGTTTACTTGGCACGGGTAATGTTCTTGATTAACGGCAGACCGATGATATGGAACATCAAAAGATGTACCAATATTACCGCTTGTTATATTGGCTTTTGCTTTATCCTCACCCTCATTTACGCCGCGATAACCTACGGAATCGTTCTGTCCAAGGGAAGTGTTACGCTTGCCGAACTATTGCCCGTGTTCTATATCTTCGGAGGCGTATCGTTTGTAATAATGCTCATCATGTTGCCTTTCATATACGTTGGGCTGAAATACATCATGGAGCCGGACAGTAAACTCAGGAAAATTATTACCAAGTCATATGTTACGGGCTTACGTTACTGGGGCTTCATATTCATAGCTTTATTACTTGCTACACTGTGTACTTCCATATGTGGCGCGTTGGTGTCCATCCCTACATTAATCGTTATGGCAGCCAACGCACTTTCCGTATTTGGCGTCAACTATCTCGGCGACCCTACAGGATTACCGCCTTACTTTACGGTAATTCAATTTACTGTCGTTACATTTTCATCATTTATATGCTTGTATATCAATATTTTCGCAATATTCGTTTGCTATTTCCTTTATGGCAGCATTGAAACTAAGGAGAAGGAGAAAAAGGAATACGAAAAGAATAAAAACGTAAAAGAATGAAACCACAACGCATATTGTTTATCGACCGCGACGGAACGCTTGTAGAAGAGCCGCATGACGAACAGGTTGACTCGTTCGACAAACTTAAATTCACACAAGGAGTTTTCAAGAATCTTGGATTCATACGTTCGAACCTTGACTTCCGTTTCGTTATGGTAAGCAATCAAGACGGTCTTGGAACCGAGTCTTTTCCAGAAGAAACATTCTGGCCGGTACACAACTTTATATTGCAGACTCTTGCCGGCGAAGGAATCACGTTCGACGACATACTGATAGACCGCCATTTCCCAGAGGACAACCATCCATGCAGAAAACCGGGAACAGGCATGCTAACCGAATATATCAATAACCCACAATACGACATTCCCGGAAGCTATGTCATAGGCGACCGTGACACTGACAGGCAACTTGCTGACAACTTAGGGTGTAAAGCCCTTATTTTAGGACAAGACAACATGTCTTGGGATAAAGTTTCAGAAATACTTTTTGCCGGCGAACGCACGGCAGAGATAAGACGGACGACAAAAGAAACGGACATATACATATCCTTAAATATCGACGGAACGGGCAAAAGCGACATTTCCACCGGTATAGGATTCTTTGACCACATGCTGGAACAAATTAGCAGGCACGGGATGATGGACTTAACCGTTAATACAAACGGTGACCTGCATGTGGACGAGCACCACACTATAGAAGACACCGCCCTTGCATTGGGTGAATGCATATTGAAAGCATTAGGGAACAAACGTGGTATCGAACGCTATGGTTATTGCCTGCCTATGGACGACAGTCTTTGCCAAGTAGCCCTTGACTTCGGCGGAAGGCCATGGCTGGTATGGGAGGCGGAGTTCAAACGCGAGAGGATAGGAGAAATGCCTACTGAGATGTTCTATCATTTCTTCAAGAGCTTAAGCGACGCCGCACGGATGAACTTAAACATCAAGGCAGAAGGAGTCAATGAACACCACAAGATTGAAGGTATATTCAAAGCGCTGGCAAGAGCGCTGCGCATGGCCGTAAAACGTGACATCTATCATTTTGAATTGCCGTCAACCAAAGGCCTGCTATAGCCCTTTGGACATCAGACAATATAACAGGTTAATAACAAAAGCAGGAGTGTCATAATGAAGAAATCAGCGCCCCAAAAGTTTTTTTGTCTAACTTTTGGGGCGCAATGTGCCGGAAGTGACGACATTGTCAGGGGCGCACGTTTTGTTAATTTGCACCGCAAAACATTGCCGCCGTTATGACAGATTGTAAACGTAAACGGGTGTTTGCACGTCATTTGTCTATACATGTTTTTCGGGCAAAAGTGATGAAATAGGTTGCCGGTGGTGGCGCCGGCAATGTTCAATGCTGCGTTTTACCGTCGACAGGTAGACGAAAGGTCGTGTTTTGTGTCATGATATGCCATGTTTTATTATGAAAAAGACCGTCTTTTCAGTACGATATGACGGCTTTTACGCACCGAAAAGACGGCCTTCGAAGGGCAAAAAGTCGGTATTTACGCTTTTTCCTTGCCGCATTTATTGCACATTTTTACTGTTAAAGTCATAACATATTGCCGTACAGAGAGTTGCGCTTGCACGCCGTAGAAAGGCATATTTGCGGCCAAACGCCTTTCCGACTGGAAATAACGCCGCACGGAACGTCAACACAAATCAGTTTGTAAGCTAACAGAGTATTTGCCTTACATAATGAAAATATACCAGCCTCTCAGCCTACGGCAAACACAAACACGACCAAATAATACAATTGTACCGCCAAGACATATACCGGCATGAACGGAGCGAACATGACAACCCCGGCGTACAGGCTTCTGAATATATCGCCGACATGAGCCAGCCCGCCGCTTGCCATGCCGTATATGATTGAAAGGACTGTTATAGAGAATGTTATTATAGGTACAAGCGCTGAACTGAACGCGCTCGGGAATAGCCCTCCTGACACTCCTAAAAGTACGGCATGCGGTACAAAGGCAAGCATAACAACAACAAAAACCATCACGCATGCCACGACAGCAACCGTATATACGGCATGCCGACAACGATAGGCCAACCGCTCTCCGCGCCAAAGCGAGCATAACGCATCCTTTAATCCGCTATGCGAATAAGTACCGTATGCCATGAAACCGAGCAACAGCCAAACGAGCAAAGGACACGACATATTATCCACAAAGCTCCCGAAGTACCACCTTACGCCCTCGCCACTCAATACAGACCTTAATTCGGCATACGGCCATACGGACGCAACTATCCAAGAAAAAAGCACCAACGCCGCCTGGAGCACGACCAAGACTATAACAGACCACGGTAAAACCTTACGCTTTAAGTTCATCCGAATACTATCAAAAAACATTCATGAACAAATCCATCATACCATCTTAATTCTCGTCAGGACGTAGATTGTCCGCATCTAACACGTGCAATTCAATGGCGCGTGTAACAAGACGTGTGGCATTCACTCCCACTCCGCCGTTTCCGTCGGGAAACAACTTACGTACAAGTTCGTTTTGACGTTTCTCAAGACTCTTAACCCCGAAAGGCATACCACGCAAACCCGTTATCTGCTCTTTTGTATATCCCAACGCCAGATGGCGTAAAAAACGTTCGTCGTATTCGTCAATTTCATAGTTGACCAATGCCTCTTGCCTCAAGATACGGCTATTGACGCTATGCTTGAAGCATTTAATTATTTTATCAAGTATAGGCTTATTGAACACGAGTTTGCGGCCTTCCATGACTTCGGATATATCACTTCTCGTCAACAACTCACCGGTTTTAAGAATTATGCCGTTACATCCGGCGTCCAATGCATCAACCCATAATTTCTCATTCAATATTTCACCGGTAAATATCAGTACCTTTATTAACGGATACATCTCCTTAGTCTGACGACATATCTCCACTCCTACAGTTGTCGAGCCTCCTAAGCCTAAATCCAACAACACAAGGTCCGGCTGCCGTTGCTTTATCAAACGCCAATATTCCACCTCGTTGGCTGCCGTGCCTATTACTTCGGCTTCAGGCACGTCATTTCTCAATATTCCCTCTGTACCCTTCAATTCCAAGGGGACATCCTCAACTATTATAACACTGAACTTATCCATAATCAAAATAATTTATATGCTTTATATAATCTCCGGAACATACCAAAGGCTGCCCCTGACACCATTTTCACTTATCTTGTAAAATATATTTTCCGTCACCGGCAAGAGTCACCTTGACCGTAACAGCTCCATCATCATCCGCTACTACGTCTATTCCACAACCATGAAGATTTGTCTGTTCAGCGTTCTCACGAACGATCTGCCTGCATATCAGGAATGGTATATTAGCCGTAGAAGGCGTGAACAAATCTACATTTTGCCTATCCTCAATCTTCATGTTACGGCATACCAAATTAACAACAACATATCTTTCCATGACAAAATCTACCGAGACATCAGAAGCTTCATATCCACATTGCTTCTTCAAGATATCAAACAGGTATGTAAGTAAAGTCCTGTCACCCAACACATTGCATTCCACTCCCAATATTCCCTCCATTGATACGGGCCTGCATTCGAACTTTACATTCTCTATCTGCCGCCTGATTTGCTCACATAGGATAGAATAAAGTTCCTTATAATACTTGGCCACTTCACATATTGCGTCAATGTTGCCCTCCGTGTCATCAACCAGCTGGCGTATACGCGAAGGGTAATACATCGTCTCATGCTTAAGCGTGCTTAAACTGTTATCAATGACATTGTTACTTATATATAATTTCTCGATTTCATATTTTATCCTGTGCAAATCGTCTTCGGCATATTCAATGTCGAGCGATTTCACCCTGTCTGTATCAATGGACCGCGCTAACGCAGCTTGTATCTTCAGTATTATTTTTTTCAATACGTCGGGATATTTTCTTACATCTACGTCATTTATTAAGCCTGCTTTTTCCTCATTACTTATATCGGAAAGCAATATCTTGTTGATGTTTTTTATATTCTCGACACAAAAACGGAAGTACAACACATAACGATAATACAGGAAATAATAAGCCGCAATTATCGCAACAAACAATATTATAAGTATGATAATCGCTATTGTCTTATTCGTCTTTGATTCCTGCATAGCTACGCAATAGTCAGACAAGCCATTGTCTACCGAACGGGCTTTAAACAGTTGGGTATAAATCTTGTTGTTATACACATATAGTCCCCACTTATGTAAAGCAAGAGCTGCCACCGCGCTTTCGTTACGCATGTCCTGTATAACGTCATAATCGGTCTTGACGTTATTATGAAACCATATAAGTTCAGCCGGCACTCCGTTAAAACTTTCATCCCCGGAAATATAATATTTCCCCTCGGGATACAAAAGTTTGTAATTCTTATTAAGATAATATATAACTGAATCGGCAAACTCAAGTGTCCGTAAATAAGTACCGCTCACATTGCTATAATACGCCGAGTCTGCATATATGTCGGCTGAATCCAGAAAACATGCACTCATTTCGTCTACCCTATCTGCCATATTGCCAACTGTGTTACGGGAAAAAGCATATTGCCCGTATAATACGGTACAAATTAACAATATAACATTCCTGATTACGCCGAACGGAAGACGAAAATAAAACCTGCTACCTTTACCCTTTTCACTTTCAGCAAATAATCCGCATACGCGGAATATATTGCTGATTTTTTTATATTTCTCGATAATACCTTTACAGTTCATCAGCCCGAAACCATGCCCGTTATAAATCTTATGTTCGAATATCCCTGACAATTCCTTTTCCGATAATCCTGTTCCTGTGTCACTTACAGATATCTCCACATAGTTTTCCGTCTTAACGGCATATACTTTAACCGCTCCTCCAACAGGGGTGAACTTACGGGCATTGTCAGCAAGAGTGTTCAACATGAAGAGTGTTAAGATTTTATCCGCTTTAACTACCGCGTCCAATGGAATAACCTCAAGACTGACACCCTTCAGCCTGAACGACATGCCGGATTTCGATAAAATATCGAACACCTCGTTTATGTTAAAACTTTCAATATGCAAGCCAATCTGGCCCTGCTGTAGCTGAATCCAATATGTAAGAACGTCATTATATTCGTTGATTTTATCCGTCAGTTCAGCCATATACGCCTTACGTTCTTCATATATGCCCTTATTACCTGATTGCTCCTTTAATTTTCCTGCCTCATTGATTATTCTATCTATATACGGAATAACGTTATTTACGAGAAACACTTTTGCCTTGTTATCCAAAGCCCTTCTTTTGTCACGTTCAAGACTCAGCCTACTCAAAGACAACTCTTCATTTATTGTCTCATACTTGTCATTAAGTTCATCCTCCCTTAGTTCTTCGTGTTCCTCCCACGTCCTCAATGGCACTAGCAATTTATCTATATACGCTTGGTTATTCTTCTTTTTTCCTAATTTGTCAAATACATAAAGAAGAGCTATAACGACGGCCATCAACAAAAGAATGACAACAATCAGTGCATTTAGTTGCACGGAAATACGGTTTAGTTGTTCTGCACGTGCCTCCAACTGCCGGTCCTGCCGCGTTTCTTCTTGAATGTCCAAATATTCATTGCGATTCAAATCGCTGTTATTTTTATCGTCCATGGCCGAATAGACCATGCTTAAACATTCCCTGATACTGGCCACAAGATCTGGAGCCTGCTCTACCGCAGGATTGCCATTCAGCGCATTCTCGAGACATATCAACGACGATGAATAATCTCCAATCGCCCAATAACAAAACGAAAGGGTACGATACGCGCCTACAATCTGGTAAACATCCCCATAATCGGAAAACAACCGCAACGCCTTTTGAGCCAAATAACCTGCCAAGAGACTGTCCGGCATATTATCATCATTAATGTAAGTAAACGCCGCACGGTTTTCCGCGATCAGCCGTCGGCGTGTTTTCCCTGAAAGTAAATGCTCACTTATCGACTGCAATGAGTTCGCCTGCCAATAAGTATAGCCATAGTTTTTCGCCAATATATAACACTTGAACAAATACTCAAGTTCTTTTTGCGAAGTGGCAATATGTAATTTTTCGTCTATAATGCCACCACTTCCAACCTGGTATAAATAATTAAGGTATTGCGCCGTGTCCTTCTGGATGTCGCCGGATGGGTCAATTTCTTTTAGAGACTCTTTAGTCTGGCGGGTAAGGCCGACATAATAATAATAGGTAGAGCAAATTATTGAATATTCAGTCCTGGCATAAATCAACCTGTCAAGCATGCGCTCCGGCAAGACAGATATTTCTTCGTCAATTCGCTTTAAGCGATTTGAGGCCCGTTCCTTGTATTCGTAAAAATCCTTGTTACGTGACATACGTTGGCACAAGCGCATATATTGTATGTCTGCGACCAAAAGTTCTATTTGGTTGTCCGTTGATTCAACAACCAGACCAAGAAGGCTGTCGGCTTTTGCGTACTCCATTCTCGCCATGCTGACAAAAGCCAAGTTATTATACGCTTCCGCCTTTCCGGCTGGGTAACCGTCGCACATGGCCAATGCACTATCCGCATAAATCTTTACAGAATCAAGACTACGGTAATGATAAGCGTAAGACAAAGAATTAAGTACGTCAACTCTTCCGTCTTTTGAAGAAGTACAAGCTGACAAAAATAAAAGGCCCAATATGCCGACAAGCAATATTGAGCCTTTATAATAACATCTATTATCCGCGTGCCTTTGCAATGTAAGCCAAAGCCTCCTTGCACTTGTCGGTTATTGCCTGCCAGTTGCCTGCGGCTACAACATCCTTCGGGAAGAGCTTAGAGCCCATGCCCACGCAGAACACTCCGGCCTTGAACCATGACGTAAGGTTCTCCTCGTCGGGAGAAACGCCACCGGTCACCATCAGCTTAGACCATGGCATAGGAGCCAAAAGACCCTTAACCAACTTAGGTCCGAGCACGTCACCGGGGAACACCTTGCACAGGTCACACCCCTTCTCCTGGGCGAAACCTATTTCGGATACGCTTCCGCAACCAGGGGTATAAGGGATAAGGCGACGGTTGCAAACCGTAGCTATCTCCGGATTATACAACGGGCCAACAACGAAATTAGCACCAAGCTGGATATAAAGCGCAGCCGTAGCTGGGTCAACAACCGAACCTACGCCCAAGGCAAGCTCCGGACATTCCTTAGCGGCATATTTTACAACCTCTCCGAATACCTCGTGAGCGAAGTCGCCACGGTTGGTGAACTCAAACGCACGCACACCACCGTCATAACATGCCTTGATTACTTTCTTTGCTACCTCTACGTCCTTATGGTAAAAGACAGGTACCATACCGGTTGCGCCCATCTTGCCCAACACGGCGATTTTATCAAATTTTGCCATTTTCTTCTTTTTCTCTTTTAAATATTAAGTAAAGTCCCAGACAATAGGAGCATACAAGTTCCCAACCTTCCTCTCCCAACTCGTTCAGGGCTTTCTGCTCATCTTTAAAACAAAATGATACTACCTTATATTCAAAACGTTTGCCCATACGGATTGAATTAACGCTGAACACGGCCTGAAGCGTCGCCACCTGCAAGGTTCTCAACCTCGTCTGCCGACATAAGGTTGAAGTCGCCGGGGATAGTGTGCTTCAATGCTGAAGCCGCAACGGCAAACTCAAGAGCCTTACCCTGGTTGTCGGGATATGTCAGCAAGCCGTGGATAAGTCCGCCCGCGAACGAGTCGCCTCCACCAACACGGTCGATGATCGGCATGATGTCATAATGCTTGCTCTGGTAGAACTCCTTGCCGTTGTAGATAAGAGCTTTCCATCCGTTGTGGCTTGCGGAAAGCGACTCACGCAAAGTTGATACGACATACTTGAAGCCGAAAGTCTCCATCATGCCCTTGAATATGCCGTAATATCCCTCTGCGTCTGTCTTGCCACCCTCTACGTCAGCGTCAGGCTTGAAGCCAAGGCAAAGCTGCGCGTCCTCCTCATTGCCTATACAGACGTCAACATATTTCATGAGGGGCTTCATGATGCTCTGTGCCTTCTCCGAGGTCCACAGTTTCTTACGGAAGTTAAGGTCAACGCTTACAGTAACTCCATGACGCTTTGCGGCCTCGCAAGCAAGACGTGTCAATTCGGCAGCCTTGTCGCTGATAGCGGGCGTAATGCCGCTCCAGTGGAACCACTGTGCGCCTTCCATAATCTTGTCGAAATCAAAGTCTGAAGGATCAGCCTCTGCTATTGAGCTGTGGGCACGGTCGTAAATAACCTTAGACGGGCGCATGCTCGCTCCGCTCTCAAGATAATAGATTCCGACACGGTCGCCGCCACGGGCGATGAACTGCGTGTTGACACCGTAACGGCGAAGCGCGTTCACGGCGCACTGTCCTATTTCGTGCTTTGGCAATTTGGTTACGAAATATGCGTCGTGGCCATAATTTGCAACGCTGACCGCCACGTTAGCTTCGCCACCGCCATATACAACATCGAAAAAATCGCTCTGGACAAATCTTTTCTGACCCGGAGAAGAAAGGCGAAGCATTATTTCGCCTAATGTAACTACTTTAGCCATTTTCTTTAATTTTAATTTTTTGAATGTTTATAGATTCGTTTTTTCGTTACAAAAATACTATTTAAATTATAACCAGACAAATAAAAGGACAAAAAATAAAGCTTTTTCAGAAAAATATTCCTGTATTTTCAGCATTCCGATAGCGTTAGCCATTTCCCTCTCCTGTTTATTGTTGTGTAAGCGAACCACCCCGACGGCAAGCGCAAAGGTACGCATTATCCCCCGCACCGCCAAAAAAAGCGTGCGGCTAAGGCGTTAAAAAAATTCACAATCGAATCGGATGGGCGTTTTTGTAATTGTAAGTGTAAGCGGTACGGACGGCCCGTCGTGGATTTAAGGCCAAGCCGTAGGGCAATTATGGATTACAATTACAATTACAGTTAGCCCATGCGTGAACGCGAATATGGCAAAAAGAAAATTATATTATATATATAAATATATATATATTTATATATATAATATAAACCCTAAAATACCACTTGCTTACACTTACCCCTACCCCAAACTGTAATTGTAATTGTAATTGCCGTACGCCCCCTGCGCCGCAAGAGCCATCGATACGCCCCGCATAGGCCACGTATGGCCCCGTAAAGGCGGCACCCTCGAGACAAGGATGTCCCGTCCCTCCCCGTGGCGGGGCGGAAAGAAGGCGAAAGGGACGGGGCGGACGGGCAGCCGGGGCTAATGTGTTAAAACGGGCAAAACGCGATTGTTTTAGCTAAAAAACTGCACGTGTTTTTCGCACAATTCATTTTTTATATGTATTTTTGCCGAAAATATCAGCGTTTGTTCCGTAAAGGCAGGCAGACATCATGAATGAAAAAATCAGAATAAAGGATATAGCCGAAAAGTCGGGAGTATCGGTCGGGACGGTAGACAGGGTGCTCCACAACCGTCCCAACGTGTCGAAAGCCGCTCGCGAGAAAGTCGAGTCGGTACTGAAAAACATCAACTACCAGCCGAACATGTACGCAAGCGCGCTTGCCTACAACAAGTCATACGTCTTTTATTGCATCATCCCCAAACACGAATCGGAGGCTTACTGGGAAGAAATAGAGGAAGGAGCGCAACGTGCATGCGAAGCACGACGCGACTTCCATGTAGACGTGAAAATGATGTATTACAGGAGGTTCGACTCCGACACGTTCGTAAAAAAATGCAAGGAATGCCTTAACGCTAACCCGAATGGCGTAATAGTAGTGCCGAGCGAACTCGAGATCACCAAGAAATTCACTGACAAGCTGCATGAACGCAACATCCCTTTCATCCTTCTCGATTCATACATGCCCGACCTTAAGCCCCTTTCCTTTTACGGGCAGGACTCATTCTGTAGCGGGTATTTCGCGGCAAAAATGCTGATGCTCATAGCTTCCGGGGAAAAAGAGATAATGCTTATGAAGCAGACAAAAAACGGGAAAGTGGCGAGCAAGCAGCAGGAGAACCGCGAAGTAGGCTTCAGGCATTACATGCAAGACCATTTCCCAAAAGTCAAAATACTGGAACTGGACTTACCGCTTGACGGGGACAAGGAACGGTACGACGAAATACTTGAAGAGTTTTTCGTCAGCCACCCACACATACACCACTGCATAACCTTGTGCTCAAAAGGACACATAGTAGGCGAATTCCTGCTCAAGACAAACAGGCGCGACATACAGATTATGGGATATGACATGGTTGAGCGCAACGCCAAATGCCTGCGCCTTGGCTCAATATCATTCCTTATCGCGCAACATGGCTTTATGCAAGGTTACAATTGCGTCGACACATTATTCAAGGCCATCGTGCTGAAAAAGAAAGTAGACCCGGTAAACTACATGCCTATAGAACTGCTGTCGAAAGAGAATATCGACTTTTACAGAAGAACTCAATTATAAACAATTAAAACAAATCATTTTATGGAACAAGTTTCTTTTATCAAGATTAACAAGGCCGACACCGTTGTCGTATGCCTAAGGAACTACCAAAAGGGCGAGACCATCAACGTTGACGGCAAGGCCGTCACGGTAATGCAGGACACACCTGCCGGCCACAAAATCCTGATACACGATACTCCGGAAGGAGAAAACATAATAAAATACGGATATCCCATAGGGCACGCCAAGGAAAATCTCAAGGCAGGACAATGGGTCAACGAGAACAACCTGAAAACAAATCTCGCAGGAACTCTAAGCTACGAATACAATCCTGTAAATGAGGAACTTGACATCCCGACTGAGAACATTACCTTTAAAGGCTACAAGCGCAATAACGGCGAAGTAGGAATAAGGAACGAGGTATGGATTGTCCCGACCGTAGGCTGCGTCAACGGCATTGCCGAGAAACTGGCAAATATGCTTGCCGAAGAAACAGGACTCGAAGGCATAGACGCCGTGCATGCCTGGCACCACAATTACGGTTGTTCGCAACTCAGTGACGACCATGAGAACACAAGAAAGATATTACGCGACATTGTGCTCCATCCTAATGCCGGCGCGGTACTCGTATTAAGCCTTGGTTGCGAGAACAACCAGCCTGACCAGTTTGAGAAACTCCTCGGCGACTACGACAAGGACAGAATAAAATTCCTTGTTGTGCAGAAAGTACAAGGCGACGAAATAAACGAAGGAATGAAGATTCTCCGCTCGCTTTATGACATCGCAAAGAACGATAAACGTACCGACTGCCCCCTGAACGAGTTGCGTGTCGGCCTAAAGTGTGGCGGTAGCGACGGCTTCAGCGGTATCACGGCGAACCCGCTTGTCGGAGAATTCTCGGATTTCCTCGTGGCGCAAGGCGGAACATCAATCCTTACGGAAGTTCCCGAAATGTTCGGAGCCGAGACAATCCTGATGAACAGGTGCAAGAACGAAGACCTGTTCAACCAGACAGTCAAGCTGGTCAACGACTTCAAGGAATACTTCCTAAGCCATGGCGAGCCCGTAGGCGAAAACCCGTCACCGGGCAACAAGGCCGGCGGAATATCCACACTTGAAGACAAGGCTCTCGGGTGTACCCAGAAATGCGGCCGTGCCCCCGTTTGCGGAGTGCTTGGCTACGGCGACCGTCTACGGACAAAGGGCCTAAACTTATTATCCGCCCCGGGCAACGACCTTGTCGCGTCTACAGCTTTAGCGGCGGCGGGTTGCCAGATCGTATTGTTCACGACCGGACGTGGAACACCGTTCGGAACGTTCATCCCGACAATGAAAATATCAACGAACACCAACCTGTATAAAAACAAGCCCAACTGGATAGACTTCAATGCCGGAGAACTTGTTGACGGTACGGAAATGCATTCGTTGCTCCGCAAGTTTATCGACAAAATCATTTCCGTTGCCAATGGAGAACAGACTTGCAACGAAAAGAACGGATACAGGGAAATATCCATATTCAAGAATGGCGTGACATTGTAAAATAAGCAACAATCAAAGAACGGACGGCAATGCAATAGGAACAGCCCCTGTCAATCTATGGCATTGGCGCCCGTTCATTCGACAAATTGTATTCATAACGACATAACATGAATATTCTCGCGAGAAATTTCATCAAACTGCTGTCAGCCGGAACTTTTAATGTTGAAGACACAGTTGAGCCCATGTCCGAATACAAATGGAAAAGACTGTTGTCGGCGGCCGAAACGTACAAAGTTCAAGATTTCATAGGCAATGGAATTACCACTATCTGTAAATCGGGTGTTACCATAATTCCGGCACGCATTCAGGAGGCCGCACAAAACCTAACCGTAGCTAAAGAATACGGGAAAAAACAAGACTATACAAAACTTGATACAATTACAGTTTCGGGCAAGGCTAAACCGTTCGCGAATTTTTACTTGAACCGAAAATACAATAAAATCGTATTCAATGAGATTCATAGCATTGACACGTCAATTGACTCGATTGTTTTCATAAACAAATTGATTGAAAACATCAATAAGCTTTTAAACTCAGGACTGGACTTCAGGAGCTTGTCGGATCTCGGCTTCTATTTAAGGCTAAACGGTGATAAAATAGATTTCGTTAAAACAGACGGATGGATTAAAGCGTTAAAAATTCAAGGCATTGCGAATCTTATAGGTAATTGCCTCGTACAATTATTCAACTTTGACAATGACGAATTACCGTTCATTACCGAAACAGGCGATAAATACCTGCATACCATCTCAAGAGAGATAGACAACATGATAACCAACCCCACTCGACATATCGAAATAAACGACAACAGTCCACAAAAAGGAATAAACCCCATAAAGAAACCTAATTCACACCCTATAAAATACAAATCATATTGCCCGCTTGAGACGTCAAGCAGATTTATGGCCAATATAATTAAAAGTCTTTCAAATATTGATGAATAACTAAAATTTTATAATTTTTTTTGAGATACAGACGATTAGCAGTACCTTTGCATGAAATAAGATACGCCCGTAATGAAACAATACATAGTTCTTTTTATTTGTCTATCACTTTTCAACATACTGCCTTCCACTGCCCAGAATGACGATCAAGAAAGCTACATCCAATGCGAGGACACCTGTCGCCATGTGCATGGAATAGACCTCAGCCATTATCAGGGAGAAGTTTTCTGGGAAAACGTCGGCGCAAACAGTAAAATGGCCTACGTATATCTAAAGGCAACTGAAGGTAGTACCCATATTGACGAAACTTATGAAAGAAACATTGAATTGGCTCATCGTTATGGGTTGAAAGTCGGGTCATACCATTTTTTCCGTCCCAAAACAGACCTGGCCAAACAACTGGAAAACTTCATTTCACAATGCCGCCCTGGCGACCAAGACCTCATACCAATGATTGATATCGAATCTACAGGCGGATTAAAGACTGATGAATTCTGCGATTCACTCTTCAAATTCTTGGATCTGGTGGAAAAAGCATACCGCCAAAAGCCTTTGTTGTATACTTATACAAACTTCTACAACAAGCACCTGAAGGGGAAAATCGATGATTATAAACTCATGATTGCCCAATATTCAGACGAAAAACCGCAACTGGCTGACGACAGGGACTACACAATGTGGCAATACACGGCTAAAGGACGTATCAACGGAATTAACGCATACGTTGACAAAAGCCGTTTCATGGGCAGGCACAGCATGAGGGAAATAAGATTCAAACACTTTTAAATAAAACGGTAATTTAACATAAAGGAACAGTACAATGGCTATCATAAAATGTCCGGAATGCGGCCATCAAATCAGTGACAAAGCACCCGTATGTCCTGCATGTGGTGTTGAAATAGCAGGAAAAACAGTAAAATGCCCTTATTGTGGAGAAGTATATTTCAAAAGCGAGACAGCGTGTCCACATTGTCATAAAACAACTCCAATAAGCACCACTGAAATAGAACAAACGACAGGCAACAACGTCCACCAGAGCATTACAAATGCACCGGCCACAACGCCTGTAACTGAAGAAGGGCATGAAATACAAAATAACAGTATTGATAAAAATCATGTACCGGAAAACAATCCTAACCGGAAAAACAACAAAACAATAATATTTGTATCAGTAGCCATTGCCTTACTGGTACTCGGCACATGCCTGTATTTCTACAATAACGCAAAGAGCGACAGAGAGCAAGAAGAATACATCTTTGCAATGCAAAGTGATGATCCTACAATTTTACAAGCATACCTTAATAACTTCAAAGACGCTCCGCAAGCCCATATTGACTCTATTGCCAGACATCTGGAAGAACTTAACAAGATAGACCAAGACTGGACTGACGCTGTTGTCATGGGCTCAAAGAGAGCGTTAACCGAATATCTTAATACGCACCCTGACAGCCCACATAAACAGGAAGCGCTTGAAAAGATTGACTCTATCGACTGGGCACAATGCCAAAAGCTTAACACGGCAGACGCATACCAACTATACATAGACAGCCATTATGACGGTAACCATTACGAAGAAGCCGTAATTGCCCTTAATAAAATAAAATCCAGCGAAGTGACACCTGATGATAAACAATTCATCAGCAGTATATTCCATAACTTCTTTATCTGTATCAATTCCAGGGACGAGAGCAATCTTACGGCAAACATCGGCGACAATATAAACTTCCTTGGTAAACCAAACGCGACAAAAGCCGACATTGTTTCATTCATGAACAAGATTTATAAAGAAAACGTGGAAAGCATGATATGGAGCATAACAAGCGATTATGAAATAAGCAAGAAGGAAATAGGTGACCTTCAATATGAATACAGTACAACATTTATGGTCAGCCAAGACGTCAAAAAGAATGACGGCACTAATACAATAAATAAATTCCGTATAAACGCGAAAGTCGATCCAGACGGTAAAATAACGGAAATGGCCATGACCAGAATCATCGAATAACACTTCGCCGGCGGTACTTAAGGAAAGCAAGCACAATCATGAACAAATTAATCACCACTTGCCTGTTGGCATTCGGCCTTACAAATATGATAGCAGCACAAGAAAAAAGCGTAGAGATACGAGTTATACAGACAAGCGATGTACACGGTTGTTTCTTCCCTTACGACTTCATCAACCAGAAATCCATGAACGGCTCGCTTGCAAGAGTGTCAAGTTACGTGAAATCGCTTCGAAAGGAATATGGAGACAACCTGCTTTTGTTGGACAACGGAGACATTCTGCAGGGACAACCGACATGTTATTACTGTAACTTCATTAAGCCAGAAATGCCAAATGTGGCAGCCTCTGTGATAAACCATATGGGCTATGATGCGCAAACCATTGGCAATCATGACATTGAAACAGGACATGCAGTATATGACAAATGGATAAAAGAAGTGAAGTGCCCTATGCTCGGGGCTAATATCATCGACACGACAACGGGACACCCATATCTTAAGCCGTACGTGATTCTCGAATGCGAGGGAGTGCGTATTGCGGTATTAGGATTGACTACTCCGGCCATCCCGAACTGGCTCAACGTACGTTTATGGGCAGGATTACGTTTCGAAGATATGGTCAAGAGCGCTAATTATTGGACGAAGCATATCATTGAGAACGAACATCCGGACGTAATTATCGGTCTGTTCCATTCAGGCAGAGACGGAGGAATAACCACCGATTCGTATAACGAAAATGCCTCTTTGCGCATTGCCAATGAGGTGTCGGGATTTGACCTAATACTGTATGGACACGACCATAAAAGCAACAAGGAAAATGTAAAGAACAATGATGGAAGCAATGTCTTATGCCTGAATCCTTCATCAAACGCGAATTTTGTTTGTGACGCGACTATAAAAGTAACATTGAATAACGGCAAAGTTACCGGGAAAAGCATAACCGGAGAAATACACGATATCAGGCAACAGCCAATCGACAAAGAATTTATCGAGATATTCAAAAACGACATAGATAGCGTAAACTATTTTGTCACACGCAAAATTGGCACGTTCAAGAACTCCATATACACTCGAGATTCTTATTTCGGGAGCAGTGCGTTCTGTGACCTTATACACAACCTACAGCTAAAGATTACAGGAGCGGACATATCGTTCAACGCCCCACTGTCATTTGACGAATGCATAAAAGCCGGCGACGTACATGTAAGCGACATGTTCAACTTGTATAAATACGAGAACCAGATATACGTCGTGAAAATGACAGGAAAGGAAATCCATAATTATCTTGAGATGAGTTATGGCCTTTGGACAAACACGATGCAAAGTCCTGACGACCATATCATGTTGCTCGAACACAACGGCAACGGAGCTGACGGCTATGGTTTCAAGAATCTTGCTTTCAATTTTGACAGTGCCGCAGGTATCGATTATGAAGTGGATGTAACAAAACCATATGGAGAAAAGGTTAGAATAACAGGAATGACAAACGGAGAGCCTTTCGATGAAAACAAATGGTATAAAGTGGCAATGAACAGCTACCGCGGCAACGGCGGCGGTGAGCTGCTGACTAAAGGGGCGGGAATTCCGCATGACTCATTGCCGGAAAGAATTATATACGAAAGTGAACTTGACCAGCGATACTACCTCATGAAGGAAATAGAAAAAGCAGGGATAATGGCTCCCGAACCCAACAATAATTGGCATTTCGTGCCTAAAAGCTTTACCGAGAAAGCCATAATAAAAGACAAAAAGCTTCTATTTGGAATAAACTGACAACATATAATAATATCCAAAGACGTTTATCATGGACAAATATTGGTTCGTCTTCATCAAATCGGAACTGTTGCTTGAAAAGACAAGCAATGGTAATTACACAATTCCGTTACAAGAGAATCCACCGATTGCCGTCGACAATGCGGACGACATACACAACATAACCCCATTAGGCGATATTGAAGTCAAGACATATAACTCGGGGCATGACAACATTGACACCTCACGCTATGAACTTTGCGGCCTGCGCGCTTCATATAACAAACTGACTTATGAACTGTATCTGAAAGCAGGAAAATGCGCGGAAATACTATATTGGGACTCTAACACAAAATTCTGCGGGAAATGTGGCGGAAAAATGAAACTGCACACCGACATATCCAAAGTATGCACAAAATGCGGCCGTGAGATATGGCCACAACTATCAACAGCCGTCATTGTACTAATCCGGCGTGAAGACAAAGTCCTACTCGTTCATGCAAATAACTTCAAAGGCCATTATTACGGCCTTGTAGCAGGCTTTGTCGAAACAGGCGAGACTTTGGAACAAGCTGTCCAAAGGGAAGTAATGGAAGAAACAGGCTTGACAATAAAGAACTTACGGTATTTTGGCTCACAACCATGGCCCTACCCCTGCGGGCTGATGGTTGGTTTTCATGCCGACTACGCAAGTGGAGAAATCCACTTGCAACGTTCCGAACTCGGAGCTGGTGGATGGTTCAGCAAAGACCATCTACCCGGAATTCCTGAAAAATTATCAATAGCAAGAAAACTCATTGACAACTGGCTTGAATCGCAAGAAGGCATTTCAGAGCCATAACGATACGTCAATATGTCTTGTCCTGGCAAAAGTTGACACATTTATGAAC
>ULSY01008253.1_pt1 | contig 63964 bp, 50 predicted proteins | sample 1957201 | NCBI WGS metagenome assembly ULSY01 (sample SAMEA4835723, study PRJEB28245) | human gut metagenome | biome: gut microbiome; material: fecal sample | place: Denmark | collected 2008
GAGGATCTTCGCTTTGGGGCTTTACAATTTTATTATTTGTCTTTCTGCGTATTGATGCTGCTCGTGAACGGTAATAAGCGTATGCCTACATCACTGATACCTTTTAAAGGCTCATCTCGCATGATGTGTATTATCTGAACCATACTGTCGGATGGAGAAAAAGTGACAGGGTGGTGAGGGGAGGTATACTGGTATAAATTGCTGGAAGTGCCATTTCCTTTCCAGTTGCCTTGTTTGTCTGCCAGTGTGATATGGAGGGTATCGGGATGTCTGTCTGGACTAAGCGGATATAATATTTCCATCCATATATCTTGATAAGGATAGTTTTCTGTATGTCGTAGTCCTACTTCTAAGTCGTATTGTTTTCCTGCCAATTGAGCAGGTAACTGGTATTTCAGGGTATCTGTCTTTTTCCAGCCCTCAATACTCAGGTTTTGATAAGTATGGTAAATGGTTTGGTTATCGCATGCCGCAAGGGAGAATAGTAAACAGATTATTCCCCCTGCGATGCGAATATATGATGAAGTTTTTCGTGTGGTCATACTATCTCATTGTTATTCTTTCGTCCCTGTCGGCGTGGGCGATTGTTGGCTTGCTTGTTTCCTTCCGGCTGCGGTTGCTGAGCACGAGCTTCTGGTTGGTTAGCTTGTTTATCGGAAGGATTTGGAGCTGCTCCTTGTTGTTTAGGCGGACGATTTCCTTTTTCTCTGCGTTTTTCTCCTTGACGTTCTTCTTTTCGTCTGTTATCTTTGCCTGAATTGGATGGAACATTATTAGCAGTTGTAGCATTAACTGCTATTTTAGCTGTATTTTCTCCTTTTTCCTGACCGGCAGCATTGTTGGGTAAAGCCTTCTGAGAATTATTTTCCTGAACCGGTTGTTGACGGTTTTCGCCGTTTTTCTTCTTTTTACGGTTCTTGCTGTTCCGGCTTTTATCGAAGCGGGTTACGCTTTCTTGTTCCAGCAAATCTTTCGGACGTGCAGGTTCATGCATTCCGTTGTCATTAAGCTTCTCAGGTTTCTCACCTCTACGGTTCATATTGATAACCTCAAAAGCACGGCGTGCTGTAAGCGTTACTTCATTGGCAAGGAAACTCTTATCGGTAGAATAAATGATTTCTCCTTTTAAAATATCTGCTTTGAAGTAATAATATGTAGCATCCAGTGTTTCGAGTGTGATTTCTTTACTCGGAAGTCGTTTCTGGCATTCTACATAGGCATCTACTTCGTAGTTGAGGCAACATTTCAGTTTTGCGCACTGTCCTGCCAGTTTTTGAGGATTAAGTGATATATCCTGATAACGTGCTGCTCCTGTAGATACAGAGATAAAGTTTGTCATCCATGTAGCGCAGCATAATTCACGTCCGCATGGGCCAATACCTCCGATGCGTCCGGCTTCCTGACGTGCGCCAATCTGTTTCATCTCGATACGTACACGAAAAGCTTCTGCCAAGACTTTAATTAGCTGGCGGAAGTCGACACGCTCATCAGCAATGTAGTAGAAAATAGCTTTATTTCCGTCACCTTGATACTCTACGTCACCGATTTTCATTTGAAGCCCTAAGTCCGCAGCAATCTGGCGTGAACGAATCATTGTTGCATGTTCACGACTTTTAGCTTCTTCATATTTTTCCATGTCGACAGGCTTAGCCTTACGGTATACTCGGCGTATCTCAGCATCAGGCTTGATGTTTGCTTTACGCATTTGTAAAGGTACGAGTCGGCCAGTCAGTGTAACTGTGCCGATATCGTGTCCGGGGCTGGCTTCTACTGCTACGATATCTCCCTTTTCCAGTTTCAGATGGTTACTGTTCTTGAAATATCCTTTGCGGGTATTTTTGAATTGAACCTCTACCATATCCTGCTCTTCACTGTTGCCAGGGATATCTGCCATCCAGTCGTAAGTGTTCAGCTTGTTATCTTGTCGTCCGCAGCCCTTGCAGCATAAAGAACCGCTTCCGTTTTTCAATATAAATTTGCTCATAGTTTCAATTCTTTAATAGTACAATCATTTTCAGGGCGAAATCGAAAAAAACAAATTTGGGATTTACGTTTTGTTCGATGTGTCGTCCGGCTTCCTCCAATTCTTCCATGATACCTATCACATTTCTTTCGTTTACAAAAGGAGCGAATCGTGAGGCAAATTGTGCTTCTTCACGTCCTAAATAGTTCATTTCCGAGTGGTGGAAGTTATATATAAAGTTTTCTCGTATCATACGTTGGCAATAGGCTAGCAGATTTTTCTGCCTTTCTCTGCCTAAAGCTGCAACTTGTTCACTCCAGGCTTTCATGTCCTTGAGCCGACGTGCATAAGCTAATCTCATCAGTGAAGTGAACAATTCAAAGAAAAGTCGGTTCTCTTCTCCTAAGTGTATGTTTTCTATAGCCCGCAGTACACTCCCGGCAGATAAATGTGCAATGTCGGAAGCATCTTCTGGCTGAAGCATATAACGTGTACGTAATAGTCCGGCAATATCTTCTTCGTTAAGTGGAGGCAGGTTAAAGCGCTGCATACGGCTCGTAAGTGTTGGCAAGATGCTTTCGGGAGCCTCGCTAACCAATAAAAAGATTGTGTAGGCTGGTGGTTCTTCCAACAATTTGAGCAATTTGTTTCCACACTCTGCATTCATCTTTTCTGGAAGCCATATAATCATGATTTTGTAACTGCCTTCTCCGGCTTTCAGTGAAAGCTTGCGTTGTATTTCATCGCTTTCGCGGACAAAGATCTGCGCTTGCTGATTTTCGGCTCCCATACGTGCCAGCCAGTTTGCCAGTGAAAAATAAGGAGAGTCAATCAACTGTTGTCGCCAGACATCTATAAAATCGTCAGAAACGGTGTCGCGTCCTGCTTTTTTCTTTATTACCGGAAAAGCAAAATGTACGTCAGGATGAACCAGTTTGTTCATTTTTATGCATGAAGGACATTTTCCGCAGGCATCTTCTTCACCCGGATTTTCACAACACAGATAGCGAGTTAACGCTAATGCCAGAGGTAATTTCCCTGTACCTTCTGCTCCGCAAAACAATATGGCATGGGGCACTCGTCCTTCGTGTACGAGTGTCAACAAATGGCGTTTTGCCTCGGTTTGCCCTATGACGTCTTTGAAAAACACAGTTAATAAATTTCTTTAGCTACACGGCGTACGCTTTCTGTTGCCCCTACGGTGTAAAAATGAATACTAGGTACACCATGAGCTATCAACTCACGACATTGATTGATGCACCATTCTACTCCCAGCTGGCGAGCTTCTTCATCTGTTTGACATTTTAAAGCTTCCAATGCCAGTTCCTGAGGTAAATCAACTTTAAATGTTTTAGGAACAACGGACAGCTGTGACAACTTACTGAACGGTTTAATTCCCGGAATAATAGGAATATCAATACCTTCCTGACGGACACGATCTACAAATTCGAAAAATTTCCGGTTGTCATAGAATAATTGAGTTACAGCGTACTCGGCTCCAGCTTCTACTTTCTTTTTCAGCCAGTAGATATCTTGTTCCATATTAGGAGCTTCCTCATGTTTCTCTGGATAACAGGCTACTCCATAGCTGAATGGATGTACAGGAGCCTTGATTGGTGATCCGTCGACGAATACACCTTGATTAAAATCATTGATTTGATGTTCCAGTTCTATAGCATGTGCATACCCTCCTGGCTCAGGAGTGAATACTTGTTCATGTTTGGCTTTATCACCACGCAGAATCAATAAATCAGTGATTCCCAAAAACTGTAAATCTAATAATACATACTCTGTATCTTCACGTGTAAATCCGCTACATAATATGTGTGGAACTACCGTAATATTGTATTTGTTCTGTATGGCAGCTGCTACCGCTACTGTACCGGGACGACGGCGGATTCGTTTGCGCTCATAAAGACCATTACCCAGTTCGCGATATACATATTCGCTTCGATGGGTAGTGATGTTTATGTATTTAGGATCGAATTCGCGCAACGAATCGATTGTTTCATATAATTTTTCTATCCCAGTGCCTTTCAGCGGAGGAAGAATCTCGAATGAAAAGGCTGTCTTTTCAGGTGATTTTATTAAGTCGATTACTCTCATTTTGCTTTTTTTGCGCCTTGTCAGGCGTGTTACATATTTGGCAAAAATAAGAAAAATATTGTACTTAATGGGAGAATGTTTCTTAATTTTTTTAATTTACTGACCGATAATCAGAGTACAGGAGTAAACAAATGAGCGAACCATCCGACAAATCGTTTCCATGGAGTTCGCTTTTTGTAAATCTCTTTAGTCATGATCGTACTGTTCTGTTTGTCGGCACTGAATATATCAGTCAGTTGTGCTGTAACAGGCAAATCGAAAACGAATGCATTTATCTCGTAATCATATCGTAAACTCCGGCTGTTCAGGTTTGTACTACCTACGGTACAGAATCGTTCGTCTACCATCATGACTTTAGAATGATGGAATCCTCCGTTGTAAACATAAATATGCGCTCCCTTCTTTCTTAGTTGGTTAGCAAGATAAAATCCTGCATCGGGTGTGAAGCTGATATCCGACTTTCCGGGAATCATGATTTCTACTCTGACTCCACGGTCGACAGCTTTTTCAATGGCGCGGCGAATGCTGGATGTCGGGGTGAAATAAGGATTGATAATCTGTATTTTCCGTTCGGCCGAATTGATGGCTGCAATATATGCATGTCTCATTGCTTCAGGAGATATTTTGGGAGCCCGCTGTACGATTGCTACCTGATGTCCCGCATGTACAGGAGCTGCATTCAACGAATCTTCCCCGAATGGAAAATATTCGTCTCCTCCGATTTGCTGTTTGGTTTCCTTATTCCACATTGTGAGGAAAACTTCCTGCAATTTTTCAACGGCAGGTCCTTTGATACGGATATGCATATCTCTCCATGCGCCGATTTTGGGAAGTCCGTTTATATAATAATCGGCAATGTTCATACCTCCTGTATATCCTACTTTACCGTCTATGACTATAATTTTTTGGTGGTCACGACTGGCTGCATGATTAACATACGGGAAAGTAATAGGGTCGAATGTAATAATCTCTATCCCTCTTTTACTTAAATCTTTAAGTAGTCTTTTACGAAGCGGACGGTTGTTTGACATATTTCCGAAGGCATCGAACATAGCTCGTACCTTCACTCCGTCTTTTACTTTCTCCGCAAGCAAGTCAAACAATGCATTTCCGATAGAGTCATTTCTGAAATTGAAGTATTCCAGATGTATATGATGCTTTGCCTTTTTGATTTCTTCAAAAAGGTCGTTAAATTTTTCTCTGCCACTGGGCAGCAGCTTCAGGTCATTGTTATTTATGATTGCTACATTCTGACTATGCAGATATCTGGCAAATAGCGAATCAGCTGGCAGATAAGTAGAATCTTTTTCCGCAATGATGGATGATTGCGCATGGCAAGGTAAGCCGAATTTCACAATCAGTAAAATTAAACAAAGAAATTTTTTGTGAAATTTGTAGTCATTCATGCATTTGGTAGTTTTTGTGAGGTGCAAAAATATGGATTTTAATCAAGAAACCGTCATGACTTTATTTGCTTTTCTCCAAATTGTTACTATTTGACTGTAAAATCAGATGAAATGACTTTTCTGTACTTCTTTTCTTCTGCTTAATTTTATTGATATCTTGTATCTTATGCCATTTTTGAATTTTTATCTTTCAGATATTTACTATAACTTCTGCCTACAGGAATTTTGATTCCATTATATAAAAGAATCTCTTTCGAAGTATAACTGGCAATCCGATAGATTGGAACAACGAAGGACTTGTGTACTCGTATAAATTTTTCTTCGGGCAAAAGTTCCTGTAGCGTTTTCAAACTCATTTGTGAAGTTAGAGTCGGCTGACTGGTGAGATGAATACGCACATAGTTATCCATCGATTCTATATATAGAATATCTTTCAGCTGGATATTTGTATTTTTGTATTCCACTTTTAGTGTGATATACTCGTCTGTAAATGTTGGTTGAACGGAAAGTTGTTGTAGTGTTTGTAGTTCTATAGCTTTTTGTACTGCTTTTTCAAAACGAGCATACGAGAATGGTTTGTGAAGAAAATCTATAGCATTCAATTCAAAACCATCGAGAGCGTATTGTGCATAGGCTGTTGTAAAAATCAACATTACTTCGTGAGGAAGGTCACGAGCCAGATCTCTTCCATTGATGTCTTCCATCTCTATGTCAAGGAAAAGAATATTGGGTTTTATTTTCTTGACTTGTTCAATGCCTGCAATCGGATTGGTAAAGACTGTCAGTTCTATATTTCCATGGCGCTGGCAGAAGCTGGATATGATTTCCAGCGCCATTGGTTCATCATCGATTGCTATACATTTTATGTTCATTGTCTTAAATTGATACTCAGTGTGACGGCATATTTCCCGTTTCTTTCTCCTGTAAACAAGCTATACTTGTTCGGATAAAGAAGATCGAGGCGCTTTTTGCAGTTTTCTATTCCTATTCCTTTGGATGCTTTTGAGTCCGGATGGTTTAATAAAGGATTGTTTGTTGCCAATAATAATTCTCCTTTTTCTGCTCGAATGGTAATATACGCTTCTCCTTTTTTATGAGAAGATACACCGTGTTTAAATACATTTTCGACAAAGGTAATCAGAATCATAGGGGCTATATTCATTTGTTCCGTTTCATCGTGTACATAAGAAAAATGAACATCAAAGTTTTCTGCTATTCGATATTTTTGGAGTTCTATATACTGACGAATGTATTCTACTTCAATGTGTAGAGGAATTTTATCTTTTGTATTATTGGCATACATATATTTCATCAGATTGATAAATTGAATAAAGGCATCTTCCGTTTTAGGAGATCCTGTTACTACCATAGCATATAGAGTATTCAGATTATTGAAAAGAAAATGAGGATTAATCTGTGCTTTGTAAAGTGCCAGTTCGGCTTTTTTCTTCTCAAATTCTACAGCTTGTCGTTCCATTATTTGGTGATAAAGTTGAGTCAGTAGTCCTACAGCTGCACTAAAGGCAATCACAACTACATACAGAAACCATACAGCTTGTTGTTGAAGTTTGATTTTTGGGATATGTTGTAAAAGTCGGGTACGTCTCATGTGGTGTAACGGGACTTCCATTTGATAGCGAGTTATGAGGTAAGTACCAACAGCTGTAAGTAAAATAAGAGAAACAGCTATCCAAAAATGTTTTTTCCCGGCAAACATAAAAGGCATGATAAAGTGGCGGTTCAGGATATATACGATATACAACCATGAAACCAACAGGTATACGAATAGTGAATTGTTTATCAGCCATCGTTCGATAGGCAGCAAGGTCATCATAGCCGGTAATAACACCAGACAGAATATCAGATCGATGTAAAACGGTAACTTTTTAATTTGCCACATAACTTGTTCTTTTTTGCAAAAATAAAAGTTTCTGTCGGTTTGAAAAAATAAGCAAAGTGGTGTTCACCACTACATTGATGTTGTTTACCACTACTTTGTTGAGAGAACATATTTTGTATTTGCAAGTAGATTATTTTTGTTGAAGTAAAGATATCGAATAGGAAAAAATTATATAAAGTGAGTATGTTTACGAGGGTAAGATTTGTTTTTTTAGGAGTTGCTTTATTATGTTCACTCTCTGTTTTTGCACAGACACTTTCGGGAGTTGTGACAGATCAGAAGAGTAGAGAGGGATTGATTTCGGCTACGGTTCAACTGATAGCTGGGGATGGAAAAATCAACTATACATCTACCGATCTGAAAGGAATGTTTCAATTTAAGAAACTTCCGGCAGGTACTTATACGCTACAGATTTCATATGTAGGATATAAAACATATAAGGAAGCCGTTATTATTCCTTCCTCTGGAGAAAAAAAGGTTAATGTGACGATGCGCGAGGATGTAAACCTGCTGGATGAGGTATCTGTTAATGCGCGTGCTACACGTGCCGAGCAGAAAGGCGACAGTTTGCTGTATAATGCTGAGGCCTTTAAAGTAATGCAAGGAAGTTCAGCCGAAGATTTATTGGCTAAGATGCCGGGGATTGTTGTAGAAGGTGGAAGTATTCAGGCTCAAGGAGAGGAAGTGAAAAAGGTGCTAGTAGATGGGAAGGAATTTTTCGATGGAGATGTGAATCTCGCCATTAAGAATTTACCTTCTGATATTATTGCAGGTATCGAGGTCTTCGATAAAAAAAGTGAGCAGGCAGAATTTACCGGGTTCGATGATGGCGAAGAAATAAAAACTATCAATATTGTGACGAAGGGAGGATTCCGCCAGGGAACTTTTGGTGAAGTGTCGGCAGGATACGGTACTGAGGATCGTTATAAGGTAAACGGTAATGTAAATTTCTTCAATGAAGATCGTCGTATTTCATTGTTGGGTATGTCGAACAATGTGAACCAGCAGAACTTCTCGCAGGAGGATTTAGCGGGAGTTATGTCTTCTGGAGCAAGTGGTAAGCGGCATGGAGGAGGACGTAAAGGAGGACGTGGAGGTGCTTCTGGTGGAAACGCTTCTGATTTTATGGTAGGCAGTACAGGAGGTATTACTTCGTCGAACGGACTTGGTATAAACTATGTGGATCAGTGGGGAGAAAAATGGAAGGTGACAGGCAGTTACTTTTTTAATCAGTCGGACAATCTGACACAGCAGCAGACCGAACGTGAATATTTCGACTCATCTCTTCCTGGAATGACTTATAGTGAGTATCAGGAAAGCTCTATGAAGAACTGGAACCATCGTTTTAATATGAAACTGGATTATCAGATAAGTAATAGAACCTCGTTACAGTTTCGTCCAACACTGAGCTTTCAGAATAATGACAGTCATGGATTGCTTCAGGGACTGAATCTGTTGAATGGCATGTCTGATAATGAAACAGAAACTGCTACGTTGGGAGAAAATGATGCTTACAATGTTGGAGCTGACCTTATTTTGCGTCATCGTTTCCCGAAGGAAGGACGTACCCTGTCGTTGATGCTCAGTGGGAAAATGAGCAATACCGATGGAAATACATATACAGATTATCTTAATACATTGTATAGTGCCGACGGCTTGTCGGAAACAGACAGCTACAGTCTGTGGAAGCAGACATTGAACCGTCAATATACCTTGCGCTCTAATCTGAGTTATACGGAAAGGTTAACCGACTATATGCAGTTGCAGCTAGGATATAAGTTGAGTTATACCGATTCAGAAAATGACCGTAAGACGTATAAGAAGTCTGCGGTGAGCGATCTTTACGATCAGTTGGATGAAAGCCTGTCGAATGAGTATCAGTCGGGCTATCTTACTCAGGCAGGAAGTGTAGGACTTCGTTATCGTGCCGGTAAATTCAATGCTATGCTGGGAGTTGATGCACAATGGGCAGATTTGAGAGGTGATATGGTCTATCCGCAGGCAGACAATTTGTCGCACAGGTATTTTTCTATATTGCCATCGTTTACCATGCGTTATTCTTTAGATCGGACCAATTCGCTACAGTTACGTTATCGCAGCAAATCATCTGCTCCTTCGGTTACGAGCTTGCAGAATGTTATAGATAATTCCAATCCGCTTTTTCTTTCTGCGGGAAATCCAGACCTCGACCAGCAGTTGTCACATACGGCAAATCTGCGTTATTTGCGTACGACAAAGTCTGGACATACGTTTATTGCCATGGTTGGGGCTACCATACAACAAGATTATGTAGCCGACAGTACTTTCGTTGCAAAAGAAGATATGGAGCTTACTCCGTCGGTCACACTGAGTAAGGGAGCACAGTTTACTCGTCCGGTAAATATGGATGGTTACTATAGTTTGCAGTCGATGCTGACTTATGGTTTCCCTATTGATTTTATTCGGAGTAATATCAACCTCAGCCTTTCGGCTAATTATGCCAATGTACCTACTATTTTCGACGGAATAGAAAGTAAGACGCGTGAACTGAATCTGATACCGAAGATTATTATTGGTAGCAATATCAGTAATAACCTTGATTTTACTGCGTCTTATTCAGCTGGTATCAATAAGATGTTCAGTTCTTTGGATACAGCTACAGGTAGTGATTATGTTACTCATACAGCTTCGGCAAAGTTGGGATGGACATTCTTCTGGGGACTTACTTTCCGCAGTACGTTCGACTATATCGGATATACCGGTCTAGATACAGGTACAGAAGATTATTTCTTATGGAATCTGTCACTCGGTAAAAAAATCCTGAAAAACAATGCAGCCGAAATCAGAGTGGAAGCTTTTGATGTGCTGAAGCAGAATCAGGCTTTTACTCATAGTATCGGAAGCAACTATTACGATTATACCAACAGCAATGTACTGAAACCTTATGCTATGATAAGTTTTGTATATACGATTCGATAAATATTACTAAAAGACAATTGTCATGAAGAAAATTATTTTTCTGGCTTTAGTAGCCTTACTGGGCATACATACAGTTGATGCTCAGCGCAGAGGAGGAACCCGTACTCCAGAACAGATAGTAGAAAAGCTCGATAAGAAGCTGAACCTGACTGATGAGCAGGAAAAGCAGATTACTGAACTTTATACGGAATTTTTCAAGAAAGAACTTTCACGTGAGGAGCGGAAAAGTGAAATGGAAAAGCTAAATGAGAAAATCACTTCTTTGCTGACAGATGAACAGAAAGAAGCTTTCGAACAGATGAAAAAGGAACGTTCGCAACGTAAACGTTCCTGATAGTAAAATAAGTGTAATCCTTTCAGATTGTTTAAAAATAGTCTGAAGGGATTTCTTTGTATAGATAAAAATGTTAAAAAATTGTTTATTCAATAATTGTTGTCTACATTTAAACACATACATTATTGATTACTATGAAAACCTTTTTTATCTTTTTCTTTTTAATTCCTGTTCTTGGATTTGCAGCTTCTCAAGTGCATCTTACGCGTGTAGAAAAACAGTTGAACTCAATATTATCAACTGAAATACCCGATACTGCTGTTTGGAAAGCTTTGAAATTAGTAACTGAAGATGATTCATTATCTTTAGAGGAAACAGAAACCTTTTTTGCAAAAAATATTTTTCCGTATCTGGATAAGAAAAAGGCAGACATATCTCATCTTACATTGGCAGTAGTTTATCGGAGCCGTGCTTTGACGGTATCTCGGATAGGAAGGACGGAAGATTATCGTAAGTATATGGAAATAGCTTATAACCATATCCTTAAAGTAGGTAATACCGGATATCAGGAACTGCGACAGAAAGGAGCAGTATGTTACAGTTATGCTTCCATGCAGATGTTTATTGGCGATGTAGCCAAGGCACATAAGATCTATTATCAGGCAATTCGTGCTGCCGAAAAGATAAAAGATTACAATAAGGTAATGGAAAGTTTTTATGCACTGGCAGTCTATTATACGCAGGTAAAGGATACCAAACGACTGGATAACATTCTTGCTGACATAAGGGAAGTCTTTCAAAAAGCCGGTAATGATGTTCCGCCAAGTGCATATTATTCATGGTATTCTGTTGCTACAGTTCGCTATTCGCTTGATGATGATTGTCCGGTTATGAGAGATTCTGCCATGTTATATTCTAGAAAATCATTGGATCTTGTAGAAAAATATGGTCCGGAATTAACCCATGGTACTGCTAATTTAGCGTGGAATTATTATAATCATGCTTTGTTCTTTATTGATAAACCTTATGTGAATGAAGATAGTGCTTCTTATTATCTGGAAAAGGCAAGGAAAGTTCCTCAACGTTTGAAAATGCATGCCAGAGAAGTTGAATTGAATGTACGTTGTGCATATGCTACGCTTTATAAAAGTCAGGGGCGTTACCCGAAATCAATCAAGGAGTTTAAAGATGCGCTTCGTATGATGGATGTTGATACAGTGAACAATGGTATTTGTCAGGAACGTCTGGATGCTTATGAAAATATTGTTTCTATGGATTCTGCGCTTGGCAACTATAAAGAAGCATTCGTCTTTCAGCAAAAAATTATTGATTATCATAAACAGGTTTACGATAGTGACCTTGCGCGGCAACTGGATGAAATTTCCACTAAGTTTGGTGTAGAGAAGAAGAATATGGAGTTGCAGAACATGAGAGAACGTGAAAGGCAGCATACCATTATTCTTCGTTTGCTTGTAGGATCGTTGATTGCTGCTGTAGTGATTATCGCATTTATTGTCTGGGTATATATATTGCATCGTCGCCGGTTGCAAGACCAGCTTTATCAGGCTGCACTTGAGTCAGAAGTAAATCTTCAGAAACTGGAATCAGTGAAATCGCAGTATTCCGATTTGAAAGAAATCATTGAGTCGAAGCAGATCTCGCGTAACTTTGAGATTGGAGTAAAGAAAATGAAGGCTATTGTTATGGCTGCTCGTTTGGATCCTTTTGTGCGTGATGAGTATATAAAAAGGCTTTCAGATATTGATCTGATAGAGTTGGAACGTCAGTTTGCAACTTCCATTTCCCTGATGACACAGATGGACGTGAAATATATTCTTTGTTTTTATCTTGAATTTGAAGCCCGTGATATTGCTACAATTTTTAATGTAGAGCCGGCTAGCGTTTACACTGTACGTTATCGCTTGCGTAAGAAGTTTAAAGAAAATCCTTCATTTCAGTTTCTTATGAGGTAACTTTGTATTACTGGATAAGGTTTTATCTATATTTGTCTATTTTATTTAGAGGCGCATGCTGTTAATTTTGCTTGTAGAATATTAAACTATTACTATCATGCAAGACGTAGACTGCCTTCATTCAGAGCTTACAGCATATTCTATTTGTATAATTGTAAAAAAACTGTGTGCTGCCATTATGGATACAGAAACAGGTATTTGCAAGGAACGAAAGATTATGTATTTGAACCGTCTTGTATCCCATGAAATGAAAGGAAGTTATGTTAAGGCTCTTCTACAATGTTATAATAGCCTTACTCATACAGATATTAAGTATCTTTTGTGTTTTGCTATCGAAATGGAGTATAGTGATATTCAAATTCTGTTTCATATAGAAAAGAAAACTGTCTATTCCGTACGTTACCGCATTCGCAAAAAGTTGAAAGATTATAAGGAGGCAATTTTGTTACTACTTTGATTCTGATACACATGTATATCATTTTTTCTAATTAAAAATAAAAGCCTATGAAAAGTTTATTGTTTATTATGATGACAGGTCTGGCTTCAGCAGCTATGTTGGTTTCATGTGGTAATGAAAGTAAAGCTTCAGCCTCAGGTCCTTTGGGTGAAATACCTGCCCTTGTCGGTGATTTTGAAACACTTTCGGATGCAAAGAAAGCAGAATTACAAAATGGAGGTGATAATGCAAAAGATATCATTGAGGAAATGAAGACTGCCGAAGAAGAGTTTGAGGCTGAAATGGCTTTAGCTCTCGAAAAAGTTAAAGGAAAAGAAGTTGTTACTGAGGTTGATCCGGAATTACCATTGAAGGTTATCAAGCAGATGACAATAGAAGATGTATCTGCATCCCGTAAGTCGGTCAAACTAATAGGGGAAATGGAGCTAACTGCCACTGCGATTGGTTTTGATTCATATGAGCCGACTGAGGCGTTTGAGTTAGACAAGCTGATAGCCATATGTTACGATAACGATGGCAAACCTTTTGCTTACGATGGATTGATGAAAGATATGACTAGTGAACCAATGCCAGCAGGTTCGAAGGTTCCGGTCGAAACTCATATTCATATCAAAAGTTATAACGCTGCCTTTATGGGGAAATTGACCAAACTACTAATTACTAAAAAAGGCAGTGAACTTTATAAGCAGGCAGAAGCAGCTGCAAATACTTTGAAAGGAATGTAAGGATTAAATAATTCGTATTGATTCTTTATCTGTCTTTTATATGCAGATGAAATTTAGGATAATGGTTTATAAATGAAAATGTTGGGGTGTATCTAATAGTGATATTGGATACACCTATTTTCTTATCTGAATAAAATTTTAGCAGCTTGAATTCTTTTATCTTTTGTGTATCGGTTTTTGTAGAAATTTATATATCTATGCTTTAAAGTTTCGAATGTATGCTTGTTTATGTAGGGTGTCTTGTAGTGTATTCCGACTCTTTTGTGAGTATTTTTTTTGAGGATTTATTGACTGTCAATAAAGATCTTTCGGATCTATCATAGGTGAAAAACTTGATAGTAAAAAATAATTGTAGTATCTGTCATTCGGGTATATAGACAGATATAGAAAAACACGCTAAGCAGAAAATATTGAAAGTCATTGAAATATTAAACGAATTTTTTATCCTTAATTTTGGACTTAGCGAAACATTAATCTTTACCATTATGAGAACCAATTACATTATTGCTCTAGTGGCATTTACATTATGTGCAACATCCGGTCAGGCACAATTTTTACAGAAGTTAGGAACAAAATTGAAAGAGCAGGCTGAACAGTTTACCAACTCCGTCAAACAGCAAGCTGGCTTCACCTCACAGGAAAGTATGGCAATTAGACCAACAGATCCATCGGATACTGTTACTATCAGACCGAGCTATAATCTGATGAGAGTTACCAAAGAAACCAAATTCATTTCGATACCAAATTTGTCGAAAATATCAGACATGCACGAAGGCATGTTTGGGGTTGTCTGTAATAATTACGATTGGGCTTTTTTCAATCAGGAAGGTAAAATGATTTTTGATGCCGACTGGCGGAATCCTACAGGGAAAGATGCAGATGTCCGTTTCGATAACGGAGCTGTGCTTATGGCAAAAAAGGAAGCTTCTGGACGGGCATACAAGCTTTATATTCTTTATAAAAACGGAACTAGGAAACAACTTCCTTCCACCTACGCACGACCGACACATTTTGTTGATGGTGTAGCACGCGTATTGAAACGGGCTTCCCAGCAGTCGGGCGGAACTTATGTATATATTGATACTGCGGGAAAAGAGGTCATGCCGACAGCCAATGAATTTGTCAAATACGGTTCTGTGGGAGTGGAACGTGTCGGTCGGTTATCCAATGGATTGCGTGCACATTACTGGGTGGAAAGCAAAAAGTGGGGTTATATCAACGAGCAAGGAAAAACTGTAATTAAGCCAATATATGAAATTGCACGCGACTTTAATGAAGGACTTGCCGTTGTTGCCGAGAAAAAAGGATACTCAATTGTTTATTCTATTATCGATACTACAGGAAAAGTTATTTTCCAGACCAAGCCGACAACTATGACTTCCGATTGCCATAATGGTATGATTATCGTAAGTGATGAAGAAAATGGAACAGATAATGTTTTCAATAGGGAAGGTAAATTATTGAAAACATACAAAAGGACAACACCATTTTATAAAGGTTACGCATGGGCTTCTGAAATCAATTCTGATGGGGGACCACTCAGTTCGTCGGGGAATATGATTGTCATTGATACTCACTTTCAGCGCATAAACCAACTGCCAATTTCTTTTATAGAACGTAGACCGGATAATCTGTATGGCTTCATCATAGGAGAAAGTGGATTTATCACTATGAAAATAGACGGAATAGCCTCTGTTTTTCTTCCCGATGGTACGCTTGTTGCCCGTTCTGCGCTCGAGGGGGATATTGGAAGTATGACAGAAGATCTGGTAGCAAAAGTCGATTTAGAATCATACGATAGTCAGAAAATAGGATTTGTAAATCCCAAAGGAGAATTTACCATTTTGTTTAAAACAGAACAAACGCAACTTACGAGTCCTACACGTATCTATAACAATCCAGATAATCCATTTAGTCCCCAGAACAATAAAGGGGAAAATTGCTCCGTGCAAGAAGAGATTGAATGGATATGGGTTACTCCCGAGCCACCGGTAACCTCCGAAGCATCGGAAAAATATAAGGTGACAGTCATAGCCAAACCGGCTAATGGAGGAAATGTTTCAGGAGGAGGGACATATGAAGCGGGACAAAAAATCACTGTAACTGCTACTCCTGCCTCAGATTGGATGTTCTCTTCTATTTCTTCCCAAGAGTTGTATCTGAGTACAACAGACAGTATCGTTAGTCGTACTATGCCAGCCAAAGACATAACTTTTGTTGCTTATTTTAAGCAGAAGCAGCATATCGATGCACCAGCAAAGTCGGGAGCTTGTCAGGGAACTCATACATTCGGACAGGCAGGAGTTTATCGAGGTGAGGCAACCGTATATCTCGAAATGAATCAAAATCCGACTGTTTCATCTCCTTATGGAGGGAATACTTACGGTTTTCTTACCGTAATCCTTGATTCGGACAAAACTGTCGAAGCTAATCTTCCGGAAATAGGTTCACTGAAAATGAAAACTTTTTTTGCCCCTATGCTTATACGAGGGCAAATGCAGGAAAATGATACAACTTATCTCATTGTAGAAGGAGGACAGATGATGGCTGGAGGTATAGAATTTAATATCCCCAATGATCCTATCATACAAATGTATTATAGTTTCTTTATGGATTTTAATGGACGCAATCTTGCTTCCCTGAATCAGGGACGATATCGTATCCAACTGACAGAAGCGGATTCTGGAGAAATCACATTTGGCAAGATGGAACGTTATCATACCCAACTTGGCTGGCTTCCGAACGATAGTAAGGAGTTTAAGGCTGCTTTGTCTTGTATTGACCGGATGATGATGAAAACAGATAAAAATGCGTCAATTCCCGCTTATCTGTTTGAAGGAGTGACACTGAAGCCGGTAGAAATACGTTCGGTAAATTGGGCTCCTTCGGTATCGTGGTTTAAAAATGCGGATACGGCTGCTTCCCAAATTGAGAAGTTCATGAAGTCATACGCAATATATCAATCTGATTGTGACAAATAAATGTTTTATATAAACATAACAAAGGGGAAATCTTCTTTCCGACTTCCCCTCTGTTATGATATATGTGTTTATTGGGGTTTATTCTTCGTTCAGCTTTTCATCGATAGCTTGTATTTTTTTCAAAACCAGTTCCATTTCACCTTTCAAGCGTTCAATCTTACGGGTAATTTCAGTTACAAGGGTATTACCTTTTTTCGAAGCAGACGATAAAAATCCTAAATTATTTTCATAAGTCTGAATGTCATTTTTCAGCCCTTCGTATGTGCGTACCAGTTTTTCACGGTCACGGTATAAGTTGTCACCTTTATTCAAACCCGATTTGAAATTACTTAATTTCTTTTCAGAAGCTGAAATATTCAGTTTGTCAAACAGTTTGTCTATCAAGCCGTGGAACTCATTGTATAAACGGTCTTTTTCTTTGAACGGAACATGACCTATGCTGTTCCATTCTTTCATTAAAGCTCGTGTTTGTTCCGATGTTGTTTCATCTGTTGTTCCCGATGCGTCAAGTGCAGCCAGCTGTTTGATGATTTCCTCTTTCTTTGCCATGTTTTCAAACTCTACCGAGCGTTGTGAAGAAGTGGCTTTATTCTTTTGTGCAAAGAAATAATCGCAAGCTCCGATAAAGCGTTTCCATACAGCGTCTGAATGCTTTTTGGCAACAGGACCGATGTTTTTCCATTCTTTCTGCAATTTAGTCAGAATTTCTGCAGTTTCTTTCCAGTCAGTGCTGTCTTTCAGAGCTTCTGCCTTTTCGCATAAAGCTTTTTTCTTTTCAAGATTTTCGGCCATGCTTTCTTTTACAGACTTGAAGAAAGCAGCTTTTCGTTTGAAAAACTCATCGCAGGCAGCACGGAAACGTTCGAATATTTTTACATTCATCTTTTGCGGAGCATATCCGATAGTTTTCCATTTAGCTTGCAAAGCGAGAATTTCCTGAGTTTTGTCTTCCCAGTCGGCGAAAGTCTTGAATGTATCATATTCCATTGACTCTACAATTTCGCAGATAACAGTCTTCTGGTCCAGATTATTCTGTTCTTTTTCCTTCAGAGCTTCAAAGTGTTGCTGATGGCGGCGGTTTACTGCTGAAGAAGCGGCTTTAAACCGTGCCCAGATACTTTCACGCAGTTCTTTGGCTACAGGACCGATACTGCGGAATTCCTGATGTAATTTTTGTAATTGATGGAAAGCTGATACAACATCTGGTTCTTCTGCCAGTTTTTCGGCTGCCTCACACAGATAGGTTTTCTGTTCCAGATTCTTTTTGAAATCATATTCACGGAATTCATTGTTAAGCTTTACCATGTCATAGAACTTTTCAGTGTAAAGCTGATATGTTTTCCACAATTCGTTTATTTTACCAACAGGAATCTGTTTGATTTCATTCCATTTCTGCTGAAGCTGCTTAAATTCGTTATAGATCTTTCCTGTATCTTCCGTATTTTCGGTAAGCGCTTTCATCTTTTCCAGGATTTCGAGCTTCTTTTGCAGGTTTTCTTCTTTTTCCTGTTCCTGTTCTGCTGCCATAGCACTGCGTTTCTCTTTGATGGAACTCATGATTTCCTTGAATTTAGCTTCCAGCGGGTCGGGGGCCGGAGTGAAATCTTCAGGGTTTCCGCCTTGCTCGATAAAGTTCTTTCTCGCTGTATCTTGCTCGCTTTTGTGCAATTTGTAGAACGTTTGTTTCAGGTAGTCTATTTCTTGTTTGTCTGCATCGCAGGCATTATTGTTGATTTCTGTTAAGCGTTCTATTACTTCTTCTTGCGTTTGTTTTGGAGAATACAACGTCTTTTCATCATTCTCAACAGTAGAAACCGGAGTTTCGGGAGTGTTTTCTGCCGGAACTTCAGTTAGTGGGCGGGTTGTTTCATTTACTTCCATCGTATATAGATTTTAAAGAATTATGTCGGCTTATCTTAATCCGTAGTTACAAATTAAAAGAATAAAATCTGATTTTCAATATTTTTTTCTAAATTTTTTTTGCATTAAATAAGTTTTGGGGATTCCTTATTAAGAATAAAAGGCATGGAGGCTGTTTCAATATTTATAAGAACAAGCCTCCATGTATGAAAATATTTAAGAAAGCAATACGGTGATTCCCATGTACATCATCATACCTATAATGTCATTGGTAATTGATATAAATGGTCCGGTAGCAATTGCCGGATCAATTTTCAGTTTTTCCAATGTCATGGGAACGAGTGTACCGAAAATAGAAGCAAACATAACTACGGCAAACAGGCTGATGGAAACAGAATAACTGACTGTAGCGGTTGCTCCGAAACGGATAAAGTTGTAAATATATACCAGCATGGAAATGATTGTTGCATTAATAAGAGCAACGACCGATTCCTTTAATATTTGCTGAAAAGTATTTCCAGAGTCGAGCGAACTGTTGGCAAGTCCCTGAACGACAAGAGCAGACGATTGTGTTCCTACATTTCCTCCTGTTCCACCGATAAGCGGAATATACAGGGCCATTTCGGGATGTGCCGCAAAAGTTGTATCAAAATTACCCAATATCATGGAGTTTCCGATACCTCCCAGCATACCGATGAGCAGCCAGGGGAGACGTGCCGTTGTCTGACGGAATACATTATCGTGCGATTCTACGTCCTGTGACAAACCGGAAGCCAACTGGTAATCTCTTTCGGCCTGTTCGCGAACTTCATCCATTACGTCGTCTACTGTAATACGTCCTACCAGGCGTCCGATACTGTCTACTACCGGAACAGCCACTAAGTCGTATTTCTCGATGACCTGTACTACTTCTTCCAGCGGGGTATCTACATGTACCGATATCGGATCTTTTTTCATTACATGCTTTACTTTCGAAACCGATGGGCTGGTGATCATTTTCTTTAAAGGAAATACTCCACGCAACCGTTCATCGTCATCTACTACATACACATAGTAGATTTCGTCCATTTCCTCGGCCTGAATTCTCATTTCGCGAAGGCATTCGGGCATACTCCAGTTTTCATTTACGATAACCATTTCTGTACCCATCAAACCACCGGCTGTATCTTCATCGTATTTCAACAGATCTACAATGTCGCCTGCCTGTTCGATGTCTTCGATGTGCGAAAGAATTTCCTCCTGCTTGTCCTCGTCCATATCACGGATGATGTCTACAGCATCATCAGAGTCCATGTAGTCGACAAAACGTTTGGCAATAGTTTCCGAAGGCAATATTTCGAGGAATTTCTTACGCGCGTCTTCATCCATTTCAATCAGTACGTCGGCAGCTTTTTCATTGTCGAGTAACAGATAAATGGAGCGCGCTTCTTCTGCATCAAGTTCATCGCACAATTCGGCAATATCAGCTGGATGCAGTTCTTGCAGAAACTCTTTTAGTTCCTCCGATTTTTTATTTTCGATCAGTTCTGATACCTTTTTAATTTCTTCGCTTTCCATACCTTACTCAGTTGCGAGTGCCTGTTCCACCCGGTTGGTCAATTCTATGAAGTCTTCTACCGATAACTGTTCCGGACGTTTGTTGAATATAGGATCTGCACTGAGTGGGTTTCCTTTTTCCAGTATCGGAGAAATGGAGTTACGCAATGTCTTGCGACGTTGGTTGAACGTAGTTTTTACTATTTGCTTGAACAGCTTCTCGTTACATCCCAACTCCTTGGTTTCGTTGCGTGTCATGCGTATTACGGCACTTTTAACCTTGGGAGGAGGATTAAACACATGCTCGTGTACGGTAAACAGATATTCTACTTTATACCAAGCCTGAATCAGTACGCTCAGAATACCGTATGTCTTGTTTCCCGGACAAGCGGCGATACGTTCGGCTACTTCTTTCTGTATCATGCCTGTACAGCAAGGTATCAGATCTTTGTAATCGAGCATTTTAAAAAATATCTGGCTGGAGATATTATACGGATAGTTACCTGTCAGGACAAAAGGGTTTCCATTGAACAGAGCAGATAAATCCATTTTCAGAAAGTCCTGTTCAATAATATTGTCACCCAGCTCTGCAAAATTCTCCCGTAGGTAAGCAACTGATTCAAAATCCAGTTCTACTACCTTTACCGGTCTTCCTTTCGGGATGAGAAATTGCGTCAACACTCCCATACCAGGTCCTACTTCCAATATCGGCAGGTCAGGGCAGGTATCTACTGTATCGGCTATGTCTTTTGCCACTTGCAAGTCTTTCAGAAAGTGCTGTCCTAAGAACTTTTTCGGTTTAACTAATTTCATTCCGTATGTATTTTCTCGATATAAATAAAGATTTATTCTAGCAAGATATTATCTTTGCATCGTGCAAATGTAAGCATTAATCTTTAATAAATGATTAGGTTTTGGAACGAACTGATATAAAAAAACTCATAAATAAAGTCTTTCAGGTAGCTTTGCCTTTGGTGTTAGGGGCGGTTATTTTGCTATGGACGTATCATGGATTCAACTTCCGGCATGTTTATGAGGTGATGGACGGAGGTATGAATTATGGCTGGATGCTTTTTTCACTGGTTTTTGGCGTCTTCGGTCATCTGTTTCGCGGGTGGCGCTGGAACCTGGCATTGGCTCCTCTTGGTGAACATCCTAAAATTTCGAATAGTGTGTATGCCATATTTATTGCTTATGCGGCCAATCTGGTTTTACCTCGGGTAGGAGAGGTTTCGCGCTGCGGCATACTTGCAAAATATGACAATGTTTCTTTTTCCAAATCTCTTGGAACGGTCGTTTCCGAACGTTTAGTTGATTCTGTCTGTGTACTGCTTATTACAGCAGGTACGCTGTTGCTTCAGTCGGGAGTCTTTGCCCGTTTCTTTCGTATAACAGGTACTGACGGAGCTTTTTTTCTGCATTTGTTTTCGTCGACTAATTTTTATATAACGTTAATCTGTATAGTAGCGGCTTTGGTTCTGCTTTTCTGGCTGATACGTAATCTGACAATTTTTGCTAAGGTCAGAGGGCTGATTAAAAATGTCTGGCTGGGATGTCTTTCCATCCGTCAGGTACATCGTCCGGTATTGTATATCATTTATACTGTCGCTATCTGGTTATGTTATTATCTGCATTTTTATCTGACGTTTTACTGTTTCGACTTTTCTGCCGGATTAGGCTGGGTTGCCGGACTGGTATTGTTTGTGGTAGGGAGTATTGCCGTTATTGTTCCTACACCGAATGGGGCAGGTCCGTGGCACTTTGCTGTCATCACCATGATGATGATGTACGGAGTAAGTAAGGAAGATGCAGGAATATTTGCGCTTTTAGTGCATGGTATTCAAACCTTTTTATTAATTTTGTTAGGAATATATGGACTGGTGGCTTTGCCGCTTACAAATAAAAATAAAACTAAAACCTATGAATGAAATTCTTTCTCTGGCTCCACAGAATGTGTGGAAGCATTTTTATTCGTTAACTCAAGTGCCTCGCCCGTCAGGACATTTGGCAAAAGTTCAGTCATTTTTACTGGAGTTCGGTAAGAATGCTGGTGTTGAAGCTTTTCAGGATGAGGCTGGAAACATCATTTACCGCAAGCCTGCCACTCCGGGTATGGAAAACCGTAAGACGGTTATCTTGCAGGCACACATGGATATGGTTCCACAAAAGAACAAAGATACACAGCATGATTTCGAAAACGATCCTATTCAGGTTTATGTAGACGGTGAATGGGTGAAGGCAAAAGGCACTACACTTGGTTCGGACAACGGTATGGGGGTAGCTGCAATCATGGCTGTAATGGAAGATAAAACATTAAAACACGGCCCATTGGTTGCACTGATCACTGCTGATGAAGAAACTGGTATGTATGGAGCTTTCGGCTTGAAACCTGGAGAAATAGAAGGCGATATTTTGCTGAACCTCGATTCTGAAGAAGAAGGTGAGCTATATATCGGTTGTGCCGGTGGTGAAGATCTGACAGCTACACTGGAATATAAGGAAGAAGAAACCGATCCGGAAGATGTAGCTTTGAAAGTTACTCTGAAAGGTCTGCGTGGTGGTCACTCTGGTATACAGATTGGCTGGGGACATGCCAATGCAAACAAGCTTATGGCTCGCTTCCTGAATCAGGTTATTGCATACGATGAAGCTTGTCTGGTATCGTGGGAAGGTGGAAACATGCGTAATGCTATTCCTCGTGAATGCGAAGTTGTGATCACTGTACCCGAAACAGAAGTAGAAGATGTACTGGCATTCGTTGGTGAGTGTGAACAAGTATGGCGTGATGAATTTGCTACAATCGAAGAAGGACTGAGCTTTAAGGCAGAACGTGTGGAACTGCCGAAGTACATGGTTCCTGAAGAAATCCGTGATAACTTGGTAGATGCTATCTATGCATGTCCTAACGGAGTAGAACGTTTCATCCCGACTATTCCTGATACAGTAGAAACATCATCTAACCTTGCCATTGTTGAAATTGCCAATGGAAAGGCAGCTGTTAAAGTTTTGACACGTAGTTCTCGTGAATCAATGAAAGATTACCGTAATACAGCTATCGAAAGCTGCTTCTCTATGGCTGGTATGCATGTAGAACGTTCGGGCAGCTATTCAGGATGGGAACCAAATGTTAATTCTCCTATCCTTCACGCCATGAAGGAATCGTATAAGGCACAGTTTGGCGAACTTCCTGAAGTGAAGGTTATACATGCCGGACTGGAATGTGGTATTATCGGAGCAGTAGTTCCGGGACTTGATATGATTTCTTTCGGTCCTACTTTGCAGTGCCCGCATACTCCGGAAGAACGTTGTCACATTCCTTCAGTTTCGAAGTTCTACGACTTCCTGACTGCAACGTTGGAAAATACTCCTGAAAAATAATTCTTGAGATACATATAATAGCCTGCCTGAACGACGAGGAAATCGTTGTCCGGGCAGGCTATTTTTTTCTTTCCTTTATTATGAGAAAAACGTTCTTTTCTCTTTTCTTACTCTCTGTGAACTCTTTTAAAAAGCTCAGCAGAATAGCTAGATTTTTTGTACAAAACATCTGGAAATTTCTACAATTTTTTTGAAAATATCGAGATGTTTTTCTGCATTTATCAGCATGTTTTTTTGTAGACCTCTAATTGTTACAAATTTCCTTTATTGGTCCATTATCGGTTTATCAATTTATTACCTGGATTGAAGCAAAATTATGTGTGTTTTTACTGATAATATCTACAAATTACATACGGTTTTTCTGGCTTTCACCGGCTCCGGTACCTTTGTATTTGCTCTTGGCTGTATTGAACTTGTATCTTATTGTTACAGAAAACTCACGATTATCGTAAGAATTTTTTTGATAAATATTATAATCTCCAGAATATAAGTGATAATAATCTTTGTTTGTATCGAGTAAGTCACTGCCTTTCAATTCAACACTGAGAGCATCTTTCAAGAAACTTTTTCTGACAGACAGATTTATGCTGCCTGTCGGATGTTCTATGTAAATATTCTGATAAGCACCTTTACTTTGGATATTGGCATCCAGTCCGATAATAAATTCTTTTGGCAATTCGATGGTATTATTGAAGTTTGCTACATAAACTGGAGTTTTCATATCGAAAAGTTTGCTAAAGGATTCTACTGTAAGCCATTGTTTTTTTACACCTATTCCAATCATTGGTGACCAGCAGCCTATTTTAGGTGAGGCCGAAAGAAAAGTTGAGAAAGTTGGAATGGATTTATTCCAGTTACGATAGCTTAACATGGTTTGTGAACCATCTTCTTCTGTCAATTCACCCCAATATAATATCCAGTTTTTAGTCTGACTGTAAGACAGACTGAGCTGTAACCATTTCCATACGGCAGCCAATGACAGGTCGTGTATAATGGTTGGGCGAAGTGTCGGAGTTCCCTTTTGCTGGGTGAAACGGTCTGAGTAGGAAACATTGTTACTAAGTTGTTGATAAGAAGGTCTGACTGTTTTTGCTGTGTAACTTAACTGGGTCTGTATATTTCCCCATTTGGTAGAGAACGACAGATGAGGAAATACATTGTCGAATGTCCGGCTCTGTTCATCTATATGTTGGTTATTCTCGAAATAGTCGAATTTATCATGTTCGTATCTTACTCCAACAGACCAGTCGCCCCACGGGAAGTTCTGGCTATATTCTGCGAATCCGGCAGCATTTATTTCTTCAAGCTTGCTGTATGAAGTGGGTACATAATTTTCTTCATTAAGATAATCATCATTTCGATGTGTATAGGTTACCTCACCTCCTACGGCAAGTGTTCCTTTTCCTAAAGGCAAGGAAACTATGAGTTTTCCGGCAACCAGACGGTTCTTTACATCTCCTATTGAATGTACATCGCGATCTTCATACTTTTCACTCAACTCTTTTACATTGGAGTATTCCCGGCTACCATTTTGGAAATAGTCTATATTGAAATCAATATTCGCAGTACCGACTATACCGTTATAATATGCATTGATTTCATGTCCCCAATCATCGTCGGTATAATTGTTGGCGGTAGAATATATTTCGTCGTAAAGCTGATTGTCGGTGGTTACATGTGTATAGGTTTCTCTGGATCCATCTGAAGAAAGCTGTTTGTTAGGTTGATATTTCATTCCCAATGTATGCTTGTCGTTTATTTGATAATTGAATCCGATATTGCCTTCCAGTATCTTGGATAAATTATCGTTGAAACTGTTCATGTTATGGGTCCATTCCTGCGTTCCTCTTTTCTTAAGAATAACGGTATAATCCTGTATATACTTCATATTACTAAAGTAAATGGAGCCGAAAATATCCAGGTCGTGATGACGATAATTCAGGTTGGCCTGTTCGATCCAGTCTGTATTTTTCGACTGATAATAGCTGGACCGTAAGTTAAATCCGAAGCCTTCTCCTTGTCTGTTTACTGTTTGGATGCGTATAACAGCTTTGACGGTTGCATCGTATCTTGAACCAGGATTACGTATGACTTCTACATTTTTTATTTCATCTGCATTAAGCTGTTCCAGTTCGGTCAGGTCATTCAGTTTTCTTCCGTTTATATATATCAGAGGAGTTCCTTTTCCGAAAACTTCATAACTGTCTTGCGTCTTGGTTATTCCCGGTATTTTTCCTAGTACATCATTAGCCGAACCAGCTTTGCTTAATACGCTGTTTTCAACACTGGTTACCATAGCATCACCTTTCATTCGTGTAACTGGTAAGTTCCCCTTTACTATTACTTCTCCTAACAGTTGTGCATCAGATGTTAACTGCACGATACCCATATCAGTTGGGTGGATAGGTTTATATATTGTTGCATAACCGATGGAAGAAATGCGTACAATCTGTTTTTCTGATGTAGCTTGTAGTGTAAAACTACCATTTTCGTTACTGATTGTCCCGCTTATAAAGGTCGAATCGGGAAGAGATAATAATACTACGTTGGCATATGGTAATGGCTGATTGTTTTCATCTACTAGTTTTCCACTGATATTTTGAGCTGTTAATTCTTGGAAAGCGAATGTACCGGCAAACAGTACTAATCCTATTTTTAGCTTTTTCATGTTGAAATGTTGTATCTGTATTTTTAGGCACGAAATTAAGATTTTTTTCTTTTCCTTATTTATGTTTGGTGGATTGTATAAGATCATTTTTTAGAAAAAAGTGTTCTGATATTTTAGAACTTCTGGAGAGTCACTTTTACAGTGTGAAGAAACGAATATCTTTGTTTATGGGATAAATTGATTACATTTGTAAATAGATAGCATTGACAATATACCCTGAAGTCCATACTTGCAGGTAAAAAAGATCATTAGAAAAATTACTGAATATGCAGACTATACTGATTGTAGAAGATGAAAAAAGAGTTGCCGACTTGTTGAAAGCCGGACTGGAAGAAAATGGTTACCAGACGATGGTGGCATACGACGGAGCTATGGGACTGCGTCTTTTTCAGACTTATTCTTTTCACCTGGTTATATCAGACATTATCTTGCCAAAGATGGACGGATTCGAGCTTTGCAAGGAAATCCGCAAACAGAATGAAAAGATTCCTATTCTGATGCTGACTGCTTTGGGATCTACCGATGACAAACTGGACGGATTCGATGCCGGGGCGGATGATTATATGACTAAGCCATTCGATTTCAGGGAGCTTACAGCGCGCGTGAAAGTATTATTGAAACGAAATAAAGAAATCGTAGCCGATGCGCCAGAACAGATTGAATATGCTGATTTGACAATCAATTTGAATCTTAGAGAGGTAAAAAGGCAGGGAAAAGCAATAAAATTGTCTCCGAAAGAATATAACCTGTTGCTTTATATGGTTGAAAATGCGGAAAAAGTAATAAGCCGTGTGGAGATAGCCGAAAAAGTATGGAATACACATTTTGATACGGGAACGAATTTCATAGATGTGTATATCAACTATCTGCGTAAGAAAATTGACAAGGAGTTTGATGTCAAACTCATTCATACGAAACCCGGGATTGGTTTTATTTTAACGGATAAGTTATGAAAATAAAGACAAAGCTGACTTTACAGAATACATGTGTTACGGCAGCAGTTTTTCTGTTGTGCATGGTATTGATTTATCTGGTAAGTGAACATACGCGTAGCCGGACTTTTTTCCACGATTTGAAAAGTGAGGCAGTTACAAAGGCTCATTTGTTTCTTCAGAATCAGGTTGACGCGCAGACCATGCAGTCTATTTATCTGAACAATAAAAAGTTTATCAATGAAGTGGAAGTAGCTGTCTATTCTATTGACTTCCGGATGCTTTATCACGATGCCATACAGAACGATATCATTAAAGAAGACCATGCAATGGTGGACCGTATCCTGAAAAAGAAAGAAATGGAATTTTATATTGGCAAGTATCAGGCTATCGGGATGCTCTATTCGTTTGGAGGAAAAGATTATATAGTGACCGCTGCTGCTTACGACGGATATGGTTATGGCAATTTGTTTGAATTGCAGAAGACATTGCTTATCTTGTTTGTTGTAGGATTGTCGCTGTTGTTCGTGGCTGGATATTTTCTCGCCCGGGCATCGCTGAAGCCGATACGTGATATTGTAAGAGAGGCTGAAACGATAACTGCATTACATATCAACAGGCGTCTTCCGGTGAAGAATGAAAAAGATGAATTGGGAGAACTTAGTACTGCTTTTAATGCCTTGCTGGAGCGGCTGGAAGTATCATTCAACTCTCAAAAGATGTTTGTCAGCAATGTGTCGCATGAGATACGTACACCACTTGCAGCGCTCATTGCTGAGCTGGATTTGTCGTTGCAAAAAGAACGGACCGGTGAACAGTACAGACAGGCTATGCAAAATGTATTGCAAGATGCCCGGCGGATGAATAGTCTGGTAGATGGCTTGCTTAACCTTGCTAAGGCGGACTATCAGAAAGAGCAGATTAAAATGCAGGAAATCCGGCTGGATGAATTACTGCTTGATGTAAGGGAGGTGATATTGCGTGCTCATCCGGATTATCACATTGATTTGTTGTTCGAGCAGGAAGAAGCGGATGACGACCGCATGATTACTGTCAGAGGAAATCTTTATTTGTTGAATATCGCTTTTTCTAACCTGATAGAAAATAATTGTAAGTACTCGGCTGATAAATCTTCGTTTGTACAGATATCCTATTGGGATAAATGGACAATTGTACGTTTGTCGGATGCCGGAGTTGGAATGTCTGAAACCGATAAGCAGCATCTCTTTACTTTGTTCTACCGTGGAGAACAGGACAAGAAAGTAGGTGGACATGGTATTGGAATGACACTTTCACAGAAGATAATTCATCTCCATCAAGGAAATATTTCGGTTCATTCTCAGCAAGGTGAAGGTACAACTTTTGTTGTAGAACTACCTCACGTATAGGACCTTTTGTCAACTTGTTTACTTTATTTTTCTATCCTTATCAATTGAGGTTGTTAGGGTGGTATTGGAAAACTGTTTCAGATTCTAATAGTTTTCTAATACCACTCTAATAGTTTTCTAACGGCTGTCTTCGTGTGTCTTGCCTACTTTTGCGGCGTGAAAAGGAAACATAAGTAGTAACCTAATCAAAATTGAAGTAACAATGTGGAAGAAGAAAAAGCGTAAGGAACAATTTGCCTTCAATGCAGAAAAAGTTTTTCTGGCAGCAACTCAGCCACTCGGCTCTGTCTTTAGCTATTTTCAAACAAGCCGAATCGGGCTTACGGCTGATGAGGTGGAAAAGCGGCAGTCTGTTTATGGTAGAAATGAGGTGGAGCATGAGAAAAAGAAAAATCCGCTTTCTACTTTCATCAAGGCATTTATAAATCCTTTTATTGGGGTATTGACAGGACTGGTTGTTATATCGTTTGTGCTTGATGTATTGCTTGCGGCTCCAGGAGAACAAGATTGGACCGCTATCGTTATTATCTCTACAATGGTGATTTTCAGTGCTATTCTTCGCTTCTGTCAAGAGTGGAAAGCTAATGCATCGAGTGAAGCACTACTGAAGATGGTTACCAATACTTGTTATGTAAAGCGGGCTGGAAATCATGATGAAGAAATTAATATAGCAGAACTGGTTCCTGGAGATGTTGTGATGATTGCTGCCGGTGACATGATACCTGCCGATATTCGTATTATTGAGGCTAAGGACTTGTTTGTCAGCCAGTCTTCGCTTACCGGAGAGTCTGATCCCATTGAGAAGCATCCGGAAGTAAAAGGAAAGAAATATAATAAAGGTAGTGTAGTCGAACTGGATAACATTTGTTATATGGGCTCGAATGTGGTAAGTGGCTCTGCTACCGGTATCGTTTTTGAAACAGGGAATAATACTTATCTGGGAACCATTGCGAAAAGTATCGTCGGACATCGGGCTGCAACTGCGTTCGACAAAGGAATCAATAAAGTGAGTATTTTGCTTATACGTTTCATGCTGGTGATGATTCCGTTTGTATTCCTGGTGAACGGGTTGACCAAAGGCGACTGGTTTGATGCGTTTATTTTTGCCATTTCTGTAGCTGTGGGGCTGACTCCTGAAATGCTTCCGATGATTGTAACTGCGAATCTTTCTAAGGGAGCAGTGGCAATGTCGAAAAAGAAGACAATTGTCAAGGATTTAAATGCCATTCAGAATTTCGGTGCTATGAATATTCTTTGTACCGATAAGACTGGTACATTGACATGCGATCAGATTGTGCTGGAGAAGTATATCAATGCGGATGGTTCGAGTGACAATGACAAGCGTATTTTGCGCCATGCTTATTTTAACAGCTTCTTTCAGACCGGATTGAAGAATCTGATGGATAAAGCAATTCTTTCGCACATCAAGGAGCTTTCGTTGGAGTATCTGAAAGATAATTATAAAAAGGTAGATGAAATTCCTTTTGACTTTGCACGCCGCAGAATGTCGGTTGTTGTGGAAGACAAACAGGGCAAACGGCAGATTATTACGAAAGGAGCAGTAGAAGAAATGCTTGATATCTGTTCTTATGCCGAGTTCGACGGAGCTGTTCATCCGCTTTCCGCTGAGCTGAGAAAAAAAGCGCAGGAAATAAGTTTGCAGATGAACAAGCAGGGAATGCGGGTACTGGCTGTTGCTCATAAAAGTTATTTGAGCAAGGAATGTGATTTCAAGGTAGAAGACGAGAAAGATATGGTACTCATTGGTTATCTGGCATTTCTTGATCCTCCCAAGCAATCGGCAGCAAGCGCAATCAAGCAACTGCATGAGCACGGGATAGAAGTGAAGATTCTTTCAGGAGATAATGATGCGGTAGTGCAGACTATTGCCCGTCAGGTTGGAATAGAAACCCGCAATGCACTGACTGGACCGCAGTTCGAAGCCATGGAGGAGGAAGAACAGCGTCAGGCTGTCTGTAAGACAAATGTATTTTCTAAATTAACTCCTATTCAGAAGACACAGATCATTATGTTGCTTCAAGAGCAGCAGAATACTGTAGGCTTCTTGGGTGACGGTATTAATGATGCTGCTGCTTTGCGTCAGTCAGATATCGGCATTTCGGTTGATTCAGCAGTAGATATAGCCAAAGAGAGTGCAGATATTATTCTACTGGAAAAGGACTTGATGGTGTTGGAAGATGGTGTGCTTGAGGGTAGAAAAACATTTGGAAATATCACTAAGTATATAAAGATGACAGCAAGTTCGAATTTTGGAAATATGTTTAGTGTAATGGCTGCAAGTGCATTTTTGCCTTTCCTTCCGATGTTGCCGATTCATCTGCTGATTCAGAATTTGCTTTATGATATTTCGCAGACTACCATTCCTTTTGACCGTATGGATGCTGATTATCTCCGTAAGCCTCGTAAATGGGATGCTTCTGATATTAGCCGTTTTATGATATTCATCGGACCGATAAGTTCTATTTTTGATATTGTTACTTATCTGGTGATGTGGTATGTGTTCAGCTGTAATTCTGTGGAGCATCAGACGTTATTTCAGTCGGGCTGGTTTATAGAAGGTTTACTGTCGCAGACATTGATTGTTCATATGATTCGTACGCAGAAAATACCATTTATACAAAGTTGTGCTTCGTGGCAGGTTACCGGACTGACTGTGCTGATAATGGTTATTGGAATTATCATTCCTTTCTCTCCTTTTGGAACTTCAATCGGACTTGAACCTTTGCCATTAAGCTATTTCCCCTGGCTTGTCGGTATTCTGCTTTCATACTGTGTACTGACTCAAATGATAAAAAACTGGTATATCAAGCGATTTGTAAAATGGTTGTGATAAATGATTGTGAAGAGATTTGTTTTGTGTGCTGCTGTGGTAATGGTTACATTTACAAACCATTACCTTGCGGCTCAGGATTTTAATCTGACCTACACTACTGAATTTCAAACTGATTTTCGTAAAGGAGCAAAATGGGTGAATTTACTTCGTACTGATTTCCTGCAATCCTTAGGCAATTCGGTTAACATTGAGGTTGCTTCTATCAGTGTAGCACGAACGAGTGATAAGAAGCTGGTTGATGATTTGCAAGTATATTCGAATATTGAAGAAGAAAATTTGCCTCTGGCTTTAGCCATATTAGGGATAAACTGGCATGTAGGGGCTTCTTCTCTTTTTGTTGGAATACGGAATCTGAATGAAGATTATTTTAATTCACCGTGTACATCTTTGTTTACCAATAGCTCATGCGGTATATTTCCTACTTTGTCGGCTAATTATCCGATTGCAAATTATCCGGTGGCTTCAGTAGGTATGGATTATAAGTTGAAGCTGGGAAACTGGCATATGGAAACTTCCATTTATAATGGAACCGGCTATAACATGTTTGTCGGAAAGGAAAATGTTTTTCGTTTTTGTCCGAAAACGGATGGAATATTGAGTATTACATCATTAAATTATCAAAACAATGATAGCGGTTATTATATGGGCATTGCTTTACATAGCGGGATGTCTGCTGGTGATGAAAGTGGAAATGGTGAAACGGAAGAAAAGAAAAAGTTGAATACAGTACTTTGGGGATATGCGGAACAAAAACTTTCTTCTGGTCTGTATGCTTTGTTTCAATATTCCATAAATCCGACAGAGAAACAAGGATGCCGTAGTTATGTAGGTGGTGGACTTGTAATGCGTTATAAGAAAATAGAAGGAGGTGTGTTTGCTGATTATGCGGATTTTACAACTGAACATGAATGGGCAAGTGAGTTGACTTGTAAGTTCTTGTTTGGGAAAAGCGGATATGTACAGCCTGCCTTCCATCTGATAGCCAACACTCGTGAATGTAATTGGGTCGGACTAATCAGGTTAGGGTATGAGATATAATTTTTTCTGAGAGTGTGTCGTGATGTCTTTCGGGGCACACTCTCAGATATTTATTTGGCTATTTTCAGAAATGCTTCTATATCTCGCCGGATCATCTGATAAAGAGGTGATGACTGGTAATGAGGATTTTTACGGATAACCACTTCTATATCAACCTGACTACGCTGATAGGCTGTGAGCTCATTATGTAACTGAATGTCGTGTAAAGCTAAATCGTGTATTTGTTGTTCACGTTCGCGGCGGAGTACTGTGCATACCGGAATCAGCAGACGCAGTATGACATTGTCCATAATGTGATGTCCTTGAATGAACATGTAAGTATTGTCCGGGTACACTCCCAATGTACGGAACTCTTTTTTCATATCTTCAATCTCTTCCAGGGCTTCTACATGTCGTCTTTCTAACTCATGAAGTTTACGGTTGACTTTTTTGGACATGATTTCCAGACTTTTTTCAGGATGGCGTGTACTGACTTGGTCTAACTTTACGAAAGAGCAGAAATCCAGTAAGGAAAATTCTGATAAATTATGTTGGCGGTAAAACCATACAGACCAGATGAAAAGCGGATAGGCTATTTCTGAATAGAGTTTCATGAAGGCAGGAAAGTCAATCAGTTTATGGTCGTTTAGCGTAGCTGTAACACACGCTTCGTGTAAGCCTTCGGCATAGCAGTGGTAATTTTCTATGGCATAGGCATACGTCTGTAATACGTAGGGGCTGTTGATGATGTACCGTGACGTTTGAGTCCTTCCTTGAAGAAGATAATCGTAATCACTGTCAACACAGGCTATCATATTTTCTCCCAGACGACTTCCCAGTTCGTTCATCAAAACTGATTTCTTTCCCTTGGCAAGTGAACTTCGGGATGGCAACATGACTTCAAAGTAACGTTTGTCATTCTCATATTCGGCCAGAAGGGAACGCCAAAAAGATATGTCATCGTAACTTTCTACATATGCGACGATTTTTCTTTTTGCTTGTTTTGGCTTCAGACTGTTGGCTGCTCCAATATAGAGTGAAGAAAGGTTTTCTGTAAGTCTTTTTCCCATAGCCGTAATTGTTTAATGAGTAGTTATATCACTTACTTCTGTCACTGCATCTATCCATCCGTTCATAATTAAGGCAGGAGAGTGGGTGGTAAGTATGATCTGTACATTAGGGTTTAAACTTCGGATGAGTGAAATCAACCGTTGTTGCCATTCTACATGAAGAGATATTTCGGGCTCATCCATAAATAGTGCGAATGGCTGATTGTCTTGTACCAGTACGGTAAGCAAAATGACAAGCATTTGTTTTTCTCCTGATGACAGCTGGTAAGGAGTTAATATATCACCATCTTGCTCGAATAAGATTTCGTTGCTTCTGCGGTTTATTTTTTTTCCGGTTTCGCTGAAAAGATCATCCATTAAGTCCTGGAATTTTGTTTTGGGACGTGAAACTTCAGCAGCACGAGCCTGATCTTCTATAACTCCGCTTGTAAGCAGTTCGATAATTCTGTTTCCGATATTTACCTGATAATCCAGATAGCGACGCTGAAGCAGATATAATTGCCAGTCGAGTTCTGTTTTTACATTTGAGTTACCTATCTTTTCAAGCAGTCCGGAATTGATTAGCGGACGGTCGAAACTACGGATTACGTCAAATCGGATGAAATTAGCATCTTCAGGAGAGAATACGAAGGAAACTCCCGGCTGTACGCCATTAGTCAATGCATGCCCTTCCAGTTCGTTAAGATATCGTACGGAATTGTTCAAAATTGTACTTTTGCCAATACCATTTACTCCGCTTAAAATGTTGACATCAGCACGTAAGTCCCATGAGATATTCTTTCTTCCCCATAGACCTTTAATTTCGATACGTTTAATGTAGTCGGCTTGCTTCTTCATGGTTGTATTTGTTTATACGCTTTAAACAAAAATACGGATAATCTTGGAATAAATCAATGTTTACAGCTCTCTTTTTTCGGATAACTCTTACCTTTGCATCGTAAAAAATATGATAGAAAACATGAATGTAAAAGTTATAAGAGCACATCTTGCTTTGCTGGGTGCGGCAAGTATGTGGGGATTGATGTCGCCAATGGGAAAGGCGGCCATGGAAGCTGGTATAACCGGATTGTCGTTGGCTACAATGCGTATGATAGGTGGTGCGGTTTGTTTTTGGATTGCGTCATTGTTTGCTCCGAAGGAGAAAGTTAGTTCGCATGATTTGATGTTACTTTTCTTTGCCGGACTGTTGGGTATTGTGTGCAATCAGGGATGTTTTACATTTGGTTTGTCGCTTACATCTCCTATAGATGCTTCTATTGTAACTACTACCATGCCGATAGTAACTATGATATTGGCTGCACTTTTTTTGAAAGAACCTGTTACACCCAAGAAGGTTATTGGTATATTTCTAGGCTCAATCGGTGCGCTTATGCTGATTTTAAGCAATCAGGGCGGATCGGTAGATGGAGGAGGCAGCATTTTGGGAGATGCATTGTGCATAACGGCTCAGGTAAGTTTTGCCTGTTATCTGACTATATTTAAGAAACTTATTTCGCGCTACAATGTGTTTACACTGATGAAATGGATGTTTACTTATGCGGCTATCTGTTTCATTCCTTTTTCCTACCGTGATTTTTCAGCAATGACGACTATGTCTTTCTCTGCTACGGTATGGATGGAAGTTGGTTATGTTGTCTTATTCGGAACATTCTTTGCCTATATTTTGATGCTCGTAGGTCAGAAGACACTTCGCCCTACCGTCGTAAGTATGTATAACTATATACAGCCCATTGTCGGAACTACAGTATCAGTCTTTTTAGGAATGGGAGTCTTTGGCTGGACCAAAGCATTGGCAGCGGTATTGATTTTTGTAGGTGTTTATGTTGTAACCCAGAGTAAGTCGCGGGCACAGATGCTGGCTGAAGGTGAGAAGGAATAAATGTTTAGCCTATGAGAGAAGATCCGTGTATAAAATCTCCTGTACTTTATTTGCAACATCAATATGAATTGTTGCAGATAGAATATGAATACGAAAAGGAACAGTTCAAGCAGCAAACAGAGCTGATGGGCATTGGACGGAAAATCAAGCGCGGTATGTGCTGGTATCCGTTAAATCTGGGACGAAATTATTATAACGCCTTAAATCAGCTGGTGATAGAAGTTGAGCGGCGTGAAGACAAGGATATCGAGCATCAGTTTGAATATGGACGTCCGGTATGTTTCTTTACGCAAGATGTTTCGGGTAAATTGAATTATCTGAACTTTGTCGCAACAGTAAACTACGTGGATGAAGATCGGATGGTTGTGATTCTTCCTTCCGTTGATGCTTTGCTTACCTTGCAAAGTAAAGAGGTAGTAGGTGTACAACTTTATTTTGATGAAACAAGCTATCGCCTGATGTTCGAGGCTTTAAAGCAAGTTATCGGAGCAAAAAATAATCGTTTGGCAGAGTTGCGTGATATCTTTCATGGAACTCAACCTGCTTCTACTTTTTCGTTTCATCCTTTGCGCTTTCCTTGGTTAAATGCTACGCAGGAGGAAGCTGTAAATAAAGTACTTCATGCTAAGGATGTAGCAATCGTACATGGGCCTCCCGGAACGGGAAAAACTACTACTCTGGTAGAGGCTGTATACGAAACTCTTCATCGGGAAAATCAGGTATTGGTTTGTGCACAGAGTAATATGGCCGTCGACTGGATAAGTGAAAAACTAGTCGACAGGGGAGTAAGTGTATTACGTATAGGAAATCCTAGTCGGGTGAATGATAAGATGTTATCGTTCACTTATGAACGCCGTTTTGAATCTCATCCTGATTATCCGCAGCTATGGAGTATTCGTAAAGCGATACGCGAATTGTATGCCAGGAGCAGAAAAGGCGCTGAACGAGAAGCTGTCCGGCAAAAGATTAATTCGCTGAAAGACCGTGCAACAGAATTGGAAATTCGTATCAATGAATCTTTGTTTTCTGAGGCTCGTGTAATTGCCTGCACATTGGTTGGCAGTGCCAATCGCTTGTTGACAGGGCAGAAATTCGGAACATTGTTTATTGATGAGGCTGCTCAGGCACTTGAAGCTGCCTGCTGGATTCCGATACGGAAAGCCGACCGGGTAATATTGGCAGGAGATCATTGTCAGCTTCCTCCGACGGTAAAGGCACCGGAAGCTCTTCGTGCAGGACTGGGACATACGCTGATGCAGACTATCGTAAAGAATAAACCCGATACTGTTTCACTGCTGAAGCTCCAGTATCGTATGAATGATGAGATTATGCGTTTTTCATCGGAATGGTTTTACGGAGGGATGTTGCAGTCTGCTCCTGAAGTAAAATATCGTAGCATTCTCGATTTTGATACTCCTATTGAATGGATCAATACTGAAGGATTAGATTGTAATGAGGAGTTTATTGGTGAAAATTATGGAAGAATAAACAAGTCGGAAGCTGAATTATCTATCGAGCAGCTGAAAGGTTATATTACCAAAATAGGGCGGGAACGTTTCTTGGATGAACGGATTGATGTGGGTATGATTTCGCCATATAAGGCACAGGTACAATATTTGCGCCGTCTTGTCCGGAATGATGCTTTTTTTAAGCCTTACCGGCAGGCTATAACCATTAATACTGTGGATGGATTTCAGGGACAGGAACGTGATGTGATTCTGATTAGTTTGGTACGTGCTAACGAGGAAGGACAGATTGGTTTCCTGAATGATTTACGACGTATGAATGTTGCGATTACCCGAGCTCGTATGAAACTGATTATATTGGGAGATGCTTCAACATTAACCCGGCATGCTTTTTACAAGAAGCTATATACTTACATAGAAAGTCTGCATGAATAGTTCGAGGATATTGATATACTGATAAACAAAAACTCTTCTTTTATTTCTGGAAACAATCATTTACAGATGATAAAAGAAGAGTTTTTTTATAATGCTTTTTAAAATATGGATATGGATTTATCCTGCTTGAAGACGCTTTTTATTCCGGTAAGTTTTTAATCGTTCTAACGCGTGTTTACGACTTAACATGATTTGACGTCGGTATACGATACAGGTTGTAATAAAATACACTACGGCTTGTATCCATAATCCCCTTATTATAGGTAAGACATCATGTAATGTTGCTCCCATGGTATTGATGCGTACATAACCGTTTATTCCAAACGTAGAAGGGAAGAGCCATGAGAATATTTCCCAAAATTTAGGAATAGCTGCACCTGGCCATGATATACCTGATATAAACAGTAAAGGTACAGAGGTAAATACAAATATCAGCATGCACGATTCTCTGTGATGAATGAATATAGAGCAGGTCATGGCAAAGAAAATACATGCCAGCAGATAAGGTAAAGTAAACCAGAATAAAGTAGCTGGTTGAGCTATCTGTACCAGGCTGAATATTTTAGGAACCAGACAGAGAATATATGTCGACATAACAGCATAGATCATCAGGTATGCAAGCGATTTTCCTAATACAATGCGTAATGTCCCTTGATATTGCCGGCTGATAGGTACAAGGTCGCGGAATCGATTGTTTTCGCGTGCTGTTCCAGCAGACAAACCTACTCCCAGCAATAGAGTTTGTTGGATAATAAGTATTAAAACAGCTGGAATAAGGAAGCTGGCAAAACCATCTTGTGGATTGAACAAAGAAACTGACTCATATTCTATAGGGGTTGTACTGATTTCATCTTGTCGTTCTGTTGTATTACCTAATCTCTTTACCTGAATCTCCTTATTCATTTTCAAGGAGGTTTCTGTATTTGCCAGCAAAATTGCTTTGTAATAAAGCATTCCGCTCATGTCGCAATAAATGCTTACGTGAGCTTGCTTACCTTCGGCCAGATCTTGACTGAAGCTTTCAGGGATATATATAATGCCATATACCTTTTGGTCCTTAAGCAATAGCCTTGCTTCTTCCATATCGGCGCAATAAGACTGTATATGTACATCGGGACTTCCATCTACCATACGTATGTATTTTCTGCTTTGAGAACTGTTATTCGCGTCTACCACTGCTGTGGGAACTTCACGAACAACCTCGTTTGTATAGATGAAAGCATATATCAATGGGTAAGCTAATGGAACCAGCAGGAAAAATATCAGGACTCCCTGATCTTTTATCGTAGCTTTAAGTTCCTTTCTGAATATATAGAACAGTCCATTCAGCCCTTGCCGTATAATATGTCGGAGTGAATATTTTTCCATGATTGACCTTTTAAGGAATATATGTATAGTGTAACATGATTGTACGCAGTTTCTTCAATACAAAGAATGGCAGCAGCATAAATATGAGTAATGCCACTACAGAATGCCAGGCATAAATAAGTGGATAACCGTTGAGTGCAAGGTTGGCATATAGTAGAAAGTAATGCCTCAATGGGAATAGCACACTGAGTGCCTGAAGAGTCGGGTGCATGGCCATAACCGGAAATGTAAATCCTGAAATGGAAAAAGATAAAACTCCCCAAAGTGAGGCTGCACTAAGAGCCAGACGAAGCGTGCCAAATAGGCCAAAGAAAAACAGACCTACAGCTTGTGAAGCCAGTACTAATAAGAGTCCTGACAATAACATTGGGAAGATACCACTGTTACATGGGTAATGTAAAAATCCATAGAGATATACATTGTAGAATACAGCTATGATAAAAAACAGAATTGTTTGTGGTAATAATTTGCCGACCAATGCTGTAACAATGGAATTATCTGCTAAATGAAGTAACTCCTTTGCTGTATTTTCTTTTATTTCAACTCCTATTGTATATGCTGTAATTAGAAAAATCAGTAGCATCAATATTCCGGGAAATAGTGTGTTACACAGATATACGGAATAGTTTAGCCAGGGATTATTCAGTGGATGGGTATCAATGACAATTGGTTGTAAGAATGCTACAGCCTGATCTTCTGTAGCTCCCTTAGCCAATAAGGTACTCTGACCTATGGCAGCAGAAGCAAGCTCACTCATCGTACGTTGATCTCTGTAAAGTAGAGAACCGGCTATCAGGTATGAATAGTTTGTGTAAAAAGACACTTTAGGTTGTCTGCCTGCTATTGCTTTCTCTGTAGTCCCTTCCGGAATATAATAGAATGAATAAATTTCTCCGCGCTGGATGGCTTCCCTTGCTTCGTTGAAACTACCGTAGTGAGCTACGATTTTAGTCTGCTGAAAAGCATCCAGATTACGTATGATCGTACGTGTAGTTGAAGTATTGTCAAGGTCCACTACGCCTGCAGGCATATTGGTAGGTAGCCCGCTGCTCATTAGCGTAGTAAAGAAAATATAACTGAAAATCGGAGCTATTACCATGCAAAAGAGATACATCGGCTTGGTTGCGATGCGTATAACTTCTCGTTTCGCAATTTGTAACAGGCGTTTATGGACAGTAATTGACATAGTTTATTCTTTATTTTTCAATAATAGCCGACATGCCGGGGCGTAAGTTTTCTACTGTTTGTACGGGTTTGGCTTTTACTTCAAAAGTTTTTAAATCGAATTGTCCGGTTGTCTTGGTTGCTTTCCATGCTGCATAAGTTCCCAAATCTTTCATGTATGTGACCTTGAAAGTTGCATTTTTTTCTAATGCAGGTATATAAGCTGTAATTTCCCCTCCTACGGTAAAATCTTTCAAGAAATCTTCTCGTACATTAAAGGTTACCCACATATCGTCTAGCTGAGCAACATTCATGATTGGAGCTCCAGTACCTACCAGTTCACCTACTTTAGGGAATATTTCTGTAACTTCTCCATCGGCAGACGCTATCAGATAAGTTTCGTTTATATATGAAGTAACTTCGGCCACAGCACCTTTCGCACGCTCTACCTGAGCTGCTGCCATTGCTTTGTCTTCACGTTGTGCACCATTTTTAGCCATTGTGTATTGTGCTTTGGCAGCCCGTTCTGTTGCGGCCATAGCATCATATTGAGCTTTTGCTTCATCTCTTTTTTGAGCAGACATAACTCCTTCTTCATACAATCTGTTTACACGGTTATATGATTTTTCTGCGATGTCCAGACCAGCTTTTGCCTTTTGCCACATTTCGAATGCTGCTTGCAACTGTTCTGAACGAGTGCCACGGATTGCTTTTTCATTTAAAGCCTGTGCAGCTTGTTCTGCTGCCTGTGCCTGAGATAATTTAGCCTGTACATCCGGAGCTTCAAGTATAGCAAGTGTATCTCCAGCCTTTACTTTTTCTCCTTCATCTACTAAAAATTTAAGTATACGTCCTGGCACTTTGCTCGAAACGCGATATTCAGTTGCTTCTGCCTGACCTTGAATAATTTCAGGACCCTTTCCGAGAGTAAAGAATCCGATGATACTTACAATGACAATTACTGCAGCAAGTGTAAAAAATGCCAGCATGATATTGCTGTGTTGAGATTTTTCAGTCATATTGATTTATTATTTTAATGTTCCCATTGATTTGTTCAAATATATTTCACTCATTTTCAGATCGATTTGTGCATCAATCTTGCCAGATTGTGCTGACAACCAAGCCGTTTGTGCTTCTAACACATTGCTTGCAGGTATGACTCCTTCTTTAAATCCCAGATTAGCATATCGCAAATTTTCTTCGGCTTTTTCCATGTTTTTTTCTGCCATGGTCAGCTTTTTCACAGCTTCATTAACTTTATACGAGCTTTGTGTGACCTGAAGCTCTACCTTTTCTTTTATGTCTTCCAGTTGGTAGCGTGCTATATTAGCTTCAGCTTTAGCAGCTTTAACTTTGTATATACCTTCTCCCCAATGGAATACAGGTATTTTTACGACAACACCGATTCCCCACATTCCTCTGAATTTATTTTCAAATCCATTAGTCAGTGAAGGATTTGTGAACAAGTAGTTTGCTGTTAATCCGACTGAAGGAAGAAATTCGGCACGAGCAACATTTACCTTCTGTCTGTAAATCTTTTCGGCAAGTTCTAGCGATTTAAGTTCCTGACGGTTTGCAAATGCGGTATTTACATTGCTTTCCGTGTATGTATTGGGTAATGTCAAATCTTTAATTTCTTCATCTGCCAGTCGTATTTCTGTATCCAATGGGATGCCACAGAGCTGGCATAGTACCATTTTAGATAGGCTTAACCCATCTTCTACCTGAGTAAGTGTTATTTCTGCTTCATTTACTTTTACTTTTACACTGAGTTCATCCGCTGTTGTAGCTACTCCTTCGGCAACCATTTTACTCACGTCAGAGTCTAACTTTTGAACAAGTTTCAGGAAGCTTTCTGCCAATTTCTTTTTATTGACCAGAGAGATGACTTGCCAGTAGGCTTGATCCGTACTTAATATTACATCCTGCATGCCTGTAGCATGTTGTGATTGTGCCAACTGCTCTGCATACTTCGTTATTTTATTATATGCTACGATTTTTCCTCCCATAAAAATAGGCTGGGTAAGGGTAGCAGCTCCTACATATAAATTTCTGGTATCAGTACGAAATGCATCAATAATACTTTGTCCTGCATTGTTTAATGCTCCTGGAATTTTTCCCATAGCATTACTTAAAGGGGTAAGGAGGGGAAGCAATTCAGGATGTTGCATTGCTATTTGTTGCAATTCTTGTCCCAAATGCTGTAATTCGTTTCCTACGCTGGTTCCCATATTGCCAATGACTTGTTTCTGGTCATTGCTTAGTAAAGATATTTCTTTTTGGGTACGCATATAGCTTCCCGTCACATCTATCTTTGGGAGATAATTCGTAAATGCTGCTTTTTGCTGGTAGTGAGCAGCATTTATTTTTTCTTGCGCGATGCGTAGTTCTTTGTTGTTCGCGAGAGCCAGTGCACGGCAACTGTCCAAATTTAAGATTCGTTGGGCATAACCATTTAGAACCAGCCCGAACAATAAAATGAAACTTAAAATTCTTTTCATTACCAATTTTCTTTAGTGTTTAGTTGCTTATGCAACATTGCAAATGTATTATAATATAAACAAATCACCAAGTAAAAAGGTTGAAAAGGAAGAGCGTTTCTGTGTCTTTTTTGCTTTTTTAGCTTAACTGTCTTTTTGAAAAATTAGAAACTTGTCAGTTTTGAACGTTTGGGTTTATTGGCGACAGAATTAGAAACCACTTGTGGGGTAGAGTTTACACCAAACCAACGTGTCATTATTCTAGTTTCACTAGGAGTTGTTGATGGGAAATTGCCATGCTCTATGTGATACAATACAGGGACCATCAAGGAATCTTGTTCTGTTCCCAGTTCTCCCAAATATCCGGTAAGGTCCTCACTTTCTTCATAATCGGGCTTCAGGCCATCTGTATAATAATCGTAATAATTTTCTGAATTACTTATGTACGAAGTAGTTAGCCAGAATTCTAGTTGCGGATGAGCTGCATTGGTGAATAAACTTTGAGCTACATTTTTACCAAATGTATTTTCTCCTACCTGAATTAATTTGTCACCTAAATATGGGCGCAGGCAGTTGATTATGATTTCTGAAGCTGAAGCTGTATTTCCTGTTGTCAGCACATAGAGATGGTCGAACGAAGCATTGGATACTCCTTGCAGAAGAGCTGGGTCGAACACATAATTTTCTGTTTTATTCAGTTTATCATTAAATATCAGGTTGAAACATGTTTTTCCCATTGCATCAGCAGGAGCAAGTATGGTGCTCAACAGCAAGGCAGTAGAAACGTAGCCACCGGGGTTGTATCTTAAATCCAGAACAATCTCATTGGGTGATGAGGCTAGTCCCTCTGCAAATTTGCTTTTCAGCTCAGTTTCCTCTGTTATTTCGAAACTGTTATACATGATATAGAAAACTTTTTTTCCGCCCGATGTCGTGAAATTGCGTGTTAAGTATACACTTGGTTCCTCAACGATTCGTGGAGCAGGTGTCGTAAATTCCAGACTGTCTGGAGTTCCGTTGTCATTCATTCTTGCAACCTGATAGCAGTAAGTTTTGCTTGGGCGTTGGAAGTATTCTGTATAATTGCTGCTCGTAATTTTCTGACTGTCGACCATAAAAATATGATCGCCACGCTTCAATCCCATTTCACTGGCCGGAGAATCCGGTTGAGTATATAATATTGTATAATAATAGTCTCCGCTTACACCGCGAACCAAACTTCCTTCGATGCCGAATGTAGGATAACTGCTTTGCACACGGGATATTTTAACAGAATCGATGTGAGAGAAAAGAACGCCATTTTTCTGGTCACGATCAGATGCCACCGATGTTAAAAAATCTGCCGGCTTATCGAAAAAATCCAGTCCGTCTTCAGCAGGAAGATCTTCATAGAACAGATAATTCTGTTGCATGGTTTCATACATCCATGTCTTACTTGCAATTAAGGCATAGTATTCACCAGAACGGTCTTCTCCGCATGACGATAGAAAAAACGTTGGAAAAATGGAACTGAGTATGAAATAAATTAAGTATTTTCTCATAAAGTTTTATTTCATTTCGAATGAGTTCTGACCGATTATATTGCCATCAGCAAAAATGTATATGGTATATGTTCCTGCAGGGAGGAATTCTTCTACATCCCAATATACGGTAACGCTTTGTTCCTCACCAGTATATTCAATATATTTCTTGATAGAATATGTAATCTGACGATCTTCGTATGGGAATGTTGTATCACCTTTCGATAAGATTTCGTTGTTAGGTTTGGCAATACGGATATATAGAGTTTTATTACCCGTTTTGGCTGTAATATTCTTGACGATGGTGAACGAGATAGCAATTTTCTTCACGTCCTTTACTTTACGTGCTTTTTTACCTCGTTTATTCATTGGAAGAGCAGATATATTCGTTGCATCAAGCTGGGCTGCCAGTGATACTCGCTCATTAAGATTTTTCTTTTCAGCGGCTAGGGTATTGATTTGTGCAGTAGCTGCTGTATATTTACTTTTTACTTCCTGATTTTCTTCCATCAGTGCAGCATTGATTCGATTCAGTGAGTCGATTTGCATGACATAACTTCTCAATACGGCACGAACAGTTTTCAGTTCTTTTTTCAAGCGTATGATTTCAGCGGCGTTGCTACTTTTTACCTGGCGGAGTTCTTCGAGCAAACGTTGAGTCTTTAACTTTTCACTTTCCAGCTTTTCGCGTAGAGAGTCATTATTTATTTGTACCTGAAGCTCGTCATATTGAGTGGCAAAAGTGCTGTATTCGTTTTCCATCTCTTCTTTTTCGACGGCGAATACTTCAGTCATTTCTTTATTTTTGCGAAATTCATTGAACGCTAAAAATGAAACTCCAGCAATTACAACAATCAATGCTGCTATAACGATGATTAATTTCTTATTTTTTTCCATGAAAACTGATTTTGTGGCAAAAATACAATATTTTACTCATAAGCATCGTCCTTTAGCCTAAAAAAAACAAAATCTAGCGGAGTTCCAGTATTATAGGAGGAATATCTCCTTTAATCCATTGGTAAAAGATCTTTTCCGGATAAAGCTGTGCATTATCTGATATCCAGTTGTTAAGTATGTAGATAACTGGTATATCATTTTCTGCCGTCATCGTGTTTTCATCGTATGTGTATATCTGTTTCGGGGTAGTTTGGTAGGTGTCGTATACTCCTCTGACATCTACATCGCAGTAAAGTCCGCTTTCTATTGTACAGTTGTTGCTTTTATATACCAGTGATCCATATTTCTTTTTTGATGGATATCCTATCGTTTTGTATGTGTAGCAATTTTTCATTTCACTTCTTGGTTCCATGGTATAGCAGATACCTCCACTACTCAGTGTATTAGTAAAATCACAACTTGCCATATAGCAGTTTAACAGTTGTCCGAAATTACTGAAAGAAATACCGGAAGCCTGAGCGTTTGGCAGTTGAAAATCAATGTTCTCTGCAGAGCTGTTAATGACGCATCCTTTATTGATTCCGGCAATACCGCCAGCCTGCTTAACCGATTCTCCTGTAAAAGAATTGTTCCCTTTGATATGACATCCTGTTATTGTACCATTGTTTCTACCTGTAAGAATAGCTTCATATTTACAGGTATATCCGGCATTGGAGTATGATACGTTCTCAATATTTAAATCCTTGATAATGCCAGCTGTATCAACAAAAGAAAACAAAGCATATGAATCCATATTGCTTTTAGGTTCTAATTTTAGTCCGTACAGTGTATGGTTTTGTCCGTCCAGGCAATCTATAAATCCTGAGTTTTCGAAACCTGATTGGTTATAATGTCCGATACTTTGCAAACGTGCACACTCTTCGGGAGTAAAATGAATGTCATTTAATAGATAATAAGTCATTTTTCCATTGACAGATGTTCCGAACTCTTCTAAACATCTGTCGCCATACGCTTCTCCATTGATGAGATAAGTAAAAGCGATAAAATCTTCAGCTGTACTGATTCCGCATCCGTCGTTTGATGATTTTATGTTATAATTATATCGATATCCGCTTTGAAAGGCTGAAGAATGAACGGATGCTGTGTATGTTTCCTCCTCAGTTGTGATACTTATATCTACCCGTATCTCTGGAGCTGGAGGAACAAGCAGCGTATATATACCATTTTCTTGTTTTGTAAATACTTGGGGATAAGGGTGCTCTTCTGTGTATTCCATTTCAGCAGAAAAGGGATCGAATGTGTGTACTGAAACAGAAGGAGTAAACTGTATTTCTTGGAGCTGCTTGTTTAGAAGCGGATCAACATGAAAGACAAGTTGAGAGAATAAATGACTGAATTTTAAAATAATAGGAGAACCGTATCGGGTATTTCCTGTATAATATAAAATGTCTTTTAATTTTCCGTCAGGTTCATATACCGTAAAATTATCATTCTCCATGTAAGGGTAATAGGCACTGACAATCGCGTCCGACTGATCAGTATTCCATTGTAGTTCGGAAGTATAATTCCATACTCCGTGCGTGTAAGTAAGTGGTATATTTTCTGCACTTATACCTCCTCTGCTGTAAAAAGAGATTATACTGTTTTCTTCCAATTGTCCGGAAATATCGTTTCTTGATTCTTTTTCTCCAAAAGTAGCATATTTTTTTCCTGTGATGATTACCTGCTTCAATTTCTGTTCGGAAAGCTTTTCGGATGTACATCCGTTTAATATTGTAAATAAGATTATGATTGTTGATATATATTTCATGGCATTATTTCAACTTGACTTTTTATAAGAATAACGCCATATTTAGAATTTATGTACTTTTTTGGAAAAAAATACGCTGCCGAACCTTCTCAGGCAGGCAGCGCAAGCTACAATACAAAATACAAATACAACTAAACGAGATATATTGTAAAATTAAGAAATAGAAACCACAAATAAAAATTTGAGGACAAGAAAATTGCAATTTCTATTCTTTCTTTTGTTTTTTAGTTCTTTAGACAATACCTTGAGCCATCATAGCATGTGCTACTTTCATAAATCCTGCAATGTTGGCACCTTTTACGTAATTGATATATCCGTCAGGTTCAGTTCCGTATTTTACACATTGTTCATGGATGTTATGCATAATTTGGTGCAATTTTTCGTCCACTTCTTGAGCAGTCCAGCTCAGATGCATTGCATTCTGGCTCATTTCCAGTCCTGAAGTTGCAACACCACCGGCATTTACAGCTTTACCCGGAGCATACATTAGCTTATGTTCGATGAATGCATCGATAGCTTCTGGAGTACATCCCATATTAGAAATTTCTCCAACGCAAAGTACGGAATTATTTATCAAGTTCATGGCATCTTCTCCGTTCAATTCGTTTTGGGTTGCACAAGGCAGAGCAATATCTACTTTTACTTCCCATGGACGACGTCCTTCTACGAAAGTAGAACCAGGGAACTTGTCGGCATACGGTGCTACGATATCGTTGCCAGAAGCACGCAGTTCAAGCATATAGTCAATCTTTTCTCCGCTGATACCATCTGGATCATAAATGTATCCGTCCGGACCAGAGATAGTAACTACCTTAGCACCTAATTGAGTAGCTTTGGTTGCTGCTCCCCATGCGACGTTTCCAAAACCGGAAATAGCCACAGTCTTTCCTTTTATATCTATACCTTTCTTATCGAGCATGTGTTTTACAAAGTACAAACCACCAAATCCAGTAGCTTCTGGGCGGATTAATGAACCGCCGAATTCCAAACCTTTACCAGTGAATGTACCTGTAAATTCATGTGTTAACTTTTTGTACATACCGAACATATATCCAACTTCACGGCCGCCTACACCGATATCACCGGCAGGAACATCCATGTCTGGACCTACATGACGCCATAATTCAAGCATGAATGCCTGGCAGAAGCGCATAACTTCAGCATCACTCTTGCCACGTGGTGAGAAATCAGAACCACCTTTACCACCACCCATCGGAAGAGTTGTCAATGCGTTCTTAAATGTCTGTTCGAAACCTAAGAATTTCAGGATAGAAAGATTTACAGATGCATGGAAACGGATACCACCTTTATACGGGCCGATGGCATTATTAAACTGTACACGATAACCTAAATTTACTTGTACTTTGCCTTTGTCGTCCACCCAAGGTACACGGAATGTTATGATACGGTCTGGTTCAACCAAACGCTCTATCAGTGATGCTTTTTCAAATTCGGGATGTTGATTATAAATATCTTCAATAGAAAGTAGAACTTCTCTAACCGCCTGCAAGTACTCTGATTCACCCGGATGCTTAGCTTCCAGAGATGACATAATCTGGTTAATGTTCATGACATTTTTAATTTAAGGTCTGACAAAATGAAATTGTTTGTTACTGCAAAGATAGGTTTTTATGTAGAACATCAAAATATTTCAGAATGTTTTTGCGGGTGAAAAGTGATAAAAAGTTAAAGCCTGAAAGGTGCTACATGTGTCTGAAAGTAATTTTTATCTGCTGCTAAGTTGCACAAATCAATAGAAATCACGTTATTTGTTAAACAAATAAAGCTTAAACCTTGAAGCTATGCTCAGTAAGTTAAAATTAAACCAACTTTATTTTAAAGATACCCAGTTTGTCAGTTTAATGACTAAACGCATCTTTAATGTACTTCTTGTGGCAAATCCGTATGATGCTTTCATGCTCGAGGATGACGGTCGCATTGATGAAAAGATATTTATCGAATACATGAATCTCAGTCTTCGTTATCCTCCTCGCTTTACACAAGTGTCTACTGAGGAAGATGCATGGAAGCAACTGGGAAATACAATGTTCGACCTGGTTATCTGTATGCCCGGATCGGACAATAGTGATACGTTTGACATTGCTCGTCAGATAAAGGAAAAATATCCTCATATACCATTAGTTGTTCTGACACCTTTCTCTCATGGTATTAAAGAACGAATGGAGCATGAAGACCTGAGTATTTTCGAGTACGTGTTCTGCTGGTTGGGAAATACAGATTTGCTGGTATCTATCATAAAGTTGATAGAAGACAAGATGAATCTGGAACACGATATAAAAGAGGTTGGTGTACAGATGATATTACTTGTAGAAGATTCCATCCGTTTTTATTCGTCTGTACTACCTAATCTGTATAAGTTCGTGCTTCGCCAAAGTCAGGAGTTTGCCACCGAAGCATTGAATGAGCACCAACGTACGTTGCGTATGCGCGGGCGTCCTAAAATAGTACTGGCCCGCTCTTACGAAGAGGCGATGGACTTATACAATAAATACCAGAATAATACGTTGGGTATCATATCGGATGCCCGTTATCCACGTGAGGGTAAAATTGATCCGCATGCAGGTATTCGTTTTCTTACCGAAGTTAGAAGTCGTGATCCATTTATTCCATTGATTCTTCAATCGGCAGAAGTCAGCAACAAAGAGTTTGCTCTTAGTTGCGGCGCTCAGTTTATCGATAAGAACTCGAAGAAAATGAATATCGACCTGCGCGAAGCTGTTTCCGAAAATTTTGGTTTTGGTGATTTCATTTTCCGCAATCCGAATACGATGGAGGAAGTGGTACGTGTGCATAATTTGAAGGAACTTCAAAATGCCATTTTCTCTATACCGGCCGAATCATTCCTTTATCACATCAGTCGTAATCATATATCGCGTTGGTTATATTCGCGCGCCATATTCCCCGTTGCAGAGTTCTTGAAACAAATAACCTGGGAGTCTTTGCAAGACATCGATGCTCATCGCCAGATTATATTCGAGGCGATTGTGAAGTACCGCAAAATGAAAAATCAGGGAGTTGTAGCCGTTTTCCAGCGTGACCGTTTTGACCGTTATTCTAACTTTGCCCGTATCGGTGACGGTTCGCTGGGAGGAAAGGGACGAGGACTTGCCTTTATTGATAATATGGTAAAGAGGCATGCCGAATTCGAAGAGTTTGAAAATGCCTCAGTTGTGATTCCTAAGACGGTGGTACTTTGTACAGATATATTCGATGAATTCATGGATATGAACCAGCTGTATCAGGTGGCACTGAGTGATGCCGATGATGAAACCATTTTGCGTGCTTTTTTAAGAGCCAAGTTGCCCGACAGACTGGTTGAAGACTTTTTCGCCTTCTTCGATGTTGTGAAGTCACCTATTGCTATCCGTTCGTCTAGCTTGCTGGAGGATTCTCATTATCAGCCATTTGCTGGAATCTATTCTACTTATATGATTCCTTACCTTACAGATAAATATGAGATGCTGCGCATGCTGAGTGACGCGATAAAAGGCGTTTATGCATCGGTTTATTACAAAGACAGTAAGGCATATATGCAAGCTACCAGCAACGTTATCGATCAGGAAAAGATGGCTGTTATTTTACAGGAAGTGGTAGGTACTCAATACGGTGACCGTTTTTATCCTTCTATTTCAGGAGTAGCACGTTCTATCAATTATTATCCGATCAACGATGAACTGGCAGAAGAGGGAACTGTAAGTCTTGCTTTGGGATTAGGAAAATATATTGTCGATGGAGGACTTACGTTGAGAGTTTGTCCTTACCATCCCGATAAGGTGCTCCAGACAAGTGAGATGGAAATGGCTTTGCGCGAAACTCAGACGCGTTTTTATGCCCTCGACTTAAAAAATATGGGGCAAAACTTTTCACTCGATGATGGTTTTAACCTGTTAAAGCTTCCTGTGAAGGAAGCCGAAAACGATGGCTCTTTGAATTATATTGCTTCAACATACGATCCGTATGATATGGTAATACGCGATGGAATCTATCCGGGTGGACGTAAAGTGATAACTTTTGCCAATATTCTTCAGCACGATGTCTTTCCATTGGCACGTATTCTTCAATTGGTTCAAAAATATGGACAGGGAGAAATGCGTCGTCCCGTAGAGATTGAGTTTGCCGTAAATCTGAATGCAGCAGAGAAGAAAGGAGTATTCTATTTGTTACAGATACGTCCGATGGTAGATATGAAAGCCGATTTGAATGAAGATTTGGATGCTATCCCCGAAGACCAGCTCCTGCTGAAGAGTGTAAATTCTCTCGGACAAGGTATTATGGACGATATTCAAGACGTAATATATGTAAAGACCGAAGGGTATTCCGCTTCCAATAATCAGCTGATTGCCTATGATATAGAGAAACTTAACAAACGTTTCCTGGATGAAGGAAAGCATTATATTCTTATTGGTCCGGGACGCTGGGGAAGTAGTGATACATGGCTGGGGATTCCGGTAAAATGGCCTAATATATCGGCTGCACGTGTCATTGTAGAGGCTGGACTCACCAATTATCGTATCGATCCGAGTCAGGGTACTCATTTCTTCCAGAATCTGACATCCTTCGGCGTCGGTTATTTCACGATAAATGCATATATGAACGACGGACTGTATAATCAGGAATTGCTGAACAGTATGCCGGCTGTGGAAGAAACCAAATATTTACGCTGGGTACATTTCGATAAGCCGCTTGCTGTCAAGATGAATGGTAAGAAGAAAATAGGAGTGGTTAGTTTTGACTGATCGGATGAGAAGTGCAATACAGGTGTTCTGTGACGTAATAAAAATAATAGCTGTATCATAACTTAAAAACAAAGTCTGTGATACGGCTATTTCTAGATTTAATAACTAATATAACGTGAAATAAAATTAGAAAATAGACAGTTGCCTGTCATTAACAAAGTTTACTTCAATGGCGGGCTTCTTTTCAAACAAGCAGTATGTTGCTATAGCCGAAAGGAGTTGGCTATAAAGTTATTGAATGAACGATGTTTGGAGTGTTCTATCTGTGCTATGTTCTTCAGTTCATCATTGACTGTTTCAATCAAGGTTCTTTTTCTGAGTAGAATTTTGTCGGCAATACTCATCAGTGAATTCTTCATATTGTTTTTTAACTTTAGTGACAAGCTGTATGCCATTAAGGAAAAGGTTCTCAAACAGAGCCTGACCGATATATCCTTTGTCAGCACATAATTTTCCTTTGATGTTCTCTAGGAGCTTTCTCAGCCTCAAAGGTTCTCGGTCATCCACGTTTCCAAGAGTGAACATGAAATTGAGGACTCTCCTTTATCATTGATTATTAGATGCAGTTTGAATCCGAAGAACCATTCCATAGAACATTTTTCACGCTCGGCAAGCCCTTCAAATATCTTATGAATCAAGATTTTTGGGTTACGACACACATGTAAGAGAGTTGAATCAACAAAACTGATGCCTGTACAGGTCCCAGCAATGCTTTCTTGATAAAAATGGTCAAGGAAAGCATACCTCCTTCTCTAATTCTACTAAACGGTTATAGGATACCAAACGTGGAAAAAGTTTTTTCAGATATTTGCACACATATTCCTTGTAGTAATGCTTGAAACAGCGGAAACCACCAGAATGAAACAGGATAAGAATAACCATAATATCAACATTACTATACGGTTGGGCTTATTACGGTGATTGGTCTTATTATCCTTAAATCATATATTTTTCCTGTTGCAATGTAAATTCCTTATAAAAATCTTTGGATATACAATAATTTTTTGTAAATTTAAGTCACTTAGAAACATGACGGCAATCGTTTAAATGTTATGATTCAGCACTATAAATTTAATGCTTTTATTGATATATTTTTAATTATCAGTGAAATATATTTATTGTTATTTCGAATTCACGTTAATTATATATATTATGAAAAAATCGTTTATCTATTTGTGCTTATTTGCTTTTATTTCTTCTTGTTCCTCTAATATTTTAGAGGAGGTACAAAGTATACCCAAATCAAGGTCCATTGGTTATGAACCAACTTGGTGGAATTCTACAGAGCGATTGCCTGCCCCCAGTGAATATTGGAGTGGATATAGAGATACTCCATATGATGTAGCTACGATTGATACATGTGCAGGATATGTTAGTTTGGTTTACTCATGGGGATTTTCTTATGATTGGCAGTATTACCATAGATTGCAAGTTCAATATAGAAAAATTTCTGATGGGGATGAATATCTTCAGTTTATACCGGAATCTGAGTGGAAGTGGCTAGGGGATGGAAAAGGGAAATATCAAAATGGTATAATAGAAGAAAAATCACCGAGTCGATGTGTGGATATTGATGCGGCTTGTTTACCTAAAGGTAAAATTGGAATACGGTATAGATTATTACATATGGCATACCCAGGTCAATATTATGATCCTAGTTATGATAATATTATGTATACAGAATGGACTATGGTATCACGTTCTGGAATGGTTATCATGAATGAGGGTGGTTCATTTGTGGAGCAATTGTTTATTCATGTTTCATTTCCTCAAACAATGGCTATGTTTACTTGTTCTGTTTTTATTGATGATAATCAAATTTATAAAAATACGAATAATATTTACGTTTATGAGCGAAAGAAGGAAAATGGAACTTATACGGTTTCAGCTTTTATGCAAATACACCAAGGTGGAAGTACGGAGTATAGAAGTGCAGAAAAAACGGGTGAATATAATAAAAGTACAAAACATATCTATGTAAATTTTACTTTGGAAGATTTTGTCTATTAAACAATATTATTGAAATGGCTTCTTTATTCTTAATTGTATTACATCATTAGTGTATTGTTAAAATAGAGAAAAGGAAATTTTTTTGTTATTGTTGAAATTAATCTTTTCAAATAGACTTCTAAGATATCTTTTATTATTTGATATGTTCTATTTATTGATATTTCTAAAGTTTTATAATATCCTACAAACTACTTTTATCAGAATTAATTAAACATAAAAGTCGACAATTGATTTTTAGTCAGTGGATGGAGTGGCTAACATTTTGTTTTTTATCATATTTATCAACTGGGTGTTTAGTTTATTTTATTGAAGTATTCTAATTTATTGGAAAAAAATTACTTGTCTTTGTTTATCAATTTATTGAAAATCAAATTATCTTATTTAAAACTCATAAAAAGGTTATATTTCAATTAATATTAAGGAACTCTTTATTTTATTGACGGAGCAGGACAAAATTGTAATTTTGTGTTTATTACACAGAATAAGATTGAAAAATATTTATAGTTAAACTAAAAGTCTATGCGTATGAAAGTGCCATTTTATTTGTCTATTTTAGTTTCTGTATGTTTATTGGGATGTAAAACTGCAAAACAACAACCTGCATTGGTACATGAATCTGGACAATCTTTGTCTGAAATAAAGACTTTGATGGAAAAAGGAAAGTCTTATTTCATAAGTACAACACAATATCCGAACTATTTGCCGGATAATGGGGTCTTTTTGAAAGCAGAAAGTCGGAAGTTGATTAATTTAAAACAGGGTGAGCAATATCAGGGAGCAGGTGGAAGTCTTTTTAAGGTTGATACGTTGGTTACAAGTAGTATTTTGTCGGATGCTGCAATCTCTCAGGTTTTCCGAGGAATAAAAAAAGGAAAGAATAATGTATGCGTTTTGAGTGATGAAGTTAATGGCTTGAAAAACGAGAAATTTCCTTGTACTGAGGGAGATTATATTGTGAATTTGAAAAGTTTGACGATGTCTGTAGAAGGATCTAGAGATATTCGAATTGCTTCAAATTCTACTCGTAGGGATTATTTAATGAATGATGTTAGTCAAGCGGCTTTAGATAACTTACCTAAAACCTATTCGGGTGATGTCACAGTTACTTATGTGGCAGATTGGGAGATTCTCTCAGCAGAATCCAAGAAGAGTCTGGTGGATATAAATTTTAAGAAAGATATAAAATTGTATTGTGGTGATGATTTTGAAATATCTGAAGTTTTGCAAAAGTATGCCGTTCAAGCTGGATCTGATTTTGTTGAGTTTTTTAATTCAAAATAATAAACTCTGTAATTTATCATTATGAGATATAATAGTTTTTGCTTCAGGAACACTATTAATTAGATATAAAGTATTAAAGTTCCAGTGATTCCTGAAGCATTAAAAAGTATTATTTCTTATATTAAATGAGTTAGAAGTTTACTTGATTTTATCCGTTATTCCGGTAATCCAGCGGGCTCATCCCCACATATCTTTTAAAATATTTTCCGAAAAAGGACATGTTAGCAAAGTTAAGCGAGTCTGAGATCTCCTGAATCGAAAGATTTGTTGATTTTAGTTGCGACTTTGCATCCATGATAACCATGCGCGAAATAATTTCCATACAGGTATTTCCCGTTGCCTGTTTTACCGTAGTGCAGAGGTGTGTTTGAGTTATTCCTAACTTTTCGGCATACCATGCTACATTACGTGTTTTATTGTAATTCTGCATGACCAGCTGAGTGAAGTTTTTGCATAACATTTCGCTCTTCGACAAATTACTTTTGTTTTCATTTGCCCGGTTGCTGTACATGGCTGCTATACCTATATGTATATTATTATAGAGGTGTGGAGTTATGAACTTTCGGGTATTCTCGTTAAAGAATTCATAAAGCTTTATCAAAAAGCAGAGATAATCTTTCAACAGTGCAGCACCTTCCTGACGGAGGGTAATGAGCGGGCGTCCTAAAGTGATGTATAAAGTATTCATTGTAGAACGGTTTAAGTTAGCCTGTTCTACATATTTCGATGAAAACCCTCCGAAGTATAATTCCATTTCTCCTTTTACACTATGTATCTGAAGAATTGTTCCGGGCATGATTGTTACAAAATCGTTGGCGCGTACAGTTATTCGGTTCAGGTTAACCGATGCTTCTACTTCACCGCTCATACACAGAACGAAAATTTCCGATTTTATTCGGCATGGGAAATTGGTGTATAAGCTTAGTAGCTCTTTACTGATACCTGTCCCTACAATCCATTCTTCCGGTAAATCTATCTTGGGTAATTCTTTTTCCATCGTTTAAAACTTTCTGCAAAGTTATATGTTTTTTGAAATATAGACTATTGACAGATTAGTTAAATAACCTAATATAGTTTATAAATTAGTACGTTATATATTCACTTTTAATGTCATATTAAAAAATAGAACAAAAATAATAAGATTAGACCTTGCCAGTTCTTCTAAAAGGTTGTTACTTTGCACCGACTAATAAAAATAAAAATTTAAGGTATCAAATGAAAAAGAATTTGTTTTTTTACTTGTTTGCTGTATTGTGTACAGTGAGCTTGTTCACTTCTTGTAGTGACGATGATGAACCAACAGTAACTGTCCCTGGTAATGTTGATGTAGCAGGTGACTATACAGGTACATTGGATGTTAAATTAGTATCGGCAGGTATTGAAACACCGGCTGGCACTGTTCCTTCACAGTTGGTTTCTGTTATTAAGTCAGGAGAAAATACCGTAGATCTGAAAATAACTAATTTTTCTTTCAGTGGTATGCCGCTGGGTGATGTTGAGTTAAATGGTTGTCAGTTAACTGATGGTGGTAATGGCAAATATACTTTCACTGCAACAGAATCTTCTATGGAATTAGCCGGTGTGCTGGTTGCTGATGTGAAGGCAAATGGAACTTTTGCAAACGAAACTCTTGCTATTGATTTGGATATAAATAATATAAAACTTGCTGGCAATGCTGTTCCTTATACAGTAAAGGCTGTTTATGAGGGTACTAAACTGTCAGGTTCTGAAAGCAGTGAAGCTAAGATCCTTTCTTTTGTTTTCGACAAAGAAGTTGCAGCTGTAGATTCATTGGTTGTTGGTGATGTGGTTATTAACGAAGAATCTAAGACTATTACTTTCATGGTTGCTGATACTGCAAAAGCTGAATATCTTACAGCTTTAGTTCCGACTATTGAAGTTTCTGATGGGGCAACTGTCACTCCTGCAAGTGGTGTAGCACAGGATTTCTCAAATGGTAAGACTGTAACTTATACAGTTACTGCTAAAAATGGAGCAACTGTAGAATATGTAGCTTCTATTTCTGGTAATGCTTCTTTCTATGATTTTGAAAGCTGGAGTTATGGTAGTAGTTTGTATCCTGAAGAAAAGGATTGTCCTATATTGAATGGATGGGCTTGCTGTAACGATGCTGTCCTGTTAATTAAAAAAATGGGAGTGGCTGGTGGTATTACTTATGAAGGAGAATATCCAGTACGTCCTTCTACCGACGATGTACATGCAGGTGAAAAGGCTCTTCTGCTGGAATCTGTAGATACTAAAGGTGGAGACATTTGGGGTACTCCTGTTCCTAAGGTAACAGCTGCTACAGCATTTTTAGGAACATTTAATGCTTTTGGTGCATTAGGAGGAGATCCTATGGCTACTACAAGCTTTGGTGTTATGTATGACAAACAACCGCTTAAAGTAACAGGCTTTTATAAATATACTCCGGGTGCTGAATTTTATAATGCAAATGGTGAATTGCAGGCTGGTGTTACTGATAAATGCTCTTTAAGTGCAGTGCTTTATGAAGTTTCTAGTGAAGATGAAACTTTGAATGGTGGTAATATTTACACTTCTGATAAAATTGTAGCTAAAGCTGTATTTACAAATGATAAAGCTGTAGAAGCTTATGCACCATTTGAATTGAATTTGGAATACGTAAAAGATTACGATTCTTCAAAATTGTACAAGTTCGCTGTTATTTTCTCAGCAAGTGCTGATGGAGCTAGTTACAATGCTGCAGTAGGCAGTAAATTGCTGATTGATGATGTAACAATCATAAATAAGTAATTTCTAGATATTTAAAAGGAAGAGAAGAGGTGGTGAAGTATTATTACTTTACCACCTCTTTTTATTTGTACAAATTATAAAAAAACATGCTGATGTTTTATCCAATTCTTGGGCAAGTTTTCTTGAATTTATGCTCATGTTTTTTTAGTATGCAGTGATTTCTAAAATATAGATATCTGATATAAACTAAAAAGGCTCTATCAATCGTATTTGGGAGAATGATAGAGCCTTTTCTGTAGTAAGTAAGGTGGTTGATTCTTAAAATAATAAGCTCTTTTGGAAAGAGCCTGATCTTTGGTTTGCCCTCACGTTTTCTTCAATAGCTGAAAAATTTGATGAGAGGTTTGAAAGATATGTATTTCTATTATGCGAGGTTAAAACTCGTAACCAAATCCGAAATTCAGATAAATGGGGTACATGGCAAAAGAAATAGTATTGAAGTCTTTCTTGAATATGTCATTGAGTCCCCATGTCAAATCGGCGTGTACAGTGAGGTGTTTGTAAGCTTTCCAGCTTCCTCCAGCCTGAATACCCCATTGGAAACGACGTAATTCATCAGAAAAGTCATATGCAGCTGAGTTGTCACCTTCAAAATTAATGCGGCTTCCCGTTGCATCGGGAGTGCGCAAATGTCCTTCATAAACTTCTCCTGAAAAATCTCCATCCATCATGTATGAGAAATAAGGACCGGCTACAACTTTCCAGCGGTTATTGATTTTATAGTTTGCCAACAATGGAATAGTGATATACGACATCTTGACTTTGGTTTTGACACCTCCGGTCCAAAGGCCTTCTACTTTTCCGCCTACTTCGTTGAAGATAGCCATTCCGTAATTTTTTACTGTAGCACGTGTGGTCATGTCTTTGCTGTCAAGTCTTACTCCAAGACTTATTCCCCATTTCTGGGCAGCATCAACCCATTTTGTTGCGTTTCCTTCAATTGTTATGGCAAGTCCCGGTGAGTAACTGTCCAAGCTTCTGATCTCTTTTGGAAGAGGAAGCGGTGAAGTTCCTCCGATATTTACTCCTGCCTTGAATTCGTAATCTAGTCCATGTAGGGATGACCATAGCAAACCTTTATGTTCGGTAGACTGTGCATGTAACAAATTTGCTCCTGCAGTAAGTGCCGCAGCTAATATAAATATATATTTTTTCATATTCCTGTTTCGAATATCTAGATAATTGAATTGTATTATTCACAAATTATTTCTACTTCGTCAATGCAAAGCTCACTTCCTATAGCCCCTTCGAAATAGGCTCCCTGAATGCTGGAAGAGAAGACAATAGCAAGTTTATATTTACCAGCTTTCAGATTATCTTCATTAATGGTTTTACCATTTTGGAGCTTGAAATCCAGATCAAATCTGGTCCACTGGTCGGTTGCTTCTGTTTTGTCTATACGTGCCATTGAAACGATGTTCTTTGCTTTCTCGTTGCCTTCCGTAAATAAGTCACCATCCAGTGAGAAGTCACTGTTGGGTGCTTCATAAAGCACGGCATAGATATCACCGGTATCGGTTTTTCCTGAAATGACATTTCCGTTCTGGTCTGTCAATGTTGCTCCCGGTTTATATTTGTAGTATCCCGACATTTTCAGAGGTTTCCGTGTGAAGGGGAAGCCGAACTGAGTTGCTTGTCGTGGAGCAATGATAGCATAAGTCATGTTGAAAGAGCCGATAAAGAGATTTCCGGCTGCAATCGGCATTTTAGGGTTGGTATTCATACCGAAGGTTCCTGTTGACTGAGTAACTAGTTTTACACATTTGCCTTCTACTCCTCCGTCAGCCTGTGATGTCGGATATTGTATGGCATTGGTTGCCATGCCGCATAAATTATATCCCTGATTACCACTTGCCCATTGCATGATACCATTTACATCAGTCAGGTATAATACATGATATGGATTGATTTCTCTTAAGTTTTCGAATGAATATTTTAAAGGCAGTTCTATTGTGTATAGATTAACTGTGTAAGTTGCCTTGTTACTTCCGTCTTCGGATGTGACTGTGAAGGTACGCTCTTTTTCAGTGCTGAAATCGTAGTAAGGTGGATTGTCCTTGCTTTGAGATTGGTCTGGACTGATGGTAGCCCCGTCAGGGAGAGTGAAATTCAATTCCTGAGCTGCTACATTAGAGCCTTCGAAAACGAAGATATCGATTTCTCTGCTTATTTCATTGATGTTTATTAATTGGATATTTGCTCCACTGCATCCGTCTATTGCCGCTTCTACATTTAATGCTTCATCCTGAATGCAGGATATTGTGGATAAGGATAAGGTGATTCCGATTAAAATGTTTTTAAAATTCATGTTTCTTTTTAATTATCGTTGACGTGGCAAATATACAACAAAAAAAGCAGGCTGGAAGCTAATTCCATTTAATTTTTATACTGTATTTATGAAAAATAGACTAAAACAATATTGGTAAAATATATGAGTTTCGATACTTTATGATATGGTATAAGTATGGAAGTTAAAAAATAGAACAAAAATAAAAAAAACAGACCTTTTCGGTGAATTGAAAACTCCGTTACTTTGCATCCTGAAAAAATTAAAATTATAGTTGGATGAAAATGAAAAACTGTTTGAGTGTTCTTTTTTCATTGGTGCTTCTGTTTGGCTTAGGAAGTTGCTCTAGTGAAGAAGGAAAAGAGAGTGTTACAGGACAAGGACGTATTATGGTCGATTTGTCGACCGACTTGTCTTACAGCCGTTCGGTAGACGAAAGTGCTTACCGTAACGTAAACAATTATAAGGTATCTCTATATAAAGGAGAAGAACCTGTTTACACGGATAAACTTTATGGCGATCTGGAATTGGAACAGAGTGTAGACTTTGGAGTTCCTTATACGCTTACTGCTTATTATGGAGAGGATGTTGCTGCTGGTTACGACAAACTGTACGTAAAGGGTAGTCAGACATTTACGGTATCTCAAGGTGATAAAAAAACTGTTTCTATTCTTTGTAAACCTGCCAATGCCAGAATTACTTTGGTTTATAAAGGAAATGATGATAACGATGCATTCGAAGATTACTTCCAGGATTGTACCGTTACTGTAAAGACCGACTATATGGATGAGGCTTGGACTATGAATAAGTCGAATGAAGGTCAACAGCTTTATCTGAAAACCGGTGATGAAGGTACAAATGCTACTTTGTCCTTCTCCTTAATCGATAAAAACGGCGAACCTGTATCTGTTGATGGTTTCGATACTTCTAAGGTAATCGATTTGAAACCTTGCTATTCTTATACTTTGACTATCAAGCCGAATAAAACAGATATTGCAGGAGGTAAGCTGGGCTTGACTATAACTGTTGATGATGGGGTAACAGAAGAAGATGTTACTGTTAATATCCCGGGTGATTACATTCCAAATTAAGATAAAATACGGATAAAATGAAAAAATATAAGAGTTTAATATGGCTTTTAGGCCTTATTGTAGGTTTGTCATCTTGCGAAATGCGTGATGAACTTTTGGGTAAAGGAGGAGCCGGAGAAAATGCCGGTACATTGGAACTCGATTTGGCTTCTATATATAATGGAGTTACGTTAAGCCGTGCAAACGAGACTGTTGATAGTGGAACTACAACCGGAAGCTTTAATGAAGAAGATGTAAATGTAGACAACTATACATTGATTGTAACAAATACTGAAACTCAGGAAGAAGCAGCTAGAGGTAAAGTCAGTGAATTGAAGAACGAAAACGGTAAGGTAGTTCTTCCTTTGGGTGAAGGAAGCTATGCTGTAACTGCTTACAATTACGAAGGTGAAAATGTAACAGTTTCCGAGCGTCCTTATTTTAAAGGGGAACAGACTTTCTCTGTAAAGAAGGGTATTGCTACAAATGTTGATCTGACTTGTAAGTTGGCATGTGTTGAAGTATCAATAGGTTTGACAAGCTCGTTTGAAGAAGCTTTTAAAGACGATTATTCTGTTGTGGTAGACAATGGAGATGGAGCTAGTCAGGTATTCGATAAAAATTCTATTGGAAAAAAATATTATTACCAGACACCTGACCATCAGAGCTGCCTGAACGCTTCTATTAAGGCAACTTCTGTAGAAGGTAATTTTGTTGAACTGAAAGCAACCATTCAGAAGCCTGCTGATGCAGAAGGTGGTGAGTCTGATTTGGAAGGAGGAGATTCTTTTGAAATTAAACTGACTGAAGAAGGGTCTACAGAGTCCTCTGTTTCAATTGGTATTACAGTTGATTTGACATTTACTGAAGTGGGTGAAACTATCGAAATCCCTGTAGGTAATATTATTTATGACGGTCCGGAAAACCCAGGTGAAGGTGGTGGTGAAGATCCGGAAGCTTCTATCACATTCGAAGGATTGCCTGCTACTTATACTTGTACCAATGGAGATGATACTATTGAAGGATTACAAGATGTACGTATTTTGGCTCCTAATGGGATTAAGCATCTGAATGTGACTATTTCAGGTGAAATTGCTAGCATGTTAAGCTTGGTAGGCTTGCCGGAAACATTTGATATCTGTAATATGGATGATGATCTTAAGGAAAAAATCATTGGTTTAGATCTTGTAACAGAAGATGAATACATTCAGCTTCATGCAGGAACTTGTACAGACTTTACTTTTAAGTTGGGAGGATTGTTAGTCTTGATTCCACAGGTGGTAACATCTGGAAGCAGTACGTTCAATTTAGCAGTTTCAGATGGAGTAAATACTAAAGATGGAGATATTACAGTTATTGTAAATCCAAAGGAAGGAGAGTAAGAGTTTATGAAATTAACAAATATAATGATTGGATTGTTTCTGGGTGCAGGACTGATTTCTTCCTGCCAGTCAGAAATAGATGAAGCCAAAGGATATGGTTATCTCCAACTTTCTTCCGTTGATGTTAATAAGAGTGTGACTACTCGTGCTGACATTACAAGTTCGGAAGCAATAGCTGTAGATATATTGAATGCTTCGAATGCTGTGGTTAAACATGCTGACGACTGGAAAACTCTGGATGATGTTCTGTTGCCGGTAGCAACTTACACAATTAAGGCTTATTCGGCAGATAAAAACATGGAAACTCAGGGATTTGATGCACTTCCTTATTATGAAGGACAGAGCAGTGTAGCAATTGAGGCAAACAAAGCAAAAACTGTTGAAATCACTTGTAAGCTGGCACAGACAATGGTTTCTGTAAGTTGCTCAGAAAGTTTTAAGTCTACTTTTTCTGATTATACTTGTTATATAGAAGGAGCCGATGCGCTAAGTATTCCTTTTGTTAAGGATGAAACTCGTACTGCTTATGTAAAGGCCGGTCAGTCTTTGACCGTAAAAGTGGATTTTGGCAATGGAAAGACTTTTTCTCAGGAAATTGTTTCAAAGTCTGAAGCTGCATATCACTATAAAGTAACATTGGATATTACTGATAGCAATGCCGGAATTGATATCTCTGTAGACCAGACTATTCACCAGTATGATGTTACAGTAAAAGTGCCTACTAAGCAGGAAAGTGCTGATATGGTAACCAGTGATATCAGAAACGATGCTTCTAAAGTTTGGGGACAGTTCGCTTATCTGTCGGGTGCTTGCAACTTGGAAGAAATTACTTCTCCGGTACAATTCCGTTACAAGAAGAAAGCTGATTCCGAATGGACTACAGTAGAAGCTGTTCAGGAAGAAGGTACCAAGAACTATTCTGCAAAGGTTGCTCCGCTGGATTTCGGTACTCAGTACGAATATTACATCTTGTGTGGAGATAAAGCAGGTGAAACTTGTACGTTTACTACAGAATCGTATGTGGAAATTCCGAATTTAAACTTCGATACATGGAGTCAGAATGGAAAGAACTGGTATCCGAATGCTGATGCTTCTAATAGCTATTGGGCTACAGGTAATGAAGGAGTAACTTTAGGTGGAAGTTCTAATAGTACGGGAGTGGAAGATTCTCATTCGGGATTAGCTGCTCAGTTACAAACAGTACAAGTTAAAGTTTTGATTGTGAAGGTGACTGCTGCTGGTAATATTTTTATTGGAAATTATAAGACTAATACATCTAATCCGGCTTCAAGCGTATCATTTGGTAGAGATTATACAGGAGCTCGTCCGACTAAATTATCTGGATATTTTAAATATCAGCCGGGGGCAACAATGTCTGATGGAAGTGTTCCGTCTGAAAAATTGGAAAAAGATGAGTGTGATATTTATATTCAGTTATGGTCGGGAGGTGAAACTATCGGCGAAGGACATTTTATAACAAATGAAACTGTTTCAGAATACACACATTTTGAAATTCCTATAGAATATACAGTAACAAACAAACGTCCTGATAAGATTGCAATTGTAGCAACTTCTAGCCGTTATGGTGGATATTTTGACGGAATGAATGTAATTGGTCAGCTGGCGATTGGCAGTACCCTTTGGGTAGATGATTTTGAATTGTCATACTATTAATATTTACATGAAGAAATATTTGATTCTATTATTAACCTTTTTGTGCGTGACTTCGGTTTACGCACGAAAAGGTTATGATCGTAATATAAAGCCCTCCTTATTTGTTCCGAAAGGATCGTGGATGGGAGGTGTCACATTCTCTTATACAGAATTGACAGGTGATAATTATAAGTTTCTGATATTGGATGATGTAAACGGTGAAGGGTATACCTTTAAGGTAAGTCCATATGCCGGATATTTTTTCCGTGATAATATGGCTGGCG
>ULSY01033293.1_pt1 | contig 63186 bp, 66 predicted proteins | sample 1957201 | NCBI WGS metagenome assembly ULSY01 (sample SAMEA4835723, study PRJEB28245) | human gut metagenome | biome: gut microbiome; material: fecal sample | place: Denmark | collected 2008
GTAGCCGTTCGGGCGGGGCTTCAAAATATATGTACCTTGTTCGCTTTCTACGGTATATCGTAACGACAAGTTCTCCCCGATAACCATCGAAAACTTCGGCTGGGCACCTGACAATGATATTCGCCCTGCATTTTTCACCGCCTCTTTTGCTTCCCTGGCATCAGATGCAGGACTGGGGAAACTGAGGCAATGCGAGACTTTCAGTCCGTCAAACAGGATTTTTCTGGCAGACGGAGAATAAGTGTCGAAGCCTTCTGCCAACGTAGAAGGACAAATATGCAGCTGTATCATGGCATAACCGGTTTTACCGTCACCGCTCCGATAGTGTCCGTACCGGCAGTGGCAAGCAGGATGCCAAAATCATCTTCAGGAGAAATATGCAGGTACTGAGCCTGCATCCGACGGTTCTCTCCTTCGGAAAGCATATTAAAGAAAAAAGGGAAAAGTACGTTGGAACGGTAAGGCTCTTCCCTTAACGGCATGACAAGGCAAACTGGAGGATTATCCTGGTTTAAAAGATATTCCCTGTCGTATGCAAAGACATAATGACTGCTGTCAAGTTCCGTCAGTTCCCCGGCCTTGATGCCATGCAGATAAACTTCACACTTTCTCATATGTTTATTCTTTCAACTTTATTTCAACCTGTAGACCAAGCGTATCCGCCACCGTAAGCAATGTTTCCAACTTGGGGTTGCCTTGCCCACGCTCAATTGACACAATCGTGTTTATGCCCACACCGGCAAGTTCGGAAAGTTCCAGTTGGTTTATATTCAAGCTTTGGCGGCGTTCTTTGATATATGTCCCTATTTCCTTCGTATTCACAGCGTAATGTGATTTTTCTACAAAAATACACATTTGAGGCGGAACTAACAAGGAAAATCACAATTAATTGTGATTTTAAGTATACAATAGAATCTTATTCTACTGGTTTATGTCGAAATCACTCTGTGCTGTGATTTTAAGGTATGGTTATGGGTATGCCAATAGTGATGATCCGGATGTCACCGATACACAAGGCATAAGTTTTCTAACGCTTGGTTCTTGATTTCTTTGATTACCTCCAGCAAAACAAGTGGATTGACATACCGTTTACTGTTACGGACGGTAATGTGTAAGTGGAAACCGGTTGCCCTGCCTGTCCTGCCACTGATGGCAACCGCCTCACCCGGTTTCACTTTCGTGCCTTCCCGCACCAAGACCTTGGACAGGTGACAATAGCTGACAGTATAACCGCCATGCCGGAGGATGACGTAATTGCCCGAACGCCTGTCGGACGAAACTTTTATCACCTCTCCATACATCATGGCATAGACTTCCTCGTTCCTTGCCTGCAAGTCCAGGCCTTTGTGCCGACTCTTCTTACCGGTGAACGGATCTCTACGCAAGCCATAATGTGATGTCACCTTGATTCGTTTTAACGGATAAGATACACTCAAATAGCGTCCTATCCAGTGGTTGCGTGTAACTTCCTCCTGTTCCCCTCCCGGTTCAGCATGGAAAACAGAATTATCAGCCTCTCCGAATCCGGAGAGGCTTTTTGTTTCCGTCCGTCCTGCAACTGACTCCACCTTCTTATACAGCGGCTTGCCGTAAGCGATGGTGTGGAACTGTGCCTGTGCGGGGAGGAAACATGAGAACAGGGTGAGCAACAGCCATGACTTTTTCATGGCGCAAAAGTAATATGTAATGTTTGTACAAGCGGAATGGAGGCAATGGGAATGGCAATATTATAAGATTTTATAAGGAATCAGACTGCCCAATCAGATTTAGCACGGGACAAGATATTAGCCGGGTGGAAAGAATTGGGGTGGGATGCTCCTAAGTTGACCGAAGAAGTGCAACCTGACTATGTGGTGCTGACGTTGCCTATTGGGAAAACCCATCAAGAAAAGCCCATCAAGAAAACCCATCAAGAAAGGCTTAAGAAAGACTTGATGAGAGCGTTGATTTTGGATTTCTGCAAAGAACCAAAAAGTTTTTTGGAAATAATGAATATGCTTGATCTGAAAGACAGAGTAAACTTCAAACGGGTATATATCTCTCCCTTGATTGCTAAAGGTCTGTTGACAATGACAGAACCAGACAACCCGACAAGCCGAAATCAAATGTATGTGGCCACCAAGGCTGCAAAGTCGTGATTGCACTTGTAAACTGAAAAAGCAAGACCTGAATGGGGCTTCCCGGCATGAACGTGCCTTGGGAAGCCCCATTCTTCGTTTGAAGTATGATTGACAGTATGATTTTCCCCGATTCCGCTAAATATCCTCAAAATCCGGCACATTTATTTCCCTTTGCTGATTTTTCCTCATTCAAGCGTCCTACATTTGTCCCAAGTATAACCATTTAATTCACGCAAACATGAACAGATACAAATTCTCGGACGAAGAAATGCCTTACGGCATTCTTGAAGAGTTCGGCCTGACACGGGAGATGATAGACGACCTTCCCTTAAGGGTATTGCAAGACATCCATTCAGGCCGCCGTTCGCCCGTATTGCCCATACAAGTGGATGACCCGGATGGTAACACCATCCGTTGCCGCACCCGCTTCGCCCTGGTCAGGCGCGAGGACGGGACAGCCGACGTGCTGTTTTTCCCCGTACTGGCGGAAAGCCGCCTGGAACGTTTCAGCGGGGAGAACAGACAGCGGCTGACGGAAGGGAAGGCGGTCATAGACACCCTGACGACCGGCGACGGCAAGCAGGTGCAGGCATTCCACCAGATAGACCCCGGCACCCGGCAGATACTCTCCGTGCCGACACCCGTCATCGGGCGCAACCTGCAAATCGTGGCCGACGAATTCCATCTGTCCAACGCCGAGATTAACTGCCTGCGGGGCGGAGAGCCCCTGACGGTGGCGGACGGGGACGACATGATGACCATCGGCATCAACCTGACCGAGCCGACCGGCCTGCTCGTGTGCGCCGGGGACAGCGTGCAATGGAAGAAAGCATCCAAAAAGGAATGGGAGAAGTTCAACTTCGGCTGTTTCGGCTGCTGGACCACTGATGAAGCGGGTAACCTCAACTACATCCATGAAGAGGACTATCCCGAAGAGATGTGGAACGAGCTGAAGAAAACCAGCCGGACGAGACAGCAGAACGGCAACATCCAAAAACTGTAAACCGCCATGGCAAAGGAAGAATACTATCCGGAAGAGACCCTCGTGGAGAAAGTGCAGAGTGGTGAATACGGCTGGGCGGATTACGTACGCCACCGCTCAAAGGACTGGCGTGCGGAGTTCGAGAAGTATTGCCGGCTGCGTGACCTGCCCATGAATGATGAGACCGCCCTGCGCTTCCTCGACCTGAAACAGGAGGAGATGGAGGAAGCCATGACTAACGGCGACGCCTGAATTATCGAACCCACCAAAAACAAGCAAGGAAATGAGCATACGCAAGAATACCAATCCGCGCCCCCTCGAACTGCCACCGGAGATGCGCGACATCCTGGCACGCAACGGCATGAGGGGGCATATAGCGGGAAGCAGCGAGGGGTTTGTCCTGATTGTGCAGGGGCATGACTCCCCGTTGCTTTCCTATCCCATCACCGAAAAACAGCTGCAGGCACTGACAGACTGGGGCACGAATTCGGTCAACCGCCGGTGCTACAACACCTTCGCCAGCATCGTGGCTGCGGACTTCGACCTTCCCCGTGATTTCGTACACGCGCGGAACGCCAACGGGCGTGTGGCCATGGGGCTGCACGGCTACCGCATCGGAGCGGGAGAATACGGGCGGCTTGGACGGCCATTCCCCTTGCGCCACCCATGGGGAGCCTGTTTCCTCGGCTGGACGCCCCGGCATCAGGACGGCTTCCACCTGCGGCGCATCGGCGGCAACCTCTATTATCCCGGCGCACCGATGGTGCCAGACCGACCAGACGGGCGCATGAAACCCGGAGAGTTACAAAGCGGCGGCTACGGCTTTTATTATAAGGGGCATTCCACAGGCACGGTCGCCGGAGAGGACGTGCTGAAGGACCTTGAAACGGTTATCACGCCTTTGCAGGTACGGCCAAGACCGACAGAACCCGCCAAGCCGTACCATACACTAATCACGTCTCCCGTCTATTTCAGTAACGAAAAGTGGCAGGAATGCCTGGCGAGCCACGGCATCCTGATTGATGCGGAGCGCAAGACGCTGACCGTCCAGTCCGCTTCCGTGCCCGCCGACATGCAATACGACCTGACCGATGATGAATTGGCCATACTGACAAACAATTCCGTACAGGAAGTTCCCGTTGAGAAACGCCTGGAAACCATCAACGGCATCATCAAGGAGAACTTTTCGGCTCCCGTCACGATGGATATGCTGGACAGTGACAAGGTGATAGCCATCGAACTCCACCCGACTGTCAAGGAAGACCTCGAACGGCAACTTTCCCGGGCGGAACAACTGGAGCAAGGCGGGCAAGGGTTGCAAGGGCAGCAGGGGCAATATGTCAATGAGGGGCTATCCGTAGTACCAGAAGAAAGAGAACTGCCCAAGGGTACGGTGGTGATGGACGGAAACGACCTCGCCTATATCAATCCCGACAAGGGCTGGTTCCGCGAGGGACGGCACGGACGGGAGGTGACGGTGGACGAGATACGGGTTGAGCAGGCCGAAACGGAAGGTAAATACCGTATGACAGCCGTCATAGACGGGGAAACCGTGAGCCACGAAATCACCCAGAAGCAATATGATAAGTTCATGGCTATCGATGACTACCACCGTTTGAAGCTGTTTTCCAAGATTTTCGGGGAAGTGGACATGAAGTCGAGGGACAACGTGCCGTTGGGCACGAAAATCGGAGCGGCTTTGTTGGCGGGCGTTGCCGTTATAGGCGAAATCGGACGCGGGCCACGTCCGGCCGTCTACATGGAAAGGCATGGTCCGCCGCCCCCTCCACGGTGTTACTATAAGCCGGGCGTGGACACTCCGATGGATGTGGCCGCCCGTAATTTCGAGGCGGCGGTGAACACGGAACGGATGCAGCATGAAATGAGACACGGAATGTAGCCAAGTAAAGAATGAAGAGTTAAGAGTGTAGAATTGAGAATTACCAATGTCCGAACTGACCTACGAAGATTACAAACGACGGCTGAGCATACAGGAGTTGCTGGTGGACGCAGGCTACCGGCTGAACCGCCGTGACGGCCTGCGCTATCCGTCGTATGTGCGCATTGACAGCGACGGGCGGCGGGTGCGCGGCGACAAGTTCATCGTCACAGGCAACGGCTTCTGCTGTTTCCAGCCGCCCGAACGCAAGAACTACAACGTCATCTCCTTCATCAAGGAACATCCCCACTTTTTTCCCGAATACACCCCTGGAATGTCCACCGACCGATTGGTCAACCTCGTATGCCGCCGTCTGCTGAATGAACCACAGGAAATCCGCGAAACGAAAATTTACAATCCGGACAAGGCGGGCAAACCGTTTGACATAGGTGAATACGACCTGCAAGCCTTCCGCATGGACGATTGGGATAGCCAGAAGAAGTTCTATCCTTATTTCAAGAACCGGGGTATCGCCCTTGATACCCAACGTGCCTTTTGCGGGCATTTTTTCCTTGCCTCCAAGCACCGGACGGACGGCAAGGTGTACACCAATCTCGCCTTTCCCATGTCGCTGCCTGCGTGGCCGGGCAAACAGATTGTCGGCCTGGAAGAACGCAGCCGCCCTAACGCGGATGGCAAGACCGCCTACAAGGGCATGGCAACAGGGAGCAACGCCACCGAGGGAATGTGGATAGGCCGACTCAATAGCCATCGCAGTGATTTGGGTTTTACCACACCACTGTCCGGGGCAAAGGATGTGTACTGGTTTGAGAGCGCCTTTGACGCGATGGCATTCTACCAGATTGAAAAGAAGGAAACCGTGGCATACGCCGACCTGGGCAATGCCGTGTTTGTTTCCACCGGCGGCACACCCAGTGTCCGGCAGTTCGCCGGGATGCTGGAACAAACTCCCGAAGCCAACCATCATCTTTGCTTCGACCGGGACCGTGCAGGACAGCTCTATGCCGTGAACTTCGCCTTGCAAATGAACGGAAGGGTGTTCAACTCGCATACGACGAAGAAGGACACCCTGGTCGTGACCGACCTGACCGGAAAATACGGGCGGCATGAGATGGATGTCACCGCCTTTGACTTTGATGCCGTCTGCAAGGAACTTGACTTGGAGAAAGGACGCATTGACTACCGACCTCCAAACAAGGGCTACAAGGACTGGAACGACCAACTTATGGACAAACGGATGGATGAGGACAAGGAACAAGAAAATACGGAAGAACGACAAACCCGATTCAGACGATGAGACAAACGACCACACAACCGCCATACACAATCCCGGGCACCATCCAACTACGGCCACGGACGGTGCAGTTCTTCATCGACAACCTGCCGTTGTTGACGCTCGACCTGTGCGGTTACGCCTGTGCCGGGATGGAAGGGATACCGTTCAAGGGATTGCTGCTGTGGCTGTCGGCAGCCATGTCGTTGGTGTTGGCTTACCGCTTTATTTATCTGAAGCGCATGGTGTACCGCATCACGGGCGAACAACTGATATACGAGCATGGGATGATTACCCGGAGCAGCGATTATGTGGAACTCTACCGGGTGGTGGACTTTGCGGAGCGTAGCAACCTGCTGCAACAGTTTTGCGGGCTGAAAACAGTGTGCGTCCATTCGGGCGACCGCACCACGCCACGGCTTGACATCATCGGCGTAGACATAGGCAACGACCTGGTGCCGGTTATCCGAAGACGGGTGGAACTGAACAAACGAAGAAAGGGAATCTATGAAATCACGAACCGTTAAGATATTGACCCTCGTATTAGCCTTGTGCGCCGGCATCCGGGCACAAGCGCAATTCGTGCAGACCAACCCACTGGAATGGATGGCGCTGGCCGAGGGTAACGAAGCCGTCAACGGGCAGATAGAGGAACAGGTGGAGGGACAGACGAAGACCGCCGCCCTGCAGAACGCCATCGCCGCCGAGTTCAACAAGATACATGAGTGGGAACGGAAATACAGCGGCTACCTGCAGACCGTGGAGGGCTACGCATCCTCGCTGAAAGCGGCCACCACCCTGTATGAGGACGGAGCGCGCATCTTCATCACCCTCGGCAAGTTGCGGAAAGCCGTGACGGACAACCCGCAAGGCATCCTTGCCACGATGAGCATGAACAACCTCTATATCGAGACCGCCACCGAACTGGTTTCGGTTTACACGCTATTGAGGAACGCCGTGGCCACAGGCGGGGCACGGAACATGCTGACCGGCGCGGAACGGAGCGAGACCCTCTGGGCTTTGTCCGACAGGCTGGACGCTTTCAGCAATAAACTGCACCGGCTCTACCTGAGCATCCGCTATTACACGATGGCCGATGTGTGGAACAGCGTTACGGCCGGTATGATAGACCGGAGCAACGGGGAAGTGGCCCATGCAGCCTTGGACAGGTGGCGGAGGGCGGCAAAGACGGTCCGATGAAGAAACGAAGTCCAGCGTTAGGCTAATGAAAAAAATGATGAATGAAATATGGCAGGGATAAAGAAACATATAGTGATAACGGGCTTGCTGCTTGTCTGCTCTTTGCAGATTGCGGCGCAAATCGACCCGACCTTGGCCGGGATGGTGTACCTCTATACCGAAAAAGCGGAAGACCAGTTGAAGGCCCAGGAACGGGCGATGCTGATGCAGACCACCGGGCACATCTGGACACGCGAGGAGGTGGAAGGAACGACCGACCTCCAGCGGCAGTTCAACGATTACCTGGATTCATTTCGCGACATCATCAGCTATGCGGCACAGATATACGGCTTCTACCATGAAGTCGGGAGACTGGCCGAAAACATGGGCAGCCTGAACCGCCAGTTGCGCAACCATGCAGGGAACGCCATTGCCGTGGCACTCACCCCGAACCGCAACCGCATCTATCAGGAACTGATATTGGGCAGTGTGGAAATCGTGAACGACATCCGGCAGGTATGCCTGAGCGACACCAAGATGACAGAAAAGCAACGGATAGAACTGGTGTTCGGCATCCGCCCGAAACTGAAGGTGATGAACCGTAAACTGCGCCACCTGACCCTGGCAGTGAAATACACCTCGCTGGCCGACATATGGGCAACCATAGACGAAGGAACGAGGCCGCAAAAGGCGGACAAGGCGGAAATCGCCCGTGCCGCCATGCGGAGGTGGAAGAGAAACGGAGATTTATAAACGATATAAAAAACATCCATAAAACAATCATAAGGTATGGGAGGATGGACAAGAATACTGGGTTACGGGAAGAGGCTGGTCAATAATTCCGCCACCCGTTCGTTGGGCAGCGCCGTAACGCATCCCCAGCGCACCCTTGCCGGGTTCGGCCATGCCACCAAGGCTGCGGTAGTCGGAGGCGGCATGGGCTATCTGGCCTGGGAGAACATCGTGAACGACAAGCCGGTCGTGCGCAGCGTGGCTGACGTACTGGTCGGCGAGGAAACCGTGGACAAGGGGCTGGAAGTGGCAGGACAAGCCGCCGGAGAAGTGAAAGAAGCCATTGAAGAGACCGGGAAATCACTGGACGGGGTGAAAGACGGCGTCCGCTCCCTCAACGAGACATGGGGAGGCATCGGCACGTTCCTTGGCAACCTGACCGGCGGGCACGGACTGGACATGTTCGGCAACTTCTTCGCCAACTTAGGGAAAGGGAACGTGTCAGGACTCGGAATGCTCGGCCTGGTGGCTTCCGCCCTGCTGGTATTCGGACGTTTCGGCTGGCTCGGCAAAATCGCCGGACTCCTGATGGGAATGATGCTGATAGGCAATAATTCCAAGGTAGAACGGGCACAGCCTTCAGGACAGACTCCGGATGAAGGACATACCCGGCAAGGCGGAATGAGAAGGTAGGAGAAATTAAAAATTAAAGAATTAAGAACGCAAGACCGATATGGATTATACACAAGACATGAATCTCGCCTCGGCAAGCGGCTATTGCATGCCTTTCGAAGAACGGGACGGGAACGTGAAGCTCACATTGGGCTATGGGGAACAGACGCATCCCCGGACCGGGGAGAATTTCTTCCACCACGGCACAGATTTCGCCGTGAACCGTTACCTCCTGATGGCCGTAGCCGACGGCGTGGTGACCGGCATCGGCAGCAACCCCGTACACGGGCTGTTCCTGACGACCCGTTACGGAAAATATGAAGTGACCTACGCACACCTGGCAAGGGCGATGGTACCCTTCGGGGCCAGAGTGAGGGCAGGAAGCCTGCTGGCCATCAGCGGGAGCCTGCTGCATATAGGCGTAAAATATGACGGGGAGGAAATCAATCCCATAGACTTCCTTGCCATGCTGTACGGCAACCTGAAGATGACCCTGCAGCAAGGGCATGCAGGAATGCCCGACTTCGAGACACTTGAAATGGACATCCCCACGGACTATGACGACGACCGGGATGAAATCGGAGAACTGATGCTGCGGTTCTATCCCGACTACCTCTCGGAAATCGGAAGCGGGCTGTACCCTGTGCCGGAACGTACCGCCCAATCGCTGCGCAACATCTTCTCGCTGTCGGCCATACGCAACTATTTTTACGAGACTATCCCGTCCCTGGCCAACCCGCTGGGCATCAGCGCACGTGCCATGCCCATCGCCGCCAAGGTACAGAACCTGCTGATAGGCGACTTCCTGAATTACCTGGCCTTGCGTCACGGGGTGTTCCTCTCCACCACAGGGGAAAGCGGTAAAAAAAAAGACTTGACGAAGCCATAGCCGCCGGCGGTGTCACCGATCCGTTGGAAGGGCTGGAGATAGACGTGCGCAGCTTTGACATCCCGAGGCTGGTGACGGTATATCCCGACAGAGCGGGAGTCAGGTGGTGGACCAAAGCCTGGTTCAACAACAAGGAAGAGGGCGAGCCCTCAGTGGAAATCAGCCGGCAGACAGCGGTGGGCTTTCTGAAAGAGGAAATCGGCAAGGAAACGATGCTGGAGAAATACTATCCCAAGCAGATGGAAGCCTGCCGGAACGCCATTGAACAGACAAGGGAACAACTGATCAGACAACTCAACGCTTCGGTTTAGCTGGAGCGGACATAAGTCCGTTTGAGCTGTGCCGGGCGAGAGATAGGACGAATGAAAATCAACATTACATGAGCAAGGAAATACGACATAGCGGAAGGTTTGCCGAGGTGGAATACTGCCTGCAGAAGTATTTTGACACGTACATGACACCGGTCATGCGCGAGGTGAAGTCCGGACTTGAGAAAAAACAGGCGGAAGAAATCGGCGAGTTCGCGTCAAGTCCTGCCGGACTGCTGCGGAGTTTCACCGGCGGTGTCACGGGGATGCCCGATGATACCGTGCAGTATCTGCGCCTGACGGGTGAATGGAACAGCAAGACGGCGGAGGACTACGTGGCGATGTGCCGTAAGCGTATCGCCGGAGACAAAGGCCTTGCGTCCGACTTGGCTCTGCTGGCGGGGGAATGGCGCAATGCCGTGGTGGCCGAAATCGGGAGGGAACGCTACGACGGGCTGTCCAAGAAGCTGGGCTGCGATTTGGCGTTTGCCTACGTTGACTATCGTGTGGAACAAATGATGATAGACCGGATGGTGGCCGACCGCATGCCCAAGTCTTCCGTGGAATACGTGCTGCGCAAGGGTATGGACGGCAGCCTGTTCGGTTTTGCCGGTTCCTTGCAGGAATCCCCGCTGGAACAGGAAATCAATGCCCGGAGCGAAGCCGCCTACCGGCCTTCCACTACGGAAAAAGTTGCTGGAAGAGCCTTGTCGTTCGGCGTGGATGCGGTAACAACGGGCGGAGTCGCCTCATGGGCGGGACTGGCAGGCAATCTTGGACTTGAAGCTGCCTCTTACGGCGTGGAATGGTACCTTGAAGGCAAGGAAAAAAACGACGGTAAAGCCCTTACCGTAGAGGACTGCATCAGCCGGGGCGTGTTCGGCTCGGAAAAGAACGTGTTCACGGACTTCCGGAAAAAAGGCAAAAGTATTGTCTCCTACGAGGACGAATATATACTCTCCGTCAATGAACGGCTTAACAAACCGATGGGCATCGCCACCCGGAAACCGTTCTGGGCTGAGATGGCTGAACAAAGCCGGAAGCCGGGCAGTTTCGGATTCTCTCCGTTTCAATCCGCCATGACTGGAGAAGAAAGGGATGATGAACGCTACAAGGACGTGCCGATGATTGTCGCTCCGGGAAAAGAAGATGAATACCTCAGGACGGTCGCCGAAGTGGAAGCACAGGAAAAGGAAGCACAGAAAAAGAACGGGACGGGCACCGAAGAAGAATCACAGGAGCAAACGCCGGAAGCGGGGAAAAAAACGGAGGAGACCGCACCGGAAGCCCGGCAAACCACCAACGAAAGCGGCTGGGACGGCCTGCTGCGTTCCTTCGGGCTGGACGGTATGGAAGACATAGGCAAGAACTTAGGATATGTCATCGCCATGCTTCCCGATGTGCTTATAGGACTGTTCACAGGTAATACCCGGTCATTCGGAGTAAAGGACAGCCTGCTTCCTGTAGCCTCCATCCTTTTGGGAATGTTCGTAAAGAACCCTCTGCTGAAACTGACACTGATCGGCATGGGCGGTCTGAACCTGCTGAACAAGGCGGGACATGAAGCACTTGATGACAGGGAAGCTCCCCCAAAACGGCTGTTCAAGCCATATCCCGACGAGCCGTTAAGTCCGCGGCTGGCGAGTCCCGTGCTGCAAGGAAACATCCTGCTCATGGACATGGACGGCGTGCCATGCAGCATCCGGCTGCCTGAAGCCGCCGCCGAAGCCTGTCGAGACGGGGCTTTGCCCTTGAACACGCTGGCCAATGCCGTGCTTGCCAAACATGAGGAGACCCGGCTTATGGCACAGGAAAACTACCGTATTTCAGAAAGGACATTGGAAGACGGCAAGGAAAAAGCCATGACGCTCAAATAACGAACACCATACATTTAATCCATTAAAAGACTTCCATACGATGAAAGATAAAAGCCCGCAAGAACAAGCCGCCGCTGAACGCGAGAAGGAGCTGCTGGCAGGAGCACTGGCCGGTGCGGCCTCCAGCGGCGGATACTGGCTGAACCCGACAGGGAAGACTGCGCCACGGTTCTATCCGAAAGGTCCTGAAGTCAGCCCTTACAATGCCCTCATTCTGGGGATGCACGCTGACCGTAACGGGTTTAAGACCGCCCGTTACCTGACTTTCAACGAGGCCAGACAACACGGGGAATCCGTGCTGCAGGGAGAAAAAGGCGTACCGTTCCACTGGTACAACTGGGAAAAGTATGTACACCGGAATAACCCTGACGACATACAGTCAAGGGAAGACTATCTCAAGCTGTCAAAAGAAGACCGTGCCCAATACAAGGGCGTGCGCCAAAGAGAGATCCGCACCCTCTTCAACGTGGACCAGACCACGCTGCCGGCATCCACTCCGGATGTTTACAAAGCCTTGCTGGAGAACAGCGGCGGCATCAACGACAGGGGCAACCTGAAAGCCGAAGAGAGGCAGCTAAGGAGTGCCGTCAACCGGTTTGCCGCCCAAGTCAGGCAGTATCTCGTGCCCATTCGCAAGGACGCCACCGGATATCCCCGTTACGACACGCAGAAAGACGCTGTCTATATGCCCGACCGGAAGCACTTCACCACCTACGAGGACTATGTACGGGAACTGGTGCGGCAAGTGGCCGGTGCGACCGGTCATCAGCAAAGGCTGGCACGTGAAGGCATGGTGATGCAGGGAGGCAAAGCCCCGTCAGAGGATGCCGTGAAGTTCGAGAGACTGGTGACGGAACTGGCTGCGGGCGTGAAGATGATGGATTTCGGGCTTCCGGCCAGACTTTCCCCGGACAGCCTGTCCCTGGTGGATTACTGGACGAATGAGCTACGTGAAAATCCCACTTATCTGGAAGCTATCGAAACGGACGTGAACAATGCCGTGAACGTGATGCGCAAAGCCGAGCAGGGAGAAAAAATAGAATACGCCGCCTTACGGGATCACCGGCGCACCACTGAACTGCGTGACAAGCAGAAGCCACAGGTCGATTCACGGGAGAGTGCCGTCCTGCTCGACATCATCCGCAAAGGTGGCATGGGCGTGGACGGACGGAACTTCCCCTCGCAGGCGGAGAAACAGGCTTTCATGGAAAAGTTCAGCCTGGAATACTACGACAGAAAAGTGGAGGAAGCCCTTGCCGGAACATCGGACAACGACCTGGAGGTGGTGGAACTGGCCTATACGGAAGCCCTGACCTACGGGGCACAGATGGCCGATGCCTGCAGGGAGTACATGCCTTCAGAATGGAATACCAAAGGAAGCTATTTCATAGCTGACCGCCTGAAAGAGCTGCCCGACCGTTCCGCCAGGGAGATGGTACTCGTGCGCGACAGGCAGTCCGGCATCGTGGACGTGGTGCTGCCAGGCGGGGCGATGGAGGGCGGCCATGTGGTATTACCCGGTGGGGACAAACGCCCATACCGGCTGACACCTGACGAGGTAATGGATGCCAAAGAACGCTCGGAAAGACAGGCAAAGACGATCACCAACAACATACCCGGCTTTTCCAAACAGCGCATTGAGAGTGCGCTCCGGGCGGAAGGAGCAACCTACGTCCGGTTTTACAACAAGGAAGGACTGTTGGGTTACCGTCCTGACGACAGCTACTTTGAAGGAAAGGACGTATCAACAGCCAGGCTGGAAGGAAAGGAACTGAAAAGCCTGTCCCGTGTCAATGTGACTGAAGCCGTAGAGAAAGCCACCACCGTACAGTTCGACAGCATTCAGATGCTGCGCGACGATGACAAGCGGTGGGCGCTGTACCTCAAGCCCCACGGGGAGGAATCCTTCAGTGTCTATCCGGACAAGGAGGACATCAACCGCTTCTTCTCCACCATCAAGCAAGGGCAGCAGGCCGCCTCCGGCGAGGTGCGCAGGAGTCTGGCCAACAAATATTATGCCTTGGCAAAGAACCAGCCACACCTGAAGGTCGACCTGTTCGGAAATGATGAAGTGACCGCCGGTTTATCCAAAATCAGAAGGGTGAACATTTTCCGCACCCGGGATGAACGCATCCTGTGTGCGCCGGTCATCGACGGCATCGAGAAGGTGCAGCCACGGGAAGTCACTCCCCTGCAATGGCAACGTATGTGGGTGGCGGAAGACAAGGCCGAGTACAAGACCCGCCTTGCCGCCAGATTGTTTGCTGACATGCTGCAACAGGAACAGGCGCAGGAAAACCGGCAGGAACCGCCTTCGGCTGTGGAGCATGAAAAACAGGACCAAACCGGACAAAATGCGATGGACGGGGCTTTGGCGGTTTACCTGAAACAGTTTGAGAACCTGAAAGAGAAGCATCCGGACGCCTTGCTGTTGTTCCGGACAAATGACAACTACGTGGCATACAGACAGGATGCGGAAGCGGCATCACAAGTCTTAGGACTTGAAAGCCGTCAGGTGTCCGGCCCTTCGGAAAACGAGAAAACGGATACGCTGTCGTTCGCACTCTCTGACCTGGATGTTTACCTGCCCAAACTTATACGGGCGGGGAAGCGGGTAGCCATTTGCGAGCAGGTGGATGTCAACATGACGGAGAACAGGCAAAAGGGAAATACGACAGAGGAAGTGCGTGCCGGCCGTGGCAGGTGACAGAATGTCTGGAGCAGATAATTGTATTGACTATATTTAAGATAAGAAGAAAATGGCAAAAAACAAAAACCAGATTTATGCGGAAGAATATAAGTCCTACGCGATGGAGCAGATGCGCCGTTACGGTATCCCCGCCTCGGTGACATTGGCCCAGGGTATTTTGGAAAGTTCCAACGGGGAAAGCACGCTTGCACGGGAAGAAAACAATCACTTCGGCATCAAGGCCACGCGGAAATGGCTGGAGGACGGCGGGAAGTACGGCGTCTACACCGATGACCGCCCCGACGAGAAGTTCTGTAGCTATGACAGCGTAGCGGAATCCTACGAACACCATTCACGGTTCCTTTTTGAAAACAAACGGTATGCGGCCTGCTTCCGTCTGGAAGCGGACGATTATGAAGGATGGGCCAAAGGACTGGAACGTGCCGGGTATGCCACAGGAGGGAACTATGCCGCTTCGCTTATAAAAATCATTGAACGGAACGGGCTTGACCGGTACGACCGCCAGGTGATGGAAGAAATGAGGGCGCAAGGGCATGTACCGGGCGAGAACAGGGAAGAGCTTCCCGCCCTTGAGTCATCCGGTTACGCCTTCCCGTTGGAACGGCAGGAATTCCTTATGGTAACGGTGCCGTTCGGCACACAGAAAGATATAGGCCTGCAGGCAGACCATGAATCCGTGCTGGCCACGGAAAACAAGGGCAAGGTCGTGTCCGTCGCTCCGGACGGGAAATCCGTCGCCGTGGAATATGCACGTGATGACGGGACGGCTTACCGGGTCTGTTACAAGGACCTTGCCTCCGTCAAGGTCAAAGCCGGCGATACGGTCGATGCCGGACAGGCGGTCGGTGTTTCGGGAGACAGTCTCCGTATGGAAGTGGTGCAAATCCATACTGACGGCACCAAACGGAGTATCGACCCTGCAGCCTATCTGGCTGAAATTGCGCAAAAAGGAAACATCAGCCTGCAACTGCTGCATGAGGGCAAGGACCTGTTGGCCAAATACAAGGATGTGGACGGTCAGGCCGTAAACACGGAACTGTCGCCGGAGGAATGGATGAAGAAAATCCTTTCATCGGAGGACAGCGGCGTCCGTCAGGGTTACGGAACAGACCCGGTCGTGGAAATGGCCGTCACGATGTTCACCTCGCTCATGGCACTGGCCTTGCAGATTGACAACAAGGAAGAACGGATGCGGCAGGCGACGGAAGCGGCATTGGAACGACGGATAGACTTGACACGGCTTGTCCCCTCCCTCAAGGAGTGCGAGCTGGAAATACAGGACGGAGGCCGTCCCTTGCTGCATATCGACAACGGAAGCGGAAGTTTTACACATGAACTGACTGCAACGGAGATGAACCGGCTTTCACTTGTCCTTGCGGATAAAAATCTGACAGCCGAAGAAAAACGCAGGCAGGTGGCATCGCTGGTGAACGGCGTGGCCCTCTCCGGTCAGATGTCGCAGAACTACGAGCAGGAGCTGGAACGGAAGAACCGGCAAGACGAAAGCCTGCAAATAAGATAAACGAGAATTGATGTATCATTATAAAATACGTAAATCATGATCAAATGCAATGTAACCATCAACGGTACGGTCAGCCGTCCGGCGACCGTGCGCACGAGTTCGGACGGGCGTGAATTCACTTGTTTCACTGTCAAGACAACCATTCCGGCCAAATCGGGTGCCGGCAAACAAGTGGAAGTGTCTGTGTCAATGGACGGACAGGAAACCGCCCCGATCACCGTCGGTGCAAGGATCGGGATGCAAGGCACGCTCACCTTCCGCAAACGTGGAGAAGCCCTGTACCTGAATTTCCATGCCGATACCTTGGACACCTCCCCCTCACAGGACAAGGATGCCATCACGGGCAGTATCGAGTTCAGGGGAACCGTCGGCAGGCAGGTGGAGGAAAAGACCGACAAGAAAGGCTGCAAGTATCTTGTGTTTTCAGCATTCAGCACTGAAAAGGACGGTGAGACGTTCGCTTTCACATGGGTGCGCTTTATCCGCTTCTCGGCCGAAAAGGAGGCGTTCCTGGCACCCAGATCGGGTGTCATTGCCAGGGGGAAACTGGAGCTGTCGGCCTATCTGGACAAAATCAATATCGGCTGCAGGGTGGAAGAATTAAATGAATGGGTAAAACAGGAGAACCATAACCGGACACAGGAGTAGAAATGGCGAAGAAGAATGATTACCACAGGGACGGCCCGTCAGCTGAAGACCGGGCGTTGGAAAGGTTTACCGAACTGATGATTGAGAAAATATCCACCCTGCAAAAGGACTGGTCGAAGCCTTGGTTCACCGAGGATATGATGAAATGGCCGAAGAACCTTTCGGGCAGGGAGTACAACGGGATGAATGCCCTCATGCTGGCTTTGGAATGTGAAAAACAGGGCTACGAAATCCCTGTGTTCTGCACCTTTGATGCTGCATTGTCACTCAATTACAGCAAGAAGAAGGACGGCTCGCGGCTGCCTTTGGTGGACGGAAACGGCGAAAGGCTGCCTTTGGTGTCCGTGCAGAAAGGCGAGAAAGCCTTCCCGGTTTTCATCACCACCTTTACCGTGATGGACAAGGAAACGAAGGAGAAAATAAAGTATGACGATTACAAACGGCTGTCAGACGAGGAGAGGCAGCGGTACAATGTCTATCCGAAGATGAACGTATATAACGTGTTCAATGTGGACCAGACCAACCTCCGGGAAGCAAGGCCGGAACTGTACGAGAAGATACGTTCGGCCAATGAGCTGAAACCGCCCGGGAAACTGGAGGGTAAGACTTTCTCGTTCGCCCCGCTGGACGAGATGGTTGACAAAGGCTTGTGGGTATGCCCCATCCGCCCCATGCACCAAGACCGGGCGTATTACAGTATCAGCAAGGACGAGATAGTCATTCCTGAAAAGGCGCAGTTCGTGGACGGGGAATCCTATTACGGCACCATGCTGCATGAAATGACCCATAGTTCGGGGCATGAAAGCCGGTTGAACCGTTTGAAACCCGCCGCGTTCGGGTCGGATGAGTATGCAAGGGAGGAGCTGGTGGCAGAATTGGGCAGTGCGATGTTAGCTTCGCGCTATGGCATGGCCAAGCACGTAAAAGAGGAATCGGCTGCTTACCTGAAATCGTGGCTGGGCAGTTTGCAGGAGTCGCCGGAGTTCCTGAAGACGACCTTGTTCGACGTGAAAAGGGCAACCTCGATGATTTCGCAGCGAATCGAGGCCGTACAGGAGCGCATTGAGGCGAAGCCTGACCTGATGGATGCTGACGGTGACGGGAACACACTGGAAGTGGCCCACGAGGAAAGGGTGCCGGTGGAAGCGTCGGCAGAGGAACACGTGCCGTTCCGCAGGGGACGGTAGGGCTTTTCCGCATTGCCGTGCGTCCGGTGTGGATGCACGGCGATGCGGGCTTGTCATTTCCCGTTCCTTTCCAGATATTCACGCATGGCTTCGTTCACAATCTCTTTCAGAGACATGCCCTTTTCAATGGCAAGGTATTTCATCCGGGTATGGATGCTCTTGTCCATTACAAAATTACAGTGGACGGCCGGCTCTTTCTTGCCGGGAGCAGCCCCCGCCGGTTTTTCCGTGCGGCTCTTCGTCGTCGGGGAAAGCAGTCCGTCCAGTCCGCCTTTCATGCTGTCTTTCAATAAATCACTTTTGCCCATAACCGTTTATTTTAGTTTCTTCATTATTTCCCCGGCCAGCGACATATAGTCTTTCGCACCATTGGAATTATTGCTGTACTCAAAGATACTCATACCTTTAATCGGAGCTTCGGCCAATGAGACATTATCCCGGATAACAGTATCAAACACCTGTTTGCAGAATGATTCCTTGATAAGTTCGGATACGCTTTTATTCAGGGTCTTCCGCCGGTTGAACTGGGTGATGACAATCCCGCCCACACGGAGGGCGGGATTCAGACGTTCCTGCACGATGCCGACCACGCTCATAATCTTGGCCATACCCCGCATGGCAAGGAATTGCGCCTGCACCGGAATGACCAGATAGTCAGAGGCGGTGAGTGCGTTCAGCGTAAGCAGCCCCAGGGATGGAGGGCAGTCTATAATGATATAGTCGAATTTCGGCTTGTCGGGCAACTTGGCTATCAGCCCTTTCAATATCAGCTCACGCCCCGGTTCGCTGATAAGCTCGGATTCCGCCGCTGAGAGGTCAAGACAGGATGGCGAGACTGTCACTCCGCTTTCTGTCTTTACCAATGGCAGCGGGTATTCACCGGTCATTGCCCCGTAAACGGTGCGTTCTTCTTCAATCGAAAGCCCGAACGATTCGGTCAGGTTGGCTTGTCCGTCCATGTCGATAGCCAACACCCGCTTCTTCATCCGTTGCAGTGCAGCCGCCAGATTGACGGCAGTGGTCGTTTTCCCGACCCCGCCCTTGTGGTTGAGTATTGCAATGATTCTTGTCATATTCAGTTGTCCTTATTGGCTACAAAGTTAATACTATTTTTCGTAAATACTACAGTTAGTAGGCACTATTTTACTAGTATACTACTATTCGTATTTTAGTAATCGCTACTTCATTAATAAGCGTTTTTACTAAATGTAGTACCTGCTACTTTTAGAACAGACGTTTTCACTATTCTACTATTCGTAGTATTTACTACATTTAGTATTCGCTGACATCCAGTTACTTGACTGTCATTAGAAAGGCAAGTCCTCCTCTTTCTCCTGCGGCAAGCCTTCCGGTGGTAGCGGTGTCCGGACTTGGCTATCTGTATTCCCGTCCGCTTCCGAAGCCGCATTTGCCTCCGTACCCTTCTTGCCGGTATGAATGAACTTGATGGTGTCCGCTACGACGGAAAGCTGCACATGGCTGTTTCCGTCCTTGTCTTCCCAAATGGAAGATGTAAGCGTTCCATGCACAAGGATAAGCCGTCCTTTGGTAAAGTATTCCGACAGTCTGATATGGTTCTCCCTGCTGCTTTTGACACGTACCCAGGTGGTCGTGCTTTCGCCTTTCTGATAGTCATCCACTGCAATATCCACTGCAATGAAAGAACCGTGTTTACCTGAAATGACCCGGCAATCCTTGCCGATGCGTCCGATTGTATAAGTATTTAACATAACTGAAAAAATTGTGGCAAGCTGGTTGGTCTCGCCGTTACCTTGAACTGATTTTGTTTTTTCCCCTACATTCAGGCTTCTTCGCCTTACGGGAAATTTTATGCGTATCCGACGGGGCTTCGCAATGAGCCAAACAACGCGGGGAAATACGCTTCGGCAAGCCCGAAGGAAGATTTCCCTAAAGGGTTGTTTGGTGTTTGCACGGGAAGTCCGGTAATTTTGCGGAAAATTTATCCGATAAGGCGGAGGGCGGATGAAGATGTTGGTTGTATAAAAGGAGGATGCTTGGAACGGTATAAAGGGGAGAATGGCGGTAATAGAGACATTAGTGGGACGGATAGAACAGGAAAAGGGACAAGGGGAATACCTCCCGAACCGTCCGCCAGCCGGTCCGGGAGGTGCGGCGTGTCCCGTGCCGCTCAATACGGAAGATACCAGTCCGCATTCTTGCATTCCGGATTTTTCTCCGCCACTTGCAATATGCCGATAACAGAAGGGCATCTGCGGTAACAGCCGTTGTAAATCTGCCTTCCGTCGAGCGTTATCAGCTGGAGATAACAGTTGTCAATGCCGTCACGGCTGCGTCCGGAAACGAATGTGAGCCTGATGCCGTTGCTGTATGAAAGAGTCAAAGTAGTATAGTTTATTTCGGCTTCGGGGCTTTCGGACGGCAACCGGCTGTTGAAATATCCGAGAGCCAGCATGACCTGTTCGGCAAAACGGACGGCTTCAGCCCGGTACTTTTTCATGGCCGATGCCACAGGTATCTCATCGTGTCCGTTTCCCGTAAAGCTGTCAGGCAATATCCTGTTCCTGTACACCAACTTAAACGGACCGCCGATGTCATCCAGCACCACAGGCAGGCTGACGGCTTCATATTCAGCTTTCGTTAAATCAATGTACCTCGTCTGTCCCTCATCCAGATAGAGGCGGTAAGCGGGTTTTGCCCGCTCCCGCTTTTTCTCGTATTCCGCCTGTTCCTTCGCATCCATGCAGTTGTAGGTATGCCTCGACACCCGTTTCACCGCATTGACATAGGTCAGGCACTTGCTTACGCCAAAACGGCGTGCAAACTCCGGCTTTGTGCCTGTAAAATGGTATTCATTCCAATAATATCGTTTCATCATACTTGCCGTATTTAGTTTACAATTTCAAATTCATACAGGTAACAGTAAGCATCCTCACACTCGACATTCCATTGTCTGTCAATATCCTCAATATCCGCTACTGACCTTATCGGTTTCCCGACCATGTTCTCCAGCCATTTAAGTGCTTCTTGCCGTCCTTTGAAATACTCATGGATACATTCATCCTCCGGCGTAGATGCTTCCAACAAGAACTTATCTTTGAAATATACACCATATTCATCATTTGTCTCGTAAACTTCCATTCCCGGCTCTTCCGCAATGAAATAATACCGCAGAGAGGGAAACTTCTCCCGCACAGCATCAAAAGTCTCATTGCAGGGTGCCCATGCGGTTTCCGTATTTGAATTTTAATACCTCGCCGTCCATTTCAAGGCAGCTCCAAGAACCACGGCAGCTTATCGCATTCCAATCCTTTCCCAAAGCATCAACGAGACATCCCAGCCACGTAGTGCCGAAGTCGTTTTTTACGGCAGGGCTTTTCCTGTCCTGCAATTTTTTCATCAATTTATAGAGGCTTTGGATTTCTTTCGCATCGCCTTCAATCACATACGATGATGAACACCAATTAGGCATGATTGTAAATTTTAAAAGTTGATAATATGATTTTATTTGTGTAACCGTGCAGGGCTTTCCATACCCCGCACGATTGCTTGTTTCGGTTATTATTCCGGTAGCATCATCGGCGTCAGTAATGCCAAGCGTTCCGTCTGTCCGTCTTCCGTTGACGGCTCTATAATGGCCGCACGGCATGGCTCACTCATACGGAAACGGACTTCCGCCGCATCCGTGTTCTCCAGTACCAGCATAAGGTTCTCCGCACTGAAACCGATGTTGATGTCATTCCCTTGAAAGGCACAGAACACCGTTTCCTCCGCAGAAGTGGAATTGTCGAAATCATGTCCTGAGAGAAGCAGCGACATGCCGGAAAACTTCATCACCACCATGCGGCTTGCCTTTTCCGCAAATACGCTGACCCTGCGGATGGCAGACAACAACGTCTGGCGTTCGATGGTCGCTTCTTTGTCGTTGTTCGTGGGGATGACGGCGTTATAGTTCGGGTATCGCCCCTCTATCAGCCGGGCATTGAAACTGTCTGTATCAGTCTTGAAGGCGATGTTGCGCCCGTTCAGGTCCACTTGCACGAAGCCTTCCTTTTTCTGTATCAGGGTCTTCACTATCTTGGCGGCTTTAGCCGACAAGAGAAAACTGCAATCCTCCGCTTCCTCTGCCAACAGATAGATGTTGCGGGTCAGCTTTTGCCCGTCTGATGCGGCACATTCCACCTTGCCGTTCCCTATGGTGAAATAGATGCCGTTCATTATCGGGCGTATGTTATCGTAGCCAACAGCAAACAAGGACTGTTCGACAGCCTTGCACAGGGTGGCCGCCTCCATACGGAAACGGATGCCATCCGGCGCACCCATGCAGGGGTATTCATCCGCAGCCAGCCCTGCCATGTCAAAATGCCCGTTAGCATATTGGATGGTTACGTTCCTGTCCTCGTCGCCGATGATAAAGGTAATTTCTTGTCCTGGCAAATTCTTCACCGCATCCAACAAGGTGCTTGCCGTGATGCACACTTTCCCTGTTCCCTCTTGACCGGTTACAGGCAACGAACCGTGCCACGTACATTCAAGGTCGGAAGCGGTCACTTCAAGCGGTGCGTCCTCTTTCACTTCCAGCAGGAATGAGGAAAGGATTGGCAGGACAGATTTGCCGTTCATTACTTTGGCCATTGCAGCCAGTTTGCTTGTCATTGCGGTTGACGATACTGTAAATTTCATAATGCAAATGTTTTATTTCCCTGCTTTCGGGCTGTTTGCCCTTGCTCCGGGAAGTTATTTTTCGGTGCAGGATGAGCCGTCCGCCTATGACGCAAACTTTTTGGCAGGAATACGCTTTGCCGCAAGGGAAAGGAAGATTCTTGACATCGGGACAACCGCTACAATCCTGCTTCTGTTCCAAAAGTTTTCGGCATCAACAGCGGACGACTGAACTTTGCACACGAAAATACGCCCGGCGGCAAGGGCACAGGTGCGGAGCGGTAAGAAGTCTGTATAAACGGATAACAGCCAGCATATAAAAGGAAGGCAAGGTGGAATTATTGATTTGAATTTCTCTTGGAAAACACTTTATGGCATCAACGGTTTTGCTAATTTTGCAGACATTCAAGCAAGAACATAAAAAACACATGGAACGATTTATCATCATATTGTTGCTAATCCTGATTGTCGCTCTTACACGGTATTGGAGGGAAAAGCTGGGCGATGCCTATTGCATTGCCGCCAAGTATGCACCGGCTTTGGAACTTCGCCGGGAATTCAGCCGCAAGGCGGTACTGGCGGGCAACAAGGAAGCAAGGAAGATTTTCCCCATCACCATTGCGAGGTTTGCCGCCGGCCATCAGCCGTTGAAAGTGTTCAAGAGGAAGAAAATCCCCTGCGTATTCACAGACTATTATTTCCCGTCAAGGTATAACTCATACCTGAGTGAAGCACAAAAGCAGTTCTGCCAATCCGTGCTGGATTTCAAGGACGGCAAGCATAACGGCATCCGTTTCCTTGTGGCAGGAATAGAGAAATTGAAGCCCAAGCCGGGCACGGTTGTCATGTTCATGCCGTGCAGCACACAGCGGAAATACTGGAAGCGGTTCAAGACGATGGCGGACTATCTTCATGACGAATACCCGGAGCTTGTGTGCGGCATTTCCTATGTCCGTTATACGGGCGACAGGGAGAGCCTGCACCTGCAAAAGGACAGAGAGAATGCCGCAGTGGAGAAAAATTATTTCTTTATAGAGGACTTGACCGGCAAGGAGGTATTAGTGGTAGATGACATCCTTACAACAGGGAAAAGCCTGCAGGATTTCAGGAAGGAGGTGGAAGCGGACGGAGGCAAGGTGGTGGGTGCCGTTTTTGCAGCCGAGACATTCAGAATGCCCAATACATTCTGGTGTTATTTGGATGCGTTAGGCTGGTCTGAGGATGATGCGGGGAAATATGCCCCCAAGCCTAAAGATGCCGTTCTTGATTACCCATACCAACGTCGTAAATGGGGTATTTATGATGATGAGCCGGAAGATATTGATTGGATGCCCGACAGGACGATTATTCATGGGAACAGCATGATTAACTTGTGGTATGGCAAGAGGAAAGGCAAGTATGTCGTGGTAAAAAAGGAAGTCCTGCCATTGGACCTGGAGAGCGATGAACCATGCAGTGATGACTTATCGGAATTTGACTTGAAGATATAAGACAGGCCGGCTTTCACAAGCCAGCCTGCCCATAAAACATCGGTTAGATTTGATTGCAGATTATACTATTAAAAATGGGACAAACAGATGTTTAATCAGTCGCATTCGTTATCGGAATCAGCAGCCTCACACAGGCATTGCGGTTGGCTTCCATTGGCTTGTAATCGTCGATGCCGCCCGCTGAAACCGTTTCTATCCTATCGGCATCCACGCCACGTTGCTGCAACTGTCTGGCCATATATGCGGCACGTATTTGCGACAAGCCATTGTTGATGGAGTCATTACCGGTGGCGCTGTCTGCCGCACCGATGATTTGAACACCCAACCCGTGCTTTTTGGCAATACGGGCGATGCCGTCCAAATTTACCAACTGCGAATTGTCCGTAAGCCTGTCAGTGTTCAGCACGAAGAAGAAATAGATGGGCGGACCAACATATCTGCCGTTCATAAGCAAGGATGAAGCAATGGAGTCATTGCTTTGGTATGAACTGTCACTTCTATAAATGGGAGTTTTGCCTTGTGCCATATAAACGGTGTCCGTGCCATGGATAAAAAGGGTATCGTCCTTAGGCTTGTCATTGTCCGTTTGGGCATTGCGCAGCCTTGCGCGGAGCGAGTTCAATCCGCTGTAATTGTTTTTGGGGTAGCCGTCTGTCAACATCTTGCCGTTCGGCTTGTTTTTCAGTATGGAAAGTCTGTCCCCATACTTGTCAAGCAGTCCTTCCAATTTTAAAATCTTCTCTAATTCGGCGATGATGCGGGCATTCATGCCGTTCTGTTTCCGTAGCCGGTCATTTTCACTGCGCAAGCTGTGGGCATAGTCGGTCAACCGTCCGTTACGCCCGATGTAAGGGGTGGCATCAACCACACGCTTCCAGCCTTTCTTGCCGATTGTGTAGGAGATTCCGGCGGTCAGCGACAGCATACGGTCACCCCATCTGTTACCTACGCCAATGCCGTCAAAGTCTTTGAAGGTGGCGGCACAGCCAAGTTCGGCCGTGAGGTGCAGGCGGCCGGTCAGGCGGTATTGTCCTTGAACTCCATAAGAAACAGCAAAGGGGTGGCAACCGTTTCCGTCGTTGTGTAGGATACCCAAACCCACGTAGGGGATTAAGCCCCAACGAAAATCCTTTTTGACGTGTGCGGTCCCAGACAACACATTCCACATCAAGTCGGCATGGAGATGTTGGAAGCCTCTTGATTCAAGCAGCGCATCCTTGAACTGGAAGCCACGGAAGGCTACGCGCGCCCCGATGGCCGGCGTGAACCACTTGCCTGCTGAAACGGACAATGCCGGCTTCGTGCGGTCAAAGATGTCACCACAGCCAAGCGGCGAGCCAATGAACGCGGACACACCGCCGGACACGTTTACAAACCAGTTGCCACGCCAAGGAGAGATCTCTACGGCATTCTCCAAATAGACCGGCTTCAACGGCAGGGACAATTCCTCCCACCGGGGAAGGCTCTCCCACCGGACAGTGTCCGCCACGGGGACATCGTAAGCCCTTGCCACAAGCGGCAGGGACAATACGGATAGCAATAAAAATCTACGAATCATATTATCTGTGAATTTGTTTTCGTCATGCAAAAGAAATGATTCGCCGCGTCTGCAAAGAGGCTTTCTTCCTCTTTCAACTCCCGCTTAACAAGAATTTCAGTCACGGCGATTTATCATACTGTCAATCATACTATAAGTCAGATATAAGTGAAGACAAAAAGTCTCTTGGCCTGTCATTTCCTGCGGACGTTCTTGCCTCCTTTGGGCTTCATCATCCGGCTTGCCTGTATCAGGCAGCGTCTTGCCCAGGCCCGGTCGTCCTCGTCCTCTTTCCGTCCCCAAGGCAGGTCATTGTCACCACCTCCGCCGCCGTGGCTTTCGGCAAATGTCGTAGCCAGGTCCACATAGTTCGCAAAGAGATAGATGGCACATTTGAAGATGTCTTCGCCCCGCTCGGCCACATCTTTCAGGAGCGAACCGTCAAACACGCCGCGTCCGTTATCATCCATTGCTGAAAACTGTGACCGGAAGTCTTTCAGAATGTCTCCCAGCAAGGCGTCCGCCAGCCGGTAACGTACCTGATGTTCCAAGTCGTAAGTCGCTGCTTTGAGGTCACGGCGGTATTCAATCGCACGTTCCCGTGTCTCTTCCTCTATTTGGCGAAGTTCTGAGAGTTGTTTGTTCGCTTCCTCTAATTTGCCTTGCTTGTCGGCAAGACTGTCAAGAACTTTCTGCAAGTCAAGGTCGAGTTTGCTTATCTTCTTGCGCAGCTCCTCCGAATCGCCACGGCCTGCTTTCAACTCTTCCGCAAGGGTTTCCATCTCGGCAATCATCCGCTTCTTTTTCTCCTCCAAGTTGGCGGCCATCGTACCCAGTCCTTTCACCCGTTTCTCGGCAAAGTGAATGTCGGCAAGCAACTCTCCAAGCAACTTTTTGTTGTTCTCAACCTGTTCCTCCAGGGTCGTACATTCCTCGCTCAACGCACGGCGGTATTCTTCAGTGGTGCGGTGTTTCGCACCAGTCACGGCGATGCTGTTGCCACGTTTCATGCCCCACTTCTCGTTTACCTTGGCAAACTCGTCATGGAGTGCGAAGAAACGCTTCTTGGAATCATAAATATTCCCTCCAAAAACTTTGTTGAATGAGATTTTATTCCGCTCGTCCACCGGTATTACGGTGCAATGCACATGAGGGTTCAGTTCATCGAGGTGTACATAGAAGCCAATGACGTTTTCCTCGCCCCAGTGTTCACACGCAAACCTGTACACATCCAGTGCCCAACGCTCTATGTCCTTGTTGCGCCGAATATGCGAATTGTCAGCCCCGTGCGTGAGATCCACCTTTTGGTTGCCAAAGGCTATTTCGTGCATCCTCTCCCTTGAGCCGCCAAAGATGATGTTCGCCACGGTGCGGAACTTCGGTTCGCATAATTTCGCATTCGGGTCTGTGATGCCACGCTCACGCAGATTATCGACCATACGTCCGGTGATAGTCCTTGACTTATCAACCGGCTGGATGATGCCGCCTTTCACAACCTCGAAATTGAGGTGCTCGCGGCTTCGGTCATAGTTGCCATGCTTCGTTGCCCAGTCCCAACCCTTTTCCGTCCAGTTGCGCTGGTGCTCGTCGCTTTGGCCAACGCTCATGCCCTTTCCAGGCCTGATGTCCAATACCTGTTTAATTCCATTTGCCATAATTCAGTCAATTTTTACAGCTTGCTGCCGCCCCGGCGGTTCCTGCATTTTGCCCTTTCGGGCAAAGTGCGTATTAGGCTACGCAGGCTGAGCCTGTCTTCGTGGGCAAGCCCTGTCGTCAGGGTCGGAGGTCAAGACCTCCGTTGATACCCATCCGCTTTGTCGGATGCCTTGTTCATGTCCTGGCAAGACCCGATGAGAGGGGAAACAAGCCGCCTTGGTTTAGTATTTTCCCGATTTTTCCGCAGGCTTGGTTTCCCCGTGTGGCGTATGCTCATTGCGGGACTTCTCTTGCGTTATAAAGGGTAGATAATGCCGTAGAATGATGTCGGCGGTTTCATCGCCGTTACAAGTGGCCTGCGCTTCTTGGGAGTTCTCAGCCTCGATGAGCCGCAGTCCGGCAAGCGTCAGCCGCTGAAGGAAACGCGCAAGGTCTTTGCCGCATTCTTCCATGAACAATTTTTCAAGGGCTTCGTTCACCTGTATATCGGACTGAATGATTCCCGTGCGGTGGAGGATGATATGCGCGACCAATTCGTGCAGACGTTCGCCTGTGGATGTTTGTCGGTCGGAGCGATTGCCTGTCGGTTCGGGCACGAACAGCCTATCCGTTCCGGTGATGAAATGTGCAAGCATTTCCACCACTTCTTCGATGGTGAGGTAGCCACACAGCCAGCGGTTCAAAAGCAGTTCTTCTTCCGACAATAAAGGGGTGTGTATGTGTCCGTCTTCTGGCAATACACAAGTCATCGTGAGGATGAAATACCCACTGCGTCCCGTAACCTTGGCGACTCCCGATTGTTCCAATTCCGTGAGGAATTTGCGCACCGTGGTACGGTGCCAGTTCCAATGCTTGGCAAGTCCGCTGACCGTCAATGCCGCTTGTCCTTCAGGCAAAGGTCTGGCAATGACCGGGAACTCTTTCTTGTTCCCGACAGCTATCTCAACAAGATTGAGGAACGCGGCCATTTTTGAAAATTTCTCTCCCGATTCGGGATTGAGGTATGCGAGCAGGTCTGTGCCGATTTGGATGCGGCACTTAGTCGTTTTATTTTCTTTCATGCGTGATTTGTTTTTAATCGTTATCCTGTTCAATCAAGTCAGGCCGGATGGCAGGGAAAGGCTTTTCTGTAAGCAATCTTTCCATCAGGCGAGACTTCCTACTGCCATTTGTAGTAATCCGCCACAATGTCATCTGGAGATTCCAAGTATGCTTTAAGCTTATCGGATGAAGCCGTGCGTACAGTCCGCGAGGGATAGAACACAGCACCGAATAGAACTGTGGCCACCGTAATGCCGAGAGGCAACGTATGCGGAACGAACAGCAGAATCATCGCCGCCATTGCCGACCAGAATATACGGCGTTTCCGTTGAAGGAAATCGAACGTCCTTTCCGTGTTTCTGTGGGAATACAATGTCAGGCAGACAAGGGATGACAAGGCCAGTTCATGGACATTGCCAAAGACATTCAGATGGTAGAAGTGAAACACCATGAGCGTGGCGAGCATTCCCAACGTATAGCATCTGCGGAAACTGCGGCTATAAGCCATGCGCAAATAAAATTGGATCATGGAAGGACGCCTGCTTTTATAAAGGAAAGGAAGGGCGGCATAGGTCAGCGTGTAGAATATATAAAGGATGGTGATAAGCATCGTTTTATTCTTGTTTTATGGTTATAGTTCAAGTTCCAGACTGATGAGTTTGTCAGAGGCAAGGAGGATGATGTCCTCGGCGTCCTGCATGGACAACTTTCCCGAATTGTATCTTTCCTTGAACCCCGGTTTCCTTTTCAGCGAGTTCACGGCACGGTCAAGCCGGTATTCCGGGATGTTCCACACATGACCTTTCGGATAGGTGGCGTGAGTCCGTTTTGCGAATAAGGAAAGCATCCGGCAACGGACCGGCTGGAGACTGCCACCGGACAGAATCATGAAGTTGCCTTCACGTTCGGTGTCCAGCACGTCCACCCATGTACGGTACTCGTGGATGACGGAGGCAAGCTGCCTGTACAGGGTGTCTTTCATAGGCAGATGAAATCTTTAAGCAGTTCTTCTTCCTTGATGGCGTACAGGAGTTTACCACCCTTCATGGACCGTAGAAGTTCCTCACGGAGCTCGCTGCCCATGACTTCCAGCGAGTCGTACAAAGTCACGTACATCGTGTCACACTTTACCCGGTCGTCGGCCTGTGCGTTCATCTTGAACATATGCCCGAAACGGGGATTGGAATAGGCGCAGCAGCGTTGCCCGAAAGGGGTGTCGGGACTTGGCACATGGTGGTAAAGCAGCACCAGTTCCATCTGGTCCTCCAGTTCGTCAACCAGTTCTTCCATCGGGTACGCCTTTGTCAGGCTGAACGTGAGCAGGGCATAATCATCATATATTTCCGCTCCATGGAAAAGGGGTTGAGCTATTAACGCCGGCATCTCCAGGGAGGCCAGTGTGATAAAACGGTCAATCTGTTCTTTCTGCATTATATCTGGTTTTATTGTTGTCAGGATAGGTAAAACATGAAAGTCATCCGAGGATAAACGTTTCGATGAGGAGTGCTGGCAGTGCGTTGATGTCGAAAGGGCTGCCATCCACTTTCAGCTTGCCTAAAGAGCCGGGGGTCTTGACGGCAAGTTCTTCCAATAGATGCCATTCCCCTTCATCCATGAGGGCATAGGCAAGACCGTCGAAAGTTATCCACGGCTGCAGGATCATCCAGAGGTAGGCCGCTGCCTGTCCGTCATCTTTGATACGGAGAACTTCCAGGTCTTCCACACAAGCCGCCGCATTCTGCAGCAGCCTCCGGTTATTACGCATGGTCAACAGGATGACGGCCTCCGGTTTTTCGAGTACGGGCGGCACCGAATCGGCCAATCCGATGATACGGCGGATGACAGTTCCGGTATTCCTGGTGATGCCGCCCATCGGTATGTCCCCGCCGCTTATGACAGGCAGGGGGTGAAGGAATGAACGGAACGCCACATCTTCCTCCATGAGAAATCCAAAGACTTCCTGCCGGTTATGGATACCTTTGCGCAACACATCTTCCAACAACCGGTTGTAGTTGCGCACCGCCTCCTTGCCGCTTCCTTTGTAGATGCCTGCCGTCCCGGCTTTGCGGTAGAGCCTGTGGACGGAAGAGGCCAACCTCATTGACACAGTATCCGTCTCAATGCTGTTAAGGTTTTGCACCACGGTAAGGTAGTCGGTCAGGCGGCGCTGGCGGCTGTCTATCAGGCGGCGCATTTGTGAACGGACAGAGTCGTTCCAGACAATATGGTCTTTGGAGACATGGGCGGTGTGGAAGTCTGCCGTATCAGGCGCAGAACCGTCAGAAACAGCCTTATCGATGCGTTTCCATTCTTTAACAAGAGATATGAGTTCTTCCGTTCCGACCTCGTTTTTTGTCTGAATTTTGTGCAAGAAATCATGACGTATCGTCTTTGCCTCTTCTGCGGTAAGGTGCATATCCTTGTCTGTGGACTGACATCCGCAGAACACGAAAGCTGCCGCCATGAATAGCAGGTAGCATAAAGTATGATTTTTAAGGGAAGGAAAGATATGCCGTTTTTGCCTCTCCCTATACAATGTTCTGCCCTGCCACCGGTCCGGCTTCCCGGCTTTAATTTTTTGTTCCATCGGTTTTGTTTGAATTTTGACGGCGCAAAGTTACTGCATGGAAAACATACGGCATCAAGGATGTATAAAATGTTACTGATTCTTAAGCTATCACACTCATAGTATGATTTTTGTAACTGTCTGACAGTCTGTTAACTGATAAGATATGCCATAAAAAAGACTGTCTGGCTGCTTGTGCCGGATTCTGTTTTCTGCTGGCCAACTTTGTAAAGAATCTGCCGGTATATCCTGTCGGTATGATAAAGTGGCTATGCAATTTCCCAAGTGTACAATGTGACAGCGCATCACGGATTATAAAGACAGGCATCAAAGCGCATTTTAAGGAGGACAGGCATGTTTTTCTCAAGAAAAATCATACTTTTGCAGCAGAAACGTACACTTACAGGAAAACAGCATGACGAAAATAGGATATTTGGCGTATATTCCCGGATATGCCGACAGGGAAGAAGATAAGTTATGGATGAAAAGGTTCGGATGTGATGACATCATTGAGGAACAGCCGGAAGAGAGGCGGTTCCGTCTGGGTTTTGACAAGCTGCTGGCAAGCATCGGAAATGGAGATACTCTGGTCATTTCCAAACTGGCCCATGTACTTAAGGACTCCGGACAGTTGTCATTCCTTCTGGAGTTCTGCCGAATAAAAGGGGTACGCCTTGTCTCCCTGCGTGACGGCATAGATTCCAATGACGACCTGTTTCCGGGAACCGGGACATCCGATATATTGTCTGTCATCGCCAGACTTCCTGAAGATTTGAACGCAATACGCAAGTGCGCCCTGCGGAACGGCAGGCGGACGAAAGGGATAAAGGTACTTTCACAGGCAGCATACGGAAGGGCGGAAAGACATAAGCTTGTGGTAAACATGTACCGGAGCGGCTACACCATCGATGACATCTGGAAGGCCAGCGGATTCAGGAGCCGCAGTTCTATCTTCCGGGTATTGAAGGATGAAGGGGTGGAATTGAAACGTGTCCGCGGCAGGGCGTCAGGCAAATAAACAGGAAAGGGAAACGGGATGCTGCTGTTTGGCATCCCGTCAATTCCTGTTCCATGTTCAAGCCGTTTGTCTGCCGGTGACCGGGGCATGAAGGATGGCCTCTTTCAACTGCGCAAGCCAGATGTGGCAGCCGGGCATGAATTGCCTTTCATCAAGCAGGCATGACAAGGACTTGCCTTGCACTTGGACGCACAAACGTTCCCCGTCAAGGCTGACTTTTGTGATATTCCCGCCGTATGCCTGTCCGTCCTCATCCATCCAGCCAAGCCGGATTGCCGCATCAACAGGCATAGCTTCCAGCCGTCTGTCTTCCAGCAGGTGTTTGACCGCCTGCACGGCATCCTGTTTCAATCCGTCAAGGATTTCCGCTACCGATTGGGTAGCCTTTGTCCTCATGTCCGTCATTACTGCAATCATTATTCTTTTGGGTCATGAAAGGGAACAGGTGCTTCCGGCTTCATACGGCATATTTTTCCCGTGCGGTTCTTAACCGCCCGGTCAATGACCTCGCCAAGTTCCATGAAATACACTCCGTCCTTGACATGTTTCGTTCCGGAATAGTTCTGCAAATACACCCCGTAACAATCCTGTCCTTCCAACGCCACGATGACATTGCCGCTGAACGCCTCTCCATTGACATGGAAGCGCAAGGCAGCCATGCCCTTGTATTCCATTGCCACGAACTTGTCAATGTGCCATGACCGGATGACACCTATCGGAGTCACGGCTACCAGCTGGTCCCTGATGGTGTCGGCAGCCCGCAATACATAATCTTTTTCCATATTCTTTTATCCGTTAGTTATACCATTAAATTTTAATCCTCATAACTGCTCACGCTGAAGCCGCTGCCGGCGTAAATATCCCGGAACGCCCGGACAATGGCATCAAACAGGCGCTCGTCCTCAGCGTATTCCACGTACAGCTCGTGTGTCCAGTAGTCAAAGCTGAAATCCGCCAGTTCACCGGAATAGCGGTCGGTCGTATGATAGACTGCGACAGACACATAGCAGTCCGTTTCGCTCTCCAGGTGTACCAAATGCCCATAACAGTTGAACTCCATGTTGTTTGACGGGCTGGTAGTAATCTTTTCCACCAGTCTGTGAATGTACTTGTATCGTTTCCTGTTCATAACGCTTCCATTTCTTCTATGCCCACTGTAAAACCATAGCCGTCTTCCGTACGGAACTCATACAACCGCTCCAAGTCGTGCAATACTTCTCCTTTGCAGAAGTTCTCACTTGCTTCCTCTATTTCCCTGTCCATTGCGGCTTTCGCACGTTCAAGAGTGGCATATAAGGCGTGGCAATCAGATACGCAGTCGCTTTGTTCAATCAAGGTGTAAACCAAATAAACAGTGTTTCTTTCCATAGTCCAATGTATTTTAAATGTAAGGGATATAACGTCCGTTCTCTTCCAAGTAAGCCATGATGTCTTTTGCTTCCTCATGCGATGCAAGGTTGCGGTCATCATAACGTCTTTTGCCATCAGCCATCACGATAAGACACTCCTTCAACAGCTTATAGAGGTTCTGCTGTAAGGTCGGGTGCATCAGTGGAATAGAGGCGGCAAAGGCTGCATAGTCAAAGCCGTAGTCATTCAACGCATCTTCCACCTGCATGGCAAGGCGGTACTCTTTCATCTCTCTGAGGTTTTCAAATTTCTTGTTCATATCCGTAGATGTTTAAGTGAAACTTCTTTCCCTATCATCGGCTCCTTCCCCGAAGCCTGTTTGGGATTTACGGATGCTTTTATCCGGGCATCGATCATGCTTCACCTGACGCTTTTTCTTGCCGAATACGCTCCGCAGGAGGAAGATTCCGCAAGAAATCCACTTCAAAGCGTGACAGGTCAAGCGCGATGCCCGACCTTTGCAGCCGGAAAACCAAACGGTGAGGGCAAGGGCGGAATGTGATGCGGACAGGTCTAAAAGGAGCAATGACTGGCTATGAAGGGGATAAGGGAATTAGGCAAGTATAATAGGAATACAACAGGGAAAAACAAGTGCTATAAATGGCCAACGCTATAAGTGGAATCGGGCTGGTCAGCCCTTGCAAGGAAGCCGTGTCTGACCTCCCCACATGGGTTTCCCTTGTCAGAACCATTCGGGATTATCCTTCCTTAGTTCCTCTACCAGTTCTTTGTCGGACAAGGCAAGGGTATGTGCATCGGTGAAGAAGAAAATCTCATCGTAGATGTCCGATGCTTCCTCACTGACAAACCCCTCGTTCTCGTCCTCAAAACTGCCGGGCTGCAAAACGTCAAGTAGAGCCGTGCTGCCTATAATCAGACACTCGCCTTGGTTGTCTTTCACCATGCGGCATGGATACTTCACACTGCCAAATTTGATTTCTGTAATAATCATACGTTTGTATTGTTAAATGGTTAGTATAAGTTGGTTATATCCAATCCCATGCGCTCCGCCCTGCGGCAAGTGTAGAACGTGCCGCCTTTCGGCTCGCCATTGAAATAGGCGATGACATGGCAGGAAAGGTTTAACATATAGTCATTGCGCCGCAGGTAGCAGCCGTCAAAGTAGGTTTCACTCAGGCACACCACGTTGTCAGCCTTGCCGAGAATGGAACGATACCGCTCTTTGTCCATAGGATTGAACTTGCAGGGTTGCCCACGGAAAGGGATGACGGCTGTCAGCCGGATGTCGGGACAGTCGGCTTTCATCGCCAACAGCGTTTCAACCGCAAGCATGTCAAAGCCCACCGCCATGCCGCAGAGGAAGTGTCGAATGCCCGAATGGTAACAAGCTGTGATAGCCTTTCCAAGTTCTGTTTTCAACCGCTGCTTGTCATTATAGCGGATAAAGCGGTGTCCTGTGAACGCTGCCGCCTTTGTGGTGTCAATCTGTATCATCATCTTACCTTGTAGAATGTCTTTGCCAAGAATAAACCGCCCAACACGTTTGCCCCACACGTTTCCAAATTCTCGGCTGTGGTGGCGTAGGATATGCCTTTGGTGATGATGTCGTCAAAGAGCAACACATCCTTTCCCTTGAAGAAATCAGTGTCATAGTCTGCCATTTGTGCCGTCCGTGCCTCGGCTTCATCCTTTCGGTGTTCATGGACTGCCAACCTACCAGCCGACACTTGCATATGGGGAAAGCCGTTGATGGCATGGGTAAGTTCACACACCCTTTCCGAAAAACGCTTGTAGCGTAGTTCGTTTTTCTCTTGCGTTGATGCAGGTACGCAGGTGAATACGATGCTTGTGAGCCGACTGCCGAAAAGCTCTTGCAGGTGTCTGGCGGTCATTAGGGCTACTTGTTCGTATGCCCGTCCGTCCTTGAAGTCCCAAATGGTCTGCCGGTCAGCCTTTTGCTGCTCGCCCACGTTCTTGATGCGCACCGGGTAGTATTTCATCAGCCACACCATTACTTTGTTTGCCTGTCCTGTTATGTTCTTGTCCATTGCCATTGATTTTGAGGATTTAACTTCTTCCCCTGTCTTCGGCTCCTTTTCAAGCCTGCATCGGGGTTATTTTTCTGCATCATCAATAGGCAAAGGACAACCAGGCAAATCCGGTGGCGGAAATACGCTTTCCGGGCAACGGAAAGGAAGATTTCCGCCAACCACCTCTGGAGGCTTGCCGGATTTGCAAGGATTGGACGCAGCTTGTTAGTTTTGCATGAAAATAACCTGAAGCAGGTGAAGGAACCATAGTGGCATCAGACTGGTATAAAAGGTGGGTACAAAACAACAGAAATAGTAAAATTTCCATTAAAACTCTTGTTTAATAAGAATATAAATGGTATTTTTGCATCAAAATAGATTAGTTATGGTACAAACTAAGACGATACTGCTGCCCCGGCAGCAACGGTTGCTTGCCAAACTTGGCGAGAACATACGCCTTGCACGGTTGCGGCGCGACTTGTCGGCAGAGCAAGTCGCAGAACGGGCCGGAATAGGACGCTCCACGCTCACCCGCCTTGAGCAGGGCAATGAGGGTGTGAGCATCAATATCTACATCAAAGTTCTGACAGTGTTGGGATTGGATGGCGACATTGCAAAAGTGGCTGAAGACGACATCGTGGGTCGTAGATTGCAAGATGCAAAGTTGGTGACCCGCTCCCGCGCTTCAAAGAAATAAAATCAGCATGGCACAGAACAAAGAAATATGGGTGTATCTTGATTGCGACCTCTGTGGTGGGAATCCTTTGCCAATCGGCATTCTAACCTGCGAGGCGGTAAGGGGACGGGAGGTGTTTTCCTTCAACTGCGACGCCCAATGGTTGCAACATCCCGGCTTCCGTTTGCTTGATCCCGACCTAGGACAGTTTTCCGGACCTCAATATTTGCGGGACGAAAAAGCCAACTTCGGGTTGTTCCTCGATTCATCGCCCGACCGCTGGGGACGGTTGCTCATCAAACGGCGTGAAGCGATAATGGCCCGCATGGAAAACCGTCCCAGGCGCACACTGATGGAATCGGACTATCTGCTCGGCGTATTCGATAAAAGCCGTATGGGAGGACTGCGGTTCAAACTGTCACCCGATGGGGAATTTTTGGATAATGACGGCAGCTTATCCATTCCGCCTTGGGCTTCACTCCGAGAGCTTGAATATGCCTGCGCCCGATACGAGGAAGGCATCTTTAAGAACGACAGCGAAGAAGCGAAATGGATACGGATGATTTTCGCTCCAGGTTCGTCATTGGGAGGCGCACGGCCGAAAGCCAATGTGTGTGACACCGATGGTTCCCTGTGGATAGCCAAATTCCCCAGCCGGAATGATGAGCACGACATGGCAGCATGGGAAATGCTGGCCTATACGCTTGCCACACGGTGTGGAGTGCATATGTCTGAATCAAAGCTCGGAAGGTTCGTGGGCCGCCACCACACATTCCTCACCAAGCGATTCGACCGCACTGCGGAAGGAGTACGGCGGCACTTCGCCTCGGCCATGACCATGCTCGGCAGGACAGACGGTACGGATTCGGCAGACGGAGCCAGTTACCTCGACCTTGCGGAGTTCATTATAGCCAATGGTGCCGACGTGGATGAAAACCTGCACCAGCTATGGCTTCGCATGGTGTTCAACATCGCCGTGTCGAATTGCGACGACCATCTGCGCAACCACGGTTTCCTGCTCACAGGAAAGGGATGGGTATTATCCCCTGCTTACGACATCAATCCCGACCCGGACGGACAAGGGCTGAAACTGAACATTGATGAGAGCGACAATTCGCTCGACTTCCAACTGGCCATGGAGGCCGCTCCCTACTTCCGTTTGAAAAAAACCGAAGCCGCCAAGCTGCTCGACCATGTGAAATCCACAGTTTCCACATGGACATCGCTCGCCTCCAAACTTGGCATTTCACGTCAAGAACAAGATGACATGGCACCGGCATTTCATCTGTAACAGGAATCTGTCGTCACTGCTATAACAGTTTTCCGGCTTGGGTGGGTCAGACAATCGCCTGCAAGGCAGACAAAAGAGGATGCTTGTTGGCGGGGACAGGCATACGAGGTTGTTTCAGCAAGGCTGAAGCTCCCGTGTGCCAGCCAAGGACAACGTGCGTCCGTCTGCCCTCCTTGCGTGGGTCTGCCCAATGGACAGACGTGCGCAAGGACAGGCATCCGCTGATTGTTCCGGGTCGGGAAACCGGATATGTCTGTTATAAAAGGAAATGGCACAAGCCTATATAAAAGGTAGGGAAAGATATAAATGGCGGAAGCCATAGAATAAGGTGGCGACTGCACACCTATTTTATATAAAGGGAAGGCAGCTTGTCTGCCCGGCGGCTTGGGCTGCAAACTAAAGTTTTGCTTAGGCAAGCAGAAAAATCCCCTGCTATGTTTCTCAACAAAGCAGGGGAAAAGTGTCAAATATGAAGTCGTTTATGCTGCCGGTACTGTCACAGGCTCGGTTTCCGGTGCAAATTCGGTGGGGCGTTCTGCTTCTTTAAGAGTACGGTTGATGCGCTCCTGCAATTCCTTGCACTCCTGTTTGAGCCGTTTCAGTTCCTCTTCCTTGCTCCAACGTCTTGCCATCACTTGTTGCAAGGTGATGATTTCCTCCTCCAAGTGTTTCTGCCGTTCTGCTTGGCGTTCCATCAGTTTGGGTATGTTTTCCAAGGTGGTCTGTGGAAACATTGCAGCCGCCGCAAAACTCGGTGGCAACGAGCCGGACATTCCACACTTGTATTTCAAGCCGCTTTTGCCCTCAACGAAAAACGTGTTGTGGTCAAAGCTGCCGTCAAGACGGTACTCGCTGCGCACCAACAGCCGCAACCCGTTGTAGCTGCCGACGGGCGTAAAGTCGCCACGGTGTTTTCTTGACAAAGTGTGCAAGGCTCGCCCTGTTTCCTCGGCTGTCAGCTGGGAGTTGCCGTTTATCTCAATGACGTAATTCCCTTTATGGGTGTTGAAATATTCCCAATCCTCTGTCATGCGCCCGATGTTGTGCTTGCAGGTGCCTATCTCTTGTCGGTCACCCTCCGCTTTGCGTTCCGCACGGTAACGCTCCTTGTTGAAAGCCGCCTGTTCCTTTTCCAACTGCATGATTTTATTGTCGAGCTTCGCCTTTTCCAAGAGGTCGGTGTTGCCCGAAAGGATGGCCACGAACTCGGCGAAATTCATGCCTGTGTCCTCGTCCATTCCGTCCTCGTCTATGCGGCGCACAGCGATTGTGCCGTTGTTGATTTGGTTGATGAAAAGCTGCTTGTTGCGCAAGAGGTTGAACTTGTATGCGTCCAAGGTCTTTTCCGTTCCGTAGATGATGATGTCAACCACGTTGCCGCCCCACAACTTCACGGTGTTGCCTTTGCGCACCGCCCGACCGTTGCGCTGCTCCAAGTCGGCTGGCCTCCAGGGTACCTCCAAGTGATGCACCGCCACCGCCCGCTGCTGGGCGTTCACACCTGTACCGAGCATGGAAGTAGAACCGAACAGCACACGGATAGTGCCGTTGTTCATGCCCTCGAAGATTTTCTTTCTTGCCTTTTCGGTCTTGGCGGTCTGAATGAATTGTATTTCAGAGGCAGGAACACCCATAGCCACCAGCTTGTCCTTGATGTCTTGACATACATTCCACTCGTTCGGCTTGTAGGTGGAAAGGTCGCTGAATACGAACTGTGTACCACGGTGGGCGTTTGATTTCACATAATACTCGTAAATGGTCTGTGCGCAGCGTGAGGCCTTATTGGCAGGGTCATCGCTGAACTGGTTGCCCAACAGACGCATATCCAAAGCCATTTTCCTTGCCACGTTAGTAGCTATCAGCATCTTTGCCTTGTCCATGTGCACGGGCGAAGGGACTTCCAAGCCCAAGTCTGACCATTCACCGCTGTTGGCGAAACGCACTAACCGTTCTATCATCACCTCTTGCTCCATAGTCGGCTTTGCGGAAAGGAAACGCACGTTTTTTTCCGGAATGTCAAGGTTTATCATTTCCGCCGTGCGATAGTCGGTTATCTCGCGCAGAAAAGCCGCCAATTCCGGCACTTTGATATAGGTGCGGAAACGTTCTTTGCGCTTGATGGAACCTGTCACGTTCAACTCGTAATCAGTTGTTTTCTTGGTGAAAATGGCCGCCCATGCGTCAAAGCAACTTACCCGTTGCTTGGCAAGTTCCTTCGGACGCAAATACTTGAACAGCACGTATAACTCGGTCAGTGCGTTCACCACCACCGTACCCGACAGGAACGTTGCACCCAAATCCTTGCCTGTGCGCTTTTGGATGTCACGGATGGCTATCAAAAGGTTCATCGCACGTTGCGAACCTTGGTTATTGCCGATACCGGCAACCCTCGTGTGGCGTGTTTGGAACATCAAGTTCTTAAAGTAGTGGCACTCATCTACAAATATGTGGTCTATGCCCATAGAATGAAAATCGATACCGCTGTCTTTCTTTTCCTCGATGCGCTGTTTGAGCGATTGCAGGTTTGCCGCAAGGTTCTCTTGCCGCTTCTCCAACGCTTTCTGCATACGGCGGTTACGCCACCCCATACCGCTTTCTTCCAGCACTTCTAAGGAGCGTTCCACATCGTCAAGTTCCTGCTGCATAATGCCGCACATCGTTTCTTCTGACTGCGGTATCTTGGCGAACTGGTCGTGTGTCAGAATGATGCAGTCCCAGTTATTGTTCTTGATTTTGCTGAAAAGCTCCTCACGGTTGGCAGGGGTAAAATCTTCCTTTCCCGGATAGAGCAGCTTGGCCGTAGGATATGCCTTTCTGAAACAGTCTGCTATCTCATGAACGTTGGCTTTCAGCCCGATTATCAAAGGCTTCTGAACCAATCCCAACCGTTTCATTTCGTAGGCTGCCACACACATGACCATTGTCTTTCCTGCCCCTACCTCGTGCCAGCACACACCACCGCCGTTCTGCTTAATCATCCAGATTGCGTCTTTCTGTGAGGGGTAAAGTTCTTTGTATGGGAACTGTGCAAAGGACAGGCCGGGGAATGTCTGCGCCGAGCCATTGTAGGACGGACGCACATAACAGTTGAAACGCTCGTTGTAGAGCCTTACCAACTCGTCACGGACGACGATAGGCTGACTGTCAAGCCAAGCGTTGAACTTGTCCCTTATCTCCTGTATCTTGGTTGCCACCTCCTGCATGGCTTCTTCATCGGACACTTTCACCCATTCACCGTTTCTGAACACCTCTTTCTTGATTTCAGGAACGGTATTGTGCAGGGCATGGATGAAAAGTGCGTCTCCGTTTTGTCCGTGGGAAGAATAAAGGTTGTATGCGGCAGGCGAATAACCTTGCAGGGAAATAACATAGGTGTCGTTCACGTCAAAGTACATCACTTCTGCATCCACGCCGAACAGGTCTTTGGCAAAGTCGGCGTAGACAGAAGCCGGTATCCAACGCTCGCCCATATTAAAATCCAGTTCTTCGTAAGGTATCGGTTCTGGGGTGACTTCTTCCAATGCCTGTACGGTCTTTTCCGTCCATGCCCTTGCCGGTCCTGTCAGACTGTGAATGTGCCCTGCGAAGAGCTTGCTTTTCTCCACCACGTTCCCGGCAAGGATGCGTCCTTTTTCCTCCCATACGCCCGTTTCGGGGTTGTAGAACATTTCGCCCTCTAACGCTTCGATGACCTCGCCCTCGCTGCAGCCTGTCGTCTGCGATATGTAATCCATGTTTACCTTCCCGTAGAAGTTAAGACTGCTTGCCAAGGCTTCCATAGGGCTAAGACGGATGGAAACGTCTATTTTCTTGAACGCCACAGGTTCGCGCATGATGTCGGCTTTCATCACCTCGCCACGCACTTGCATTTCGATGGAATACACCTCCACGCCCAGGCTGTCAAGCATAATCAGTTCCTTGTTGCCGTTAGCATGGAAATTGCCCCATTTCGCCACAAAAGCGTCGTATGTCCGGTTCAGTTCCTTACGAAACCGGGGCTGTTCCATATGTGTTTCTGCCTCACTCACCGTAAGTTCGAAATAGGCTTTACGCACAGGGAAATAGTCCTTGGCACGTTCCATGTCCGCTCCGTTTGCTTTCATGGGGATAAACAACACCTCCGTTTCTGAAAAGCGGTCTCTACGTTTGTGCTGGAGCTTGCCAAGCTGTCCCTCGAACAGCACCAATGCGCCGTCCGTCATCCATTCAGGCATTGTGTCAGTATAAGGCCGTTTGCCTGTATCAGGTTTTGGGGTAGCCGTGCTTTCCCCGAACAGGTCAAACAGGCTGAATGTGCCGCTTGACTGAACTGACCGGTTCTTGACGAACAGACCCGGTTTGAAATAGTGGGCAAAATTAGCTTTAAGCAATTCTGCCAGACGCTTCTGTATGGCTTCCTCGTCCTTATTCCACTCATATTTGCGCACCAACTTTCCGAACTGGTCTGTCCCGATACGGCTGTCTGTGGCAAGGGTGCTTTGTGGCAAGGTAAATGCCTTGTTGGTGTGTTCCGTTTCAGTTCCTTGTGTGGTGTGTTCCCTATTTGTCTCTAAAAACAGTTTCTCCCTTGTGGTCAGCATCTGTTTATGACTGTCCTTTTGAAAGATGAGAAGGTCGCTGCCCACCTCAATGCCGCCGGTCTGCATGAAAAGCGTGTCGGGCAGACGCAAGGCGGTGATGATATGGGCATGACGCACCAAGTATTCACGCACAAACTTGTTGCCCGGACTGTCTGCCACGCCCCTTGACGTGACGAAAGCCAGCAAACCGCCCTCATTTAACAGTTCCATCGCCTTGATGAAGAAATAATTGTGAATGGCTTTGAGGGATTGCTTGTAAAGTACCCCCTTACGTTCAAAGTCTGCGTCAAAAACCTTTATCGTGCCGAACGGGATGTTGGACGCTATCACATCAAACGTACCGTGTTCCAGTTCTTGCCCGTCTATCGTCTCAAAACCGCCGATGACCGTCTTTGTGTCGGGTTGCAGGGCTGAAAGCACAAGCCCGGTCGCCAAATCCTTTTCAAAGGCAACCTTGTAGGTGTCGGGCATGGCAACTGGCAGAAAGCCGCCAATTCCAGCCGATGGTTCAAGAAAGGATTTCATCTGCATACCGTTGGCTTGAAACGTGTCCTGTATCTGTCTGGCAATGGTTTCAACGAGAAACTTCGGAGTGTAAAAAGCCGTGAGGACGGATGCTTTGATGCTGTCTGTCAGTTCCTTGTATAGTTTTTCATCCCCTTGTGAAATGGTTTGCAGGACGGACGAAAGGCGGTCTAACGCCTGTCTCATGGTGTCGGGCATGGGTTTGTCCGTACCTAAATCCAACACTTCCTTGATGCCGCCGAAACCCGAATAGAGGGAGAGGGCTTCACGCTCGGCAGCGGTCGCCGGCCTTTTTTCACTGTGTACCTGAAAAGCGGTCTCGATGGCTGCAGTGTTCGCCTCCAATGATTGCAATTTGTTGTAGTTCATATTCATATTTGACTTATGTTATACATTTCCCTGCCTTCGGCCTTTCTACCGGCAGGCTGCGGGGTTATTTTTCTGCCTTATCCAAGGGCGGAAGGACAAACCGGCAAACCTGACGGCGGAAATACGCTTTGGACTGAGGACAAAGGAAGATTTCCGGCTGGCACTCGCGGCACAGCCGGGTTTGCAAGTTCCGGCCGCCGCCCTTTACCTTTGCGGAAAAATAATCCGTGCCGGTCCGGCGGATGGCGGAACGCCTCATTGCCGGATGAAAAAGTATAAAAGACCCGTTGATGGAAATATTTTGAATGACACCTCAGTTACAGTTTCAAATGGTGTCCTTTCAGCCTACAAAACACGGCTTCTCATCTCGTGAAAGGTCACCTTTTACAATATAAAAAGATACTTCTTGCATACTTATCGGAAGCAGGCAGAAACCGTAAGTAAAAGCATTCAAAATGTAACAATCCGTAAGGTCTTCCGCAAAAGGACACATATAATTCCGCTAACGGGTATAAAAGGATTATTTAACCGTTATAAAAAAGTCTGTTACAACAGTGGATACGAATAAAAGAGGGCGGGCTTGCATACGTGGAGAAAAGACGGATTGCAGGGCAAACAGAAAAAGGGACTTGTCCGCTTTCCGGCAAGCGGCAGGCCGCCTGGCTGAAAACGGACATGTCTCCGTTTGCCCGTGACGCTGGAACCTCGCCGCCATTTACAGCGGCATGGCTTGCGGCACAATCCGTCCTGCCGGAATGAAGGGCAAGCCGTCGGCATCGGCAGATGGATATAACAGGGCAGCACAGGGAGCGGCATATAAGTGGTTTTTATGCAATAAACATCTTGTACTGCATAAAAAAACAATATTTTTATGCAACGGAACTTGTTTATTGAGGAAAATGTGCTACTTTTGTGAAAAAGAAAATATGGAAGACATAAAAACAGTCATACTGAACCAAAGGAAAGAACGTGACGAGCTGCTCTCCCGTCCATATCTGGTAAGGCGAACAGCACATGATATAAGCACGATGCTTGGCTCTCACCTCATCAAATTGATTACAGGCCCAAGGCGGGTGGGCAAATCCACCCAAGCCCTGCTGATGTTGCGTGACAAGAATTTCGCCTACCTGAACTTTGACAGCCAGTCGTTATTGGAGGCTTGGGACGCGAATCAGGTAATGCGCATGCTGGATGACGTTTATCCCGGTTACGAATACATCCTGCTCGATGAGGTACAGAACCTCGACGCATGGGATCTGTGGGTAAGCGGCCTATACAGGACGGGGAAAAACCTTGTCATCACCGGCAGTAACGCCAAGATGCTCAGCAGCGAGATGGCGACGGTGCTGACAGGCAAATACCTTCAGGTGGAAATGCTCCCGTTCAGCCTTGAGGAATTCTTCGACTGGAACAAGCTGGACTTGCACAACCTGCAAAAGGAACAGCAGACGGATGCGGTGGCGCTGATGGATGATTACCTCAGGAACGGCGGTTACCCTGAAGTGGTGGCTTCACGCCTGCTGACACGCAATTACCTTGACACCCTGTTTGATTCCATCATCTGGAAGGATGTCGTCAAACGCCATAACGTGCGCAACACGACCGACTTGAACAACCTGGCCCTGTACCTTGTCTCGAATGTCTGCGCCCAAGTCAGTGCCAACGACCTTGCCGTAGAACTGGGGCTTTCCAGTGTAAATACCGTAAAGAAATTCATGGATTACCTGCATGAGCCATACCTGTTTTATTACCTGCCACGGTATGACAACAAACTGAAACTGATGAAAAAGGCGCCGCGAAAGGTCTATGTGGTTGACAACGGATTCGTGGCGGCCAAAGCTTTTGCCCTGAGTGACAATCTGGGACATCTGTTGGAAAACCAGGTGTTTGTGGAGCTGACACGCCGCGGATATGACACTGAAAAGTCGTTATTCTATTACCGTTCACGCAACAACAAGGAAGTGGATTTTGTCTTGCGCGACGGGCCACGCATCAAACGTCTCGTGCAAGTGTGTTATGACATGGGCAACCCGAAGACGGAGAAGCGCGAGGTGGACAGCCTGATTGAATGTTCCGTGGAATTGAAATGCAACAATCTTTCCATCGTGACAAACAATGAAGAGCGTATCATAGAAAAGGACGGTTGCACGATAGACGTTGTGCCTTTTTCAAAATTCTGACACTCAAGGTCAACAGGTCGATGTGTATATAAAACAGGAAAGTTTTATGTCAACTACAAAAGGCCCGTAATCTTGTCAAGATGATTTGCAGGAAACCGTCTTGACAGACAGTCATAATATAAGAGGTTGATGAACCACCGTTCAGTTGATAAAACAGGACAGGAGGGCGCAAGGCAAACCGCAGCCATTCACGGTATGCCTTGCCTGTCTTCCTTACTCAAAAGCGGACGAATAAGGATGCTTCATCCGTCCCGCCCATAAAAGGGTTCTCTTTCCCATGTTTAATTTATCAATATCAGGCAGCGCCCATGCGCTGTCTGATAAGGTTCATGTTGCTGTTGACAAGACTGACGATACGGTCGTGGTATTCCGTGTTGGAATTGCATACGCCACGGCTTTGGACTACTTTCAATGTCTGCAAGTCCACCTCTACAGTCTCAACGTGCCGTCTGCCAATCGTAGCCGAAAGGATAAGGGAGTTTTCTTTGAGGTAGTAAGCATTCGCCCATACACAGTGGTGCATCAGTGCCGCTTCTTCCGCAAACTCAGCCACGCTTTCCAGAACTCTGACATTCAGCGTGCCGTCCGTGATGACGATGCCGAAAAACCTGCCTTTGAGTTTGCGGTACGTTTCTTCAAGCTTGACGGCTTCCTTCCGGCGTTCCGCCAGCCGTTCACGCTCAAGCAGGCGGTTGCGTCGTAAGACCAACCGGTCATGCTCCGTTTTCAGGTCGGCGGGACAGACATATTTCGGGTTATGCGTGTCTTTTCCAAAACTCCGCAAAAGGTCTATGGTGTCGCACCATGTCGAACCGTCGGGAATGACGTAACCGTTGCGGATGCAGATTTTCACGGAAGCCCAATACTTGTCCATGTCTATACGTGCCGTGAGGTAATGCCGCAGGAAAGCGTATTGGCCTGTTTTCATGAGCGTCTCGGCTTTCGCATCGGAAAGCAACGCAGGTATCAGTTCGGAAATTTCCATGTCACTGGCAACGCGGTTGAAACCGTTTCTCCGCAAAGTCGGAATTACATCGCATTTGGGATATAAAGGGGCATTTGCTATATAACGGTACACAACGTTGTCTGGACGTATGGCCTTCGGTGAGCTGAAAGAAAAGCAGTCCATATACCGCCCTAAAGTCCGCTGTATGGCGACAAGTGCCGTCTTTCCTTGTGCGTTCCACCAATAATGGCCGATTTCCAAGGCGTAAGGTCTTGCCTTGCAGCCTTTCTCCATTTCCACAATGAGCAGGTACATGCGCAGCACTTGGTATTCACCGCATTTTGTAAGTACGGTGAAATAGCTCTTTTGCCGGACTTTGCGGACGAATGTCTGTTCGACTTGCAGTTTTGTGCCACACGCAGGGCAGGTGCAATGCGTTGTCGGAGTTTCCATATTCCAGCTATGTCCGCAGTCCATACAGGTGGTGTGCCCTTTTGGAAGCCGGTGTGCATAATGGTTTACGCATTCACGGAATGCCCATCTCATCTGTGCCTGGGTCATGGGGCGGAGCTTGCCGCTTTGGGCAAGCACCGCTTTCTCGAATTTGTTTCTTGGTTTCATCGTCAAAAGCCGAATAGATTGGGTTCTGCCTGTTTGTTCTCTTGCGCTTTGGCTGCGGATTTGCTCTTGCGCTCTTTCATCTTGCGCAGCTCCTCCTTTTGGTATTGGCGGATTGCCTGTTGCCTCGCTTCCGCCTTTTCAGCCTCGGTCAGCTCTACTTCATGGTTTACTACGACACGGCAGTCACCGCTTTTGCGGATTTCCAAGTTGTCTTCAGTATAGAAATGAACGGCCATGCCGTAAATAGTCTCGTCTGTAAATCCGTTGCAGCCGCTGTGGTACACCTCGCCCAAAATATATTCCACGCATTTGTCTATGGACTTGCCGGGCTTTTTATAATGTGGCTCAAACAACGGGTCGTTGGCGGCTTGTTTGTCAAGATAGGCTTTGATTGCCGCCTTGAATGCTTCAGTTCCTTTCATATTGTCAATTCTTAAAGGGTTTAACACAGGAGTATAGAATTTCGCAGTCCACAACTTCGGTTGCCAGACCGAAAGCAGGGTAATGTGAGAAATAGGGATGTATGTTCCCGTCCGCATCTTCGACCGGAGAAACAACTTGCACGCCCAAATCATCGCACCAGCAGCCAACGGCTTGCATTTCCTCGTCCGTCAGTCCGCTTGGGTCACCGTTGATAAGGTAACACAAACTCCATGAGGGTATCTTTTCTGTTGTCTTGTCCATTTCCATGTCTTTGAATTTTATATTGTCAATCCATTTCTATTTCATCGGGATATACCTCGATTTCCGCTCCGCTGCTGACCTGCACGATAAAGCCTTTCGTTGTCCGGGCGACTATGGTCGCAGCCCGGTAGCCTTTCCACGGCACCAGCAAGTAACAGGTCTTGCCGTACTCTTCAAAATCATCTCTGCAGTCATTGTTTCCGTACATATTGGTGTTATGTTTGATGTTAAACTCTTCCCTGCCGTCGGCTCTTCCCGCCGTAACCGGTTTTGGGTTTTATGGATGCGGTCAACGGCTATCGGCACAGCCTCCCCGTGGCGGCTTTTCTTGCCAATTACGCTCCGCAAGGAGGAAGAATTTGCAGGAAATGCACTTCAAGCCGCCGCGGCAGGCGCGATGGCAGACCTTTGCATCCCGTAAAACCAAACGGGGACGGCCGGAGGGACGAAGCGTCCGGTGAAAAAGGCGTGGTGCTTGAAAAAGGGATTTTGAATGTAACAGGGAAACTGTTTCAGGCTGTTATAAGCGGATTAATCGCCGGGGTATAAAAAGGTAAAACAGGTAAATATGTCAAAGCTATAAAAGGACGGACACTGTCAGAGGCAGTAGGAAATCATGCAAAAAAGCGGCCGTAACCGCTCTTTGCATATGGGTGTGCCTGTTTAGGGCACTATCCATTCCCCCTGTTCGGCATCATGTCCTGTAACGGATGGCCGGATGTCGGGTGTCAGCATTTTACGGGCGTATTCCTTTATCTCTTCCATGGTCAGCCATTCCGGCTTTTCGTTTTCCTTGAAACTTTCGTGCAGCCTTGCCATGTACTCGATTTGTTCGCGCTCATTGCCCGCCCACAGGCATCCGGGAAACCGGTTGCCATAATTCAGGTAATACTCGCAATCACATTGCAAACGTGAAAGCAACATATATCGAAATCTCGAATCACGCTGCAGGACATCTTCTATCGTTGTGTTCCTGCCTGTCATTTGCTTTGTAATACTCATATTGAATAGGCATTTATAGTTAATCAGTCACTTCACAAAAATAACTCAACTCGTCATCTTTAAGGTTCTCAACCGCATGTTGGTCCGCCTGTTTCCAAAGGCTGTCGTAAAGGGCGGCATATTCCGGATTGCGTTTGTAATGCTGCCAAATCTTATGGTTGAGGACCAGCACCAGTTCGGTCAGGTATATGTAATTCCCTTTCCACTCCTTGAAAGCCCTGTTGAACGTGTCCTGGATGGACGGCAGCCCGAAAAGGTCTGCGATTGAGAAATCCTCCCAAAAGGTTGTCCGTACTTCATAACCGTTTTCTCTCATAAACTCCTTGAATGTCATACTGATTACATTTTAAGTTGATACCCTGTTTTGTTTTCACCCTTTCGTCGGTTTTTCTTGCCGTAACCGTTTTCGGGTTTTACGGATGCGGTATATGGCTATCGGCACGGCCTCATGCGGCGGTTTTTATTGCCAATTACGCTCCGCAAGGAGGAAGAATTTGCAAGAAATACATTTCAAACCGACGTAACAGGCGCGATGGCCTACCTTTGCGTCCGGTAAAACTAAACGGTAGCGGCATGAAAGGCGGAGGAATATAAAATATAAGTAAAATAGAACAGGCATGTATTGTCATACAAAAGGATTAAATGGCAAAAGTGTATGCCGATGAGCATGAAAAAAGCGGCCGAAGCCGCTCTTTCCGGAGGTGGAAGCGGTCTATGCCGCCTCCTTCTGTTTCTTGGTGCGGGGCTTGGTTTGTGGCTTCTCGGCCTTTTCCGGCTTCTCCACCGCCTCGTAGAACTTCTTGGCCACGAACTTGATGTCGTTATGCTTGACACCATTCTTGTCGGTCCACTCTTCGGGCTTCAGATACCCCTCGATGGTTAGCAGCGTACCTTTTTTCAGCAACTCGAACGATGCGCTGCCGCTCTTGCGCCAGGCTTCCACGTTGATGAATGCGGATACGCGGTTGGTGGCGTTGTCCTTGGTCTCCTTGCGGCCGATTGCCATCGGGAAACGGGCTACATCGTTGTTGGTGAACGTGCGGATTTCTGCGTCCTTTGCTACGAAACCTGTGATGATGAAAGAATTTTCTACTTGCTTCATGACTGTAAGTTTTTAGAAGTTGAACAATTAATTTTTACGGATGCAAGAAGATATTGCAGGCTTAGGGCAGCACCAAGGATGACGCGCAAATACGCAACATTTCCCGCTTCGCTGGAAAATGTCGGAAGATTTTCGCGTCACGCCATTGGTCAGAACGAAAGTGTCCCGTAACGCCATCGGCGTGCTGCATTATATCTTTGCATCATGGAAAAATATTGTGGCTTCGGTAAACGCACGGCCATGTAAGAAGCAACGAGGAAATTCAGTCACAGGCCGTGCCGAAGGATGCCAATAATCCGCCTGCCAAAAAAGGAAGCCCGCTCCGATGGTTATACAACGAGCCGGGGACTAATCAACGCTCCCGACCGCCGCTTGCATGGAGGAAGCCGCAAGTGCAGAAGCGATACCTATATTTGTATGAGAAAGGCCGCTCCGCCATCAGAGAGAATATGCCCGAAGATAAGACTGACGGATAGGGAATGTGGACAGAACGGCTGTCAATGTGCCGTTCCGAAGCTGCGGGGAAGAAACCAAGGTAAGGCAGTCCCATCGGCCAAAACCCTATATACAATGGAGACAAGGGCATGACTGCTATCTGAAAAGAAGCTCGGTCGTCTTTGGCGAAAGGCAAGCCGATAAAAGAGGATATAATTCGGCTAAAGTGAGGAAACTCTTAAAATAAGGACGTACAAGCGCATAAAAGTGGTACTTTTGCAAACGGAATGATAATGCAACAAGAAAACAGGAAATGGAAAATTCACATAAGACGGTCATCAATGAACCCGGAATAGAAAAGGAATACGGGGTAAGGCTCATCCTCTATTCGGCCGACCTGAGCAGCGAACTGCCGTTGGACTTTGCCGATGGTGGCATCCGTGCAGGCTTCCCTTCACCGGCACAAGACTACATGACTGAAAGCATAGATTTGAACCGCGAACTGGTACGACATCCGGCCACCACGTTTTATGCCCGTGCCGTAGGTGACTCGATGAAGGATTGCGGCATCGATGACGGCGATCTGTTGGTGATAGACAAAGCCATAGACCCGCAAGAAGGTGACATCGTGGTGGCATACATCGATGGGGAATTCACGTTGAAGCGGGTGAAATTCGACCAACATGCCGATTGCCTGTGGCTGATGCCTGCCAACAAGGATTATCCGCCCATCAAGGTAACGGAGGAAAACAATTTCATCGTGTGGGGCGTACTGACTTACAACATCAAACGCCAATACCGGAGGAAGTGAGTCATGTTCGGCCTGGTGGATTGCAACAACTTCTACTGCTCATGCGAACGGGTGTTCAACCCTGGATTGCGCACGCAGCCCGTGGTGGTGCTGTCGAACAACGACGGCTGCATCATCGCGCGGAGCAATGAGGCCAAGGCTCTCGGGATAGAGATGGGGACGCCATTCTATCAGGCCAAGGAGATGCTTGAACGCAACAAGGTAGCCGTGTTCAGCTCCAACTACACGCTCTACGGCGACATGAGCCGGAGGGTCATGATGCTGCTCTCTGAGTTTACGCCCGAACTGATGCAGTATTCCATAGACGAAGCCTTCATCGACCTTTCAGGGTTTGGCGGAGGGGACGGTCTCCGGAACTATGGCAGGAGTATCGTGAAGCGTATCGGGAAGGGTACGGGCATACCCGTCACTCTCGGCATAGCTCCGACAAAGACTCTGGCTAAGGTGGCCAGCAAATATGGCAAGCGGTACAAGGGGTATGAGGGTGTCTGCCTGATTGACACAGAGGAAAAGCGCGTCAAGGCGTTGCAGGGTTTCGATATAGCTGATGTGTGGGGAATCGGCAGGCGGACGGCAAAGAAACTATATTATTATGGAGTGAAGACCGCATGGGATTTCACGCAGTGGAGTGAAAGCAGGGTAAGACGTTTGCTTACCGTGACAGGCGCAAGGACATGGAAGGAACTTCGTGGTGAAAGTTGTATAGACATCAGCGAACTGTCCGAAAAGCAAAGCATCTGTACCAGCCGTAGTTTTCCCGATAATGGCTTGTCGGAGTTGGGAGTGGTGGAAGAAGCGGTAGCCAACTTTGCAGCTTCATGCGTCCGCAAACTGCGGGAGCAAAAGAGTCGTTGCCGTCAACTGACCGTCTTTGCCTATACCAGCCGTTTTCGCAACGATGTGCCAAGCCATACCATCAACCGAACCGTTTCGTTGCCCATACCCACTAACGACCAGTTGGAGTTAGTGTCAGCAGCTGTCCAAGCACTCCGTTCTGAATGGCGTGAAGACAGCATATATCACTATAAGAAAGCTGGTGTCATTGTATGGGGCATCAGCTCCGACACCGCTGTGCAGACTGTCCTCTTCGATCCAATTGACCGTGCTAAACAAGCCCGTCTTTCAGCAGCCATCGATGCTATCAACAGACGAAACGGCTTCAATACCGTAAAAGTGGCAGTACAAGGTACGGACAAACGCTGGCACTTGAAATGCGAATACAAGTCAGGCCGGTATTCCACGGATCTGAAGGAAATAATCAAGGTGAAAATATAAAAGGGAACAGTCTTGCCTTCCAAAAAAGAAAGGCTGTCAATGCCATGCTCTAAAAAAGGGCACTCACCGTAAGCGACGGCACGGCATCATTTTGTAGATACCGTGCCGGAAACATGGATGATTGTCTGGTCATGAAATTTCAACTATTTCATCAACCCTTCCATACAGAATGGAACGCAATGCTGTTTTATCCACTGCATAATACTCTTGTATATGCCCGTATTGTCCCACAAAATAACGTTTCAGCACATCGGAAAAATCAAACCGGTATCCCATCAAAGGAATACCACGCTTGAAATAAGCGTTGTGGTTCACTTGTGAGGTCAGCCAATTTTTCTGCTTCCGGTTCATCTTTCCGCCTTCATTAAGAAGCTGCCTTAACTGATACGCTTGGCTTCCTTGTAAGGTTGCCAGTTCGGGAACGTCCCATTCTACGAATTTCATTGCTATCGGTTTCATAACATTTATTTTTAATCCCTTACATCGTTCCGATTTTCAGGGAGAAGTTTCTGATTATGACGCAACGGAAAGCATTACGGACTGCCGAACAAGGTTTTCATTCCCAATACTACCTTGTCAGAAGGTGGAGATTTGGAATGAAACGACAAACGCCTGACCTTGCTGATTGTAAGGACGCAATGCTTATCTTCGCGGAAAGAATGGAAACGGTTTCCTGCAAACGAGGACGCGCATCAAGGCATGGAAAACCTTACAAAGGGATTTTGCCAGCCAAAAAAGAAAGTTCAGATGAAACAGGCAAAGCGGTTTAGTACAATCCTTGTACCATATATATACAAGATTTCATTAAACCTGTTTTTTCTAAACTGAAAGACAAATTGGCAATGGATGAGCATAGGTTTAGCTCAGTTCTTGTACTATATATACAAGATTTCATTAAACCTATTTATCCTAATCTGAAAGACAGATCGGTTATGGATAAACACAAGTTTAACTCAGTCCTTGTATTATATATACAAGATTGAAATAAACCAATTATTAAAACTTCTACCTAAAAACTCTGAAACAGATAAGATGAACGTTTCATCATTGAATTTTTGGGAGAAATTTTGTGAGCGGAACTTTTTCTTTTGGAAGGCAAATATCAAATAAGAACAGCTAAATTTGCAGTCGTATTCGGAGATTGATTTGATGTTGTCGCAACATTATTTTCAGTTGTTATGTTACCTATTTGTTATTTTACTTTTTTCTGCATTTTATAAATACCTTATATATAAGTAATTGTGATTAAAATGCAAGGATATTCTCATTTGTGGCGGGCCACGTACATGGTGAGTTTCGTGCTGAGGTGCAGGCGTGCGCCAATCTTGGCCAGCTGGCTGTTGATATAGCGCTGGCGGTTTTTGTACTGCCTGCGCAGGTCGGCAGTGGGGTCGGATATTATCGGCAGCAGGAATGAGCTGTCGCCCGTGGGATAGGAGTCGACGATGTCCTGCATGCACTGCTCCCACTTTACGGCGAGCGGCTGGCCCGTCTTCTTCCTGCGGTAGGTCAGCACACCGTTCCTGAGGTCGCTTTTCTTCAGGTACGCCATGTCGACGAACGGCATGCCGCGGGTGTACAGGCTGAACATGAACATGTCGCGCGCCAGCGCCATCTGCCTTGTCCTTACGTACATCCGGCTGATCTGCCGTATCTGCCGCAGCGGTATGGCCCGCTTCGGCGTGGTGCCTACTGTGGTGCATGAGTTCTTGAACGGCTCGCGGTCGGTCGTGGCTCCATCCCTTACGGCCTTGTTGTACATGGCCTTCAACGTGCTCATGTAGAACGACACTGTTGTACGCTTGAGGCCCTGTCGGCGCAGTGCGTCTTCGAAGCGGGCCATGAGCGCCGTGTCAAGTTGGCTGAACCTGATAGAAGTATTGCCGCGGCAGAACTTCCTCAGCGCCGCCGTGGCGCACCTGTAGTTGTCGGCCGTGCCGTGCCTACCGTCGCTCTCCAGCCTGCGTGCCAGGCCGTACATGTAGGCGAATACCCGTGGGTTGCGCTCGATGGCCGGCCTTTTGGTGTTAGCGGTGCCGTTGCCGTCAATCTCGATGACGATTCCCTCAAGGTCGTTGGGTATCATTTCAGGAGTAATCTTGATTTTGATAGTAGTCATTTCTCTTATATGATGATATTATAGGTTATGGATGTATAAAGTAAAAAGGCACTTCCCCAACCGGCAAAGTGCCTTCGCGTCCCGTCAGTAAGGCGCGGGTGCGCAAAAGAAAAGAGGGACTGCCCTCCGGCATGCATCAGCCGGATGTGGCAGTCCCTCTCGTTGTCAAATCATTAAGTTTATGTATATTGCCGGCGCGGCGGTTCACGCGCTCACTCTATGTCGATTGCCTCGTATTTCCGGTTGAATGTCACTTCGATGTGGTTGGACAGTGTTACTTCCGTTTCGTCATCGTCTTTTTCTATCTCGAGAATCTTGCACCCGGGGTAGTTCGCCATTATGTATCGGGTTATCTGCAGCGGTATGAGCGTAGCTGGTACGGCCGTACGCTTGCATTTTATCTCCGTCCAGCGCCCATGCCCGTCAAACTCAATCTTCTCGCCGTTGGTGAAGATTACGCTGTAAGTCTTGCTGAACAGCTCGGTCTCCATCTTGGCCAGGGCTATCTTGCGCCCGGCGAAGTGGGCGCTGATGGTCTGGCGGGCAGCCGCGGGCAACTGCCCTTCGCTTATGGCCTTCTCACCTCCGGTGACGGGGGCGGCCTTAAGCGGCACGGCAAGCGCCAGCATGGTTATTATGGCGGTAATGATACGGTACATATAGTTTGGTGTTATCGTTATGTATGGCGTTTTCTGCTTGTCGGCATTGCAGCCGGACACAGCGCGCCCCGGCAGCTTATCCGTTGCAAGCAGGCCGGGCCGTAGCCCTGCCTGCCCGTTGCATGACCTTCAGGCAGTAGGCGCATCAGTCGATGTCGACTACCTGGAAGTTCTTGTTGAAGGTTATCTCCAGCCTGTTGGACAGTTTCACCTCATATTGGTTGTCGTCTTTCTCTATCTGGAGGATTTTCGTTCCGGGATAGGTTGACTTAACGTACTGAGATATTTTTGCGGGTACAAGGCCTGCGGGTACGGAAGACGACTTGCAGTCTATCTCTGTCCAGTTGCCTCGGCGGTCGAACTCCACCTTCTCACCGTTGTTGAACACTACGTCGTAAGCCTTGTCGAACAGGCCAGTCTCCTGCTTTGCCAGTGCCACCTTTTTTGATGGGAAATATTTTTTGAGCACTTGCTGTGCCGTTGCGGGCAGTTGAGTTACGTTGATGGGCTTGTCGTTATCGGCTACAGCGTTGAGTTGGAATGCTACCAGGCAAACTAATGCCACTACTGCGGTTTGGATGATTCGTTTCATAATCTTTCGTTTTTTAGGGTTATTGTTCATGTTATCTGTTTTTTCTGTTGCAAAGATTATGAACCTTTCTGAAATGAATCTGAAATCCAGGAAAGAAGTCGGCTGTTTAACAAAATTTAAAGGTGAGAAAGTGAGAAGGTGAGGAGGTGAGAATATAAAAATGTGGGAAAGGATAAATTATTATATCCGCTGAACGCGCTTCTCACCTCCTCACCTTCTCACTTTCTCACCTTTAAATTTTGCATTTCGCTTGTCTTGCACTATCTTTTGATAAAATAGGCATCGCCTCGGAAATGAAAATAAAACTTCGTTTCCCTCACTTTTATTTTGCATTTCGCTCGTCTTGCACTATCTTTTGATAAAATAGGCATCGCCTCGGAAATGAAAATAAAACTTCGTTTCCCTCACTTTTATTTTGCATTTCGCTCGTCTTGCACTATCTTTGCCGTGCAATAAAAGTACTATAATGGATATATCAGGACTTTACAAAATTTTCTTGGAGCATCCGACCGTTACTACCGACAGTCGTGAATGCCCAGAAGGATCAATTTTCTTTGCTCTTAAGGGAGCTTCGTTTAACGGTAATGCTTTCGCGGGCAAAGCGCTTGAACAGGGTTGTGCGTATGCCGTGGTAGACGAAAAGGAAGTTGCCGAGACCGGTGACAGCCGATATATAGTTGTAGACGACTGTCTTTCCGCCTTGCAACAGCTTGCCAACTACCACCGCCGTAAGCTCGGGACGAGAATCGTCGGGGTTACCGGCACCAACGGCAAGACGACAACCAAGGAGCTGCTTGCTGCCGTATTGGGCGAAAAATACAATGTTCTTTATACCGAGGGAAACTTCAATAATCATATCGGTGTGCCGAAAACATTGCTGCGCCTCAAGCCTGAGCACGAGATGGCTGTTATCGAGATGGGGGCAAACCATCCCGGTGAAATCAAGACACTGGTGAACATTGTCGAGCCTGACTACGGCTTGATAACCAATGTCGGCAAGGCGCATTTAGCCGGTTTCGGCTCGTTTGAGGGCGTGATACGTACCAAAGGCGAGTTGTACGATTATCTGCGTGACCATGGAGGCAAGGTCTTCATAAACAGTGGTGACCCTATATTGAGTGAGATTGCAGGTTCGTTGGTTAGAATAAAGTATGGCATTTCTGACGTGGCTGATGCCGAAGTTAATGGCGAGGTAACCGTATGCGACCCGTATCTGAACTTCCGTTGGCGCCATGAGGATGGCCCTTGGCATAATGTAAGTACGCATATCATAGGCAGCTATAATATAATGAACATGCTTGCTGCCGCTTGTGTAGGACTTTATTTCAAGGTTAAACCTGAACAAGTGGACCATGCCTTGGCAACGTATGTACCCAAGAACAACCGCTCCGAACTGGAGGTTACCGCACACAACAGTCTTATAATCGATGCGTATAACGCCAATCCTACCAGTATGAATGCTGCGCTTACAAACTTCAGGGATATGAAGGCCGACAACAAAATGGCCATATTGGGTGATATGGGAGAACTCGGTGCGGTAAGCAATGAGGAACATCAGAAGGTGGTTGACTTTCTGAAAGATTCAGGTCTGGACGAAGTATGGCTTGTAGGAAAGGAGTTCGGGAAAACAGTCTGCCCCTTCCGGAAGTTTAATGACGTAGAAGAGGTTAAGCAGGCAATTGCAGCCCATCGTCCGGAAGGCCGTTGCATACTTATCAAGGGAAGCAACTCAATGCACTTATATCAGTTGCCAAAGCTACTGTAGTTTCTTTTTTTGAGTGGTTAAAGTAGTTAGAAGGAGCTTAAACAGGAGTTAAGGAGTCAAGAAGTTAAGGAGTTAAGACATATGTCTTGCTTGTTGATGGTATTTATGTTGACGGCGAAAGTAATGTCTTAACTCCTTAACTTCTTGACTCCTTAACTCCTGTTAAAACTCTTTTTGCATTAAAAATTACTTCCCGTTTACATAATCCGCAAACAGTTGAAGCCCTTTAAGTATTACGCTTCGGGGACATGCTATGTTGATACGGACAAACGGGTTATCCTTCTCTCCGTACATTTCCCCGTCGTTAAGCCATAGTTTCTTTTGCTCTTTCAGTTCCTCAACGATTGTGGTTGACGGTTTACCGAGAACCGAGCAGTCAACCCATACAAGATATGTCGCCTCAAGTTTTGTAACCGTTAGCTGCGGCATATTTTCAGAGAAAAACTCTTTCAGACACTCGTAATTGCCGTGCAGGTATTCCAAAAGTTCTTCAAGCCATTCCTCTCCGTGATTGTATGCCGCCTGCAATGCCGTCACCCCCATTGGGCCGACGTCGCAAACTTCATTGATGTTGATAGCTCTGTCTACACGTTGGCGGGCATCTTTGTCGGCAACGGTTATGTTAGCTATTTGCAGTCCCGCAATATTGAAAGTCTTGGTAGGTGCCGTACATGTTGCGGAATGCTGTAAAAACTCGTCCGAAAGTGATGCAAATGGAGTGTATTTATAGCCAGGCATGACGATGTCGCAGTGTATTTCGTCAGACAATACGAACACCCCGTGCTTCATGCAAATGTCTCCCATTCGTTTCAGTTCGTCTGGAGTCCATGCCCGTCCGGCAGGGTTGTGCGGGTTGCAGAGAAGGAAAACCTTGACTGCCGGGTCTGAAGCCTTACGCTCGAAGTCGTCGAAGTCAACGGTATAAGTGCCGTCATGGTACACCAGCTTGTTGTCTTCCATTATGCAGCCGTTGTTCCTTATTGATGAGAAGAAACAGTTATAGACCGGTGTCTGCACAAGAACCTTGTCGCCGGGTGAGGTCATCGCCTTGATGACTGCCGACACGGCAGGGACTACTCCGGTGGTGTATATAATCCATTCGCGCCGCATACGCCAGCCGTGGCGGCGGTCAAACCAGTTGATAAGGGCGTCATAATACCCGTCGGAAACATGCTCGTAACCGAATATTCCGTGGTCAACTCTCTTGCGTAAAGCCTCTATAATGGCTGGTGAAGTACGGAAGTCCATATCGGCAACCCACATCGGCAGTAGGTCGGCCGTTGCGTCTCCATCCCATTTCTCACTGCCTGTGCCACGGCGGTTGACAATTTCGTCGAAATCAAATTTTGCCATGATATTTTTTAGTTTGTTGTTTCTATTTGCGCAACAAAAATACAAAAGAAATATCATAAAACCAGTGATATTATGTCCGAGAAAGGTTCTTTTAATACAAAAAAGAGAATAAAAAGCATAAAATGGAGTGCCATAATGAATGTTTTTTGTACTTTCGCACTTTGAAACTGTAATTAGTTATGACACGGTTTGCCTGTGTCGGTTTTATCTGGATAAAGATATAGAGATGTTATAAACACCAATATAAAAATGGAACAGAACAAAATAAGGCCTGCCGAGGGTAAGCTCGGTATTTTATGCGTCGGTCTTGGAGCTGTTAGCTCGACATTCATTGCAGGTACACTTATGATTCGTAAGGGGATGGGTAAACCCGTAGGCTCGATTACCCAGATGGCTAAAATCCGCGTAGGAAGGGGTAACGATGCACAATATAAGCACGTTTCAGAGATTGTTTCAATGCCTTCACTTGACGACTTGGTATTCGGAGCATGGGACATTCTGCCGGATAATGCGTTTGAAAGCGCCATGCATGCCGAGGTGTTGAGGGACAGGGATATCTATCCCGTTAAGGGAGAGCTTGAGAAAATAGTACCGATGAAGGGTGTTTACGACCAAGATTACGTTAAGGCCATTGACGGAACATGGACCAAGGACACCTCACTCTCGCGTTGGGAGCTTATGGAACAGGTGCGTGAGGACATCCGCCGTTTCAAGCAGGAGCACGGATGCAGCCGTGTAGTTGTCATCTGGGCTGCTTCAACCGAAATATATATTCCCCGTGACGAAGAGGTACACGGTAGTCTGGTTGCTTTCGAGGCTGCGATGAAAGCTGACGACCGAAAGCATATCGCGCCGTCAATGTGCTATGCGTACGCAGCTATGTCTGAGGGCGCACCGTTCATAATGGGTGCGCCGAACACATGTATCGACATTCCGGCGATGTGGCAATATGCGGAGAAAACAGGCACTCCTATTGCCGGAAAGGATTTCAAGACCGGCCAGACTATGATGAAGACCGTACTGTCTGCTGCGTTCCGTACCCGTATGTTGGGTGTAAACGGATGGTTCTCTACCAACATTCTGGGCAACCGTGACGGCCTTGTGCTTGACGTTCCGGAGAATTTCAAGACCAAGGAGGTAAGCAAGCTCGGCGTTATAGACACCATTTTGAAGAAAGACGAGTATCCTGATCTTTACGGAGACATCTTCCATAAGGTACGTATCAATTATTATCCGCCTCGCAACGACGACAAGGAAGGATGGGATAACATTGACATTTTCGGATGGATGGGTTACCCCATGCAGATAAAAGTTGACTTCCTGTGCAAGGACTCGATACTCGCGGCTCCGCTGTTGCTCGACCTTGCCCTGTTGGGCGACCTTGCCCTGCGTGCCGGCAGGAGCGGAATGCAGACATGGTTGTCGTTCTATCTTAAGAGTCCGATGCATGATGACGGTCACGAACCGGTGCATGACCTGTTCCAGCAGTACACGATATTGAAGAACGCGATACGCGAGATGGGCGGATATGAAGCCGATGAAGAGATTGATTGACGGTAAGCCTGTCTCTCGCTTGATACTACAATCGCTGCCGATAGCCTTGGCGGCGATTGTATTTGTTATATACGGAGCCACGTTTCTGCCTGCCTCGACGGAGCGAATGGAGCGGAGCGTGGCTTTGGTGGAAGGCATATCGCATTATGAACTAAGGCTTGGAGGCAAGCCTGTGATGGCATTCAAGAGTTTTAACGACAGTCTGCAGCCACAAGGACTGGCCTTGTCTGCCGACTCTACCGTGACCACGCGCCGTTACTTATGCGCAAGTTGGGTAAACAAATATCCGTTTATAGCTTCGTGCGGGGGGCTGTTGCTCATCGCTAATGACGACAGTGTCGCCGAGAGGCGCGTGTTACAGGCGAACGGGCGGTTGCCGTATATCTTAAAAGCTACTGCCGACCGACTGGCCGTAAAGATAAGGTTGCTGGAGCGACAGTCGGAGGAAATCGACTATTACATGAAAGTGCACAACGTGAATGATGACGGATATAACGTTATGGCGGAATATTCGGCGCGTGTGAAAGCGCAGCGTGACAGAACGGTAAAAATGCTTTCACACCTTAAAGCATTGTCGGCAGACAAGCGACTTGAGGTAAAACTCGTAACTGAATACGCATTGCTTACACCCGATACGGCAGGCCGTATGTCGCGTAAGACCTGCAACATCGTGACTTCCCGCCATACCTCGCCTTTCCGCTTGTTGCAAACCGTCGACCGGTCAATGCCAGACGGCGCCCGCGCAGTATATCTCCACCAATGGCTGTTACCGTCGCCTGAGGCTGGTGACAGCGTGGTAATAGCTGCGGAACCTGGTTGCACCGCCTACAAGTATGACCCCGCAAAAGGCTCTCCGGCCACGTTTGGCGGAGCGGTTGAGTCCGCAGGCCGGCATGACGTGCCGCCGTTGCTGGCGCCCGACGGGGCTTTGGTCTTTACTTCAGGAGGCCGCCTGGCGGGTATAAACGTAGACGGAAGGATAGTGAAACCGTCTGTTTTCGGTTTCGGTCTGAAAGAATTGTTGAAATGAACAAATCCGTTATTACATCCATAATCATAGTCCTGCTACTCTTGTCGGCGTGCGGAAGGCGTACACCGGCCGACAGCGGTACGATAGTGCGCGGTGATACAGTCTATCGCGGAACTCTCTCGGGCGCGCAGCCTGACGGCTACGGTGTGCTGTCCGTAAACGGACGTACCGTCTACAGCGGTAAATGGAGCATGGGCAAGCGCTGCGGCTATGGTACGACGACCGACAGCACAGGGCGAAAGGTTACCGCCTTGTGGCGTGCCGACACGGTCGTCAGGGGTCTTATTACCGACACTCTTGGCACTTACCGTGGCGAACTTGACTCTTGTTATGCCCCGGGCGGACACGGAATATACCGGGGTTATGACGGCAGCTACTATGACGGAGCATGGGCCGGGGGCGCTCCTGACGGTTTCGGATGTGGAGTAGGGGCCGACGGCAAGGTGAAAGTTGGTGAATGGAATGCAGGCAAGTACCGCGGAGAGCGTATGACCTATACCGCCGAACGTATCTACGGCATTGACATATCACGCTATCAGCACGGACGGGGGCGCAAGAAATATGCCATCAACTGGCGCAAACTGCGCATTACCCACCTTGGAAACATCAGCCGCAAAAAGGTTAGCGGAACGGTTGACTATCCCGTATCGTTCGTCTACATAAAGTCTACTGAAGGCGCGTCGGTGCGTAATCCTTATTACCTTTCAGACTACCGGCAGGCCCGCCGCTACGGTATTCCGTGCGGTGCTTACCACTTTTTCTCGCCTACATCAAGCGCAACGAGACAGGCCAACTACTTCCTGCGCCACTCGCGTTTCGCCAAAGGCGACTTCCCTCCGGTGCTTGACGTCGAGCCTACGCCGTCGCAGATAAGGAAGATGGGCGGAGTCAACGCCATGTTCAGCCGCATACGCACATGGCTGAACATAGTACACAGGCGCACGGGGGTACGCCCTATACTCTACGTAAGCCAGCAGTTCGTAAACAAATACCTGCCGTCGGCTCCCGACATCATGCGCGACTATCTCGTGTGGATAGCCCGTTACGGCGAGTATAAGCCCGAGGTGAGGCTCGTGTTCTGGCAGCTTTGTCCTGACGGTCGCGTCAGCGGGATACACGGCGATGTGGACATCAACGTGTTCAACGGTTATCACGACCGTTTCGGAAAGTTCCTGAGGGAGGAACGTATAAAATAATCAGCAGGCCATATCGGGGTCGTGCCGAAGGCTGAAAATACAGAGTGAAAAAACCGTGTGTGCAGGATGTTATTTTGTCCGTACCACGGTTTTTCTTATATTTGTTTCATGAATATAGGATGCGGCTCGGCAATGGAATGTCAAAAAACTTCGTTTTTTTCTTTCCATTGCGCTCGCCTTTCACTATTTTTGCACTTAAAACAACTATATGGAAGCACTAAAAGAACGGATACTCAAGGACGGCAAGTGCCTTGAGGGCGGAATATTGAAGGTCGACAGCTTTATAAACCACCAGATGGACCCTGTTCTTATGAAACGGGTTGCCGACGAGTTTGCCCGCCGTTTCGCGTCGGCGGGAGCGGATAAAATCATCACCATCGAGGCCAGCGGCATTGCGCCGGCCATCATGACCGGGTATGTGATGGGGCTGCCCGTGGTTTTCGCCAAGAAGAAAAAGCCCGTTACGATGGAGGGCATGCTCTCTACCGAGGTATATTCGTTTACCAAGCGCCGCACGTATGACATCTGCGTAAGCGGCGAGTTTGTATGTCCGGGCGACCGCCTGCTGTTCATCGATGACTTTCTTGCCAACGGAAATGCCGCCAAAGGCATAGCAGACCTGGCCCGTCAGGCCGGCGCAGAGCTTGCAGGCATGGGCTTCATCATAGAGAAAGAGTTTCAGCATGGCGGTAAAATGCTCAGGGACATGGGCTTCAGGGTTGAGTCGCTGGCCGTCATCGAGAGCCTTGACAACTGCCGGATAACGTTCAAGCAATAGGCAATGGGCGGCAGGGTTGATGAGGAGAAACGCACCGTTGAGCTGATGGTTCGCCTGTACTGCCGTCGCAAGGAGGGCAACAGGCAGCTGTGTGACGGCTGTCGTGAGGTATTAAGGTATGCCGGCGAACGCCTATCGAAGTGCCGTTATGGTGACGGCAAGCCTACGTGCAAGCAATGTCCCACCCACTGCTACCGCCCGGACATGCGTCAGCGGATACGCGAAATAATGCGCTACGCCGGTCCGAGGATGATAATTTAACGTGAGTTCGGTATAAGAAAACGATTGAAAAAG
>ULSY01015442.1_pt1 | contig 60284 bp, 38 predicted proteins | sample 1957201 | NCBI WGS metagenome assembly ULSY01 (sample SAMEA4835723, study PRJEB28245) | human gut metagenome | biome: gut microbiome; material: fecal sample | place: Denmark | collected 2008
GAATCACCAATGTCGTTTCAGCCGATCAGGTCGGAAAGTTCCCCGATTCCAATATCGGCGATGCCCTCAAACGTATCAACGGTATTAATGTACAATACGACCAGGGGGAAGCTCGCTTCGGACAAGTCCGCGGTACCTCCGCCGACCTCAGTTCCGTGACCATCAACGGCAACCGCCTCCCTTCTGCCGAAGGCGATACCCGTAATGTCCAGCTCGACCTCATCCCCGCAGACATGGTGCAGACAATCGAAGTGAACAAAGTCGTTACCTCGGATATGGACGGAGATGCCATCGGCGGCTCCATCAATCTGGTGACAAAAAGCACTCCTTACAAACGGATGTTCAGCGCCACAGCAGGAACCGGCTACAACTGGATCAGCCAGAAAGCACAGTTGAACTTAGGATTTACCTACGGCGACCGTTTCTTCAATGACAAACTGGGAATGATGGCCGCCATCTCTTATCAGAACGCTCCGTCAGGATCGGACGATGTGGAGTTTGAATATGACGTCAACAAAAAAGGCGAAGTAGTCATGGTGGAAGCACAGAAACGCCAGTACTACGTAACCCGCGAACGCCAAAGCTACTCACTGGCTTTCGACTACGACATCAACCCGAACCACCGGCTGACGCTGCAAGGTATCTACAACCGTCGCCACGACTGGGAAAACCGCTACCGCGTCACCTATAAGGATTTGGATAAGACAGGACTAGACGACGAAGGAGATATGCAGCAATCCGCCCAGATCGAGACAAAAGGAGGAACACCCGACAACAGAAATGCCCGTCTGGAATTACAACAGACAATGGACCTCAGTCTGAGCGGTGAACATCAGTTCGGAAAGCTGTCCGTCAACTGGGGAGCTTCCTACGCCCGTGCCAGCGAAGACCGTCCGAACGAAAGATACTTCAGCCTGAAACAGGACTTCCTCGGCTTTACCGTCGTAGATGCCGGCGACCGTTTCCCTTACGTGACTACGGACGTCAACTTGCACAACGGAGAAGCAGACGGCGAAAGAGGCAAATGGAAAGTGAAGGAACTGACCGAAAGCAACCAGGAAATCTACGAAAAAGACCTGAAATTCAAAGTAGACTTCGAACTTCCGCTGACAAACGGTATCTATGGCAACAGCCTGCGGTTCGGAGCAAAGTACGCCTCCAAGACCAAAGACCGCAACACCCTTTGCTATGATTACGCAGATGCGTACAAGGACGCTTTCGACAAAGATTACATGAACAACCTCACCAGCCAGATTCGTGACGGATATATGCCGGGAAATCAATATAAGCCGACCGATTTCGTATCCAAAGAATACCTGGGCTCACTCGACCTCAGCAGTATGGAAGGCGAACAGGTGCTCGAAGAATCCTCCGGCAACTACCACGCCCGTGAGAACGTAACTTCCGCCTTCTTCCGCTTCGACCAAAACTTGGGAAAGAAGATAAAAATGATGGCAGGCTTACGCATGGAAGCCACCCACATCAAATACAACGGCTGGAACTGGAACGTAGCCGACGACAAAGACGAGACAGAAACTCTCGAACCTACCGGAAACCATAAGAACAGCTATGTCAACTGGCTCCCCAGCCTCTTGTTCAAATACGATGTGAACGACGACTTAAAGCTCCGCGCTTCGTTCACCGAGACACTGAGTCGTCCGAAATACTCCGCATTGATCCCCTGTGTCAACATCAACCGCAGCGACAACGAACTGGTGATGGGTAACTCCGACCTGACCCCGACCATCTCCTACAACTTCGACCTCAGCGCAGACTACTACTTCAAAAGTGTCGGTCTGATCAGCGCAGGTATCTTCTACAAGAAGATCAATGACTTTATCGTCGATCAGGTCATCGGTGACTACACCTATCAGAACAACGAATACAAGAAGTTCACCCAACCCAAAAACGCTGGCGACGCCGACCTGCTGGGGGTAGAACTGGCCTATCAACGCGACTTCAGCTTCATCGCCCCCGCACTGAAATGTATCGGTTTCTATGGTACGTACACCTACACTCACACCCAAGTGAACAACTTCAACTTCGAAGGTCGTGAGAACGAGAAAGACCTGTCCCTGCCAGGATCACCCGAACATACAGCCAATGCTTCCCTTTACTTCGAAAAGAAAGGTTTCAACGTACGCTTCTCCTACAACTACGCTTCGAGCTTCATCGACGAAATGGGAGAAGTGGCAGCCCTCGACCGTTACTATGACGCAGTGAGCTACATGGACCTGAACGCCAGCTACACCTTCGGCAAGAAGATAAAGACCACGTTCTATGCAGATGCCACCAACCTGCTGAACCAGCCTCTCCGTTACTATCAGGGAACCAAAGACCGCACCATGCAGGCGGAGTACTACGGTGTAAAGATTAATGCCGGCGTAAAAGTTAACTTCTGACAGTGCACAAAGAGAAAACACCCGTTCCTAAGAATGGAACGCCCCGTTGGTTTTAAAGGAACGGGGTCTTGGTTTTAAACCAACGCCTCCTTCCTTTAAAACCAAAAAAACAAAGAATTTCAGTCTTTCAATAACAACAATTATAAACAACTAATAATCAATATAATATGAAGATAAAAAGCTTATTCATTCTTCTTTTCCTTTCCGTCTTTACATTCGCCCACGCACAGCTAACGGATTATTCCATCTTTGACAAGAAGTTTAACTTCTATGTAGCCAATGATTTAGGTCGCAACGGTTACTATGACCAAAAGCCAATCGCCGAACTGATGGGCACAATGGGCGAAGAGATAGGCCCCGAATTTGTATTAGCCACCGGAGACGTTCATCACTTCGACGGAGTGCGCAGCGTGAACGACCCCTTGTGGATGACCAACTACGAACTCATCTACTCCCACCCCGAACTGATGATCGACTGGTTCTCCATTTTAGGCAACCACGAATACCGCGGAAGCACTCAGGCAGTATTGGACTACACGAACATCAGCCGCCGCTGGTCGATGCCTGACCGTTATTACACCAAGGTATTCGAAGAAAAAGGAGTTACTATCCGCATCGTCTGGATAGACACCACTCCGCTGATTGATAAATACCGCAATGAAAGCGATAAATATCCGGATGCCTGCAAGCAAGACATCAGCAAACAGCTGTCATGGCTGGAATCAGTGCTGGCAAGTGCCAAGGAAGACTGGATCATCGTAGCCGGCCATCACCCCATCTATGCCTATACCCCAAAAGAGGAAAGCGAGCGGCTTGATATGCAGAAACGCGTAGACAGCATCCTGCGTAAGTACAAAGTAGATATGTACATCTGCGGTCATATCCACAACTTCCAGCATATCCGTGTGCCGGGAAGTGATATTGACTATGTGGTCAACTCCGCTGCCTCCCTCGCACGCAAGGTAGAACCCATCGAAGGTACAAAGTTCTGTAGCCCCGAACCGGGTTTCTCCGTTTGCTCTATCGACAAGAAAGAGCTTAACCTGCGTATGATAGATAAAAAGGGAAATGTACTTTATACAGTGACCCGAAAGAAATAAGTTCTCTATTAAAGAAAGAAATTCTACTCTCAGAAAAAACACACACGACAAAGGGCGTCTCCTTCGCGATGAAGGGGGCGTCCTGATTTATTATAGTAATCCTTTGCCCCGACAGATGCAAAGAAAATCACAAGCTCATTAAGTAATGAGCTTATATTACTCTGATTGGTTACTCTGATTAGCAGTATCCGCAGGGTTACTCTTACTCAGATCATCCTTCGGCATAGTTGTGGCGTTCCCGTCACGGACAGCCATATAATGCGGAGACATAATCTCAATTCCTGCCTCATTAAACTTATCCTGAATAGTCTGATGCAAATCAGAATAAATCTGAGACATCTTATGCGCCTCCTTGATATAAGCATTGATCTGATACACCGGATACCAGTCACTCAACGAAGTCTCCAGCACAAACGGGCGCGGATCATCCACTACTCCGGGCGTATTCAACGCAGCATCAATCAGTATCTGATTGACCTGGCGCCAGGGAACATCATAACCGATGGATACCTCCGAATGGATAATCAAGCCATACTCCCGTGCCGATGTACTATAATTCACGGTATGCGAAGACATGATAAAAGAGTTGGGCACCGTCACCACCTCATTTTTCGGAGTGCGGATACGGGTGACAAGCGGCGTCTTCTCTATGATATCGCCGGTAGTATCGTTCAGCTTAATCCGGTCGCCCATCTTGAACGGGCGCATATAAGTAATCACCAGTCCGGCAATAATATTACCGATAACGGTACTTGATCCGAGCGAGACTATCAATCCGACAAAGACCGAAATTCCTTGGAATACACCGGATTGGGAGCCCGGCAAATAAGGGTAAATCATCGCGATCATAAATGCGTAGAGCAGGAACCGGACAATGTGGAAGGTCGGCATTGCCCAATCCGGATAGAAGCCGTTGAATTTGAGACGCCCCGCTTCTATCTCACGTGCCAGATAAAGTACCAGACGCACCAGATACCTCACCGCGTACCAGATAACAACAATCGTAAACAGATTGGGGATATAGTCTATAATATCCACAAAGATTTTCCGAATCGGATTCCAGATATAACCCAGCAAGCGGTATGCCAGTCCTTCGGTCTGCGGGAAGATGATAAAAATCAAAGGGACAGTGATCAACAATTGTATCCCCATTAAAATATAACGCCCGATGCCTGCCAAAAAGACTAACAGATTAGCCTGCTTCTGAGCATCCAGCAACTCATATCCCTGAATAGACACAGGCTTTATCTTCGTATCTTTCAGACGCAGGATGCGCACTTTCAGTTTGCGGAATGCCCAATTGGTCAGACGGAAAAGAAGATACTGACCGACAATCACCAGCAGAAAATAAAGGATACGCTTCGCCATTCGCCAAATGCTGTGCTCCGCCTTCATCTCATGCAGCTTAGTGATTACATTCTGCCGCCTCTCTTTAGCCAAAGAATCACGGGATACTCCTTCCCACAAAGCATCCTGGTCAGTAAGGGACAGCAGTACTTTGTTGCCGTACATAAGGTCGGACACAATATCCGAATGGTCGATGGAAACGGAATCGGGACGGAGATTAAAACGCTTTCCTATCTCTTCGATAGCGGCACCGGTCATCTGTGCCCGTTGCTGGGGAGTGTATCCGCCTCGTTTTGTAAAAAGATAAAACAGGGTATCGCCTTCGGCAACTACCGGAATTCCTTTCGTAAATTGACGTAGTGAGTCGATACGTTGCCGTTGCTGGGAGAATTTCACCGAATCAGCGGACAGCATCTGAAGCCTCATCTGCTCCATCTCCATACGCATATTGGCTTCATTGAGCCGGGCTTCTTCCAATGATTTCTGCAGATTTGCCACACGGGCAGAATCAGAATCCCGATGCAAAGAGGTTGGATGTGTTGCTACTGTATCTCCGGCGAAAATCTTCTTGACTGCCTGCTCCAGTTGCGCCTGTACATTCACTGCAAGGGAAACCATCATCAGCAGTAATGCAAACCGTTTTATTTTTTTCATATCCATATAAAATGATTCCAAGTTAGGTGAATTAACTTTAATTTCACTTTTTAATAAACATGGCAAACATACGGATTGTTTTTGACATTACAATTCCCTAAATGATTATCTTTGCCCCAAAAGAGAAAAATTATGAATATACTATTACTTATCGGAGGATTAATTCTCATTTTACTAGGAGCTAACGGACTGACAGACGGTGCCGCTTCCGTAGCCAAACGTTTCCGCATACCTTCCATCGTTATCGGACTGACTATTGTCGCCTTCGGCACGTCCGCTCCGGAACTGACGGTGAGTGTCGCTTCCGCCCTGAAAGGAAGCGCGGATATTGCCATAGGTAATGTAGTGGGAAGTAACATATTCAATACGCTGATGATCGTGGGATGTACGGCACTGTTCGCTCCGATTGTCATCACCCGGAACACCTTACGAAAAGAGATACCGCTCTGTATCCTTTCGTCTGTGGTGTTGCTGATATGCGCTAATGACATATTCCTCGATAATGCCACAGAAAATATACTGAACAGAGTAGACGGTCTGCTTTTACTCTGCTTCTTCGCCATCTTCATGGGGTATACGTTTGCCATCGCTTTCCCAAAATCTTCCGCTGCACCGGAACACACGGCACCGGAAGAAGAGATCAAGCTGCTTTCGTGGTGGAAATCCATTCTCTATATCATTGGCGGACTGGCGGCACTCATCTATGGAGGTCAGCTGTTCGTCAACGGAGCTACAGGGATCGCCCGCAGCATGGGAGTCAGCGAATCCATTATCGGATTAACGCTGGTAGCCGGAGGAACTTCCCTGCCGGAGCTTGCCACTTCCATCGTAGCCGCACTAAAAAAGAATCCGGAAATGGCTATCGGAAATGTAATCGGCAGTAACCTTTTCAATATCTTTTTTGTATTGGGATGCAGCGCCAGTATCACTCCCCTCCATCTTAGCGGAATTACAAACTTCGACCTGTTCACACTGGTAGGTTCCAGCATTCTGCTCTGGCTGTTCGGGCTGTTCTTTGCCAAGCGGACCATTACACGGATAGAAGGAAGCATTATGATACTTTGCTATGTAGCGTATACGGTGGTACTGATTTATAATTCTTAATAAAGTAATCCATACCCAACAATAAAGAAGATGTGTCAAAAGTAACTAAACTCTCCTCCTTCGGGAAGGAGGAGAGTTTAGTTACTTTTGACACACCGACTTCACTTTTATCATAGAAACAAATCATTTATTCCACTTCAACCGCAGTCAATACATTCACACCATACTTTCCATCCTTAGAAATCCACCAGTCCGTATCTCCATGGGCACAATGGATGGCATAACGAGGATTATATCGGAGTCTGTCCGATCCGTCCGGTATCCACAGCCCTAACTTATAAGTTCCGGGAGTCACCGAGGCGGGAAGTTCAAGAGATACATCCACTGTATGCGTCAGCGAAGTATAGGTAGAATCCTTTGGTTCGAATGGTTGCCAATTATTTGGATTGGCATCGGTCAGAAATTCCGTAACCTCTCCTGCATCATCAATCAATACGAAATAAACAGGATGTTCACCAAATACGGTGGCAAAACCTCTGTTCTTCAAGCTCAGTTTCAAGACGTTCTCCTTTCCACTCACTAATTTGGAAGGAAGCTGAAGTGATTGCAGCTCAATCCGGTAACCCAGATGATCGCGTATATAATCGAACACATTGCGTTTTACCTTCGTTCCGTCTTTCTTACGGAAGTAGCTGTCGGACATCGGCATGTGATGCTGGAGGAGGGAGTCTTCCGTTATCATCGTTTTCTTCCAGACCACCATGGAGTATTCGGGCGGATTATTCTCGTCAAACCGGTGGTTGGGATGTTGCTCCTTATAATTATGTATGATGCTTAGTGAAGTATAATGCTGGAGGAATAAACGTCTCGCCGCCTGCATACCGTCAATAATCCATCCGGCAGAAGGACTGTCCGGATCAGCACCCACACTCCAGAATCCCCAGGGCAGTTCACCGTCTACCACGAGGTAAGGAGATTCCTCCACTATCTGATCGAACTTCGGTGTCCCTTCATGCATATCGGCATCCCATCTGTCGGGGCGTATGACAATGAAATCATCATGGAAAGAAAGTCTTTTATAAAGTTCCGGTTTATCTTTCAGCAGATTCTTAAATTCCGGAAGCCTTACTTGTACATTTCTCTCGGCAGGAACCACAGAAAGCAGTTTTTCCAATACGGCAGCCTTTGTCTCTTCCGAATTTTCCAGTCCCTGAACCGAACTGTGCCATTCGCCCCACGCGCCAATCATTCCGGCTTGTACGACCAGAATCAGATCTTTATTTTTCTCCAGAAAAGGTTTTAATTGATCCAAGTGCGCCAGTATCTGCTCGCCCGTAGGACCGACAGGCGATCTTCCCATAAAGTCCCGTTCATAGGCAAAGCGCAGTACGGCCTTTTTCCCTTGCTTTTGCAGTTCATCAAAATATGCCTGCATAGTCCGGAAATTTTCTTCAGACAGCTCTTTACCTATTAAATAGGTCAGATAAAAGTAGCTCTGTGAGAGTGAAACACTATCTGCTACATACTTAGCAGACAATTCATTCAGTTCTTTGGTAGGAGTGTCCTTTTCGTGCAGCACATCCACCGCAGTTTCCAACCGAAAGCCCCTTCCCGGGTTGTATAATCCATTTTCTCCCCGCGGGTCATCTACACAAATCCCACGAAACTCCATCGTCCGTTGACTATGACCGCATCCGCTTGCCAATAAAGCAAAGAGTGCAACTATCATGCTGCTACCTATCCAATTCCTTCTCATAGTAATAATTTTGTTTACCGGACAAATGTATAACAATTCCGATGACAAGCATTATTTACTGGACATTTTGTATAAGAAAGTATCAGTATCGGATAAATAATGCAAAAATTTGATGCTTTCAGTCCGATTTTGAGCCAATTGCGCTAAAAATGCTCAAGACACAATAAAGTTGAGTTTTCCTCCTTCACAAAGAGGTAATCATCTGTCTAACTATATCGGGTAGTGGGATAGGTGATACACTAAATTGATAGGTATGAATAAAATTTAGGGGCGGTTTCCTTGCTATTTTAATACAGCTTCATAATTTTTTTAGTTAAATATTTGTTCATATGTTTTATATAGCTTTATTTTGCGAAATATTTTTTAAAAGATTTAAAACTGTAAACTTAAGTTGGTGCTGTGTAGTTATGAAGAGGGCAAGAATTACATGTCATTTATTACTACTTTTTCTATTTATTCTACCAATACAGGCCATGAAAGTGCCAGAAGATACTTTGAAGGACACTTTGTATGTGCAAGTAAGGTTTCAACTGGGATATTCCTCTGTTGACACCTTGTTTGGTGACAATAAGATACATTTAGAGCATTTGGTTTCGTTATTGAACAATGCTGCCTCCGATTCATCGGCTATTATAAAGTCTATCACTATAAAAGGCTGTGCTTCGCCCGAAGGATATACTCCGATGAACCGTAAACTCTCAGAAAAACGTGCTCAAAATGTGCGTACTTACATTCTTAATAAAACTCACCTGGCAGACTCTATCGTTAAAGTGGCTCCTTCTGATGTGGATTGGGAGTTGCTGAGCAAAATGATTGCTACTACCGACCAGCCGTGGCGCGACGAAGCGATTGAAATCATAGCCAACACTCCAATTTGGATTTTTGACAAAGATAACCGCATCATCGATGGCCGCAAGAACCGTTTATGCATGCTACGCGGAGGACGCGCGTGGAATTATATGAAAGAGAAGTTCTTCCCGGACATGCGAAACGCCCGGTTCCGCATCATATGCGAGCGGGAGATGTTGGTGGTAGAAACTCCGGACCAAACTCCGGTTGCTTCGGACCAAGATTCAATTATTTCGAACCAAGATCTGATTACTCAGGTTCCTGATACCGCAGATGTTCATGTTCCGGTGTCCTCTTCCGAGGTAATTTCTACTACGACAATACCACCGACGGAGAAAGAACACCGACGAATGAAAGCCTTGCTGAAAACCAACATGCTTTATGATATCGCCGCCATTCCTAACATTGGGATAGAAGTCGCCATCGGTCAGCGATGGTCGGTTGGAGCCAATTGGATGTATGCGTGGTGGAGCAATGACGCGAAGCATCGTTATTGGCGTGTTTACGGCGGCGATGTGGAATTGCGTACTCGTCTGGGACGTGTTCCCCGTGCTTCCGTGTCTCCTTTTGCCGGGCATCATCTGGGAGTATACGCCTCAATGGTGACTTACGATTTGCAGTTTGGCAATCGCACCGGAGTAATCGGCGATAAATATAACTACGCCGCAGGCATCAGCTACGGCTATTCGCTCCCCATTACGCACCGGCTTAATCTAGACTTTACGGCAGGTGTGGGCTATGCGTGGGGAAAATATAAAAAACATCATCCCATGGACGGACATGATGTGTGGATATCTACCCACAGATTGAAACGTTTCGGACCCACACGTCTGGAAATAGGATTGCAGTGGCTCCTTGGCAAAGACAATCACAACGCAAGGAAAGGAGGACGGAAATGAAATCGCTTTCACACCTGATAGTCGGTATGCTGATGGCGGCTACCATCTTCTTGTCGGCCGCTTGCGAACATCGCGATTTGTGTTACGACCATTCTCATTGGACCGATCTCAAAGTGGAGTTTGACTGGAGCGAGGCGCCCGACGCCACTCCGCGTACAATGGTGGTTTATCTCTTTCCCCGCGATGGCGGTCTGCCGCAGCGTTATGAAATTACCGATGTGAAGAATGGGACGAAGGTACGTGTGCCGTCAGGCGAGTTTGACGCCGTCACCTTCAACGGCGATACTGAGACTCTTAAGGAACAGGGAACCACTTATGCCAACTTCGTGGTGACCACCGCCAACGAGTCGTTGCTTGCTCCGATGGAGCGTAACATTACCAATGTGCCGCCACCACGTCCTGACGGTACTGAAAACGATCCGGTGAAGCAGACTCCCGATAAAGTATGGAGTGGAAGTGTCGAAAACATATCGATAGTTCCACTCGAAACGCCCCAGCCTTTGAGGTTTACGCCCAAAGAAGCTACGGTAACGTACACTATCATCTTAAAGGATGCCAAGAACGCCAATACGGGCATTGGCGTGAGCGTAGCCCTTACCGCTATAGCCGAAAGCTATTCGCCGTCGGCAGACGTGGCTGTGGGGCGTGATGTCACTGTGCCGATAGGACTTTCCGTAATCGACGATACCACGCTAAAAGGGGAGGTGACGGTTTTCGGTCATTGCCCGGTGATGAAGTCGGAACGGCGGCACATCCTGACGGTATATACCTCAAAGATGAAGTATTACGAATACAATGTGACAGACCAGCTGCACGAGGCTCCCGATCCGCACTATATTACCATTATCATTGAGGGTATAGAGTTGCCTGCTCCCGATGGAACAGGCATGACGCCGTCCGTACCAGATTGGGACGATGTGGTTAATAATGACTTGGACATGGGTTGATACGGAATGAGCGGGAAGGATTTCTAAAAAATAACCTAAAAAAAAGAATCATTTAAAAATAAAATATTAATTTAAATCTATCAAAGATGAACGTTTACTACAAAACATTGGCATTGGGATTTGGCTCAGTCCTTCTTGCCGCTTCTTGTTCAAACGATGAGATAGAACAAGTTAATCGAGGGCCGGAAATTACCTTTAACACTGCTGTGACTCGTGCTGCGGTGGAAACTTCTAGTACTCTTAGTGAATTCAAGGTATGGGCACAGGCTGATGGTTATACAGATACTAAGATTATTGATGGGCAGGTAGCCAAAAAAGTCACCGATAAGAATTATTTTGAGATTGGCGACCCCGTATTTTGGCCGTCTGATGTCGCACAGATTAATTTCTGGGCAATTTCTCCTGCAACAATGAGCATTGCTGTAGACAAGCAAAATCCAACCATAGAGAATTTCACTCCTGCCGCAAAGCCTCAAGATCAGAAAGACTTGATTGTGGCCTATGAGGAAGCTTTTCGTTCGAATGGTACCAGTGTCAGTTTAAAGTTCAATCATGCCCTTTCACAGATTGTCGTTAAGGCCAAGAGAGGTGAGGTGCATAAAGGTGACGATGGATTGGACGAAACTAAGAAAGTCGATATAAAAGGTGCGTGGATTGTCAATGTACAGCCCACCGGAACACTCGCTTTCAGCAAAGATGCGGATGAGAGCATGCATTATATGAGTTGGGAAGTGTTCGGTGACAAAACTCACTATGGAGGTGAATTCGAGAGTGTTGTGAATTTGACGGGTCATGATGCTAAACCTGTATTAGCGATAAACTCAACGGAAACTGACGGTAAGCCTGCCAATGGCAATAATTTGATGCTAGTGCCGCAGCAACTTGATAAATGGGATTTGAACAGCTCGACCGATAAGACTGTTAACGCTAAGAAAGGTGCCTATATTTTATTCCTCTGCCGCGTAACTACAGAGCATAAGGGAAGTACACACACGGGCACAAATGGTACCGGAGGTGTGCAGGAAGGAGAAGGTAGTCATACACACCAGTTATTCCCTTTTACGGGCAACTATGATGAAACTGAGTATGGTTTCTCCTGTATTCCTATTAATTCTAATTGGAAACCCGGAAAACTCTACATCTATACGCTTGAATTCTGTGGTCCTAAGAGTGGTGCTGGCGTATATCCTCCTCAAGATGATGTTGACAATATTTGGAAGGCATTGGGTGAAAAACCGAATTATATAACTGCCATTTCTACCATTCCTGGTGCTGATGGTAAAACGAAAACCGTTGGCGATCCTGTGCTTGACCTGCCTATTCGCTTCACGGTAGATGTGACAGAGTGGGACGATGTTTGGTCCAAAGAAGATGATAAAAATCACGATGGTCAAGACATCGAAATGAAATAATCGTAACACGCCTATTTAAGTGTTGCTGCCGTTTCTCCGGCAGAAAAAGGAAATAATATAATAAACCGGAAGACAGGTAACAAGTTGATGAGCTTATTGCCGTTTCTTCCGGTTTTATACCTAAAAAATCGTGATTATGCGACATTCTCGTATATTTCGTTCATCCTTTGAACATATGGTTTGTCTGTTTGTGGGCGTTGCGGCTTGTACTGTATCGTCCTGCACAGATGACACTTTCGATAAGTACGGACAGCAGGGAGCTTCAGGCATGCTTGCGTTCGATGTGGTGGCACCGGGCAGTTGGACCAATGGCTCAGCGGCGGCAAACCCTGCCAGCAAAGACATAAGCATCCGGAAAATAACACAGTCCGGAGGAGATGCCCCCCTTTATTTGGTTACCGAAATAGCAGAAGCAGCTGTGGATACGGCAGCTCACCGTGTAATGACCCGTGGCACGACGATAACCGGAGAAACCATTGAAAAGTATAGCTTCGGACTTTCCGCCATCTGCTATACCGGCGATTGGCCCGGAGAGGACGAGGAAAACAAGTGGACCACCAACTTTGCCCATAACATAGAGGTGAACTATGCCCAAAATGCGTGGAATTTGAAGGAACCTCTGCACTGGACCGGCTCGGGACGTATCAAGTTCTTTGCCTACTCCCCTTACTCTGCCGCTTCAGGGTCTTCTGACAACGCAAACAGCGATATCATCATACATTCCAAACCGGATGCTACCGGTGTTCCCACGCTGACCTACACCGTTCCTGAGGACGTGACCAAGCAGAAGGACCTTCTGTATGCCGTCGCAGATTGTGGAGGAGACGGCACAGGAGATATCCAGAAAGGTGCGGTACATCTACAGTTCAAGCATGCGCTGACCGCTGTCACCATACAAACGGGTAAAAACATGCTTGCCGGAAAAGTCACCGGCATAACGATTTCCGGAGTGTATGGAAAAGCAACTTGTCAGATAGGAACGGGAAACTGGATTCCCGATGGCGACGACCCCAATAGCAGTTTCAGCATAGACTATGATGAAGACGTAGAACTGGGTTGGAACGGAGATGACCTGATGACCAACCCCGACATTGTGCTGAATAAGGACGAAGAAGGATACACGTTCATGATGATTCCTCAAGCACTCACGGATAAAGCTATTCTGACAATATCCTTTACAGACAGTATTACGGAAATGAATCGTACTCTTACTGCCAAACTGGAAGATTTTACGAGAGACAAGACATGGGCGGCAGGAAAAAGATATACTTACTCTGTCAATTCCACCGGCATCGTGATAAAGCCGTTTATTGAGATGACCATCAATAAGACATTGTATCCTAATGGCGGTTATAAAGGGGTAGACGTTATAACCCTTAAAGAAGACAATCTGTACACGCCAATGTCTGATGCGGAAAAACTGGCATATCTTCCGGTCAGCGGCTTTCTGAATGACGTAAGCATTACCGCATATACCCATGTGGTGCAGGCCGGTGCAGCAGATGAGACGAAAGAACAGTTTCGGAAACTTGATTTTAAGATTGAGTGGTCTCTTAACGGCACGGATTGGATGTCAGGGGGACAAGACTCCCATGGTAACCCAATGGGATGGCGTCCTGTTGCTACCTCTCAAACCGTTGCAGACAATACCGACTGGACATCTCCCGTAAGCGGAAGTATACTTCTGCCTGCCCAAAAGCAATTTGAATACATGCAGAATTTCTTGTATGGGACACAAACGTCTGTAGTAGACAATTATAGCGCAGAAACAGCTACCCATGCGGGACAAGGGACGGAAGAATTCCCATATGACTTGGTCGACAATAATGACTTGGCAAAGGAAAGTGCTAACTGCTATATTGTGAATGATCACGGCTATTATACATTCCCGGCATACTATGGAAACACTTATAGCAAGACTAATCCGGACAATACTTCATCTTACAAGTTTGAAGGCACTGTTCCTGATGCTACTAAGAAATATGTACTTACAGAATTTGTAGGCTATAACAACGAAAAGATCTCATCAGCCCCCATTGCTGGTGTAACTGATGCCATACTACTATGGCAAGACAGTCCAGACCTTGTCACGGATGTGAAATACAGTAATAACAAGGTATCTTTCCGTGTACCAAAAGAGACCATCAGCCAGGGCAATGCCGTGATTGCTGTGCGCAAAGACGAAAAAATTTTATGGAGCTGGCATATATGGGTCACCCACCGCAAGTGGGGTCACGATAACTGTGTAAAAACATCAGATACAAATACGAATAAATTCGGTCAGCCGTTTTACATAGCTCCTTGTAACCTTGGTTATTGCGAACCACATAACGGAAGTGACGGAGGAACGGTATATATGCGTTTTGTAGCCCTCGAACTAGCGGGATGTGATGGAATTGGTGATGATGGAGTGATAGAAAAGATTACCGTCAAAAGGGACGGGTTATCGATAAATGGACAGCCCGCTGTTACGTTTACCCAACCCAAGATTGCCAAATCAACAGCAGGTGACAACACTTATTATCAGTGGGGACGTAAGGATGCTATGCTGCCAGGGATTCAGAATGAAGTAAGTATTGAGAATGGTTTAACAGATGCCCTTCTTAAAGCTGAACTTACCATGGTGAATAAAATGTTCTATTCTACTGACAAATATCGTTTCACTTCCGAAGAAAGTGGCAAAACTATCGGTGAAAGTATAGAAATGCCCTATAAGTTCTTTATGCACAAGCGCATATCGGAAGACAAGAATTCAGAAGACAATTTTCTACGACGCCACTGGCACAAAGGATTGGATGCACCCTATAAATTAAAAAGCATCATGAACTATTGGAATATTCAATTGACTACAGCTGCGAGGGCAAACTTTGACTATAGCCTAAAGGACAATCCCAATTACAAGACAACACCTAATGATGAATATGTTGTCAAAACAATATATGACCCCTCACCGGCAGGATTTAAAATTCCGCCAGTAAAGGCTTTTGCTGATTTTTTTGATGATGTAACGTTGACACAAGTGGATGCTCCAACTGACACAAACCCCAATGCTAAAAAAACTGTAGGTAAGGCAAATGCAACGGAAGCCACTGCGTTCACAGGATGGACGGTTGACTTAAACGGACAAACATATTATTTTCCTGCTACCGGAGTGCGTGATATGGGAATAAAGGCCAAAGAGGTAGGTTACGGCACATTCCCCAGCTTCTCTGCAATAACATACATAGCAACATCTGGGTTTAGAGAGAATGATACGGCCTCCAGTTGCATGATACTTAGTATTGATAAAAGGCCTACTATTGCTTTTCCAAATTGTACCGAGCCTATTGACGGAACCAACAACGCATACGGTTTCACCGTCCGTCCCATCCGCGATGGCCAAAAGGGAAACTAAAGCAGCCACGAAGAGTCTCCGACAGGGAGTGACTGTCTCTTTTTACAAAGCCACAGCTTTCCCAAAAGAGGGTGTCAAAAGTCGGTAGTAACTAAATTCTCCTCCTTCAGGAAGCTACCCTTTATACACAAGCCTTACCTGATTGGCTCATACAGTTCAAACTGTGTATAAAATCTATCCAGTCCATTCTTAAAGGTAATATATCCTGGAATGGACTGGATAGATTTTATGCACTCCATGTTCCTAACCTTGCAATAATCCATGCCGCCCATACCATTATTTGTCTTTCTGTTCCGAAACAATATACAATGCTACCTTCCTCAAAACAGAGAGGTTTTGTGATGCGAACCCTTTCTTTGCTTTGCTCTGCACGCATTTTGCTTAAAAGTAACATCCAAATGCCAATGTAACTGGTTCTCGGTTGCCCTAATCGGACAAATAACGCAAAAGTATTAGTTAATGCTAAGATTGTATTTGCCCTGCTATCGGAATAATTCTACCTTTGCCATACGCTTCAACTATGCCTCCGTAGCTGAAGATTTAATCTTAAAAATAAGGCAATACATGAAAAGACTTCATTGGATCTTACTATTAATGATTCTGCTGATCCCGACAGAAAGTATCAGTGCCAAAAAGAAAACAGAAAAAAGTGACAGAGAAATCTGGTGCGACGTAATGTACCGGATGGCTGCTCCTGTATTAAGCAACATGAGCGAAGGCCTGCTGAAACAGAATATGCTCGTAGAATTAAGTCCGACATGGGACGGGCGCAATCAGAACGTCACTTATATGGAATGCTTCGGGCGTCTGATGGCGGGACTGGCACCGTGGCTGTCATTGCCCGATGATGATACCCCGGAAGGACTCCAACGCAAACAACTGCGGGAATGGGCATTGAAAAGCTACGTTCATGCAGTAGATCCCGCTTCCCCCGATTATCTGTTATGGCGTCAGGAGAATCAGACCTTGGTGGATGCCGCCTTCCTGGCAGAAAGTTTCCTGAGAAGTTATGATGCCTTATGGATGCCATTGGACAGTATCACCAAGCAGCAGTATATCACCGAATTCACTGATCTCAGACGGGTCGATCCTTCCTATAGCAACTGGCTGTTGTTCAGTGCTACTGTCGAATCCTTCCTTCGGAAAGCTGGAGCGCCCAGTGATACTTACCGCATCAGTTCCTCTCTGCGTAAGATAGAAGAATGGTACGTAGGTGACGGCTGGTATTCGGACGGTCCCCATTTCGCATTCGACTATTACAATAGTTTCGTCATCCATCCTATGTATATAGAAGCACTGGAAGTAATCACCGAAGCCGGCAAACGTGAGAAGATAGGAAATATGCCCGGCTGCAACTTCCATGAAGCGATCAGACGTGCCCAACGATTCGGAGTAATCCTCGAACGCCTCATCTCTCCGGAAGGTACGCTGCCTGTTTTCGGACGTTCTATCACTTACCGTACCGGCTCCTTGCAGACATTAGCCCTGCTTGCGTGGCGCAACTGGCTTCCCGAAGAACTATCAAACGGACAGGTACGTGCAGCCATAACGGCTGTCATCCGACGCATGTTCGGAGACGGTCGCAACTTCAATGCGGCAGGTTTTCTGACACTAGGATTCAACGGTTCCCAGCCCGGTATTTCCGATTATTACACTAATAACGGCAGTTTGTATATGGCATCGCTTGCTTTCCTCCCGTTAGGTCTGTCCGCCGATGATCCCTTCTGGACGGATGCTTCACAATCCTGGACTTCGAAAAAAGCATGGGAAGGAGAAGAGTTTCCGAAAGATCATTCTTATTATAAAGAATAAGTAAAAATCAGCGTCTTATAATAGTTTCCAGTGCGACTGGAAACTATTGTCCATTCACACCGGGAACTGTTTTATCACAGCCAGCTCTTGACTTTTCCTTTTTTATTTTGTATCTTTGAAGGTAGTAAAAAGAAGAAAAACAATATGAAACGTATAAAAGATAAGACATAATAGCATCCAATAAGGCATCTGTTTCCAACTATAAAGGAATTGGAAAGGGAGAAAATCAGCACTGATTTTCTCCCTTTTTGTTTATATAATTCCAAGGTTACTCAGAAATTTACCAAAAATAGTTTTTAATAAACTTGGATACCGTTTATAATAAACCTCTCAACTATTTATTAAAAACGCTCAAACGGTTTATTATAAAACTGTAAGGATATTATTGCAGCCAAGCTGAAAGAATATTCATAGTTGGGCAGGACAGTCATTAAAACGGTCAATATTATAGACAAATAGTCAAGGATAGAATTTGACAGCCAAAGAATCAATGCCAGGCAAAAGACAGAAATTCAAAAGAAATACCATAAAAGTATTAGTATCTGCTAATATTATATTTGTCTCCCCCTTAAAATAATTCTACCTTTGCTCATCATTAGTTATGGCCTTTGATTAGATAACGAATAAAACATTAACCCTATAAATAACAATATCATGAATAAACAAACCTTTTTAACACTACTTGCTACATTCGCACTCCTCTTCAGTTTCACTTTCTCCTGCCATGCCAAAGGAAAAGATAAAGCTAAACATGTTGTTTTCATCGGTTTGGACGGTTGGGGAGCCTACAGCCTTCCCAAAGCAGATATGCCGAACGTAAAGAAACTGATGGAGGACGGAGCTTACACACTGAAAAAGCGTTCTGCCCTCCCCTCTTCCAGCGCCATCAACTGGGCATCCATGTTTATGGGAGCCGGACCGGAACTTCACGGATACACCGAATGGGGATCTAAAACACCGGAACTTCCCTCACGCGTATTAAATAAGAATGGTATCTTCCCTACTGTTTTTCAATTACTGCGCGATGCCCGCCCGGAAGCGGAAATCGGTTGCCTGTATGAATGGGAAGGAATTAAATATTTAGTAGATACGCTGTCTTTAAGTTATCACTATCATGTTGCCGACTGCAACAAGACTCCGAAAGAACTGGGCAATATGGCTTCTTCTTATATAAAGGAGAAGCACCCCGCTCTTGTAGCCATCTGCTACGACGGTCCGGACCACACCGGACACACTGCCGGACACGACACACCGGAATATTACGAGAAACTTAAAGAACTGGATGTGTATGTCGGCCAAATCGTTCAGGCGGTAAAAGACGCAGGAATGCTGGATGATACCATTTTCATATTAACTTCCGATCACGGAGGTATCGATAAAGGTCATGGCGGAAAAACCATGCAAGAAATGGAAACTGCTTTCATCATATCTGGCAAGAATATTAAGAAAGGACTCCGGTTTGACGATGTAAGCATGATGCAATACGATGTGGCGTCCACTATCGCCCGCATCTTTCATTTAGAACAACCACAAGTTTGGATAGGTAGACCCATGGAGATTGTTTTCAAATAATCATTCAGGATGATTAACAAGAAGGGAAAAGGAGAAGCTAAAATAACTGGCTTCTCCTTTTTTATTTATCTATCCACGCTCATAAGATAGGAGATTATAAATACTATTTCTTATAAGTAACAAAATGAGCAGTCATAATAGTTTTATTTCCTATAAGTAATAGAAATCACACCTCCACAGCTGTTAATTACCGAATAACACTTGCATCAACATACATATCCTTATACCTTTGTCCCCCGGTAACACAACATAATATAACTTCAATCATAAAATGTACTCTTTTGACATTCTTAATAAGCAATCCAACTGATTAAAGCAGCATTCAAACACTCTGATAGGACATCTTATCTTTTGTTTATTCAAATTAAAATACAATACGATAGAATTGTATTAGTAAATGATAAAATACTACTTGTCTGACGGAGCATTATCGCCTACTTTTGCATCATCAGTTATTGGTTGAAGTTTCCATGGATCAATCAACAATTGAATAGAGTTTATAATCTAATACAATAAATTATGAGAAGAAAAATTTATTTTCTACTATTCTTTTTTCTTTGCCTGACTAGCATTCCACTGGCAGCCCAGGATATTGAAATAAAAGGAATGGTAACAGAAGCTACAACAAATGAACCCTTACCAGGAGTCACAGTCAGAGTGAAAGGTAAAGACACCGGCACAGTAACAGACATGGATGGTAAATACTCCATCAAAGCGAATAAAGGGAATATACTGGTATTCTCTACAATAGGTATGAAACAGATAGAAAGAGCGATCACGTCCGGAACTCCAATCAATGTATCTATGGAAGAAGATAATATCGCTCTGGAACAAGTAGTAGTGATTGGTTATGGTACAGTGAAGAAAAGTCATCTTTCGGGGGCTGTAGGTTCGGTTAGTGCAAAAGAACTTAACGGTCAGGTTGCTTCTAACGCAGCCACAGCCCTACAAGGGAAAATACCCGGAGTATCAGTAGCCAGTTCCAGTGGTGATCCCAATGGAAGTATGACGATCAATGTTCGTGGTATCAGCTCTTTATCCAACAACAATCCACTTTATGTAGTAGACGGAGCATTTGGAGATATCAGTATGGTCGATCCTAACGATATTTCCTCTATCGAAGTTTTAAAAGATGCTGCTGCGGCAGCAATCTACGGTTCACGTGCAGCAGGTGGTGTTGTACTGATTACCACTAAAAGCGGTCGTAAAGACATGCCGACTAAATTAGATGTCAATTTCTTCACAGGAATCAGCCAGACTCCCAAAACACTGAAAGTTTTTAATGGAGAAGAATACAGCCGCTTCGCACGCTACTACAAATTAGCAGGCGACGGTTATGGTGCAGAAAACGGAGCTACCCCTTTCATTGGTGAAGGAACAGACTGGCAAGACGTGATGTTGCGCACAGCCATGACTTATAAAGCCAATGCTACCATCAGCGGCGGTTCCAAAAGCGGTTCTTACAGTTCATCTGTCAGCTACCTTAATAAAGAAGGTATACTGCGCAACACTGATCATGAATCTTACAATATCCGTTTGAAAAGCGATTATTCTTTCTTCGACAATCGCTTGACAATAGGTGAATCTATGATTGTAAATCTGACAAAAGGTAGTGGATACATTCATCAGGATACCATGTTCGATATCTTTCAGTTCCCGTCAGTAGTACCGGTATACGATCCTACAAACGCAGGGGGCTGGGGTACTTCCAATGACATCAATTTACCGAATCCATTGGCTGAAATGACAGTCAACGACGAACGGACAGAAACAACCAAGATTTTCCTCAATGCCTATTTACAGGCTGAAATCATCAAAGGACTAAAGTACAAACTCAATGTAGGTATCAGAAAAGAGCATACTAAGTGGCGTTATTACAAGGATGTATACGATTTAGGAACATTCGGTAAAAACGACAAGCCCGACCTTGAAGAAAAATCGTCAACATGGGAATCATGGGTATTAGAAAACACCCTGAATTATGACCGTACATTCGGCAAACACAATTTGTCACTCCTTGCCGGATACTCTGCCCAGAAAGACAAAAGTTACAGCCTTTATGGTAAAAATGGAGATATGCCCCAGTTCATTGAAACAATGCCGGGCAATGTAGATCCTTCCAACCTGAAAGCATCCAGTTCGCTGAATGAACTTGCATTGGTATCTCTGTTCGGACGTGTCATGTATTCCTTTGACGACCGTTATTTATTCTCGGCATCTATTCGCCGTGACGGTTCTTCACGTTTCAGAAGTGGACATCAATATGGTGCATTCCCTTCTGCTTCTATTGGATGGAACATCAACCGCGAAAAATTCTTTAAACCTTTAGAGAATGTATTCGATCAGTTGAAGCTGCGTTTTAGTTATGGTAAACTCGGTAATCAGGAGATGACCAGCTACTATCCGACACAAAGTGTAGTATCGGACGGCATGAACTATGTGATGAATAATTCGCCTTGGTTTGGTTCTATGCCATATGTGCAGGCAATCTCACCCGCCAATTTAACATGGGAAAATACGGAGACCTATAACATCGGTTTAGATGTCAGTCTGCTAAACGGACGATTGACGCTTACTGCTGATGCTTACGTTAAGAATACAAATGATGTGCTATTACCTATTCCTTCTACCGCATCTACCGGTATCAGCGGAAACTCTATTCAGAATGCGGGACAAGTACGGAACAAAGGATTCGAACTTGCGGTCAACTATCGCGGTGCCATCAAGGAAAAGTTCAACTATTACATCGGTGCCAATATCGCAGCCGACAAGAATGAAGTGACCAAAATAACATTAGGCGGACAAAACCTGATGATCTCCGGATACAGCGCACACGGTGCCGGTGGTCGCGGTATCAATATGTTTGCAGAAGGGCATCCGATGTCATATTTCAACCTGATCGAAACAGACGGATTATTCCGCTCGGCAGAAGAGATCGCTAATTATAAAAACAAAGACGGTGAACTCATCCAGCCCGCTGCACAAGTTGGTGATGTCCGCTACAAAGACTGGAACGGTGACGGCAAAATAAACACAGATGACCAGCATGACGTAGGAAGTCCGTTCCCCGATTTCACTTTTGGCATAAGACTCGGCGGCGAATGGAACAACTTCGACTTTAACCTTTTCTTTGACGGAATGGTAGGCAACAAGATATATAATTATCCCCGTTATCGCCTGGAATCAGGAAACTTCAACGGAAACATGAGTACCGTATTGGCCAATTCATGGAGACCGGACAATCAGAACACTGATATTCCTCGTTTCTCTAAGACTGACGGTGCAGACAACAAATGGGCATACACCGACAGATGGCTGGAAGACGGCTCGTACATACGTTTGAAAACATTGGACATTGGCTATACATTACCCAAAGTTCTGACAAAGAAAATCAAACTTGAAAACGTAAGAATATACACTTCAATGGAGAACCTGTTCACATTGACCAAATATTCCGGCTATACCCCCGACCTAGGTGAAAGTTCTGTCGCAGGTGTTGCTTACAATGTATTCTCAAGAGGTATCGACCAGGGACGCTATCCATTGCCCCGTACTATTTCTTTCGGAATACAAGTCAACCTGTAATACCTTAAATTAATATTAAACATTAAACAGTTTATGAACATGAAAAGAAATTGGTTATCATATATGTGCATGGCAGCTCTTTTTTCCGGAGCGCTGACATCGTGCAACGAATCCAGCTTTTTGAATCTGTCGGACCCCAATTACTTCACGGAAAGCAACTTCTGGAAAGATAAAGCAGATGCAGAAAGTGCTTTGGCAGCCGCCTATTCTCCGATAAAAGGAGCCATGTACGGATACTTCGGCGCATTTGACGGCTGGCTAAACTTAAACGGTCGTGGTGACGATATCTACACAATCAAAGGAGAAGAAGTTCCGATGTGGAATATTGCAAACTTCCTGAACTCGCCCTCTACCGGAAATGATCCTTACGGAGCGCTTTATTCAGGCATCCAGCGTGCCAACATCGTACTGCGGTATATTGATCAGATACCTGCATCAGGTATTACTGAAGAAGACCGCTCGATGATCAAAGGCGAAGCACTCTTTCTGCGTGGCTATCAATACTTCCTGTTAGTCAACAATTACAAAGAAGTGCCTTTGAGACTGATTCCATCCAACGAAGATGAAACCAATAAAGCCGCTGCTACAGAAGCTGCATTATGGGCACAAGTAGAAGAAGATCTGGATAACGCCATCAAATGCAACCTGCCAGTAGAACGCTCTACTGCCAAAGAACGCATAACTAAAGGTGCAGCTATTGCAATGCTGGGCAAAGTATATGCCACCCAACACAAATATCCGGAAGCCAAACAGCTATTAGGTACATTACTGAAAGCTCCTTATTCTTACGAATTGATGGACAACTTCGAAAAGAATTTCACAAATGAAGAAGAGTTCAATAAAGAATCCGTATTTGAACTGGCATACAGTCCGGACGGAGACTACTCCTGGAGCAATGAAAGCGGTATCTGTTTAGGTTGCTATATTCCTCAGTTTATCGGTCCGGTAAAATCCGGCGGATGGGCTAAATTAATGCCGAACTCCCTGATCGTAGGAGAGTTTACAAAAGAAACACGTCCGAGTGATGCAGATACCAAGTTTGACAAACGTATGTATGCCAGCCTCTTTTTTGATGCTGCCAACTATGGAGATAAAGTTCCTAACGAGAAATGGTATGGAAATAATTACTCCATGGATGATCTTTGGGAAGGCAATGAAGGAAAAATGGCAGGCGGAGCACCAAGTTTCAACGTCAATGGGACAGCAGGTAAGTTCCTGATAAAGAAAAATACCGCATATTATGTGGATGACAAGGCACCGGACAACATGGGCAACAAAGAAGGAAGGTCCAGCAATTTGCGCGTAATGCGCTTTGCCGAGGTACTGTTGCTTTATGCTGAAGCATGCGCCAAAACCAATGATCCGGATGGTGCCAACTATGCTTTAAAGCAAATCCGCCAAAGAGCAGGACTTACGGAAAAGACTTTTGCACAAGCTGAATTAATGAATGAAATAGAACACCAATGCTTATTGGAGTTCTTTGCGGAAGGACATCGTTTTGACGATTTGAAACGTTGGTATTCGCCCAGCGAAATTCAGTTGATCTTCAAGGCGAATGGAAAACAAGGTGCGGAAAACTTCCAGGAAAAACACCTTTATTATCCTATACCGACAAGTGAACTAAACAATAATACTGCCATGGAACAAACCAGTTTATGGAAATAAAAAACCTAGCAAGATTAACTTAATAAAGAAACAACATGAAAAAGATATATTCATTATTATTCGTATCCCTCTTTCTATTCATTGGATACTCTTGTGACGATGGAAGTCTGAGTCACAGTGACGTCTACATTCCGGACCCGGTAGAAGAAACAGACGAGGATGACGGATTCTCAGCCGAACCCACCACAGAAGCTGTCATCAAAGTACAGTTCGGAGAAGGGCACGAACATCAGATAATCGATGGCTTCGGATGTGCCTTTGCAGAGTGGTCACATCGTATATGGAACAACATGATGCGCGAAGATGTAGTCAATGATCTTTTCGGAGAAAATGGCTTGAAGCTGAATATTTTCAGAGGTGAGGTATTTCCACACTATCAAAACCCTACCACGAACGTCATTGACTTCGGAATGAACCGTACCTTCAATCTTGCAGCCAACGATCCTTCTATGATCAATGATTACTGGAGAGACTTTAACGGTTCCGGATGTGGCGAACAAGTACAATTAGGTCAAATGTGGCTGGTAGATATCCTGCAGAAAAAATATAAAGATGTGAAATTTATATTCTCTACCTGGAGTCCTCCCGGAACTATGAAATCTAACGGAAAGCCCTCAGGCGGTAGTCTGGCATCCGGTTCGGAAGACGCATATGCTAACTATCTGATTGACTTCATCAAAGCATACACTGAAAAGTTCGGCATTGAGATATATGCAATATCACCATCTAATGAGCCTAACAGCAGTGGAACGGGATGGAACGGTTGTAGCTGGAGTTATACCAATCTGGCTAACTTCTGCCAGAAGAATCTTCGCCCGGCTTTAGATAAAGCAGGCTATCAAGACATGAAGATTATCTTTGGAGAGCACTCGTGGTGGAAAGCAGGAGTCACTTTTCTTGAAAATGGCTTGAAAGCCTGTCCCGATCTGGTTAACTCCAACATTATTGCAGCAGCTCACGGATACACATTAATTGGCAACACTGAGTTTGTACAATCACCACTCTGCGCTGAAAATAATATTCATTTATGGAATACGGAAACCAGTTCTACAGACACATACGATCCATCCTGGAAAAACGCGATGCAATGGGCTACTACTTTCCATAATTATCTGGCAGTTTCCAACCTGAACGCATTTATCTGGTGGGCAGGTGCACGTCCTTGTACGAATAATGAAGCGTTGATCAGACTGGAAGAAGCACTTCCCGGAACCAATTATGAAAGAGCGTCCCGCTACTACAGTTACGGACAATTTACTAAGTTTATCCCGGAAGGAAGCCGACGTGTGGATATCAAGACTGTTGCTCCCGAAGGTGACGAAGAAGCATTCCCGAAAGAACTGTTGATGACAGCTTACATCAAGGACGACAATTATACGATCGTACTGGTAAACAATTCTACAAGCAAGGCCTTCGAAACCAAACTGGAAATTGAAGGAAAAGAGTTTCAGACCATGATCTCGTATACATCAGATGAAGGAGTTAAGTGGCAACGCAAAAAAGTAAATCCATCTCTCAGCGGATTGCGCTCCATTACAGTCCCTAAGTTTAGTGTAGTAACCATCACTGGTAAAATGAAAGATATTGACGCTGAATAAATAGTCTAAATAAACAATGAATATCATGAAAAGAAATCTATTATATTTGGCAGGATTCCTGCTTGCAGCCGCTACTGTTTTCTCCGGCTGTAATGACGATGATCCATCCTATCACGACTTAGTGCCGAATACGCAGGAGTTGATCATTAATCTGGATGAGACCCCGGAAGGAATCATTCAAATAGTTCAAGGCAACGGCAATTATAAAATTACAAGTTCCAATGAAGATGTAGCAACCGCCATTGCCGAAGGTAACAAAATTAAAGTAACAGCTCTGAAGGCCGGTAGTACCGACTTATCTATTACCGACTGGGCTAAAATGAGTACCAATGTCAAAGTCATCGTCGATCAGTTAAGTGAACTGGTTTTGTCCAATTCGGCTACAACAATGTATCCGGGTGAAAACAAGACAGTCAATGTTTATACAGGAAACAGAGGCTACAAAGTAACAGTTGACAAAGAATCTGTCGTGAAAGCTACAGTAGATGAAGAAGGACATATACAGATAGAATCTCTGGCACCAGGCAATGCAACAGTTACAGTGACCGACAGACTGAACAAGAGTGCAGAATTTTCAGTAAAAGTAATAAAGAAACTTGTAGTTGACAATAGTGAAGAAATTGCTTATTTGACAGTCGGTGAACCTTTGACAATCAAGATTCTGGACGGTAACGGAGGCTATACCTGCACAAATAATGGTTCTGCCACTTATCTGAAATGCACGATAGTGGAAAATGGAACAGATGTTATCATCGAAGGTCTTAAAAGATATCGTTTCAACAAGACGGTAACAATCAAAGACCAGGAAGGAGAGTCAATCAGCATCAATATAGTCTATATCGACGACCTATATCTGGAGAATCCATCATATCGTTACTTAATAGCAGGTTCATCTTCTTATCAGTCTGTCTCTACCTCGGCAGTGGGTTCCATTACTCATTCGGAAGAGTTCAATATGTCCGAAATTGTTATAAAAGGAACAGGAACTTATGCCAGCGGTTTTGCAGTTCAGTTTACAGGTGATTTGACGAAAGGCAACAAAGGTGATGCGGTACTGTATAAAGTAACAAGAAATGCAGTGGACAAAAAAGTGAAATATCCGATAGAAGATTGCCGGATCGATAAAGTGGAAGATGGTTGGTACTGGGTCAGCTTCTTAGAACCCAATTGCACCATCCGCTCTTATATGATTACCAAACAATAGTTTATAGACTTGACACATGTATTTTTTGAAAGTACCCCCATACTTTCAAAATGACAAAAGTACAAAGAGACTGTCCCTACAACACCGTATATCTCAGGTATGTCTGGCTTGTAAACAGTCTCTTTTGTCCTGTCAAGTAATACAAAAAGGATCGCAAGCCGATGCTTTACTCTAATTTTATGAATTGATATGAATAGATATGATAACAGACTACATATTCTCACTAAAGAATATGATGAGCTCATCTCACGTGAAAATGAAAAGATACTGCCCGGCAATGGTGTTTTTGAACGATACAAATACCCCATTCTGACAGCAGACCACCCCCCGCTGGAGTGGAGATACGACTTCAATCCGGAAACAAATCCCTATCTGATGGAACGTTTCGGCATTAACGCCGTATTCAATGCAGGCGCTATCAAATTCAACGGGAAATATCTTATTATGGCACGAGTAGAAGGGCATGACCGCAAATCATTCTTTGCCATCGCAGAAAGTCCCAATGGTATCGACAACTTCCGCTTCTGGGAATATCCGGTACAACTGCCGGACCTATATCCGGAAGAAACGAACGTCTACGATATGCGTCTGACAAAACACGAGGACGGATGGATATACGGTATCTTCTGCTCGGAAAGCAAAGATCCGGACGCACCCGCAGGAGACCTCACATCGGCCATTGCAGCAGCAGGAATCATACGCAGCAGGGACCTTAAAAACTGGGAACGCCTGCCCAACCTCGTCTCCCAAAGCCAGCAACGGAATGTGGTACTGCACCCCGAATTCGTAGACGGCAAATATGCATTGTACACCCGTCCGCAGGACGGATTCATCGATGCAGGCAGCGGAGGCGGTATTTCATGGGCATTGATAGACGATATCACTCATGCAGTGGTCAAGAAGGAAATCGTTATAGAACAGCGCCATTATCACACGATCAAAGAAGTGAAAAACGGTGAAGGGCCTCATCCCATCAAGACTCCCGAAGGATGGCTACATCTGGCACACGGAGTCCGTGCCTGTGCTGCCGGACTCAGATATGTCCTATATCTGTATATGACGTCTTTAGATGACCCCAGTAAAGTGATAGCCCAGCCGGGAGGTTACTTCATGGCACCCGTGGGAGAAGAAAGAACCGGAGATGTATCCAACGTGTTATTCTCCAACGGATGGATCGCGGATGAAGACGGAACGGTATACATCTACTATGCTTCCTCCGACACACGGATGCACGTAGCGACTTCTACGATCGAACGGCTAATCGATTACTGCCGGCATACACCGGAAGACAGACTCCGTTCCACGACTTCCGTGAAAAGCATATACGATATCATAGAAGCCAATAAGCTCGTGATGTCGGAAAATGCCGTTATATTATAGTTCCGGAAGCAGTATTATCATCTGTCTTTCAAGATGTTCCATTCTGCATGATGGATATTAACAACTGAGTTGCAGGGTATTAACATCTGACACGTCAAGTCTTAACACCTGACGTGTCAGCTATTAAAGCCTGAGAAGTCAGATAAATAGTATCAGATAGTATCAGTATGAGTTAAAATAATATTTGTTTCTTCCCCACATTCGACCTACTTTTGTACCTGATAGATTATTAATGTACAAAACCTAATCAAAATAGCAACATGAAATTACACACATCCGATCTTCTGATCATCTGCGCCTACCTCATTGCCATGATTGTCATCGGACTCATACTGAAAAAACGGGCCGCACAAAATATGGACTCCTATTTCCTGGGAGGCAAATCACTGCCCTTCTATATGCTTGGCCTGTCCAATGCATCCGGGATGTTCGACATCACTGGTACGATGCTAATGGTTTACTGGGCATTTGCCTACGGATTCAAAAGTCTCTGGATTCCCTGGCTGTGGCCGGTATTCAATCAGATATTCCTCATGGTTTATCTGTCGGTGTGGTTGCGGCGTTCCAATGTGCTCACCGGAGCCGAATGGATCAAAACCCGCTTCGGTAAAGGCAAGGGAGCGACACTCTCTCATACCATCGTTGTCGTATTTGCGTTATTAAGCGTACTCGGATTTCTAAGTTACGGATTCATAGGAATAGGCAAATTCATGGAAATCTTTATTCCCTGGGAAGTCATCTCACCCTACATTCCTTTCACTGTTTCACCGGAGTATGTTCCGCATGTATACGGTATCTTCTTCACAGCTATCGCTACCTTCTACGTCATGTTGGGAGGAATGCTGAGCATCGTATGGACGGATGTCGTGCAGTTCCTTATCATGACGGTGGCAGGCATCGTTATCGTAGTGATCGGTATGCAGATGGTGGCGCCGGATATGATACACTCCTTTGTACCTGCCGGATGGGATTCCCCTTTCTTCGGATGGACGCTCGATATTGACTGGAGCAGCCGGATGAGTTTGCTGACCGAACGAATGGCGAACGAACCTTACAGTCTGATAGGCATCTTTGTCATGATGGCGTTGCTCAAAGGCATCTTCATGAGTATGGCAGGGCCTGCGCCCAACTATGATATGCAGAAAATTCTGTCCTGCAAGTCTCCCAAAGAAGCGGCGATGATGAGTGGTTCCGTATCCGTAGTGCTGTTGATTCCACGCTATCTGATGATTATGGGATTTGCATTACTTGCCATCTATTTCTTCAAGGAAGACGGCGGACTGACACAGATGGAAGTGACCCGCACAGACTTTGAGACGATTCTTCCCCATCTGATCACACGATATGTTCCGGCAGGACTTGCAGGATTATTATTGGCAGGTCTACTGGCAGCTTTCATGTCGACCTTTGCCTCTACCGTCAATGCAGCCCCCGCATATATCGTAAATGATATTTATCTGAAATACATCAATCCGAAAGCAAGCGTGAAAACTCAGATACGCAGCAGTTATGTCATCTCTGTGGCAGTAGTGGTGGTGAGCACTGTCATCGGATTCTTCCTGAAAGATATCAATGAAATCTTCCAATGGATTGTAGGTGCACTGTTCGGAGGATACATCGCAGCCAACGTACTGAAATGGCATTGGTGGCGTTTCAACGGTGAAGGTTACTTTTGGGGAATGACTGCCGGAGTAGTGGCAGCTATTGTGATGAAATTTACCGTTCCGGATGCATGGGTACTTTATTTCTTCCCCATACTGTTCGGCGTCTCTCTGATCGGATGTATCATCGGGACTTACAGCGCTCCGGCTACAGATGAAGAGACTCTGATCAACTTCTATGTCAATGTACGCCCGTGGGGATGGTGGAAACCGATTCAGGAGAAAGCAATCGCCCGCTACCCGCATATTCAGGCGAATAAAAACTTCAAAAGAGATGCCTTCAATGTGGCGATAGGAATCATCTGGCAATGTACGCTTACCATCATCCCAATGTACCTCGTTGTCCGCGAACAGTTAGGACTCTGGAGTTCTATCGCCTTGCTTCTGATTACCACGCTGATATTAAGAAAGACCTGGTACAAGCCTTTGTGTAAGGAGGAAGCGAGATACAACGAAGAGATGAAACAAATACGATAAGTATCAGCATAATTAATTTATATCATAAATTTAGGCACGGATGACACGGATTTCACGGATTTAAAAGATCGGTCAATTAAAAACCACGTTAACCCGTGTCATCCGTGCCTAATAAAACAGAGAACCGACCATGAAAAGACTATCCGTAATACTCTTGTCATTTTTACTATATCTTCCGTTGTGCGCACAATTTAAAGGAACCGTCTATGTCGATACCAATCAATCGGGCACATTCGACAAAGGAGACAAACCGCTGGCGGGAGTGATGGTAACAGACGGAATGAACGTAGTAAAAACAGATAAAAAAGGCCGGTTCTCACTATCGGGATTCAAGAAAACCCGATTTATCAGCATCACTACGCCTGCCGGATTCGAGACACAGCAATTCTACCTCCCTGTCAAGGAAGACAGAAAAAGCTATGATTTTATAGTGACCGAAAGCGAACGGACCAAGACCAGAGAACACTCCTTTATCCATATCACCGACACGGAAGTGACCGGAGGAGTGGGGCGTTGGGTCACCGACTTACAACAATACATAAAGAACGAACAACCGGCTTTTCTAATTCATACCGGAGACATCTGCTACGAACCGGGACTCACAGTGCACAATCAAATTGTGAATGCACAAACAATGGACTGCCCCGTCTATTACTGCATAGGCAACCACGACCTGGTGAAAGGCAACTACGGCGAAGAACTTTATGAATCGATTTATGGCCCGACATGGTATTCGTTCGATGTCGGCAACGTGCATTATGTCGTTACTCCCATCGACCACGGAGACAACCCGACCGATTACACGCAAAGGGATGTATACAACTGGCTGAAGAATGACCTCGCCCTGATGAAGAAAGATCAGGCGCTTGTTCTTTTTAACCACGACCTGTTTACTCCCGGCGATAACTTCGTATTCAAGGCAGACGAAAAGGATATCCTCGACCTCCGTACGTTCAACACGAAAGCACAAATCTACGGACATATGCACTACAACTACGTCCGCAATCAGAAAGGCATTTATACCATCTGCACCGGCACACTGGACAAAGGAGGCATCGATCACTCCCCTTCTTCATTCAGAGACATAAAGATAGATGCCAACGATCACCTCACAACGCAACTGCGTTATACTTTCATCGAACCGCAAATCGCTATTGTTTCTCCGATGAAGAATCAAGCAGCCCCCATACATCCGGAAACCGGCTATCAACTTCCGGTCTCGGTCAACACCTATAACTCACAGGCAAAAACATCGTCTGTTTCTTATCTGCTGAGCAATCCGGAAGACAACCGGGAAATAGCCAAAGGTAACCTGTCGCCCCTCACCGACTGGAACTGGAGCGGAAATATTCAAATACCTGCTAACGAAAACGGAAAGAAACTGAACCTGACAGTGACTTCATCCTTCAACGACGGAAAGGAAGCGACTGCCACCAACCAGTTCCTTTATCAGAAAGATTTCAAATCGACTGCTATCACAGGGAAGGACTGGAATACCCTACTTCAGAACGCAAGTCACTCCGGCGGAATAAATGATTCCCAAATCAAACTCCCCCTGCAACTACAATGGACAGCGAACACAGGAAGCAACATCTTCATGGCCTCCCCCCTCATCGTCGGACAAAAAGTATTCATTGCCACTACCGATGATAACACATCGCTCAACACCTATATTTGTGCATTCGACTTCCATTCCGGCAAACAGCTATGGAAGTTCCGCACGGAAAACTCGGTAAAGAATACGATTGCCTGCGAAAATGAAATCGTTGTAGCCCAGGATGCCTCCTGCAATCTGTACGCCCTCGACGCAGCATCCGGAAAACCACTGTGGCAACAATACATCAACTTAAAGAACTATCCCTATCTGAGCGAAGGACTGACAGTTGACAAAGGAATCGTTTATGCCGGAATCGGCGCCGGACTTTCAGCCTACGACCTGAAAACAGGAAAAGTGATATGGACCAACACGGACTGGAAACAACGGGAAGGCTCGACCACCACGTTAACCATCGCCGGAGACGTACTAATCAGTGGCACCCAATGGGGAGGACTGTATGGCAACGACATCCGCACTGGCAAACAACTCTGGAAACTCTCGGACAACGGACTCGGCAACCGAGGTGCCTCTCCGGTCTACAGAGACGGAAAATTATGGATCATCTCCTCCAAAAGCTTTTTCCTGATAGAACCTCAAACCGGTAAAGTACTCCAGCAAAAGGAACTGTCCGCCAACTTGGACGTGACATCTACCCCGCTTGTCACCGAACATGAGATTATCTTCGGCAGCGCAGACCGTGGAATCTTCGCTCTCGACAAACCGACTCTTTTCATCAAATGGAGAGCCGAGACTTTACCTTCTCTTGTATACACTGCTCCTTATTCTTCTACGCCACAGGCAGCAGTAGAAACAAGCCCTGTATCTTCACAAGGAATAGTCTATATCGGAGCTTCCGACGGGCATTTATACGCTATCGACCAGTCAACAGGGATTATCAAAGACAAGTTGTACTTCGGAGCACCGGTTTTCTCCACAGTAGCAGTATCGGGAAACAGGATGATTGTTTGCGACTTTGCGGGTAATGTTTATTGCCTGTCGTCAAAAGCGGCAGAAGAATAAAGTACATCCCGCCTCACGCAGTTTTCTCCACCCGCAGCGTTGTAATTTAAAGATTATCACGTATCTTTGCCCCTCAATCATAAATACGAGATATGGCTATTACAATCAAGAAAGTCTCTACAAAGAGAGAACTTAAGAAGTTTATTCGCTTTAATTACAGAATGTATAAGGGCAATCCATATTCCGTGCCCGACCTTTACGACGATATGCTCAACACATTCAACAAAAAGAAGAATGCGGCATTCGAGTTCTGTGAAGCAGATTACTTCCTGGCATACCGGGACGACAAAATCGTAGGTCGTGTGGCCGCTATCATCAATAACCGCGCCAACGAAAAGTGGGAATGCAAGAACGTCCGTTTCGGATGGATAGATTTCATTGATGACCCCGAAGTATCATCCGCACTCATCAAGACCGTCGAAGACTGGGGAAAAGAGCGCGGCATGACCCACATCACAGGTCCTCTGGGATTCACCGATTTCGATGCGGAAGGAATGCTGATCGAAGGATTCGACCAACTCAGCACAATGGCTACTATCTACAACCACCCGTACTACCCCGTACACATGGAGAGACTCGGTTTCGAGAAAGACGCCGACTGGGTGGAATACAAAATCTACATCCCCGATGCCATCCCCGACAAGCACAAGCGTATCTCCGAACTGATTCAACGAAAATACAACCTGAAGATAAAGAAATACACCTCCGGAAGAAAAATAGCCAAAGACTACGGACAGGAAATCTTCGAACTGATGAACGAAGCATACAGCCCGCTCTACGGCTACTCCCCGCTGACGCAACGGCAAATCAACCAGTACGTAAAGATGTATCTCCCGATTCTCGACTTACGGATGGTTACCCTCATTACCGACGCCGACGACAAGCTGGTATGCGTAGGCATCTCCATGCCGTCTCTTGCCGAGGCCCTGCAAAAGTCACACGGCCGTCTGCTCCCTCTAGGATGGTTCTATCTGCTGAAAGCACTGTTCATGAAACGCCGTGCCAAAATGCTTGACCTGCTGCTTGTAGCAGTCAAACCGGAGTACCAGAATAAAGGTGTTAACGCTTTGTTATTTTCCGATTTAATTCCGGTTTATCAAAAATTAGGTTTTATCTTTGCGGAAAGCAACCCCGAACTGGAACTGAACGGAAAAGTTCAGGCACAATGGGATTACTTTGAGACTAAGCAACATAAGCGCCGCCGTGCGTTCACCAAAGAGATTAAATAACAGCTATGGAAGAGAACGAATTGATATCTGTAGACAACAACAATGCAGTAGAGTACACTGACGACAACATCCGCCACCTGAGCGACATGGAACATGTGCGCACACGCCCCGGTATGTACATCGGTAGGCTGGGCGATGGCGCGCACGCCGAAGACGGAATCTATGTCCTCCTCAAAGAAGTCATTGACAACAGTATCGACGAGTTCAAAATGCAAGCCGGTAAGAAAATCGAAATTACCGTTGAAGAGAACCTCCGCGTCAGCGTACGCGACTACGGACGAGGCATCCCGCAGGGAAAGCTGGTAGAAGCCGTAAGCGTACTGAACACGGGTGGTAAATACGACAGCAAGGCATTTAAGAAAAGCGTCGGACTGAACGGTGTCGGTGTGAAAGCCGTCAACGCATTGAGCTCTCGTTTTGAAGTACGCAGTTACCGTGACGGTAAAGTGCGTATCGCCACATTCTCCAAAGGAAACCTGCAGACCGACGTGACGCAGGACACCGAAGAGGACAACGGAACCTTTATCTTCTTCGAACCGGACAATACGCTGTTCGTCAACTACTGCTTCAAGCCCGAATTTATCGAGACCATGTTGCGTAACTATACGTACCTCAACACGGGACTCGCCATCATTTACAACGGTCACCGCATCCTGTCGCGCAACGGTCTGGTAGACCTGCTGAACGACAACATGACGGCAACCGGCCTCTATCCCATCGTCCACCTGAAAGGAGAAGACATCGAAATCGCCTTCACTCACACCGGACAGTACGGAGAAGAGTATTACTCCTTCGTCAACGGTCAGCACACCACACAGGGGGGTACCCATCAGAGTGCTTTCAAAGAACATATCGCCCGTACCATCAAAGAGTTCTTCAACAAGAACATGGACTATACCGACATCCGTAACGGACTGGTTGCCGCCATCGCCGTCAATGTGGAAGAGCCGATCTTCGAAAGCCAGACCAAAACGAAACTGGGATCTACCAACATGACTCCCGGCGGCGTGACAGTCAACAAATACGTAGGCGACTTCATCAAACTGGAAGTGGACAACTTCCTGCACAAAAACGCGGACGTAGCGGAAGTAATGCAGCAAAAAATACAGGAATCGGAAAAGGAACGGAAAGCCATCGCAGGCGTCACGAAGCTGGCACGCGAACGTGCCAAGAAGGCCAACCTGCACAACCGCAAGTTGCGCGACTGCCGCATCCACCTCAACGACCCGAAAGGGAAAGGAATGGAAGAAGACTCCTGCATCTTCATCACCGAGGGAGACTCGGCGAGCGGTTCCATCACCAAAAGTCGTGACGTAAACACTCAGGCAGTATTCAGCCTTCGCGGTAAACCGCTGAACTCGTTCGGACTGACGAAAAAGGTAGTCTACGAAAACGAAGAGTTCAACCTGCTGCAAGCTGCGTTAAATATAGAAGACGGCATAGAAGGACTCCGTTACAACAAAGTGATCGTTGCCACCGATGCCGATGTGGACGGTATGCACATCCGCCTGCTGCTCATCACGTTCTTCCTGCAATTCTTCCCCGACCTCATCAAGAAAGGTCACGTATATATTCTGCAAACGCCGTTATTCCGCGTGCGCAACAAGAAGAAAACGGTGTACTGCTACAGCGAGGACGAACGGGTGAACGCCATCAACGAACTAAGCCCCAACCCGGAAATCACCCGATTCAAGGGACTGGGAGAAATATCACCGGACGAATTCAAGCACTTTATCGGCAAGGATATGCGCCTGGAACAAGTGACATTGCGTAAGACAGATGCCGTAAAAGAACTGCTGGAGTTCTACATGGGCAAGAATACAATGGAACGACAGAACTTTATTATAGACAATCTGGTTATAGAAGAAGACTTGGCATCATGAGAAAAGCAATCTTTCCGGGTACATTCGACCCCTTCACCATCGGTCATTATTCGGTAGTGGAACGTGCACTCACCTTTATGGACGAGGTAATCATCGGGATCGGTATCAACGAAAACAAGAATACCTATTTCCCCATCGAGAAAAGAGAAGAAATGATCCGGAATCTCTACAAGGACAATCCCCGCATCAAAGTGATGTCTTACGACTGTCTGACGATAGACTTTGCCCAACAGGTAGAAGCACAATTCATCGTTCGCGGTATCCGCACGGTCAAGGATTTCGAGTATGAGGAAACGATTGCCGACATTAACCGCAAACTGGCGGGCATCGAAACCATCCTGCTCTTCACAGAACCGGAACTGACCTGCGTCAGCTCAACGATTGTACGCGAGCTGCTGACTTACAACAAAGATATCAGCCAGTTTATCCCCGAAGGAATGGAGATAAATTGAAAGTCGGTAGTATCTCTATTGAGGCTGACTTTAAAGTCAGCCTCAGGGGAATGAAGATAGTTTGGATAACGCAAAGGTAACTTGCGAAACTTGAAATAATAATTAATGATGATGAAGAAGATTAAAGTATACGCCCTCCTGGTTTGTCTGTTGGCAACGTCTGCTGCACAGGCCCAAAGTTTCGGCTCTGCCGCCATGCGCAAACTCCAAATGGCGGAATTCGCGATTTCCAACTTCTACGTAGACAAAGTAGATGAAGACAAACTGGTAGAAGAAGCTATCATCAAGATGCTGGCACAGCTCGACCCGCACTCCACTTACTCGGATGCCGAAGAAGTGAAGAAGATGAACGAACCGCTTCAAGGCAACTTCGAAGGCATCGGCGTACAGTTCCAGATGATCGAGGACACCCTGCTCGTCGTACAACCCGTCAGCAACGGCCCCTCCGAGAAAGTGGGCATCCTTGCCGGCGACCGCATCATTGCCGTCAACGACTCCGCCATCGCAGGAGTAAAAATGAGCACGGAAGATATCATGAAGCGCCTGCGTGGCCCGAAAGGTTCGAAAGTCAACCTGACCATCGTCCGCCGTGGAGTACAAGACCCGCTCGTGTTCACCGTGAAAAGAGATAAGATACCTATCCTGAGTCTCGACGCTTCCTACATGATTCAGCCAAAGATCGGATACATCCGCATCAACCGCTTTGGCGCAACCACCGCCGAAGAATTTAAGAAAGCAATGAAAGACCTGCAAAAGCAAGGCATGAAAGACCTCATCCTCGACCTGCAAGGCAACGGCGGAGGATATCTGAACGCCGCCATCGACCTTGCCAACGAATTCCTCGGACAGAAGGAACTGATTGTTTACACCGAAGGCCGGACCGCACAGCGCAGCGAGTTCTTCGCCAAAGGAAACGGAGAGTTCCGTGACGGCCGCCTCATCGTACTGGTAGACGAATACACCGCTTCCGCCAGCGAAATCGTGAGCGGCGCAGTGCAGGACTGGGACAGAGGTATCATCGTAGGCCGACGTTCTTTCGGCAAAGGACTGGTGCAACGTCCTATCGACCTGCCGGACGGCTCCATGATCCGACTGACCATTGCACGGTACTACACCCCTGCCGGTCGTTGCATCCAAAAGCCTTATGACAGCTCGACCGATTACAATAAAGACCTGATAGACCGCTTCAACCACGGAGAACTGATGAATGCCGACAGCATCCACTTCCCCGACTCATTGAAAGTGCAGACCAAGAAACTGAAACGTACCGTCTACGGCGGAGGTGGCATCATGCCGGACTACTTCGTTCCGATTGATACGACACTCTACACGGACTATCACCGGAAACTGGTCGGCAAAGGAGTCATCATCAAATTCACAATGAAATTCATCGAAGATCACCGCAAGGAACTGGCCGATAAATATAAGAAGTTCGACAGCTTCAACGAAAAGTTTGTTATCGACGACGATATGCTCGCCACCCTCCGCGAAATGGGCGAGAAAGAAGGGGTGAAATTTAACGAAGAGCAGTATCAGAAGGCACTTCCGCTGATCAAGACACAGCTCAAAGCACTGATAGCCCGTGACCTCTGGGATATGAACGAATATTTCCGCGTCATGAATACAACGAACGAAAGCGTGCAGAAAGCATTGGAAATCCTCCGTTCGGGAGAGTATCAGAAGAAGTTGAAATAAACATCGAAAAATAAAACGGATAAACCGTACCCGATCAGACACCTTGATTGTAGTATAAGTAAAATCATTAAAACAGAAGTATGATACGACAGTTTGGTTTTACTTGGACAGCAATCAGCTGGTTACTGATGGGATACGGTTTATTTTTTGCCCTTTCCCCTTTGCAGGCGCAGACCGCCATCAAGAAATTCTCACTAGAGCTAAAGAACGAAAGCCTGCCCGAAGCACTGAAGCAGTTGGAAAAGGCAGGAGGAAAAAACATCCTCTTCACCTACAACGGAACAGAAAGTTATCGGGTGACCGTCAGCATCCGCGAAAAGACGGAACGCGAAGCCATCGACCTTGTACTGGCCGGCAAACCCTTCCTTTGCATCGAACGGGAAGAGTATTTCGTCGTGCAGCGGAAGAAGTCGGACAAAGCCATCGCCATAGAAGGCAAAGTATATGACGAAAAAGGAATCCCCCTGCCCTTTGTCAACATTCTCGCCCTTGCCGCCGATTCCAGTTTCCTTGCCGGAAGCGTGACCGAAGAAGACGGCTCCTTCCATCTGCCCCCGGTAGCGGGAGAAGACTGTCTGCTGAAAGCGACCTACATAGGATATCGCCCGCAAATCATCCCCTGCCGGCAACAAAACACCATCCGCCTGCAACCCGACACAGAGCTACTGAAAGAAGTAGTCATCACCGCCTCCCGCCCGCTGATAGAACGCAAAGACGGAACACTGACAGCCAACATAGCCGGAACGCCCCTTTCACTGATGGGATCGGCCAAAGAAATGATCTCCCACCTCCCTTTTGTCACCGGCTCGGACGGAGAATTTACCGTACTGGGCAGAGGAACTCCTGAAATCTATATCAACGGCCGCAAGGTTAGAGACAAGACCGAACTGGACCGTCTGCAAGCCAATGAAATACTATCGGCAGAAATCATCACCACACCGGGCGTACAATATGGCTCTTCGGTAGGCGCTGTCATCCGTCTGCGCACCATCCGCAAACGCGGACAGGGAATGAGCGGCAGTTTCTACACCGACTACTCGCAAGGACGCGAACCGATCGGCAACGAAGGCATATCCCTGAACTACCGTACCGGCGGACTGGATATTTTCGTAAAAGGCGACTTTGCAGAAATCAACAATTACAGAACGGGCACCTCCAGCCAGGACATTTATGCTTCATCCAACTGGAACCAATCGACAGAGGACAAAAGCAAACAAACCTATCGCACCTTCAACGGCGAACTGGGATTCAACTACGAAATAGACGAAGACCAGTCATTCGGCATGCGCTACATGCCCGGCACGAACATAGGCAATGCACATACTACCAATGAAGGGACAACCCTCATCCTACAAGACGGCAAAGAAGTAGACCACCTGCACGCTCTCCGCCAAACAGATGCCCACACCGGCTGGTGGCAGGCAGCCAACGGATACTACAACGGCACTTTCGGCAAATGGAATATCGACTTCAACGCCGACTACCTGTACAGCCGGGACCGCATCCGTCAATATGCCGAAAACAACGGAACCGAAGACGCCACTTCGAGCAACCGCGTACGCAACCACCTCTATGCCGCCAAACTGCTGCTCACCGCCCCACTCTGGAAAGGCAAACTCAGTTTCGGCACAGAAGAGACATTCACCAACCGCCACGATGTATTTCTCCAAAGCGGTTTCTCCGCCGATGCCGACGACCGCATCAAACAAACGATGCTCTCCGGATTCATCGACTACATCCTGTCGCTGGGAAAATTCAACATCCTGGCCGGACTGCGTTATGAATACCAGCAAACAGACTACTATGAGAAAGGAATCCACCAGGACGGACAAAGCCCCATCTACCGCGACTGGATACCGGTAATCAGTATCAGATATACCTCCGGCAACTGGTTCTTCGCCCTTTCTCACCGGACGCTGAAATACAGTCCCAGCTATGACATGCTCACCAGCGCCATCACCTATCAGAACAAATACTCCTACCAGAGCGGGGAACCGTTTCTCGTTCCTCAGATACGCCGTTCAACCGCTTTCGATGTCGGATGGAAATGGATCAACTTTAGCATCAACTACGACCATTGCTGGAATATGTACACCAGCTATACCCGACCGTATGACGACGTCAACCATCCTGGCGTACTGCTGTTCGGCATGGCAAGCATTCCGCATACTAACATATACGGAGCCAACATCGTCCTCTCACCGAAAATCGGCATTTGGCAGCCTCAGTTCACCACCAGTGTCAACTGGTACGACTCGCACGCCGCCTCCATAGGCATCACCCAAAGCTGGAATGAACCGCGATTCCATTTCAGTTTAGACAACAGTTTGAGTTTCCCCAAAGGCTGGTTCTTCAACATCAAAGGAGTACTTTCGCCCGGCGCCAAACAAAGTTACGCCATCTGGAAAACCGAAGGAAGAGTAGATGCCCAACTGACCAAATCATTCCTGAAAGACCAGGCATTGAAAGTATCGGTAACCGCGAAAGACCTCTTTCACACCGCCCACAGATACTTCACCATCTATGGAGACCGGACTTTCAGTTCCAACCGTGATTACTTAGATCAGCAGCGCTTCGGTATCCGGCTGAGCTATCAGTTCAACGCCACAAAGAGCAAATATAAAGGAACCGGAGCCGGAGCAAGCGAAAAGTCACGTTTGTAATTCCCGGTTTCACAAAGATGACCAACAAGTCGGTTCCATCACAAGAGAGGCTGACTAAAAAGTCAATAATATTCCCAATCTCCTCCTTCGGGAAGGAGGAGTACCCGTAGGGGGAGGTGGTAGGTGAACACATTAAAGTTACTACCGACTTTTTAATCAGCCCCCTACTTAGGTTACTACTGATTTTTTAGTCGAACTCAGGGAAAAGTACTATTTTTGCAGCTTCAGAATCCAGATAAAGAATGTTCCTGTTCCATAAAAACCAGACAAAACGAGAGGCCTTCGGGCAAATGTTTACGGAAATGTACCCGCGAATGGTCCGTTACGCCTCACAACTGATGGGCGACGGAGAGGAAGCACGGGACATCGTAAGCGAAGTAATGGAACAGGCCTGGAAACACTTCGACCAATTGGACGAGGCCGACCGCGGAGGCTGGATTTATACAGCAGTCCGCAACACCTGCCTCAACCGGATGAAGCATCTGCAAGTGGAACGGGACAATGCGAAAGCACTCTACGAAGCGACGCTGGCCGATGTAAAAAGTAACTATCGGGAACACGAAGCACTGTTGCAGAAAGCGGAAACGATAGCCCGAAGCCTGCCGGAACCGACTTGCACCATCCTGCGGCTATGCTATTACGAACATCTCACCTATCGGGAAGTCGCCCAACAACTCGGCATCAGTCCCGACACGGTAAAAAAACATATATCCAAAGCATTGCGTACACTACGCGAAGCCATGAAAGAATAAAGAAGGAGGACACGCTATGGAAGAAAAAGAAAAACGTATCAGCAAAGAAGAAGGTTCCGGCTACGGACTGACAGCAGACAACAACAGTTGCAGGCTGGCAGACGGCGACAGTTGTGGACTGGCAGACAGCAACAGTTGCGAACCGGCAGACAGCGACAGTTGCGAACCGACAGACAGCGACAATTGTGAAGTGGCAACAGACGACCAAACCCCATTCTCCGAAAACGCGGAAATACGCCGTCTGCAAAATGCCTTTGGTGAAGCGTTGGGTGATCTGCCTCTGCCGAACGAAGTCCGGGAAGAATGGAGCACATTCCTGCAACGGCAGGCACAGCAGAAACGCAAACTTTATCTCCGCATCTGTCTATCCGGTGGTGTGGCAGCAGCCATCGCCCTGTTATTGTTACTTTGGTCCCCTTGGCACATCACGGACAAGGACAGCATCCTGCAGAACATCGAAATCTTCACCGCCCTCCATGCACCGGAACAAATTACCACTATCGAAGAGAACGGCAGAATCATCGTATCTACCCCGCCCGCCACGACCACCCGCCTCACATTGGAGGACGGAAGTCACGTCCTTTTAAGTGCAAACAGCCGTCTGGAATACCCCAAAGAGTTTTCCTCTCAGGGAAGCCGCACCGTAAACCTCACCGGAGAAGCACGCTTCGAAGTAACCAAAGACGCCCACCGCCCCTTCATCGTCTCTGCCGACAAAATGCAGACACAAGTGCTGGGCACCGTATTCGACGTAAATGCCTATCCCGGCAATGCCCCCGCCGTCACCCTGTATCAAGGACGAGTAAAGGTCGGCAAAGCAGCCTCTCCCATTGAGAAAGAAATAGTACCCGGACAATGTGCCACACTGACCACAAGCGGCGACATTCGTCTGGCGAAAGCCACACGGACAGAAAAAGAAGGATGGACCAAAGATGAGTTTTATTATGACAACACCGAAATGATAACCGTACTGCAAAATATAGGGACCTGGTATAATATCAGCGTCATCTGCCATTCTGCAGACCTTTTACACAAACGAGTCCATTTCCGTTTCAGCCGGAATGTTCCGATAAAGACTCTACTGAATGTACTGAATGATTTAGGCATCGCACACTTCCAGTATAAAGATAAACAAATAGTAGTAGAATAAACACAATCACTTCCTGGCGAAAAAACGAGCTTTCATCTGTCATCTTTCACCATTGGTCGTCAAACTCCTTATTCATCGGAGCTTCCGATGAGGCTGACTAAAAGTCGGTAGTATCTCTATTCTCCTCCTTCCTGAAGGAGGAGAATAGAGATAGCATACGCAATATGGCACCATAAAAAACAGAAATCCCTCTTCTCCGGATATTGTTCTTCCTGCTCAATCCGTTCTTCTTCTCCCTTGTACAAAAGCCCTTCACCAACTTCGAACGTATTTCTTCTGTCTCGCATAGCTCACACCTATTCTGCACATAGGTACGTGTCAATACCAAACGAATGATTTCCCGATTCGGACAGAAGCATTCATCTTTAGCCAAAGCAGCCAGCACCACATCCAGCAGGCAAAGGGTACATCGTAATTCTGTTTCCGATAATCGGTCGATACTCTCAATCTGTCCAAAGCTGGGCCAGTTGTCTTTCAAAAAGGCAAGTTTATTGGTGGAGCTTTGTAAATCAAGCTTCATCAGGCAGGGACGGGGACAAGTAGAATCATTCATCACTACTATTTTTTATTTGTTTGTGTATTTGCGTATCTCCAAAAAGAAGGCGCAGAAACTATTACTATACTATCTCATGAGAGGCTCTGGCAAGCCCGCACTAGAATAATAAGCAATAGTTCCACGCCCATTGAGATATATAACAAATATATATACAATGTGGACGTGGAGACTGACCGCCTATTACCTGCTAGTGCTAAATGTGCCAGATTTCTCATCACAGATAATAAAAACGTTATCTCCAAATCAATAAAACATATCTTCATTCAGAAGATACGCCACAAATATAGGCATATTTTCCTAATAAGAATACCATTAAGGAAGTAAAATGAGTAAATAGAAGGGAGATGAACAAAATCGTCTACAGCCAACAGACTATGTTCCTTCATCGCACGAGATACAAGAATGATTTCCCCTTCTTATTGCCTCTGCACAAAGAACAAGCTGCACGAATACCCAAAAGAAGCAGGGATACTTTGTTTATCTCCCTATTATAGTTTATCTTTGCTACTGATATAGCTAGTTGTTCACGACCGTGATCAGCTCTTACCACGGCCGTGATCAATGCTCTTCACGGCCGTGAGCAACATTTACCACGGCCGTGAACAACTAATGATGCAAGCACCTTCATCCAACAATGCAGGCATCATAAACCAAAGATAAAGGCAGGATAACTTATGTATGAACGCTTGACAGCAAGCAGGCAATCACTATATAACCCAAGTTCTGTCCAAGTCCGGAAACTAATGATTAGTTTTGCGGATCAAAAGTAGCTATATCTTTATAACAAACAAGAAACGACGAATATGTTATAACGATGTAAAGCAATGGACGAAATAGAGAAAAACAACGGTGAGATCATCATATACCGGACAGAAGACGGAAGGACACAACTTGAAGTCCGTTTGGAGAATGAGAACGTTTGGCTGTCACAACAACAAATAGCCAATCTGTTTGGTGTACAAAGACCGGCTATCACAAAGCATTTGAAAAATATCTTTGAAAGTGGAGAATTAGAAGAAAATTCAGTTAGTTCCATTTTGGAACATACTGCGAGCGATGGAAAAAATTATAAGACACAGTTTTATAATTTAGATGCCATCATATCAGTCGGATATAGAGTCAACTCCCTACAAGCCACCCACTTCCGTCGCTGGGCCACCGAACGTCTGAAAGAATATCTGATCAAAGGTTTCGCCATGGACGACAAACGTCTGAAAGAAATGGGCGGCGGCGGTTACTGGTACGAACTACTCAACCGTATACGCGACATCCGTTCATCTGAAAAAGTACTCTACCGTCAGGTTCTTGACTTGTATGCCACCAGTGTAGACTATGACCCAAAGGCAGACGAATCCATCCGGTTTTTCAAAATCGTGCAGAATAAGTTACACTATGCCGCCCACGGCCACACAGCAGCAGAAGTGATCTTCGAACGAGCCGATGCAGAAAAGCCATTTATGGGACTGACCACATTTCCCGGCGAACAACCCCGGAAAGAAGATGTACTGATAGCTAAAAACTATCTCAATGAAAAGGAACTGAAGATACTGAACAACCTGGTTTCCGGATACTTCGACTTCGCAGAAATACAAGCCATCAAACGTTCGCCCATGTATATGTCGGACTATATACATCACCTGGACCTCATCTTATCGACCACCGGAGAGCAAGTTTTGCAGAACACAGGCACGATCTCTCACGAACAAGCCAAACAAAAAGCGCTGGGCGAATACCAAAAATATCATGTCAAAACCCTGTCGCCTGTAGAAGAAGCATATTTTGACAGTATCAAGAAACTGACAGCCGAAACAAAGAAGAAGAAAAAGAAATAAAATACAATAAACAGTATCATGGCAATACAATTTGAACTCTACAAGTCTCCCAACCCCAAGGACGAAGAAGACAAGGAACTCTACCACGCACGGGTAGTCAACTTTCAGCATATCGACACCGACTATCTCGCTAAAGAAATACAACAAGCGACTTCGCTGACCGAAGGGGATGTAAAAGCCGTCCTCGAATCGCTGAGCCACTTTATGGGATCACGCCTCCGGGAAGGGGAACGTGTTCACCTCGACGGCATCGGCTACTTTCAAGTAAAGCTGAACAGTCTGGAACCGATCACCTCGCCCAAGCTGAAAGCAAACCAAATGAAACTCAAAGCAAACATCGGCTTCAAGGCGGATAAAAAACTGAGAAGTTCGGTAAGCGTCGTCAAGGTGGAACGCAGTAAACTGAAGTTACACTCAGTGCCACGCTCCAACGAAGAGATAGACAGACTGCTGACCGCGTATTTCAGTAATAACCAAATACTGACCCGCTCGGACTTTCAAGGACTTTGCAAACTTACGCTTACCACTGCCGCCCGACATATCAAACGGCTGAAAGAAGAAAAGAAGTTGCAGAATATCAATACTCGTCAGAGTCCGGTTTATGTTCCGATGCCGGGGTATTATGGTAAGCCGGAAGTAGAAGATAACGTAAAATAAGGGAAAGACAGAAAGAATATGGCTTCAATAAGGGTGAGAGATGCTGCACCAGAACAAGAAAAGCAATGAGAGATGCCCCCTTTTTGACGAGAAAAGGGTGAGAGATACCTGTTTCAAAAGTATCTCTCATTATTTATTCAGTTGATTATGTGAACCTTAGTACAAAAGAGTGAGACCGTGAGACTAAAAAAGTCTTTTCTTTTCTAGTGGGCGCTGAGTCGAACCGTAAATCAATTATTCTTATTAATTAAATTGATGACCACTTTTACCATCATGTCTTTTTCTTCTGTCCGGCTCTCGGCAATCATAAGCGTGAGTGCCACAAGCGTATTGTTGCCTATCAGCTTCGAGCCGTCGGATTTATATAAGATACCATTCTTTTCGAGAAACCAAAGGAAAAGAAAAGCGGCAATACGCTTGTTTCCGTCACTGAACGAATGGTTCTTCACGACGAGGTAGAAAAGCATGGATGCTTTCTCTTCGATACTCGGATAAAGATCTTCTCCACCAAAGGTCTGATAAATGGTATTGATAGAACTTTTGAACGATTGGTCTTTTTCATTTCCAAACAAGTCACTGCTTCCAAACTTTTCCTGTAATAAATGAATAGCGCCCATCGCTTCTTCGTAGGTGGCACGAAACTCCCGGCTGGGAGTAGTGGAGACTACTTCCAGTTGCTGGAAATCGTATTTATCAAGTGTGTCCAGACCATAAGTGTAGTCGGTGATGACACGCAACAGTCCGTTAGCCTCATCCAATGTTAGTTGCTTGTGCTCAATGACGTTGGAAAGAAGACGAACGGTGTTCTTCAAGTCTTCCAATTGCTCTATCTTTACTTGCTGGTTGATGGCATAACCTTTAATCAGGTATTCTTTCAAAACTTTGTTTGCCCAAACACGGAATTGAGTGCCGCGTTGCGACTTTACACGATAGCCGACGGAGATAATCACATCCAAATTATAAACAGCCGTCTCATATTGTTGGTCACTATAACTACCCATATGTGCAAATTTTGCACATGTGATATCACGTTCAAGTTCACCTTCCCTATAGACATTATTAATATGCCTGCCTATAACAGTACGATCCTTCTGAAACAATTCTGCCATTTGAGCCTGAGTCAGCCACACTGTTTCATCCTCCAACTTCACATCAATTGAAGTCTTCCCATCTTTTGTCTGATAAATGACAATATTTCCTCTATCGTTCATAAAATGCCTCCTTTTTTATGCATTGCGCCCGTCCATTGCCTTGGTTAGCAATGGACGGGCGTACAAATGTAATACTTTAAAAAAGAAAAAGGCGACATACCGGCCTTTTATTCGACCGGACAAACCCATAATTGACTCTTATATTAAAGCGATTGATTCAATAAAGTTATAATCGAACGTGCCGGAATCCGAACTGTTCTTCCACTCTTCACTTTCTCAACGGGTAACAGATCTTCTCCTTCTACATCCGAAGTGCGATACACCTGCCATCGAGTTTTCTTGCCATTTATCTTATTGATTGAAAACTCTTTGTCTTCCTGCGCATAGTTAATGAGAACAACAGCGTATGAGCCGTCCGCATTTTGATAAGCAGAACACATCAGTCCTTTTTGGTCCGTATCGCCTCCGGGGATTAAATTCCCCGCTTGATCGAAAGCAGAAACCGACAGGCGGACAGCTCCCGGACGGATGAAGCGACTATAATTACCCAAAGCCCACATAAGTTTGGAGTCTTCTACACGTCCATCTCTGAGATCTTCATCGGTATATTCCCGAATCAACCCGTCTTTATAATCGCCGCCGATGGCACGCCACCACTGCCAGCTCTTCGCTCCCGCATACACGATGTCATGATGGATGATACGGGCAACGTAAAGTGCCGTCTTCATCGTACGGTCGAAGCCGTGACCGCCGCCTATCTCTTCGTCATTCCCCATGATACAGGTTTCTGACTGCCAGAAGCCGACGTTGTATTTATCCAGAGCTTCACGCAGTTGGCAGCGCATGGCACGCAGTTCACTCAGAGGAGTCGTTGTCCAGTAACTATGACCAAGCATCAGTCGGGGCACATTGGGCGTATCACCTAAATACGTATCCACACTGTCCGGACAGAAGAAAGCCTGAATCTGATAGCCACGCTGCCAGTCCGTCTGATGGGTACGGAGCATACAGCGATAGTCCGAAGACTCGTTCACCATAATCTGTGTATCCATTTTCCGGTTCACAAACTCCCGGCTCAGCAAACGGACGGTCCGGGCTACTTCCCGATTGGTTGCCGGAGAGCCTTCCTGCTTCGGTCCTACCCAGTTCCAATGCCCGTCCGGTTCGTTGAAAGGACAGATATAGTTGAACTTTATTCCGTCGTGCTTCTCTATTCCTTCTACTACATCGGCCAGGAAACGGGCATATTTCTCGTAACATTCCGGCTTCAGATTGGCGGTTCCTCCACGACCGGTATTGGTAGCCAGACCGTTCTGAGTATAATATACGGGAGGGGAATTCAGAAATGCGAGGAATTTAGTGACGCCCCGTTCTTTTGCCAGTTTCAGAAAGTTACGCTGTCCCTGTTGCTTGTTCCAGTCGTAAGTTCCGTCGGCATTCATAAAGCATTCGGTACGCATCCACGAAGAACCGATCTGACTGGCTTCTCTTTGCTCGGTACTACCTGCACCAACGTTGAAACGCCAAAGAGACAAGCCGATTCCTTTCGGTTTTCCATTCGCATCGTTCTCTGTGCTGAACAGCCAGTCGGCTATCTGGTTTTGTTTCTCCTGTGGCCATAAGCCAAGGATGTGCATACTCCAGGCATCGGAAGCGCCGAAGTGCTCCATTGTCTGTAGCGGTTTGTCCACTTCAATCTGATAACGTAGGTCGGGGGCGGGCTGGGAACATCCACCTGTCATATTCATACAACATGCACTAATTATAGTTATCAATAATTTACTTTTTGTCATAACATCAACATCTAGTTTAGACCATTAAATTAAGAATGGAACAAAAATACGACATGAAAATAAATTCAAGGACCACAGAACCGTCAAAAAAGGCCGGATATAATGCAATATCTAGCCTTTTACATCTAAAGAAAGAAATTCTTGTATGTCAGGAACTCAAAAGTCAACCTATAAAAAAAGTACGACAGGTAGCAATGCTCACCTGTCGTACATATGTAATGAATAATCGGATCTAAAATTACATTTATCAAAGCCCCTTACACACTATCCTCCTACTATAGTTGCGTATCCAGAGAAATCATATACACCATGAGAGTTAGCCATTGACCAAGATATTCTTTTCTCGATGTAATTACTACAATTATCCTGAGAAAGGTTCTCGCAATTATAATCATATATACGTACAATGAAACTTAAAGTCCCCATATATAATGGAGCTGATTCATTCCAATACCAGCTAAAATCAGTTATTTGCTTGCCAGAGTTTATGTTTTTAACAAACTCCTTCGATTCTGTTTGATCTTCCAAACCTGTCGGGTATTGAATTATAGCTTTAAACTCCATCTTTCCTCTTCGATCAAGATTAGTCTCTATTTCAACTCCACGATCTGATCCTTTTATTACTATATATGTTTCTCGCGGTTGGAAATTATGTGCACAAACTATCATTTCTCCAGAATAAGATGATCCTGTATAAGTTAGTGGAAATTCTATTCGTTGGCCACAAGCTTCAACTCTAACCGTCAATGCTCCCCATTCTTTACCTATATAATAAGAATCAATGTCAATCTCTGTATCTATCATTTCTACAGGATAACGACGATAAGATACTGCAATATATTTTCCAAAATAACTTGAAAACAAACTAACGGTCTGTCCCCAATCACAATTAGAAAGAACTGAGTTCCATGCAATTCTCAATTTGTTGCCATTAACGCTAGCAACTACTTTACCTACAGGCAAATCACTAGCACTTCTAGTCTTAATAGTAGACACTTCTTCTTGTTTCTCTTCAGCAATCTCGTTGTCAGCTTCATTACTACAACTAAACAACAAAGATACACATCCAATAAATGCCATCATAAGGAAGAAGGATGACATGCGTTTTTCATTTAAATTTTCCATAATACTTATTTATTTACAATTAACAATAAATGATATCTATCAAAAACAGCAGTAATACAAACATATTATTTTTGATATAATGTATGGCATCCAAAATCTATTGTCTGCCATACACATTGAGAATAAACCTGAAACGGTTGTGATCTTTTTACTTTTTATACCTGAATGTTATAACTACTCACCACCTTCTTCCACTTGATAAGTGAATGCACCTTCCATCCGATAAGTGTTACCACCAAGATGGTATGTATAGCTAATATCGAAAACTTTACTTGAAGGATTGTACGTACAAGTACCTTCTACCAGATCAAAATCTTCCCAAGCAGTAACCGTAACATTATTATTGGCACTTACATTTAGCACAATACCATAGTTCTTAATATTTGCAACTGTTTCTGCTTGCTGTTCGTGATAGAATCTTACAGAATTTTCGTCTGTTGCTTTGAAGGTCCTGAGTGTATTACTGATAGAAGTCAATCCAGTAACATTACCGCTTTCATCAAGTTGCTGGCGTACTCCGTTAAAGATGTAATTACCAGAATAAGCATTGACCAGATTAAAAGTAACGATCAGTGCTGAATCGGTTTTATTAACCATATAGTCCGATGATGAATCAATTTTAAATGTAAGCGCATAGAGTGAATCACAATGCAGACCTTCTGTAGTAACCTCAATAGGCAGCTTTGCGTAAGCATTACCTGCTTCAAGAGTGACATTATAGGAAGGAATATTATAGAAATCAGCATCTAGCGCTTGATATTTCAAGTCAGTAGGCAGATATTTAAATTTTGTATTATACCAGTCTATGACACTGTTGTGGCTGCTCAATCCAACAGTTATATCATTATCAATCAGAAGGGATCCGCTCACTCCAACTGAAATAAATGTGTTCTGATGTTCGCTACTGTACGAGAGCGTTTTTGTCAGCAAATTGTCAGACGCTCCGATCAAATAGACAGTCTTCTCATATTGTTCCGTATCAAGCGGATTCTCATAATTACAGCTACCCAAAATAATCGATAGCAGAAAGATCGGATATAGTATTTTATTGTTCTTCATAACGAGTAATTTATTAACGATTATTTATTACAACCTTCTTACAGATTACCATCCGGGGTTTTGGACCAACTTCGGATTTTTGTCGATTGTAGTACGCGGTATAGGCAAAAAATAATGCTTATAAGAGAACGTACGGTGTGCTTTGGAGTTATTGATAACTGTTTCTGTATGAAACGACTGACGGTCCGTACTACGAGCTTTGATATTCATGCCAGTCACAGCTTCAGCATACGCATCCGGAGCATCTCCCCATCTACGCAAGTCATGATAACGTCTGCCTTCACAGAAGAATTCCACGCGTCTTTCACGCTTTATCAAATTCTTCATTGTCTCATAATCATTTGCTTCATTGGTTGTAATCCCGGGCAATCCGGCTCTATAACGGATCATATTAAAATATTTCACCATTTCATCTACATCACGACTAACAGTTACACCATTTACTTCATCCGTATAAGTACCTTCCAATTCGTTCAGAGCTTCTACATAGTTCAACAACACCTCTGCATAACGCATAATCGGAAATGTTTTTGTCTTCATGATACCTTTCAATTGATCTTCTACGTAATGAACGTACTTTTTGCAAGTAAAACCTGTATGGTTGTAATCTTCCGGATTTTCGGATGATGGCGCCGCAGTACCGTTGGCATAGTAAGTAACTGTCTGGTTTGTCTGGGTATTATCAGTTCCGGTATAAGAGAGCCCTCTCCAAAAAGAGTGGTTAAATCCTACTGAAGCATAGAAACGCATTTCCATATTCTCAAACATCTTTGCAGCTTCAGAAGAAAGCGTATAATCAGAAAATACTCTATTGCTTCCACCGATTGCTTCCCAATAATTAGTCGGATAAGGATACTCTTCACTAGAGTCGTTGATATCATGGCCATCTATCATACGGAAGGCTTTCACTGTTCCATAAGTTACATTCAAACCATTACCACCACCCAAGTAAGTAGGAGTAGCAATCCAAGCCGGTGAATCTCCTGCCCCATGTGTATAATTACACATATAAATAAACTCCATATTGCTGTATGCTGGAATCTCACCATTGAACATGTATGCGTACGACCGAAGTGCATCTACATTTCCTGCCCCGTTAGGGAAATCTGCATCAGGCACGTTCGAAGGCAAAGCTCTCGTATCCAGTTTTCGTTCTACAATATGCAGCCCATATTTAAACGTTCCTGCTTCGGATGCGCTTATAAGTCTTTTGGCAAGAATGGCAGCCGTTCCCCATTTAGAGTTGTCTTCTGTCTGGGGCATGAAGTTAGTGCCATCCGTTCTCTTCCAATCGGCATAGAAGGTATTTCCATTATACCATGGACTAGCGGCTATTAGACGAACTCTGCCCATCAAAGCCAATGCAGCACCGGAAGTCGGCAAATTAATCTGAGAAGAAGTACGTGTAGAAGGCAAATATTCATAAGCCTGTTCAAAATTCCGGCAGATGTATTCTATACAGTTTTCATAAGTGTCTCTTTCCAATGACATGCTCTCTGCACTGGCATCCACATTATAAGCTGTTTCGGGAACAATAGGCACGGGTCCGTAAGCCTCTACCAACTTATAATAAAAGTATGCTCTCAGGAAATAGCAACGCCCCATGAAATCGCGCAAATCACTCGTTGTAATATCTTCGCATTCATTGATGCGTTGCAGTACGATATTTGCTTTGCGAATACCCTGGTACCAAGTAGCATAATTATTATAGAAGTTACTTAAAGGAGTTACTTCATCGAGCAAAAGGCGGATAGCTGCATGCCTGTCATCATTCCATGAAGTAAAATTCTCGTCCGAAGCACCTTGATAAGGTGACCATGCAGATGTCCACAAATCGCCTTCTTTAGGAAGAAGATTACCTGCTCCTGTTATATATTGTTCCAGATATTCACGGCGTTTAAAAACCGAATCCAGTTCAAAGACGTCATCAAAATATGAGTCTACATCGAGGTAACTTTCGCATGAAGTAAATAAACCTCCTACACAACTCATCAGCGTTATTGCTGCTATATATATTCTTTTGTAAAATTTCATAATTATAGAATTTGTTACGGTGTTACTACTTAAACTCAATTAGAAAGTCAAATTCACCTGAAGAGTAAACTTTCTCTGCAAAGGATAAACGGCACCATTTGAAGAAGCCTGTTCCGGATCCCATAGTTTTACTTTATCCCATACATGCAGGTTTTCTCCTACAAGGCTGATAGTAGCCGCTTCTAAACTAAGTTTATTTTTCAACCAAGCGTTAGTCAATCTGTAAGACAATTCCACATTTTTCAGACGCAGGTAACGACCATCGGCAAGCCAAAACGTTGAGTTACGGTTATTATTTTTATTTTCTCCGTAAGTCAGACGCGGAAAACGGGCATTAGGGTTTTCCGTGCTGGCATCACCCGAATATTCTCTCGGAGTCCAGCGATTATTCTGGTCGGCAACAATGTTGAGTACGTTTCCTCTTGATTCCCATGCAAACGGATAATATCCGGTTCCACCATAGAAGTACTGAACTTTCCCCACACCTTCGAAAAAGATACTAGCAGTGAATTTTTTATATCTCAGTTCTGCTGCAAAACCATATTGGAGAGTCGGAGTATTTGAATAAGATAAAGGTACTTCGTCATCAGCGTCAATCCGACCATCACCATTGATGTCTTTATACTTAATATCACCCGGACGCACATCAGAAGAAAAGGTCTGAACAGGACTGGCTTCAATGTCCTCCTGATCTTTAAACAGTCCTAATGAAATCAAACCACGCTGTACACCGTATGGTACTCCAACATAAGATTGATAAGGATATACTACTCCTGATTGCTCCCAATATGTCACTTCATTACGGGCAAACGTCCAATTGCCACGCATTGTCATTCCAAAGTCCTTGTTAAAGTCATGACTAAATGTAATATTACCATCGAATCCCCATGCTTTCATTCCACCGATATTGGTATACGGATTGGTCACAAATCCTGCTTCTTCGGGAATATTAGCACGTTGCTGGAAAATTCCTTTATTGACATCTTTGAAGATATCCGCAGTCAATTCTACTTTATTATTAAACATTTTCAGGTCAATACCAAGGTCCCATTTAGTTGTCTCTTCCCAATTCAGGTTATCGGCTCCCATTCTGTTTTCACCAATGGTACTACCTGTCCATGTCACACTACTATTGCCGGTAGACACTGTAGATAAGTAAGGGAAACGGATTCCTGAGATACGATCGTTACCTACTTTACCAACTGAAGCCCTAATCTTAAAAAAGTCTATAAAAGGAAGTTTCTCCTGCACCTTTTCATATTGTGTGGGAACCCATCCCAATGCTACTGCCGGGAACCATCCATAACGATTTCCTTTTTGAAACTGCTCTGAACCGGTATATCCCACATTGAACTCAAACATATATGTATCCTTGTATGAATAAGTGGCACGAGCAGAGACCGCCTGATAACGCTTTGGAATAGCACGTATTCTTTCATCCAATGTCTCATCATCATCAGCATTATCCAATTTAGAGTCTTTGCTCTCCTGACGATACGCATTGATCAATCCGCTTACACGGTGCACTTCATTGAAGATTCTTTCATAATTAATATTGCCTTCAAAATAATATTGTCTATAGATACGCTTATAATCACTAAAGGTAAGATCTGATGCGCTTACCGTACGTTTGGTGAGTAAATCGCCATTGGTTTTTCTTCCAGTTGCATAATATAAGTCAGGTTTCTTCGTACGATACTGATCATAATATCCAGTATAATTGAACGAGAACAATCCATTGATTGACAACCCCGGTGTAATAAAATCTAGCTCTTGAGTCAGACGAGCATTCATACGAGTGGCCTGAGTCTCACTAATTTTATAACCTGTATAATTCAATTGTACATAAGGAGAAACTTCATCTGCATTAGATCCATAAGCCGGAAGCGTACCATTGGAATATCTAATCGGAACAATCGTTGCCGGAAGATTTGCCTGAGCCGACCAAAGAGCGTTATTGTCGTCACCATATCCGGGAGAGTTACGTTTAGTTATGATAGTCTCCATGTTCAACGACAAAAGAGTCGTTTTAGTCATGTTAGCATCCACATTAGCTCTAAAGTTGTATTTATGATAATCCACATTCGTCTTATGGTCGCTTGCCGCTTTATCTTGTTTAAACACAGCTCCTTGATTCATGATACCCATACTTACATAATAACGGGCATTCGTACCACCACCGGAAAGGCTTAGGTGATGTTGGTTGTTGATCACATAATCTTTCAAAATAACATCTCTCCAGTTCACATTCGGGTAAAGGTCAGGGTCCAATCCTGAACGGAATACGTCTATTTCTGTATTTGTATATACAGGAGAATTACCGCGTACCCCCCGAGCTTCATTTGCAAGGAGCGCATAATCTACAGCATCCACATATTCCGGCATTCTAGGTGAATAAGAATAAGTAGCATTCGTCTTGAAGTTAACAGTCAACTTACCGGCTTTACCTCTCTTGGTAGTAACAATAACTACCCCATTGGCACCACGTACGCCATATACGGCGGTTGCCGAAGCATCTTTCAAGATAGAAAAGCTTTCAATATCGGCTGGATCAAGAGTATTCAAATCACCTTCTACACCATCAATCAGTATCAAAGCCGAGGCACTTGCACCAAAAGTACTTATACCACGTACCCAAAATTCAGAGAAGTCATTGCCCGGCTCACCGCTACGGGTTACTCCGATAATACCCGGAACACGCCCTTGCAACATATTTGAAACAGAAGTGGCAGGGACCTGCAATTGTGCAGGATCTACAGAAGTAATAGCACCTACAACGGATACTTTACGTTGCGAACCACGACCTACTACCACGACTTCATCCAAGCTACTGATACTTTGTTTTAATACAATGGTTTCACGTTCTTTAGACTCCGTCACTTTGACTTCTTTACTCTCAAAACCTACGAAAGAGAAAACAACAGTAGATTTAGGCGGCACATTAGTCAAACGGAACTTTCCGTCCAAGTCGGTAATGACTCCCATGGATGTTCCCTTTACTGCAACTGTAACTCCGATAAGTTCGTATCCATCTTCACCTATCACCGTACCTGAATAGTTAAATCCTCCCTGCGCATACACCATCGTGGAGAATATTCCGCATAATACAAAAAATAGACTTAATATTTTTTTCATGATAAATTCTAATTAATGATTATTCAATTGAGTACTTCCTCAAAGCCGGATCTTCATTATTACCATCCCTACGTCCGCCTTGAACGATCCAGAACCCGCCGTTTCCATCGTAGCAGATATCTTGAGGCACACTGAATAAAGCAACTTCAGGAGAACCATCGTCATTACCTGCCACATCAGCTGTACCCAAAATAGTAGTGACATATCTTGTAACAATATTAATTTGGCGAATCACATGATTTGCCTGACAAACATAAATATTGCCTTCTTCATCAATTGTCAATCCACGCAAGTATTGGAAAGTAGCCTCATCTAAGTAACCGTCACTAGTTCCTGTATTATTTTGATTAATCTGTTCATAATGATGTGCGCCTGTAGTATCCCATGTCACTTTCAATATTTTATTTTTATCGGTAGTCACATACATGCAATCTTCGTATGCACTATACGCAATATAAGCAAAAGGACCACCGGAGAAATCATTGTTTTTATTCCATAATATTTCGTTATTTGTGGGATTGTCCACCTCGATTCGTCCTAACGTACCATTAGCTGCCACATAATATAACCAGTCTTCAGTGCCATTCAATGCAACTGCCCACACATCAGTACCCGCACTGATATCTGCCAAACGTGAAGGCACCCATGCTTGTGACTTATTATAAACATATACGGTATTAGCACCGTTAATGTTAGCACCATAAGCTCTTGAGCCGTCTTTAGTAGCACTCACTTTACCTACTACTGCCCCATTCTGGATAGTAATCACTGCATCTTCATCCACAGATACATAACGAACACCGCTACCATCCCATGCCTGTCCTAAAATACAAGACTGTTCATCAAGACAAGCCACTCCAAACAGATGCCCAAGTGTAGCTTCTGCCAATGTTCCGTCTTTACCGGCACCATCTTTTTTGAAATCTCCGGTAATAGTTGACACATTCTCCGAAACAGCGTACTTAAACGTACCCTCTGCTGCTACGGTTTTGTCATTCACCTTTACACTAATGGTATTATAACCTTCAGCCTGACGAGGTGCAATACAATAAATAGTCTGATTGTTTACTCCGATAATGGCAGCTTTATTTTCTCTACCCGTATTATCCGTAAATAACACTGACACAGCAGATTTGTCTGTACCAAAATTATTACCTTGAATAATTACCTTTTCTGCTACTCTACCCGTATCAGGAGAAAAATAACTGATAGTGACAGGCTGGTTCGGATCATACGAACCTGACGATTCTTTGTTGTCATTGCAGCACATTAGCATCAATGACAGAAATCCTAACAAAGGAAAAAAGAGTCTTTTCATAATGTTTCTCTTTTACATATTAAATTATTGGTTTACTATAAAATCATCATACAACACTACAGTGCTTATGAGTGCGAGAGGATTACGGTATGTGCCTCCGGAAAAAAGATATGTCCCAGGGAATACCTTTAGTTTTTCATTTAAAAAATTAGTTTTCATTTTCATAATATTAGTTTATTTCGTTGTTATCTACAGCAAAGATACGAATGAGTGTAGATTTTACATTATAAAAATCATTCAAAAAACGTAGAGAATCATTCATAAACGATTTACACACGTTGGCTGCAAGAAACACAACTCCTTCCTTCCTCTTTAGCAGGACTTTATATGAATATGAATAATATAGATCGAGTTTAATAATCTATAGAGTAGATATTCAATGATGACGGACTACCTTTATACAATGTCTCTACATTTATTATTAACGGCGCCGAATTATCGGAATTATAGCATCGAATGACTGCTTCACCCTTTTCATTCGTTTTCACATTCGGATTCCAGTATAGTGTGCGGCGAGAATCTTCCGTATAGAGAGGAGCGCCATTAGGATAAGCTGGTGAATAAAATTCCAAGGGCTCATTATATCCTTGTATATAGGTATGACGAATCCCGCGCCGGGCTTTATAAGTTTTGTTCGGGTCCCAGTCATCAATCGTAGTGATGGAGCAAACTACTACTGACGATTTCTGCAACGGACCTTTCTTCATAGTCTTTCTATCTTTCTCACCCCAAAGTGCATCTGGTCCGGAATCCGCACCTATAGCATCCTGCAAAGACAAATCACTCAAATCTCCATCCTGCCAGCGACCACTCCAAAAATTATTTGCTGTAAATTTCGTCACTCTATTACTCTGCTTGTTCATCACAAAAACAGATTCCCCCCCTGCCTGATCATAATAAAGCATGATAGATTTAATAGCATCCACATCTTTGTCCAACACATAATCCGTTTTACCATAAGATAAAACCCCGCCGTTGACTATAAATAAAACTCTTGAGTTATTATAGTGCAGGCTCAATGAATCACTCAATCTGAAATTAGGATTTAATTCCTTCAACAGCATAGGCAGATTGTACACCGCTTCTCCTTTATCACGCATTTTATCTACCACCTGCGTTATATTATAATAACCCAGAATCTCTTTTTCAAAGCGTTCAGTTTGCTTCAATAACAAGTTCAGACGCTTGGCGTTCACCACCACTTCATCCAGCAAATGATGATCCGGTCCGAATACAGAATCTTTATAAGCAATATCCAAGGTGTCCAACAACTGTTTCAAATCACCCGTCTCTTTCCATTCCGGATTCAGCTCATAATAATCAAGCTTCCGTAAGGAAGGCTCAAAATTACGGAACAACTTCACGACTGCCTGCTTGTTCCACTTCTTTCCCTCGTTCCGTGTCTGTATGAGAGCATCCATAGAACCGCTAAAACCATCTACCGGCGCACTAAAATACCCCAATGAATCCGTTTTTGTCATACCTGCAATAGAGACCGAATCCCTGCGCGCAAGAATACTCACCCCGACATTCCGTAACGCCTTACCGAAATAAGATTCGACCTGTCCATACAGGGTCAGCGAGGTCTCCGGAAGATACCGAGGCAAGAAAGGACGTTTACCTATCAGTCGGGAAAGGTCATACTTCCGCCAGCCACGTACCAATAGGAGGACATCCAACATTTTGAAACGTTCAGCAGACTGGTTCTCAAAATAAAAACCGGGTTGATGAATATAGCCTTTCAGATCGGAGACAAGCAACAAATCCGTATAAATGGAATGATCATATTCCCGAAAATCAGACTCCACACCGTTGCGGATAGATACAGAAAGATTGGCCTGTACCGGACGATTCAGATGATCTCTCACTTTAATCCGGCAAGTCACCGGCTCAAAAGGACGATACAGGGCGTGATCCGTTTTACAGGCAAGGAGCATGGAAGAACGCGGCATCACATAACAAAAACGCTCGCATAACGTTTCCCCTTTCAGATTGACCAGAGATATCTGTTGCACTCCGGGCGGTAGTTCTTTAGTCGAAATCCGAAATTGACAGTTCAATTCATCTTCAAAGTCCAGTGTCATACATTTGTAAGGTCGCCCCTGAGAAGATACAAAAACAGCCAGTGTGTCTTTCATTGCCTGTGAACTGCGGGCTACAGTGATATCCAACATTTCCCGCCGGTTATCGATTCGGAGTACATATCCTTGTGGAAGAGCTTCCGGAAGGTCAAACTGATAAGTGGAGCCTTCATAATCAATTTTTGCCACACCCGCCTTTTGTTCGGGCTTATACTCAAAGTAACCCATCCCGTCATGTAATGAACGGATATGCGCCAGTTCTTCACCACTCGGCAAAACCACTGTTCCCTCTACATCAGCAGCTCCTTTGTCACGGCTGGTGGCTTCAAAAGCTACAATCGAAG
>ULSY01017682.1_pt1 | contig 59791 bp, 47 predicted proteins | sample 1957201 | NCBI WGS metagenome assembly ULSY01 (sample SAMEA4835723, study PRJEB28245) | human gut metagenome | biome: gut microbiome; material: fecal sample | place: Denmark | collected 2008
TTGCTTTCAATTTAGTAACTTTGTGATATAGGAAACAGCTCAATTTATGTAATCCTATATAATACAACAAATTACATCTAAAATTAGAAATAAAAAAGAAATGTTTCCTACAAGAAAATCCCGCTATAAAAAGCGGGATTTCTTATTTCTAAAATAGTTCTAATTGTTGCCCTGCTACATTTTTGTTATGAGGCTTTTTCCCATAAAACAATTCTATTTGCTCGAACTGTTTATCTGTTATGCACATAATCCCTACCTGACCGAACTCTGGTAAAAAAGATTTAACTCTTTTGATATGAACTTCTGCATTTTCATAACTTGCACAATGACGAATATAGATTGAGAATTGAAACATAGTAAATCCGTCTTTCTGTAAATTCTTACGAAATAATGCATAGGCTTTCTTGTCCTTCTGAGCTTCCGTAGGCAAATCAAAAAATACAAGTATCCACATAACACGATATTCACTGTATCTATCCATCACATTTCAGGATAAGCAATTTTACGAAGTTCTCCGCTAAAGCATTTATATAAAGAAGCTGTTGTCTGAGTGGCGGCTATCATTAATGGACTCCGCTTTTTACCTATGACGACATCAAGCGTAGGAATCGTTAAAAGAACAGATTTAATTTCTTTTGTTAACTCTACATTTTCACCATAATCCTTAACAAGCTGAAATACAAGCTTATCGACATAAGGACGGTAAGGTTCCATTATATCGTCAGCCAGACAATAAGCATTATAGCGATTATGATGATGTATTCCTAAAGTAGGTAACAACCCGCTGGAAACTAAGGCACGAGCTATAATAGCACGCAAAATTGCATATCCATAATTTAATAAATTATTAGGAGGTATCCCATCACGATCACGTGTAAATTCTGGAATATGAGCATAAAGTGTTTTCCAATAGTAAGCCGCAGCTCTAGCTTCCAAATTATCAGGATCACCACTTTTCACCTCTTCAGCCCACACTCTCATACATTTATGATTTTCCTGCAAGCAATCTTGTAGAACATTTGCCTGATTCTGTATTTTAACTTTTATCGTTTGTTGCCACAATTGTTTCTTCAATGGAATACTAGCCGTTAATTGTTCTCTAAAGCGCTCATTTTGAACTGTATTTCCATACAAGGGCAATAATAGCCCTACAGGCATACTTTTATTATCACAAGTAATAACGCTACAGTTATTTTCTAAAAGTGCCTCAAGCACTCCTGAGGTAATCGTTATCTGCTTATGATCTAATATCACCAAACCAATATCTTCTACCGGTCTGGTTATAACCGATTGGCTTTTAAAATTTTCTGGAAGTGAAGCATTACGCTCCACTTCCGGTAGTTTTATAACCAACTGATTATTTTGCAGTGATAGATAAGCAGGATTACCAAAATACAATGTTTTCTTAATCATAGTATTAAATAGGTTATCAATAATTTATAGATACATTTCCTAATCGATCTATCTTTATTGGCACACAAATATCTTTTATCATTTCTCCACTCCAAGCTCGTTGCGCTTTATTATTACTTCCTAATTCTATTGTCTGCAATATGGGACTTGCAACACAAGAAGGAATAAAATGGCATTCGCCCTCAGTACAACTAACCATTTTATAAATTCTCTCTCTATCCAGAGGTTGAGTTACCTTACCACTATTACGTTCTTCTTCCGTAGGTAAATAAACCAAATCATTAGGAGATAAAACAAATATTGGCAGATTACCATTCGAATCTTCCGGAGCAACAGATAGTCCTTGTTTTTTACGCTTGATGACTTCATTTAGAGGTATGGTCGCAAAAGTACGTTTACGTGCTTGCTTTCCTGTAGCCTCATCTTCTTGTATAGATTCATATACAGCAAAAAATAAATTGGTTCCTTTAGCTGCTTCTACAAACTTTTTAACCTTATTACCATGTTCTCCAACAGCAAATTTCTCAGCTTTTTCATAAGTCCGTACCTTATAAATAGGTTGATGCCCCTTACCATCATTCAAAATAGTCATATTCTGATTCATACGTTCTATTCCATCTGGAGAAAAAGCAATATCCGAATTGTTATCATTTAGCTGCAAATGACGTAGCAAAATCCTTTGTATACCTGTATCTGTAACTTCCTCTTGAATCTTTTTCTGATTAAAGCTTGAATCCAATGACTTACGTGTTGCAAAAAAACGCTCATTTGTTTCCTTCGTAAAATAATAGACTTTTATTTTCTTCAAATTAATATCAGCCCAAACATCTTGGTGTGCCTCAAAATACTTTGTTATTGCCTTCAAATCATATTGAGCTTTTAACAACTCATGCAATTTGCTTTTCAATGACTTATCCACAACAATCGATGGATTATTGAGCACATCTTTCAAAGGAAGTGTTTTCTCCCTACGTAAATTAACCTCACCATATACCGTATCTTTGTGCATCGGTTTACGAATCGCCCAACGACCACCTTTAACCTGCGGAATCATTTTCTTTTCTCCTGATTCATTATAATGCTGATAATAATTCGTAGTACGATTTATTACCCGAAGGTTTTGCTTAAAGCTGACTACAATATTTGTCAATGCTGTATACACATCCTGCGTAAACGTATCCCAAGGTTTACGTAACATCCATTTATAATTGCCATTCGAGTCTGTCTTTACTTTATCGCATAATAAATGCTGTAAGTCATAACGAGAGATTTCAGAACCTTTCCGTGCAGAAGCATTATTCAAGTAATTTACTATGTTTCTATCGGCACACGCTATCACAATGGCATCCATCGCATGATGACGATGGTCTATTCTTTTCTTGTTAAAACCTTTCTGTAAATGTAAAGGCAAGGCAGGCAATAAATGTCCATTCGTACTTACAGAAGTGAAATCCGTGCTGTCCGTCATTTTATTCAAACGCAGAAAACGTGGAAGAATAATCCGGTTCCATACATCCTGCACTCCCCAGTCTTTCTTCAAGCGGTCCGTTACTCCACCTGTACAAACGATAACATTTTTCGACATACCCTCCTGCTCACCCTCTTCACATACAATGTTCGAAAGCAAAGATTTTACGACTTTACTAATATATCGGCTATCATTCAACTGACGTTCGATAAAGTTATCAGGTATATCTTCCAACAGCAGTTTCTTCATCTTCTTACCATTACCAAGGTAAGACTCTTTCACAAAATGTTCATATTCTTCTGATGTAAAAACAGTAGCTTTCTCACCATTGCCCAATTCCACAATCTCACCTGAGTGTTTTTTAATGAATTCATATCCCAAGCAGTTATCTTTCAACTTATTTACAGCTGATTCGCAAATTACTTTATTGGAAATAGAATCATCAAAATAGCGTGACTGAGGTATTACATGCTCTATCTCATAAGCAGGAGTAAACAATTTGCCAAGTGGAATAATCCTGCCGGTATAAGGCGAACGGTACCGTTGTTCTAGCCATAGTTTATACCGCAAGACTTCTGAGGTAGTAGGACGCTTCTTTACATCATTTTCTCTGAACTTCTTCAATATCGAAATAATATCTTCAGGCAAATCTTTTTCTGCAACACCCGACAAAACTCCTTCTTCATAGATTCGTAAAATTTCCTGCTGACCTGGTGAATAAGGACGGACGTTCTCTATCTCAAATTCAGGATTCATGAACTCTGTAAGCAGCGCCTTTATACGCAAATTGGTATTTTCGTTTTCCAATGCTTGCGCTGTTATACGGGCACGTTCTTTAGCCGGATTTTTCATTTCACGACCTAATTCTACATGAATTTCATCAATCTGTCCTTCCTGTTTCCAAATATCGCGTACCGTACGCAATGTTTCCATAAGAACCTGCTCTACAATAGGATTGCGTAACGAATGCTGTCTAAATTTACTCAAGAAGTGATCTATATCAGCAGGAGTTTCCCATTTTACAAGTTCTTTTGCTTCAGAATGACGATTATAAACGACATAACATGCCAACCATAAAGGAAGCCCACGGAAAGAAGATATATCCGTTAAATGTATAGCCTTTTCACGCACACGAGTACGAATAGTTTCATCATATTCTCCTGTCAGAATTTTTTCTATTCGACTACGCGTTTGCTTATCAATATCCTGCTCATTCCAATATTTACCCATACGCATGAGTGCAAGCAATTTACGGATTGCTTTAAGAGAATAAGCAGCATAGTTACTTTCAAAAGGTGGCATTTTGGAAAACTGCTCAACAAAAGCTTCATTCAGCCCATTCTTCTCAGCAAAAGTACCTAAAGCTTTTGTCAACTCCTTTTTATCAGATATAGAATATAAAATATGCCATAAGGCCTCCTCCCTTTCTTCTGTTAAGAACCCCTCTGAAACTCCAGCCTTACTTAATCGGGATATCATATCTGCTCTTGTTTCATTGCATGGATAGCTTTTGTCTTCTACGTAATTCCAACGATATTTAGGTTGTTCATTTTTCTTTAATCCGAAAGGTTTGTATGCCAGAATCGTTTTTTGATCTATTTCTTTTCGTCCATTCAGCCAGTCGAATAATTTCACATAATCATCTTCGTTCTGCAAAAATTCATTAGTCACATCTACATCCAATTTAAGAGAACCATCTATCATTCTTTCACGCTGATAAATACGCAGGAAAGAAAGGAAGTGCCACAAACGGAATTCCTGAAACAACGGATGTGATTTGGATATACATTTTAAAGGAGTACGGTGCAAACTACCATCCTTTTTATCCCGATATACATGCGATTCATACGGACAATCATCTACCAGCCCTTTCTGACTTTTAAGTGGACGCTGATAAAACAAAATATCTTCCAGCAAAAAATAAGTAAAACTAGAAGAAGATAGCAGCCTGCGATGTGCCTCATTGTTTGGATATAATTCTTCTATGCAAGAAAGCAACAGATTATGATCCTGCAAAGCTGCATGAAACTCGGTCTGCTTGAGCAAAATCTTACGAAGTTCATCTTTATAATATTTACGTTCTATCGTGCGCACAAGTTTCCCCCTTATTTTCTGATCAGGCATACGGAGCAATGAATCATAAATATAGGCTCCAACAGTCTGACCGCTTTCATCGATCTGTGTTTGGGTCTTTGTTTTCAATAATCCCCAGTCGTCTTCTTTAGGAGCCCGAAAAGAACGCTTCACATTGCCGTCTTTATCTTTTTTAGGATTTCCCGCGTCATCTAAATCTGTTGTTACCACAAATTCTTTTACCTTGCCTGCCCAATCTAAAGGAACACTACTGGCCCGACGGTAAATCCAGCCGTTTTCCAACTTAACATTATACCAGATATCTTTCCCCTTACGCTCACCGGAATCTTCTACCGCAACTACCTTCAGTGCATAATATTCTACCGATTTCTTATTATCTTCCTGTTCTTCTTCTCCTCTTAACTGATAATATCCTCTTTTTTGATTGAAGTTAAGAAGTATCCAGGCTAATTCTTCTTTGGCTATTTTCTGAGAAAGAGCTTTTTTCCGAAGATAATAGATAGTCCAGTCATAAGGTATCTTTTTTCCTTCTGCTACCAGCTCGGGATGGTACAAGCAGAAATCCTCCAACATTTCATTGAAAGAATCCTGAAATAAAAATCTATAGCTACCTGTATTATCTTTATACCAAGCCAGTTTGGGCTCTGTTTCCGGTAAGAATTTGCCATATCGGTCTAATTGAGAAGCATAATGTTCGGGCAAAAACCCCATAACAGATAAAACCCGATGCAAGCGCTCTCTGCGTAATAAACTACGCTCCAGCAAACGACGTATTCCACGGAGTCGTGTCCGTTCTGCGACTGAAGATTTAGCATTTCCTTTATCAAAATCTCCTAATGTTGCAGCATCCATCGGAATAATTCTACTGCCACAAGAAGATATACTTGTCAACTTCTCTTTTCCTTCATCGTCAACTAAAGAATTTATCACTGCCCAGCCAATGCTGTTTGTTCCAAGATCTAAACCCAATATCTTTTTCATAACCGATTTTCTTTATTCATTTTCTCAAAGATAGAAAAAAGATATAAAAAATCTTCTTGATATGAATTATATCTGCTATATTTGTAATATCTAAATTGAAGCAAATCACAATAAGGATTATTCCGTTGTGAAAACATTTAAAGCGGTCTTTTTTCGAAGGTCGCTTTCTTTTTGATAATAAGGGCACAATCTTCCGTCCATCATTCCCCAAAGTCTTCAGCATGTGTTTCGGAAAAGATGTACAAATTATGTCATTTATTTGTACAGATTATTTTATCTTTCGTACAAACTTCCAAAAAGTTTGTACAAAGTTTTAGCAAAAATTCAGCATGTTTTTCATAAAACTTCAGCAATGGTTTTGGCAATGTTGCCCGGCAATCCGACAACACTGCCAACTATCCTGTTTTTCTGATGTATTTAACCTACTCCAGGTCCTGTAAGTCTTTCATTCCTTGCTCTATTTCATCTACCGAACGCTTATCTACATAGCGATAACATATATATCCTGCCATCATCCCCACAGACAGCATCAGGATATCGAAAACAACCATAAGCAGATTGCGGTAGTGGTGATGAATAAGAAAAACAGAGATAAAAAGTCCCAGTGTAAGAAAGGGAGTACACCAGATTTCTATGCGAAGCCTGCGCTTATAGGATAATATCCAACGGTGGAGTTCGAGTAAGGTACGGGTAGCCAGATTGAATTTATACAATACATGTATGTTCCATAGTGAATATAGAATGAGGAGTGGAAACACGATGTAGAACATCCAGAGAAGTTCTTGTCTGATAATTACTCGGGTAGCCGCTAGCGGAAACAGAAACAGCATGCCTGTAAGTACAAAAACGGCAATTACATTGGCCCCTATCAGACGGTCGCGAGCGCTCAGGGTACGTTTTTCTATCATTCTTTTTATCGCTTCATGATTGATGATTTCATTCTTCTTCAGTTGTTCACTAAGCAAGTTCCATTGATTTTTCAGTTCTTCAAGTTCCATAAAGCAGACATTTATTGGTTCGACATATTTTTCAGTTTTTCACGGATACGGTTCAGACGGACACCGACATTGTTTTTCGATATTCCCACTATCCGGGCTATTTCATCGTAACTTCTTTCTTCCAGCCAAAGCAGGATAAGTGCCCGTTCCAGCGGATTGAGTGCGTGTATCAGCCGGTAAAGCTCACGCAATTGCGACGATTTGTTTCCGTCGTCTTCGGCAAAAGCTTCGAAATTGACCGGTAAGGTTACAGCCTGAATCTGATTTTTTGATTTCCGCCGGTACGAAATGCATGTGTTCAGGCTGATGCGGTATATCCATGTGGCTGGAGAGCTTTCGCCACGAAAACTGGGATAGGCGCGCCAAAGGTTCATTACTATTTCCTGATACAAGTCGTTCAACAGTTCATCATCGGTTGCATACATGTAACAGACTTTATAAATGACTCGTTTGTGCGACTCAATCAGCAGGAGAAAGTCTTTTTCTTGTTGCAGGGTTTTATTCATACAGCATCTGGTTTCTACATGTTTTTTACTTTATTTAGTCGCTCGTTCGGGAATATACTTACATCGATATCATAAAAAAATGCGTAAAGGAACAACAAAAGGCTGAATCCTGCCATGAGGAAACAGCCTTTTTAAAGAAAAAGCGCCACCCGGAAACTTTCCCTTTCCGAAGTGGCGCTTAAGTAATATTTATTTTATCAAGAGGCAGGATTATTTATATTCGTCCCAGCTCTTGATAGCGATGTCGTCGATAGTCATCGTGCAGAATGCATGGATAAAGGCACTTGCCAGACGTGCATTTGTTACCAGAGGAATATTCAGGTCGACTGCTGCACGGCGAATCTTATAACCGTTATCGAGCTCTCCGGCAGAAAGGTCACGCGGGATATTTACTACCATGTCGATCTCTTTCTTATGCAGCATTTCCAATGCCTGCGGATGTCCTTCTTCGCTCGGCCAGTATACGCGGGTATTCTCTATTCCGTTTTCGGCAAGGAATTTTGATGTTCCGCCTGTTGCAAAGATATTGTAACCTTTTGCCTTCAGTTCCTGAGCAGCTTTCAGCATTTCTACTTTCTGCTTTGGTGTACCGGTTGACATCAGGATATTCTTTTCCGGAATGCGGTAACCTACTGAAAGCATTGATTTCAGTACTGCACACGAAGTATCTTCACCGATACATCCTACTTCTCCGGTTGAAGCCATGTCGACTCCCAATACAGGGTCTGCTTTCTGCAAACGGTTGAATGAGAACTGACTTGCCTTGATTCCAACGTAATCGAGTTCGAACAAGTTCTTTTCTGGTTTTTCTACCGGCAAGCCAAGCATAACCTTTGTTGCAAGTTCAATGAAGTTTATCTTCAATACTTTGCTCACAAACGGGAACGAACGGCTGGCACGCAGGTTACATTCGATTACCTTGATATCGTTTTCACGGGCAAGGAACTGAATGTTGAACGGACCAGAGATATTCAGTTCTTTAGCAATCTGACGAGAAATGCGCTTGATACGGCGAACTGTTTCTACATACAGTTTCTGTGGCGGGAACTGGATAGTTGCATCTCCTGAGTGAACTCCGGCAAACTCAATGTGTTCGCTGATAGCATATGCTACGATTTCTCCGTTTTGTGCTACAGCGTCCATTTCTACTTCTTTGGCATGTTCGATGAACTGGCTTACAACAACCGGATGTTTCTTCGATACATTGGCTGCCAGCTGCAAGAAGCGTTCCAGCTCTTCCTGATTAGAACATACGTTCATGGCTGCTCCTGAAAGCACGTACGACGGACGAACCAATACAGGGAATCCAACTTTCTGTATAAAGGCGTTGATATCTTCCATTGAAGTCAGCGCGCTCCATTCAGGCTGGTCTACACCGATGCGGTCGAGCATAGCCGAGAACTTGTCGCGGTCTTCAGCATTGTCGATGCTCTTGGCAGAAGTTCCCAGGATATTTACTTTCTGAGCATCCAGACGAAGTGCCAGGTTGTTTGGAATCTGTCCTCCAGTTGACACGATAACGCCATGAGGATTTTCCAAATCGAGGATATCCATTACACGTTCGAATGTCAGTTCGTCGAAGTACAGACGGTCGCACATATCGTAATCGGTTGATACTGTTTCAGGGTTATAGTTGATCATAACCGAACGGTATCCTTCTTTGCGGATAGTATTCAGCGCCTGAACACCACACCAGTCAAATTCTACTGACGATCCGATACGGTAAGCACCCGAACCAAGAACGACGATACTCTTATGGTCGCCCAAATAGTGTACATCGTTTGCCACACCGCTATAAGTCAGATACAGGTAGTTGGTCTGTGCCGGATATTCGGCAGCCAGCGTATCAATCTGTTTAACGACCGGTACGATACCTACGCTCTTACGGTGGTTACGGACATCGATGATAGCATCTTCCATTTCTCCTTCGTAACCGATAGCACGTGCAACCTGGAAATCGGAGAATCCCTGACGTTTTGCCTTGTACAGCAAATCGTTTGGAAGCTGTGACAGCAACTTGTGGTTGTTGCCCCATTCGTGAAGTTCCTTCGAAGTCTGCATGATGTTCATCAGCTTGTCGAGGAACCACTTGTCTATCTTTGTCAGTTCATGAATCTGATCTACGGTATATCCAGCACGCATTGCCTTCGATATAACGAAGATACGCTTATCAGTCGGTTCACGCAATGCCTTGTCGATATCGGCAATCTGCAATTCTTTGTTTTCTACAAATCCGTGCATGCCTTGACCAATCATACGAAGACCTTTCTGGATAGCTTCTTCGAATGTACGGCCGATAGCCATCACTTCGCCGACAGACTTCATGCTTGAGCCCAGCTCACGGTCTACTCCGTGGAACTTACCTAAGTCCCAGCGAGGGATTTTACATACTACATAGTCTAGTGCCGGTTCGAAGAATGCAGAAGTTGTTTTAGTAACCGAGTTCTTCAAATCGAACAAACCGTAACCCAGACCCAACTTGGCAGCAACGAAAGCCAACGGATAACCGGTTGCTTTAGAAGCCAAAGCTGAAGAACGGCTCAGACGAGCGTTTACTTCGATTACACGATAGTCTTCCGATTCGGGGTCGAACGCATACTGTACGTTACATTCTCCTACGATACCGATGTGACGGATAATACGGATTGCAAGTTCACGAAGTTTGTGATATTCACTGTTTGTCAATGTCTGTGAAGGAGCTATTACGATAGACTCACCGGTATGAATACCCAGCGGGTCGAAGTTTTCCATGTTACATACTGTAATACAGTTGTCGAAACGGTCGCGCACTACTTCGTATTCTACTTCCTTCCAGCCTTTCAAGCTCTTTTCTACCAAAACCTGCGGAGAGAAAGAGAATGCTTTTTCAGCCAGTACGTTCAGCTCTTCTTCGTTATCGCAGAAACCAGATCCAAGACCTCCCAGTGCATATGCCGCACGGATGATAACCGGATAACCCAGTTCCTTGGCAGCACGGCGAGCATCTTCGATGTTTTCAACAGCTTCACTCTTGATGGTCTTTACATTGATTTCATCCAGCTTCTGAACGAACAGTTCACGGTCTTCTGTATCCATGATAGCCTGTACCGGAGTACCGAGTACACGTGCATTGTATTTCTCGAATATTCCTGCCTTGTAAAGAGCAACACCGCAGTTCAAGGCTGTCTGACCACCGAATGACAATAATACGCCATCAGGACGTTCTTTGGCAATAACTTTCTCTACGAAATACGGAGTAACAGGCAAGAAATAGATTTTGTCTGCCACACCTTCCGAAGTTTGTACGGTAGCAATGTTCGGATTTATCAGGATAGTTTCAATACCTTCTTCCTTCAACGCCTTAAGTGCCTGCGAACCTGAATAGTCGAACTCACCAGCTTCACCGATTTTCAAAGCTCCGGAACCTAACAATAATACTTTCTTTATATTTTCTTTCATTGTTTTCTTTTGTTTTTAATGGATTACAGCAACTTTACAAACTCGTCGAACAGGAACTCTGTATCAGTAGGACCGCTGGCAGCTTCCGGGTGGAACTGTGCAGAGAACCAAGGGTTCTTCTTGTGGCGGATTCCTTCGTTAGAACCATCATTCATATTGATAAACAAAGGTTCCCAGTCGGCTCCTAATGTATTATTGTCTACGGCATAACCGTGGTTCTGTGAAGTAATGAAACATTTTTCTGTTCCTACCATGCGAACCGGCTGGTTATGGCTGCGGTGACCGTATTTCAATTTGTAAATTTTTGCTCCTCCTGCTTTCGAAAGCAACTGGTTACCCATACAGATTCCGAAAATAGGCAGCTTTTCATTTTGCATAGCTTTACGAATGTTCTGTACAGCAGCATCACAAGTATCAGGGTCACCCGGTCCATTTGAAATGAACAGCCCGTCGAACTCAAGCGAATTGAAATCGTAGTTCCAAGGTACGCGGATAATCTCTACATCACGTTTCAGCAAACAGCGGATGATATTCGATTTCACGCCACAGTCCACAAGAACGACTTTCTTCTTGCCTTCACCTTCGTTGTAACGGATTACTTCCTTGCATGATACCTTATCTACGTAATTTACTCCCGCATAAGTTGCTTCAGGAACATTGTCTGGTTCATCATCGAAAACGATTTTTCCCATCATCACACCATGTTCACGCAATACCTTGGTCAGCTCACGTGTATCAATACCTGTAATACCAGGAATCTGTTCACGCTTTAACCAGTCACCCAAGCTCTCTACCGCATTCCAGTGAGAATACTTTTCACTGTAGTCGCTTACAATAATCGCTTCGGCATGAATCTTTTCACTCTCCATAAAAGTAGGCAGACCGTTTGCTTCGATTGTGAAAGGAGGAACTCCATAATTGCCCACCAGCGGATAAGTCAGCGTCATTAACTGACCTGCATACGAAGGATCGGTCAAGCTTTCCGGATAACCGGTCATTGCGGTGTTGAACACAACTTCACCGGCTACCGGCTTCTCATAACCGAACGACTTGCCATGAAAGCGGCTCCCGTCGTCGAGGATTAATGTAACATTTCTCATTTTCTATCTATATCGTTTTCTTTAATATTGTTTTTCTTCTTTATATAAAGGCACCAAAACTGCTAGCGACTTCGTTCTGTAACGTTTCAGAACTGATAAATCTCTTCCACGTAATTGATAAAGGCCTGATTGACGAGTTTCACTCCACCCGGTGTCGGATAATCACCGCTGAAGTACCAGTCACCTAAATGTGCCGGACATGCCTCGTGCAATCCATCAAGTGTCTGATATACGATTTCAACCTTTGCCTGTGTACCAGCCGGAGTCAGCAATTGTACCATCTTGGCAGAAATTTCTTCGTCGGTGAATGGAGCATAAATCTCTTTCACGTAATTCACCATCTCTTCCTTCGGAAGTCCAAGCTGTGCTTTCGACTTACGGTATGCTTCTTCTATCACATGCTGCATTCCTCTCTCTTCAAGCAATGCTATCGCGGCCTTGAAAGCAATGAACTGTTCCATACTTGCCATATCAATACCGTAATAATCAGGATAGCGCACCTGTGGAGAAGAAGATACAATCACAATTTTCTTCGGATGAAGACGGTCGAGTATGCTGATAATACTCTGCTTCAAGGTAGTACCACGTACGATACTGTCGTCTATAATAACCAGATTGTCTTCATAAGGAATCAAGCTGCCATAAGTTATATCGTACACATGTGTAGCAAGGTCATTACGTGTATTTCCTTCAGCAATAAAAGTACGCAATTTGATATCCTTGATTGCCACTTTCTCACTACGTATACGCTGTGACAGAATCTGCTCCAATTCTGTATGACTCGGCTTGTGTCCCAGGGCCTCAATACGCTGCACTTTCAGTTCATTCAGATAGTTATCGAAACCTTCCAACATTCCATAAAAGGCAACTTCTGCTGTATTCGGTATGAAAGAGAATACGGTATGTACTACATCGTAGTCTATTGCCTTCAGTATCGGATTAACCAGTTTCTTACCCAACAGCTTACGTTCGCGGTAAATATCGATATCACTTCCTCGACTGAAATAAATCCGTTCGAACGAACAAGCCTTCTTTTCTTTCGGCTCATTGATTTGAGCCAGACGCATTTCTCCCTTTTTGTTTACCAGAATAGCTTGTCCGGGCAGTAACTCATGAATACTGTCAGCCGGCACATTCAATGCTGTCTGTATAACCGGACGTTCGGATGCCAGCACCATGATTTCTTCATCCATATACCAGAATCCCGGACGGATGCCCCATGGGTCACGTACAGCAAAACTTTCACCGCTACCAGTCAGCCCACATATCACATAACCTCCATCCCACTTCGGACTGGATGTCTTCAATACGTTAGTCAAATCAATACGGTCTTCAATAGCATGTGTAATATCCATACCCTCCAGACCTTCAGCCTTACACTCATTGTAAAGACGCTCCACTTCACGGTCCAGACGATGTCCCACCTGCTCCAACATGATATATGTATCGGCATATTTACGAGGATGCTGTCCGAAGGCAGTAATGTCGGCGAATATTTCATCCACATTTGTCAGATTGAAGTTTCCGCACAAAGCAAGATTCTTGGCACGCCAGTTATTGCGACGCAGAAAAGGATGTACATACGAAATACCACTCTTTCCTGTTGTAGAATAACGTAAGTGTCCCATATAGAGCTCTCCGGCAAAGGGCAAGCACTTTTTCGCATATTCAGCATCACGAAGCTGTTCGGCTGTAAGATCTTTGAAATAGCTGTGTACCGTTCCGAATATTTCAGTAATGGCTCCAGCTCCCAATCCTCTTTCGCGGAACATATATTCCTCTCCCGGATCAGCCTGAAGTTTTACACACGCAAGTCCCGCAGCTTCCTGACCGCGATTATGCTGTTTTTCCATCAGCAAATACAACTTATTAAGCCCGTACATCCACGTGCCATACTTTTCCTGATAATACTCTAGTGGTTTCAGCAAGCGAATCATCGCTACTCCACATTCATGCTTTAGCGGTTCCATATTATTTCGTATCGTTTAGTTGGCTACTCTATATATACAAAAATACCTGAACTTACTGAAAAGTAATTCCAGGTATTTTTATTATTAACGCATTTGCTTAAAATCTTACAAAAGAAAAAATCAGAATGAGTAATGCCTAATGTAGCATTATTCAGAAAAAAGGAAAGCTTCGAGGAAAACGAAATCCCGAAAAGACCTCTGTTTTCCACCACTGCCTGAATCAAATTCTGCAATCTCGAATCCGGAGTAAAACCTTTTTTCTTTACCTGTTTCACTAAACTACACATTAGGGTACATCACAATTCGGGATGCAAAGATAAAGATTTATTGGCATATTTCGAATATGTTTCTTAAAATAATCTACATCTTTTTTAAAAACTTATCTCCCGACTATAAAAAAACAGGTCATACAGGTTATTCTTGCCAGCCTCCTCCAAGTGCTTTATAAAGATTTACCATACTAATCTGCTTGTCGCGTACGGCATTACTCAAACCTATCTGAGCGTCCAGATATCCACGTTGTGCATCCAGCAAATCCATATAACCGATAACTCCGTTCAGATATTGAAGCTGTGCAAGGTCAAGAGTACTTTTCGATGCCTGTTCCAGACGCAGACGAGTCTCATAGATTTCCTTTATCTTATTAAATTCGGCTATGGCATTATAAGCATCTTTAAAGGCATTCAGTACAGCTTTTTCGTATGCATAAGCTGCTTGTTCGCAAGCTGCTTTCTTTGCTTTCAGCATCGCACGATTCTTTCCCATAGCAAAAATCGGTTGCAGAATGTTAGCACTCAACAAATGGTAAGGCGATTTCAGTACATCACTCAATGCAGCACTCTCGCTACCATAAGTAGCAGTCAACGTTATGCGAGGGAACAAATTGGTAAAAGCCACTCCTACCGCAGCGTTTGCAGCAATGACAGCCTGCTCTGCCTGACGAATATCCGGCCGGCGTTCCAGTAGTGCTGAAGGCAAACCTACGGGTAAACTGGCAGAAAGCATAACATCTTCAGGCAACACCGAACGTTTGATATGATGTGGATATTCGCCACTTAAAAATGCGATTTCATTTTCTTTCAGAGAAATCTTACGTTCCAGGTCAGGAACCAATGTTGCTGTTCGTGCCAACTCCACCTGCGCCTGACGAAAAGCAGTTTCAGAAGTCAGTCCACCTTCGTAACGCACGCGCGCCAAATGCAAACTTTCCCGACGGGCATCTACTGTCTTTTGTACGATAGACAGTTCATTATCCAACGCAACCAGTTCAAAGTAAGCCTGAGCAACCTGTGCAACCAGACTCATACGAAGCGCACGCTGATTTTCGACAGATCCCATAAATTCGGCAAGACTCTTATCGCGTGCCCAACGAAGATTGCCCCATAAATCAAGCTCCCACGAAACAGAAGCCTTGGCGTCAATCTCATAATCGGACTTATAATGATTGCCTCCATAATTTTCCGCTTCCTTCTCAGCATACACCTTTGCACCGACTGCCGGGAACATATTTGCATAATCAATGCGTTTCATTGCAGCCAACTCCTTAACGCGCGCTGCGGCTATCAGCATATCTTTATTATACGACAAGGTCTTACGTATCAATCCTTGCAAGGTCGTATCGGTGTAGAGCTGTTCCCACGGATAATCTCCGATGGAAACAGTGTCTACACTCATGCTGTCGAGCGTTTCGGGCAAGTCCAGTTTCGGACGAGTATAATGTTTGCCCAACTGACAACTGCCCAAAAACAACAGAGTTGTCAGCATGTATAAAAAGCGATAAGTATATTTCGTTCGTTTCATACGTTTCAGGTTTTGTTAATTAGCTTTTTTTGTTTTCAGCTTGTTTTTCGCCTTATAAATCATCACAAAGAAGAAAGGCACAAGCAAAATACCTACCGTCACGGCGACAATCATACCAAAGAATACACCCGTTCCGATAGCTTGACGGCTGGCCGAACCCGGTCCGGTTGCAATAACCATAGGAACCATACCCAGAATGAAAGCCAGTGATGTCATCAGGATAGGACGGAAACGAAGATGAGCTGCATGCAAAGCTGCTTCCACCAGGTCTTTTCCATTATCTACTTCCTCTTTGGCAAACTCAACAATCAAAATGGCATTCTTGGCTGCCAGACCAATCAACATAACCAAACCAATCTGGAAATAGGTATCATTTTCTAATCCACATAAAGCTACGCCGGCATACGCTCCAAGCACAGCTACCGGAAGTGAAATAAGCACGGCAATAGGAATACTCCAACTTTCATACAGTGCAGCAAGGAACAAAAATACGAACAAGAATACCAATGCGATAATGGCTCCGGTCTGACCTCCCGCCTGCTTTTCCTGATAAGAAAGTCCACTCCACTCAACACCAATGTTACTTGGAAGTTTTTCGCGTGCAATCTGTTCCAGAATCTCCATTACCTGTCCGGAGCTGGCGCCATTGGCTGCCGTACCGCGAATAATGGAAGTATTAAACATATTGAATCGCTTAATACTACCCGGACCAGTCGTATAATCGGTTGTACCCAGTGAAGTCAGCGGAATCATATCGCCGTCACTTCCTCTCACGAAATACAAGCCGATATTGTCACGGTGCTCACGATAAGGGGCCTCAGCCTGAATATATACACGATAAATACGGTTGAACATATTAAAGTCGTTCACATAGACCGAACCTGTATATGCTTTCATGGTAGAGAAGACATCTGCCATCGGCACTCCCGACAATTTGACTTTATCACGGTCAACATCGAAATACAACTGAGGTATTTCAGCCTGCAACGAAGTAGAAAGTCCTGCAAATTCCTTACGTTGCGAAGCATAATACATCAATGTATCGGTAGCACGAACCAGATCATCATAAGTTGCATCTCCACGAGCTTCAAGCTGCATTTCAAAACCACCTGAAGTACCCAATCCCGGAATAACAGGAGGAGTAGACAAATAGACTTTGCACTCAGGATATTGCTTCAGTTCATCCTGAACATCCTGCATGATTTGTCCGATAGTTGTATCATCTCGCTGTTTCCATTCTTTCAGTATCACGGTAAGCTGACTGCGGGCCTGACTGGTTCCTACACGCGGACTGCTACCGGTAACGTTCTGAACATATTCTACAGACGGATCTTTCATCAGGAAAGCTACAGCTCTGTCGGTTACCTCACGGGTTCTTTCCAGTGTAGTACCTTCCGGAAGTTCAAGCTCTACGGTAAAGAATCCCTGATCTTCAGTAGGAAGGAAGCTGGTAGGAACCAGACGGTGGAACATAAATATACATATAATTACGATACCGAAACCGACTATCACCCGACGCGGATGTTTGACAACTCGCTTTATACCTGCCACATATTTAGTATTTCCAATAGCAAGCCATTTATTGATGAATGTAAACACGCGATTTTTCGGCTTATTAGGATCGGTTGGCTTCAAAATGAGCGAACACATTACCGGACTCAAAGTCAATGCTACAACAGTAGAAAGGATTACAGATACGGCAATAGTCACACTGAACTGGCGATACAGCTGGCCTGTAATACCCGACAGAAAACTTACTGGAACGAATACTGCTGCAAGAACCATTGAAGTTGCAATCAAAGCACCTGTCAGTCCGTCCATAGCTTTCTTAGTAGCTTCATATGGACTGAGCTTTTCTTCTTCCATGATACGTTCAACATTTTCCACTACCACAATGGCATCGTCCACCACAATACCGATGGCAAGAATCAATCCCAGCAAAGTAAGCATATTGAGCGAGAAGCCGAATATAAGCATGAAACCGAATGTTCCAATCAAGGAGATGGGCACAGCCACAATCGGGATAACCGTTGCACGCCAGCTTTGCAGAGAAAGGAATACCACGATAATAACCAGAACCAATGCTTCGAACAAGGTTTTATATACCTCATGAATAGATTCTGAAATATATGTCGTTATATCAAACGGTATCTCATACTGCAATCCTTCGGGGAAATTCTTACTGATTTCCTCCATCGTTTCCTTTACTTTTTCTGCTACATCCATTGCGTTTGCACCAGGCAACATGTAAATACCCAATACAGCCGCATTACCTCCGTTTATACCACTCTCCGTATTATATGAGGAAGCTTCAAGCGAAACGCGTGCAACATCACGCATACGGATAAGCGAACCGTCAGCATTGGCACGAAGCACGATTTCTTCGAACTGGCTAACCGTAGAAAGACGGCCCTGAGCCGTAATAGGAATGGTAATATCCAATCCGCTGACCGGCTGCTGTCCCAGCACACCAGCTGCCGACTCACGGTTCTGGTCTTTTAAAGCATTCTGAACATCCTGTACAGTCAGTCCAAAATTAGCCAGTTTGGCCGGATCTACCCATATCTGCATCGCGTAATAGCGGCTACCAATATTTGACACACGTCCTACTCCAGGCACACGACGAAGCAAGTCGAGCACATTGATTGTCGCAAAGTTACTCAAATAAATTTCGTCAAACTTCGGATCATCCGAACGAAGACAGATGGTCATCAACTGGCTGGCTGCCTGTTTTTCCACCGAAATACCGTTTTGGATAACTTCGGCAGGAAGACTCGATTCCGCCAACTTGATACGGTTCTGTATTTCTACCGCAGCCAAATCAGGATCTGCTGAAATATCGAATGTTACAGTTGCCGAGAAACCTCCTGAGTTGGAGCTGTTCGACTCCATATAAAGCATACCAGGAGTACCGTTAAGTTCCTGCTCTATCGGTGTAGCAACAGCCTGCGATACAGTCACGGCACTTGCACCCGGATAAGATGCACTGATCTTCACTACCGGAGGAGTGATTTGAGGGTACTGGTCTATCGGCAACATTTGCAGTCCGATAATACCCACAATAACTATTAATATAGAGATGACAGCCGAAAAGACCGGTCTGTCGATAAAGAAACTCACTTTCATGAATCGTAAAGTTTAATGGGTTAATATGGTTAATCCTCTTTCTGCTCTTCCGACTCTGCCTTCGGAGCCTCACCTACACGGACTTTCAGTCCCGGAGTCAGTTTGTGGTAACCTTCAGTTACAATCATTTCTCCCGGTGCAAGTCCTCTTTCTACTACCATATTATTCTGGAATTCAGGTCCAAGTTCTATAAAACGCTTTTCTACAGTAGAGTCACGGCGCATTACGAAAACATAGGCTCCACCCTTTTCTATAATCAATGATTTTTGTGGAACAACGGTAGCATTTTCACGTACATCAAGCAAAAGTTTTACCTTGGTAAACTGTCCCGGCAAAAGAACATGCTCAGGATTTGCCATTTCTGCACGTACGGAGAATGTTCCGGTTTTCGGATTAACCTGAGGCTCCGCAAAATCTACTACACCTTTCTGTTCGTATACACTGTTGTCGGGCAAAGTAATAGTAACAGTAGGCTGCCATGAGCGAGTAGAATCTTTCTGTCCCAATGTAACATTACGCTCCTTACTTTTCAGATAATCGAGTGCCGTCATACTGAAATCGACAAGCACAGTATCACTTTTCACGATAGTAGCAAGCAACGATTTACCGCTTCCACCTACTAAAGTTCCCAAATCGACGTGTCTTTCACTTATCTGACCGGAAATAGGAGAACGAACAATCGTATATCCCAATTCAAGTTCTGCCTGATCCAGATCAGCACGGCTCATACCAACACTGGCCACAGCCGTTTCGTATGCAGCTACAGCATTATCAAGGTCAAGCTGGCTGGCAGCATTCTGCTGATACAACGGCCGGATACGTTCCAGGTCACGTTCAGCCTTACGGGCCTGAGCCTCATCTTTCTTCAACTGCGCACGTACCTTATCGGCTTTGGCACGATACTGGTCTTGATTGATAACAAAAAGTACCTGATTACGTTTTACATATGTACCCTCGGCAAATAACATCTGTTCAAGGAAACCTTCCACACGGGCACGGACCTCGACGAATTGTTGCGCACGAATACGGCCAACGTATTCTCCATACAATTCTACATCCTGTTGCTGAACAGGAGCAACACAAACTATAGGAGCTTCAGGCTCAACATGCTTTTCTCGTGTGAGAAACAAATAAAGTGCAATGATAATGACGATGCCGATTGCAGCATAAATACTCTGCTTCTTTTTTAACTTTAATTCTTTCCTTGTCAAAAAACGTTTCATACTTTCTTTTTGATTTTTATTATTAGATGCCATAGGAACAAGGGCAATACTTGTGCCAAAGATACGAAAATATTTTTATTTACTGAAAATCAAGGCATGACGGCAAACAAATATAAACAGTAGTTGAGGATTTTTCTGATAAGTTGTGGAAATTATCCACGATCAAGCCCCATTTTTATTCCCCATTTTCTCTTCTCCTATCTCCCTATAAAAAGAAACATACAAAATATTTTCCTCGTTCTTTTCTAAAAGAATCAACACCAACATTCAGATTCCCATGATGTTTTTCCTATCTTTTTCATACTTTCAGAACGGGAAAGCTCGCCTCTGAATAATATTTTTGCTAACTTTGCATCCGAAAAAAATCTTTAAACAAAATGATATTAGAGGAACATTTAGAAACTACTGTAAAGGTTCACGACCAGCAGTTGCACCGGCGAGTTGATCTTTTGCTTCGTACAGGAAAACTTTTGGTAGAGAGTTTGGCTGATACCAATCGAATTGTGAGAAACATGAAGCGTACAGCAGCTTATTTAGGTATCCCCGAAGAAAAGTTGCACATTAACGTAAGTTTCACCATGCTGATGGTGAATGTAAGTGACGGCGATTATTCGTTTACAAAATTCCAGCGAATCGAAGGACATGGCGTAAACATGACTGCCATTTCTGAAGTAAGCAAACTCTCATGGAGAGCTATAGAAAATGACTACACGCTCGACCAGTATGAAGAAGAGCTAGAGAAAATACGTACCAAGAAGCGTAATTATACTCCCCTGCAAGTCGCTATCGGAGCAGGTTTTGCCTGTGGAGGATTCTGTATTCAGTTCGGTTGCGACTGGATGGCATTCTTATATGCGTCTATTGCCGCTATTATCGGTATGCGCGTAAGACAGAAATGTAATGAGTCGGGCTTGAATCATTATATGGGTATTGCCATTTCTGCATTCATTGCTACTATGATAGCATGGGCCTCTACCTTCCTTCCTGCCGAATGGACTAATACTCCGTGGCATCCGTTGCTGGCATGCGCACTGTTCATCGTGCCGGGGGTTCCATTGATTAACTTTGTAGACGATATGCTCGACAATTACATACAAGTAGGTATCGTACGTGCTGTCAATACCTTGTTAATGGTGGCAGCTATGGCATTCGGTATTGCCTTTGCTGTAAAATTATGTAGCATCGCCGACTTCTTCCCAACTATCAGTATGGTTCCTCACCACGCTTATTGGGAATATGCACTTGCCGCAGCTATCTCGGCCATGGGCTTCTCTATGATCTTCAATATCCAACGCCGGTTATTATGGGTAGTAGCTATAGGAGGAATACTCGCTGTATGTACCCGTAATTTCGTAAACCTTGGACCAAGCACAGACAACATTGGTCTGGATATGGGTCTGGTTATCGGTTCGTTTGCCGGTTCTGTATTGGTTAGCTTAATTGCAATTAAAGCCGTACACTGGTTCCATGTGCCCAACCATGTGCTAACCATCCCATCTGTCATCCCTATGATCCCGGGAGTATTGATGTATCGCATGCTGTTCGGTTTAATCAATATGAACGTTCAGTCAATCGATCAAGTTACCCCGCTGATGAAGGCTATCGAAAGTGGTGTAAACTCGGGACTGGTTATTATGTGTATTGCACTAGGTGTTGCTATTCCTAATATCTTCGGACGTAAATATATCGCGTCATCAAAGAACAAACGTCTTGCAGCTATCTTGAAAGAACGTAGAGCAAGAGGTAAGTTTGTAGAATGGTAATACAGACAATATAAATAAGGAGTAAGTAAAGGGCGAAAAGTTAAGATATCCAAATATCATAATCTTTCGCCTTTTATATTTGTTTAAAGAAAGAACTGCCTGTTTCAGGCAAATAGTAATTCAATATAAATATATACAATATTATGATCAGACTAAACGTATTTATCAGAGTAAAAGAAGAAAAGCGTGAAGCAGTACTCGTTGCTGCTAAAGAACTTGTAACAGCATCTCAAAAAGATAAAGGCTGTATTGCTTACGATGTATTCGAAAGTGCAACTCGCCACGATGTACTGATGATTTGCGAAACATGGAAAGATGCAGAAGCATTGTCAGCTCACGAACATACTCCTCACTTTATGACACTGGTTCCACAGATAGAAGAACTGGCTGAAATGAAGATAGAGAAATTCGAATTCTAAAATACAGTATACGGCATTTGTCCTCTGATGGAACAAATGCCGTATTTTTTATAAAGCATTACATTTCAAACTTTGTATTCCGCATATCTCCTGTTTCAGCAAACGCTATATGCATCTTCAGTGCATTACGCAATGACATAGGAGTATGACATCCTTTTCCTTCCGAAAGCTTCAGATAATCCCAAAGCAGCTCTTTATAATCAGGATGAGCACAGTTTTCAATGATACAACGTGCACGCTGTGAAGGTGACTTGCCACGCAAATCGGCAACGCCTTGCTCGGTAACCAAGATCCGTACATCGTGTTCAGTACTGTCTACATGCGAAACATGAGGAACAATCGATGAAATAAGTCCATCTTTAGCCGTAGAAGGAGTAGTAAATATGGAGAGATAGGCATTTCGTGCAAAATCGGCCGAACCTCCAATTCCATTCATCATCTTGCTGCCTAAGACATGTGTACTGTTGACATTGCCAAATATATCTGCTTCCAGGGCTGTATTGACCGCTATTATTCCCAAACGACGAATCATTTCGGGATGATTGGTTATCTCCTGCGGACGCAACAAGACTCTTTCTTTCATCACGTCAATATTATCGTAAAGCATATCCAGACGGTCATCAGACAATGTCAACGAACTTCCGGCAACAAAACGGATGCGCTCTTGCATCATCAGATCGATAACTGAATTTTGAATGACTTCCGTATACATGGAAAATGCCGGGAGTTTTTTATCGGCTCCCAATGCTCCTAACACAGCATTAGCTATATTACCTACCCCTGACTGCAATGGCAGAAATTCTCGTGGTATGGCTCTCCGCTGATATTCTCCCAAAAGAAAATCAGCAACATTCTGCCCAATCCGACTAGTAGTATCATTCAGTGGAGTAAAAGCTGCTATCCGATCTCGTTCATTCGTGCGAACCACTCCCACAACCTTTTCAGGATTAACCCTTACACTGATACTTCCTGCGCGATCATTTACCCGATAAATCGGAATCTCTCTTCGGTATGGTGGAGCATCAGGAATATAGATATCATGCATTCCGGTCAACTTGCCGGCATGGACTTCGTTTAACTCAATAATAACTTTATGGGCAACCTGTATCAAGGTAGGAGAAATTCCGACCGATGTACTAAGCACAATATCTCCTTCTTCTGTGATGTCGGATGCCTCAACAATAGCTACATCTATAGCTCCCAGAAAACCGTAACGTACATCCTGACCTATCTGCGAAAGATGCACATCGTAATATTGTACTTCTCCTGCATTGATAGCATTACGCATTTCTTTATTCGACTGAAAAGGAGTACGAAAAGCTACGGCATGTGCCTGTGCCAATGCAGAATCAACCTGACTTCCGGTAGCTCCTCCGGTTATAAGTCCAACTTTAAACTCTTTACCTTCACTGTGTAGTTTTTCGGCATAAACGGCCAAAGCAGCCGGAACAGCCTTAGGTGTTCCCACAGACGAGAAGCCTCCTATACCTATCGTGTTTCCATTATGAATACTGGCGGCAGCTTCTTCTGCCGATATAAAAGAATATTTCATGTTGTAACAAATGTATCAGTTATAATATTTTGACAGCAAAAATAGGACAGATTGTTTAAAATAGCAATATAAAAAGTATTTTTTATAACCATTTATCAAATCACACAGAGTTCAAAAGAGGTAAAGAAAAATAAAAAGAGATATACTTTTTATTTTCAGTATATCTCTTTTTCTGAAGAGCCGAAAGCGGGACTCGAACCCGCGACTTACTCATTACGAATGAGTTACTCTACCAACTGAGTTATTTCGGCGATAATTTGTTTATGAAAAGCGATGCAAATTTACGGTTTTATTTCAACTTGCAAAATGAAAATGATATTTTTTTCAACGATAAGATTTTTTTTCATTTTTCTATTTACAGAAGGATAAAAAAAGAACAGCATCTTTATAAAAAAATATGCTGATATTTTATGATAAATATCAGCATATTTTGTGTCATTCATGCCCATAAATTTCTGAACACTTCGGTAAAATACTAATTCCGTCCCTCTTCTTCAACCGAAATCATCAGAGAATGAATGAGTTCAGGCTCTCCAGAATTAAATTTCATTTCAGTTTCACCCTCAAGGTATCATTCCACAGCTTTTTTCTCTCCAAACAAAATATCATAATCTCTTTTCGATGCAGGTACAGTCCAGTCTTCCGGAATAAACTTCCACTGATTCAGCGGCTTCGGATCGAGAACTTTTACTTCTTCTATCCGTTTCATCAGATAAAAACGTAAATCTTTATCTGTGGAGTATACGATACGTTTTGCCAGTTCTGTCTTGGGAATACCAGCACCTTTTGTCAGCAAATCTCCCCCACCGTTTCCACGATACGAATTAACAGCTACCTGATATGTTTTATTCATATCAAACGGCTCTCCGTTTGCCATCCTTTCTATCTTGATTTTTTCACCCTGAGGTTTCGTTACATCCACTGTATAAATAATGCCTGCTGCCGAATCGAAATTGAAACTTGGATTCTTGAAACGGCCGAACCCTTTATCTTCTTCATTAAACAACATTAAATGGTCGTCGGATGATTTCATCTGGTTAGTCCATAAAGCATACGACATTTCCAGAAAATCCTTGATTTCTTTACCTGTCAGCTTCATCGTATAAAGCAGGTTCTCGTATTTATACAAGTTAAACATATCACTCATATAAATATCTCCTTTCTTGATTTCTGCTGAGAACGAGAGAGGAGCACAGAAAGATATATCGGCACCCGTAATATCAAGCTGCAACTGATGAAGCAAATCGATAAATGCAGAAGGACCAAAATAGGCATCTTTGGTTGTAATGGTTTCTTCGATACGTCCAATCTTACGAGATACAAAGTCGACTGTTGCCTGATATTGTCCGGCAAACTCCCGCATGAAATCCTCATCAGCAGCATAGCGGGACACATCTGCCAAAGCACCCTCTACAGATTTTCGCACAAGCTTACCTCCAGCTTTAGTCACTTTGACTGTAACATCCGAAACATATCTGGCCGCATTGGCAGGATCGACGAGTAAAACAGAATCTCCTGCCACATTGACAATCTTCTCACACCGGCGCACATGATCGTGTCCCATAAATACTACATCGAAGCCCGGAACATTTTTTGCTACATCGCCCGAACCATTCTCTACAACATTATCCAGTTTATTACCTTCAGGTCCGGCATGAAATAATCCGATCAAAATGTCCGGATTCTCTTTTTCCTTGATAATCTTTACCCATTTACGTGCGCAATCCTCCATGTCTTCAAAATGCAGCCCGTTCCACAGCTGTTCGGGAAGCCATGATGGAATGGCAGGAGTTATCATACCTAAAACTGCTATTTTTACTCCTTTCCGTTCGATTATTTTATAGGGAGTAAGATAAGGTTCTCCCGTTTTATTGTCCACAATATTTGCCCCAAGTACAGGAAAAGCACACTGTTTCACCCAACGGTCGTACACGGCATGTCCAGTCTCCACATCATGATTTCCCATAGTACCTACATCGTATTTCATATAGTTCAGCATCGCTGAAGTTACATGAACAGAAGTTGTATCGATGTAATTGTAATAATAAGCAATGGGCTGTCCTTGTAAAATATCTCCATTATCCATCAGAACAACTCCATCTCCATACTGCTCACGCTGTTCTTTTACAAATGAACTGACACAAGCCAGCCCTCCTTTGCGAGGCTTCATACTTATAAAGTCATAGGAGAAATAGCATCCGTGCACATCACTCGTTTCAATAAGTTTCAAAGTTACTTCACCGTCTTGCGAAGCATAAGCAGGACTTGTAACGCCTAAGGCAAGAACAAGCATCAAACTGGTAAATAGTTTCATCATAAATCTAGCGGGTTAAGTGATATATAAACGACAAAATGTCACATTTTCATAGTATATCCAATAAGTAACTACAAAGATAATGGAACTTTACCACCTGCAAAACCCACAAAAAGATAAATACCTTTCAATATGGTTAAAAGTCTGTTAACAAACGGACTATCTGGCACATTCTTTGCCTCATTCTCAAATAAAAAACAGACTGTATGGCTTACATAGACTATTACAAAGTTCTTGGAGTTGACAAAACGGCAACTCAAGACGAAATCAAGAAAGCGTACCGTAAGCTGGCTCGCAAATATCACCCGGACTTAAATCCGAATGACCCAACGGCCAAGGACAAGTTTCAGGAGATAAACGAAGCTAACGAGGTACTGAGCGACCCTGAAAAGCGTAAGAAATACGATGCTTACGGGGAGAATTGGAAACACGCCGACGAGTTCGAAGCTCAACAGCAAGCATATCGTGCTCAAGGCGGTACAGGTAACGACGGTGAATATTGGTATTCTACCGACGGACAACATTTTACAAGTGGATTCGGAGGAGAAGGTATGCATGGATTTGGTGGAAATGCCAGTGGATTCTCTGATTTCTTCGAAGAACTGTTCGGGCATGGAGCCGGCAGAGGACGTAATGCAAGAGGCGGATTCAGAGGGCAAGATATTGAAGCTTCTCTACAGTTGTCTCTACGTGAGGCTGCAACCACTCATAAACAAACATTCAGCATCAACGGTGAAACATTACGTATTACAGTTCCAGCCGGAGTAGCAGACGGTCAGGTTATCAAACTGAAGGGACATGGAGGTAAAGGAACAAACGGAGGACCCGACGGAGATTTGTATATCACTTTCGTTATTCCTGACGACCCTGTCTTTAAACGGAAAGAAAATGACTTGTACACAGATGTAACAATCGACTTATACACTGCCGTACTGGGAGGTGAAGTTACAGTCAACACATTAGACGGACAAGTAAAACTGAAAGTTCGTCCGGGTACTCAGAATGACGCTAAAGTTCGTCTGAAAGGAAAAGGATTTCCTGTATACAAGCAGGAAGGCGTCACAGGCGATTTGATTGTAACTTATCATGTAACAATTCCTACTACACTGACGGAAAAGCAGAAAGACCTGTTCCGACAGTTGCAGCAAGGATAATTAAAAACCGTACGACTATGCAGAACGATTTAATCATCATAAACGACTATTGCACACATTGCAATATCGAACCCGACTTCATCCTCATGCTAGGTGAAGACGGTCTGATAGATATCGAAGTAATAGATGATACCAGTTATTTTCCGGCTTCTCAGCTGAATGAATTGGAAAGGTATACTCATTTATATTATGACTTGTCCATCAATATAGAAGGGATCGATGCTATCCGCCACTTACTGACAAAAATAGACAACTTGCAAAATAAAGTAAGAAGTCTGGAAAATGAGTTGCGTTTCTACCGCAGATAATTCCCATAATGTATAATTTACCCTCGCTATAAAAATTTATGGCGGGGGTATTTTTATAAAAAGGGGTTATGAGGTCCTGTTTTCTTCAATATGTATCAGAAATCGTAGGTCAGCCCGATAAAGAAAGTTCCTGCCTGCTTTTTTCGGGGTAATTCTATTTTTTGTCCTTCGACTATCATATTACGGCTTCCTCCATATAAATCATAATTGGAGGTCGTATACCCAAGCAATACCGATACACGTTCCACTTCCAAAGCCATAGCAAATTTCACATGATAATAACATGCCTTCGCATGCGAATTACTGACTTCTCCTGAAGTGGCGGGTACATGGATAATCGCATCCTTCGGAACATAATCTACACTAGTACTTAAATTGGGAGGCAAAGGAATAGTAGCTCCAGGAGACACACGAAACGATAATGCCACATCATGGTCATGATTCAGATAAACAGGAGGCGAATACAGATAAACTCCCGACCGGAACGCAAACAGATACATCAAACGGTTTTCCTCAATCTGCCAGCGCAAGTTTTTATCTCTTGCTTCTCCAGAATAAGTCTTATTTCCATCTATTGGAGGAGTAAAAAGAAAGCCTGCTCCAACTCCAATAAAACGCCACGGTTTATATACGACATCCGTTTCTATTTCCCATGTCATATAATTGTTTGCACCACCATAAAGTTCCCATACCCAATGTCGGTCTTTCTCTGACTTCTGCGCCATTGCTACCGATGTGCCTAAAAAAGAAAAAAGGATTATGCACCAGAATCTTGTTTTTTTATTCATAAGTCATAGCGTTAGTTTAAGTTATCATATAATATTTCCGGAATAATATCTTACATATAAAAAAAATAACAAACAATTTTTGAAAAAAGTTCATTGTATCAATTTCCGCTTTCAAAGCTTTAGCCAGCAAATATTCTTTGGGTTCCTCTTTCTGTGCATCCACCTGTTTGAACTTTCCTATACGTAATGTCAGTTACTATTCACGCCTTCTTTAGCAAACATTTTCAATCCTCGAAAACGTCTTTCAAATCCGAATAAAGCTTAAAACCGTCTCTTAAATTATTTTCAAAATGAATCTTCCCCTCATCCCGAATACTTTTTTTAATTACATTTGTGCCACATTTTTAGAAAAACATATACATGGAACAATTCAGTCAAATGATTGCCACAGCCCTGAAACTACCTGTCCATCGGGTAGAAAATACATTGAAACTGCTTCAGGGAGGTGCTACAATACCATTTATAAGCCGTTACCGAAAAGAAGCGACCGGAGGTCTCGACGAAGTACAGATAGGAGATATCCATACGCGTTACGAAAAGCTCTGTGAACTTGCCAAACGAAAGGAAACGGTTCTTTCTACCATCGAAGAACAAGGAAAACTGACAGACACTTTACGAGAACGTATTTCCAATTGTTGGGATGCGACAGAACTGGAAGATATTTACCTGCCTTTTAAGCCCAAACGAAAAACTCGTGCCGAGGCTGCACGCCAGAAGGGACTGGAACCGCTTGCCATGCTACTATTGATGCAGCGGGAAAACAACTTATCTGCCCGGGTACGCCAGTTTGTCAAGGGAGATGTCAAGGACGAAGAGGATGCTCTGAAAGGAGCACGCGACATCATTGCCGAGCAAGTAAATGAGGATGAACGTGCCCGTAATCTGATACGAAACCAGTTTAGCCGTCAGGCTATGATTACATCGAAAGTAGTCAAGGGAAAAGAAAAAGAAGAAGCAGCCTTGAAATACCGCGATTACTTCGACTTCTGTGAACCATTGAAGAAGTGTACCTCTCACCGTCTGCTCGCCATCCGCCGTGGAGAAGCCGAAGGTATCCTGAAAGTATCCATCACTCCCGACGATGAATCAGTATGTACTGAACGATTGGAAAGACAGTATGTACATGGAAACGGAGAATGTTCCGCACAAGTAGCAGAAGCCGTGAACGACGCATACAAACGTCTGTTGAAACCCGCTATAGAAACAGAATTTTCCGCACTCAGCAAGGAAAAGGCAGACGAAGAGGCTATCCGTGTCTTTGCTGAAAATCTCCGGCAACTGTTGCTTGCTCCTCCTCTGGGACAAAAGCGCACAATGGGTATCGATCCGGGATATCGTACCGGTTGCAAAGTTGTCTGTCTGGACGCCCAAGGTACATTGCTGCACAATGAAGCAATTTATCCGCATCCACCCAAATCGGAAACAGCTCTGGCCGGACGCAAGCTTGTCAAACTCGTCGAACAATATAAGATAGAAGCCATCGCCATCGGAAATGGTACGGCAAGCCGTGAAACCGAACGTTTCGTCACTTCTCAACGATACGACCGCGAAGTGCAGGTGTTTGTTGTCAGCGAAGACGGCGCCTCCATCTATTCTGCATCCAAAATCGCACGAGATGAGTTTCCTGAATATGACGTAACTGTGCGAGGAGCTGTGTCAATCGGTCGCCGACTGATGGACCCGCTAGCCGAACTGGTCAAGATAGATGCCAAATCTATCGGTGTGGGACAATATCAGCACGATGTAGATCAAAGTAAACTGAAGGCATCACTCGACCAGACAGTAGAGAGTTGCGTGAACCTTGTCGGAGTGAATGTCAATACGGCCAGCAAACATCTGTTGACATATGTATCGGGACTGGGACCGACGCTGGCTCAAAACATTGTAGATTACCGTACGGAAAACGGAGCATTCCATTCGCGTAAAGAACTGCTGAAGGTACCGCGTATGGGAGCAAAGGCGTTTGAACAGTGTGCCGGATTCTTGCGTATTCCGCAAGCAGACAATCCGCTCGACAATTCGGCTGTACATCCGGAAAGTTATGCCATAGTAGAAAAGATGGCAAAGGACTTGAAATGCTCCGTTGCCGACCTGATAAAAAACAAGGAATTACGTAGCCAAATAGACATAAAAAACTATGTAACTGATACCGTAGGACTGCCTACACTGACTGATATTCTACAAGAGCTGGATAAACCGGGACGTGACCCGCGCCAAAAGATTCAGGTCTTCGAATTTGACAAGAACGTGCAGACTATCGACGACTTGCGGGAGGGCATGGAATTGCCGGGCATCATCAACAACATTACCAATTTCGGATGCTTCGTAGATATAGGAATTAAAGAGAACGGACTGGTACATATCTCCCAGCTTGCCGACAAGTTTGTCAGCGACCCGACAACAGTAGTCAGTATGCACCAGCATGTACGCGTACGTGTACTCAGTATTGACCATGAACGCAAGCGCATCCAGCTTACAATGAAAGGACTTAATTGATGGAAACAGAAAAACAAACATGCGGATGGTTCGTCTTCAACAGCGGACAGGTTTTGATAGAAAAAAAAGAAGACGGATATCATATTCCTTACGGACCTGAACCTCCGGTTGAGGTTCCCGTCGGAAGTACCATTCATACCATCGGAGAGATAAACGGTTATCCTGCCAAGACGTATGCTATTCATATTCCAGTAAGTGGAGATGAAAACAGTCCACGCATGATGAAGGACTTGCGTGCTTCTTTCGATGTACTTCCTCTGGAAGAATACAAGCGTGCCGGAAAAGCTTCACAAATATTGAACTGGGACAAGAACAGCCGTTATTGCCCCATGTGTGGTGTACCTACGGTACAGGTTTCCCCCATAGCCAAACGATGTCCGGAATGCCGGCAGGAGTTTTATCCGCGTATTTCTCCAGCGGTCATTGTACTTATTAAGAAGGAAGACAGTATCCTGCTTGTACATGCCCGCAACTTCCGGGGGACGTTTAAAGGATTGGTAGCCGGTTTTCTCGAACCAGGAGAAACGTTGGAAGAGTGTGTTCACCGCGAAGTCATGGAAGAAACAGGACTGACCATAAAAAACCTGAAATATTTCGGCAGTCAACCGTGGCCCTACCCCAGCGGAATCATGGTAGGATATTATGCCGAATACGAAAGCGGAACCATCAAGTTGCAGGATGAGGAACTGAGTGCAGGAGCCTTCTACAACCGAAACAATCTGCCGGAAATACCGAAAAAGCTCAGCATCGCCCGCCAACTGATTGATGCCTGGCTGGACAATAAAATTTAAAGATCAGATAAAAACATACCGGTATGAGTGACAGAAATCTATAATACCTGACAATTCATACCGGTATGCTTATTTATTTTATAAATGCAGGAACTGGCAAATGCATACCTGCTATAACCAGTCCATTCTCACGAGCATACTGCAATAAGTTTTTACGAGTCTTTATTGCTTCCTGCTTATCCATATCATAGGTAGCACAAATCTCCGGATGTTCCAATTGCAGAGCTGCTCCATGAATCAAATCTCCAATTATCAATAATTTACCTGCCTGAAAAACAGTATGTCCGGGAGTATGTCCAACAGCTTCCATTGCTACCACTTTTCCCGGCAACGTATCACCAAAAGCAAACAGGTGCAAACGGTCCTTATATGCATTCATGGCTCTAACAACTTGTCCGTTCTTTTCGGCTTCCATTTTCATCCAACTATCATACTCAGCCTTAGAAGCATAAATTTCAGCATGAGGAAACACTACACTATCGTTTTTCATCAGTCCTCCGATATGATCACCATGAAAATGAGTAAGATATATATATTTAATGTCGGCAGGAGTAATCCCTAAAGCATGTAACCCAGCCAATAAGCGACTATCGGATGCCCCCATTCCCGTATCAAAAAGAATTTGTATACCATTGCTTTCTATCAAAAACGTACTAATGGAAGAAGGTATTCCGTTTTCGAGCGAAAGTTTTTTCATCAAGTCCTCACCAGCATCCGGAAAGAGTGAAGGAGGCATCAGTTTCGCAGAAGCGTTATCACGAATCCATGTAGCTTTTACTCCGTCGAGTACCAACGTCGACAAAGCACTATCTTCCTGCAAACCAACTTGATTACTTATTACACTCATACTATCTGCATTCATTTTTTCATTAACCTGTTTCTTGGCACTATTACCGCAACCAGCAAGTGACAATACCATAGTCACACCGAAAGCATAGCTCCATATCTTAGTCCTTTTCATCGTTATGTAGTTTAAATATCTGATTATACTAGCTCTTCCACTTGCCAAAACCTTTCTAAAATAACAGATTTTTTCAGATTATCCAAAGATATTCTCACATGATTACGATTTTAACTTACTGCCAAGTCATTTCTTCATGAATAAATCCTGATCAAGATCATATAAAAACAAGCGAGGAGAAAGAATCTTTCCATCTGCTGATTCTCTCTCCTCGCTTCTAACCGGCACGTAAAACAGCCCCATCTGCTTCCGTACCAGAGAGGGTAAAAAATATTTTATTTCTTTTTCATCTTCTGCATCATGCCTGCCATCTTGCTGCCAGTAACCATCTTCATCATCTTGCGAGTCTGGTCAAACTGTTTCAGCAAACGGTTTACTTCCTGAATGCTTGTACCACTACCCTTAGCAATACGTGTACGGCGAGTTCCGTTCAGGATTTCAGGATGAGTACGTTCTTCCGGAGTCATTGAATAAATAATAGCCTCAATGCTCTTGAATGCATTATCATCGATATCAATATCTTTAATAGCTTTTCCTACACCCGGAATCATAGAAGCAAGTTCCTTCAAGTTACCCATCTTCTTAATCTGATGAATCTGAGTCAGGAAGTCATTAAAGTCGAACTGGTTTTTCTGAATTTTTTTCTGAAGACGTTTAGCTTCTTCTTCGTCGTATTGTTCCTGTGCACGTTCTACCAATGAAACGATATCACCCATACCAAGGATACGGTCTGCCATACGGGCCGGATGGAACTGATCGATTGCATCAAGCTTTTCACCTGTTCCCACAAACTTGATAGGCTTGTTCACAACGGTACGGATAGACAGAGCAGCACCACCACGGGTATCACCATCCAACTTAGTAAGAACTACACCGTTGAAGTCCAGACGTTCGTTAAATTCGCGAGCTGTATTTACGGCATCCTGACCAGTCATTGAGTCAACAACAAACAACGTTTCATCCGGATTGATTGCATTCTTGATCGCTTCAATCTCGTTCATCATCTGTTCGTCTACAGCAAGACGTCCCGCTGTATCGACAATAACCAAGTCATAACCTTTTGCCTTTGCTTCCTGAATGGCATTCAGTGCAATCTGAACAGGATCTTTGCTATCCAATTCGCAATATACAGGTACTTCGATCTGCTGTCCCAATACTTTCAGCTGTTCGATAGCAGCAGGACGATATACGTCGCAGGCAACCAGCAACGGCTTACGGTTTTTCTTGGTTTTCAGCATACGTGCCAGCTTTCCTGAGAAAGTTGTCTTACCTGAACCTTGCAAACCTGACATCAGGATTACGGCAGGACGACCTTTCAATTCGATTTCGGCAGTATCGCCACCCATCAGTTTGGTCAGCTCATCATGCACAATCTTAACCATCAACTGGCTAGGCTTAACGGCAGTCAACACGTTTTGTCCTAAAGCTTTTTCCTTTACAGTGTCGGTAAAGCTCTTTGCTACCTTATAGTTCACATCGGCATCCAGCAATGCACGACGTACGTCTTTCAACGTTTCGGCCACATTGATCTCGGTGATTTTACCTTCACCTTTCAATATTTTAAACGACCGTTCTAGTCTTTCACTTAAATTATCGAACATATATTTTTCTTGTTTTTTATTTTTCCAATTTGTCAGGGCGCAAAATTACAAAAATAATCGGATGCATCAAATCTTTTTATTCTGCCATTTCGCCTTTTTCAAGTAAATAACGCTGAATGTCAGCATTAACGAATAATAGATGACTTCGGTAGTAAAACAAACATCTACCGGAGCACGAAGCATCATTCCTACTACGATAATATACAATGCATAAAAGATCTGTACTCCGACTTCCAGTCCCAAAGCAGCCTGTGTATTACCCGTACCCGAAATTCCATTGAAATAAATATTTGCAAGAGCAGCTATCAACATTGCACCGCAAACGACATATAATGCCGGAACCGATTCAAGAAGCAGTGCTTCCTCATTGGTATAAACCGACAAAATAGCCTGAGGGAAGATAACACAAAGGGCCACACATACTACCATAATAAGGAATGACATCCGGGCTATTTTATGCAGTAATCCGACAACTCCTGCTACTCCTCCCGAACCAATCAGATTGCTGACCAGTGTATTTGCCGTAGTAGAAAGCGACTGGACAGGTATTAACAGCACAACATATACGCTACGCACAATGTTGGCAATGGCAAGCTGCCGTTGTCCGAGTCGTTCAAGTGCCATGAAAAATACAAACCAGATGGCCATGGAAAGAAAATACTGCACCATGGTGAAGCAGGAAATGCGCAAGATACGCATCACCATATCCCAGTCAAAATGTCCGAAACGATTCAGCCCATATTTCTTCAAGTCAATTTTACCATACGTATACACAATAAAAAACAGCATAGAAGATGCTTCTGCTATAACCGATGCCAATGCCGCTCCACGTATTCCCATTTCAGGGAATCCACACTTTCCGAATATCATCGCATAGTCGAGGAATACATTCACCAAGGCCATGACGACAGCATTCATGGTCAGTACCTTTGTCTTGGTTATACCTATATAAAGCGCACGGAACATGACATTGACAAAGGCAAAAAGAAATCCCCAGATACGCCATGTAAAAAACTCGTATGTAGCATGAAAAATAGTATCCGAAGTAATCAGCAGACGAATCAATGGTTCGGCACATACCAGCAATATGGCAAGTAAAGCTACTCCCATCCCCAAACTGAATGCTGTACCCTGCCACATAACCGGTCCTATGGCATGAAAATTCCCTTCCCCATTACGACGGGCTATCAAAATCTGCGAACCGACACTGAACCCGAATGCTACGGTATATACACAGATATATAGTAGTCCTCCCATTGCGGCTGCACCCAAAGCTACCTCACCCACATGTCCTAAAAAAGCCGTGTCGGTGACATTGATAACATTTTGCGCAAGCAACCCCAAGAATATCGGGTAAGTGACATTCCATATTTCTTTATTCGTATACATAAAATCTGATTGTTTTTATTTTGAGACGAAAGATGTACAAAGATACGTTTTTTATGCACTTTCAACAAATGCGCATCTGTTTTTCAGCTTATTTTAATGAAAACATCTTCATCTTTTCCTGAAAGTTCGTACATAAAAATTAAAAAGATGAGGACATTTTCTCCGATTCGATATCATGAATCGGAGAGAACATCTTCATCTTTGTTTAACAACCTATATATCAATTATAAAGACTTATTTTCCCAGTCCTTCTTTTCTTAAAATTTCCATCATTCTTATTTCTCCCTCATCCGTATCTTTCACCTCTTCGCGCAAGCGCATCATTTCTTTTTTCATTTCACGAATTACCGATTCATATTCTTTCTCCCCGTAAGCATTATGGTTTTCTTTCGGATCTTTCTGTAAATCATAAAACTCCCAAGATGGAGTTGATTTATAGTCTGAAGAACCAGTCATATTCAATCGGTCACCATACAAAAATATCAACTTATAACGCTCATTACGTACACCGATGTGGGCCGGACGGATATCATGTTGAGTCCAATAACGGTAATAAATACTCTTCCGCCAGTCCTTAGGAGTTTTTCCTGCCAGAACATCTTTAAAACTTCTGCCCTGTGTACCTTCCGGAGATTTTACTCCGGCAAAATCACACAATGTAGAAGCAAAATCTACATTCAAAACAAGTTCGTTCACACGCTTGCCAGCCGGAATACATTTGGGATAACGGATAACAAATGGCATACGTGCCGATTCTTCATAAAACATCCGTTTGTCATAAAATCCATGCTCTCCTAAAAAGTATCCCTGATCAGCAACATAGACAACAATAGTATTATCTGCAATCCCCATTTCGTCTAAAGCATCCAACAGTTTTCCAATATTATCATCTACCGTAGCAGCGCAGCGTAAATAATCTCGAATCAGTTTTTGATAAATAGCTTTTCTTGCAGCAATCCGGCTCATTCCTTTTGTCGTAAAAGGAAGTTCCGGATAACGACACCACCATTTATCTGGATCAGCCGAAGCCACCTCCCAATTGTGTCCGATAGTTTCCAGTTTTTGTCCGACGAAAGTACGTCCGTTGGTTTCAGGCCCCCAGTCTAACAAATTCTCTGGTTCAGGAAACACTACGCCATCATATAAATGTCGCATACGTTCCGGAAAATCATAAGGCTCATGGGTGGCCTTAAAATGACAACACATCAAAAAAGGCTGACTTTTATCCTGAGCTTTCATCCATCTGATAGCTTTTTCTGTTACAATATCAGTGGAAAAACCATGTATACGCTCTCCAAAATTACGCTGTCCTGGCCAAGGATCATCACTATTCTTAAAAGTAGGATCACGATATTCTCCCTGATCATGAAATACAGAATAATAATCAAAACCCTGAGGTTGTGATTTCAAATGCCACTTTCCTACCAGTCCGGTGTGATATCCAGCCTTCTGTAATTCTTTCGCAAAAGTAGGCAAGGAAACATCCAAGGTATCGTCTAATGTATATACCCCATTGCAATGACTATACCTTCCTGTCAATATAGCAGCACGACTCGGTGTAGATATAGAGTTTGTACAGAAACAATTATCCAAGACTGCCCCTTCATCAGCAAGCCGACGAATATTCTTAGTTTGGGCATATTCTGATAAAATACCACCATAAATACCCCAAGTTTGAGAAGTATGGTCGTCACTTAAAATAAATAATATATTCGGACGTTCATCTTTTGCTTCGCCAGCAGCCCGTAAGGCTAATGTACTACCAGCCAACACACCTGTCAGTAAATATTTCCAGTTCATCATATCTAACAGCTTTAACTTATCACAGCAAATTCTCACTCGAAAACATATAAGTTAATTAACTCATCCCAAGTAAGTTTATGTCCATCTTTCCACCACAAAGGTTGAGTCAAGTCACAAAAATCATGATTCTCTACCATTTGATTCATCAACAAATCATGAAGTTCATTCTTCTTTTCAGTTAACTCATCAGCCAGATTTACCAGTTCTCCCGGATCCTTCTGCAAATTGAACAACTGTTCGGTTATCTTACCTTCCACATTATAAATAATATACTTATAATCACCAGAAACTACAGCTCGCTGCTGATTGGAATAAGCAAGAAAAACCTGTTCACGTATCTGTTCCTGTTTTCCTTCTATAACCGGTTTCAACGACTTGCCAGTAACGGATACAGGTACGTCCAATCCCATCAAATCACACAAGGTAGGATAAATATCATACAAATAGCACAAAGCATCTGAACGTTTACCTGACGACAAACCATCCGGAGTGATAATAGCCATCGGTACTCCAACGCTATGCTCATACAGACTTTGTTTACCGATTAGTCCATTCTGCCCCATAGCCAGTCCATTATCTGATGCAAATACAATAATCGTATTATCCATATTTCCACTTTCTTCCAAAGCATCTACAACTCTTCCTATCTGTAAATCAACCTCACTTACCATTCCATAATATAAAGACAATTCTTTCTTCAACTGCTCAGGAGTACGGGGGACAGGTAACAATTGTTCATCCCGAATATTTAATTCTCCATTATCAAACGGATGCTCTGGCAGAAAATTATCTGGAACAGAAAGTTCCGCCGGACAATATTTCTTTCCATAATCAGGCAGAATATTTCGCGGATCATGAGGAGAAGTGAAAGAGACAAATGCCATAAACGGCTGATTATTATGTTCCGTAGTCTTCAGAAAATTTATGGCTGCATCAGCATACATTTTCGAAGAAAAGTTTTGCCCTACAAAAGGCGGCTCATCATATTTTCCAGTCGGGTCAAAATGATGTAAGCGAGGAGCACAATGTCCATTTTCTTCATAAGGATGCATTCCTCCGAAAAAGATATTATCTCCTTCGGTAAAGGAACGAGCAAACGAAGCATGATCTGAATGCCATTTCCCCGTAGCAAATGTCCGGTATCCATTGTTTTTCAAATGCTCAGGCAATGTGATTTGCGAAGCTGGTATCTTCATTCCATCACTCTGCACTTCGAACACTCCCCTTCCGGTAAGTAACATAGCACGACTAGGCATGGATAAAGCTCCACACAAAGCTCCATTGGTATAGGTTCTTGTAAACGCCATACCTTCATTAATCAGTCTATCGATATTCGGAGTATAGGTATCTCTGTTCCCCAATGCAGCAATGGCATCAGCCTGCATATCATCGACTAAAATAAACAACACATTTGGTTTTACAGCCTCTCTCTGGCATCCGCTTAACGCTACAGCAACCATGGAAGCAGAAATAAGTTTCTTAATATTCATCATAATATTTCTGTCTTTAATAAATGCCTATTTCATCTATAGCAGTTCAAAGTCATCTCCATCATCTAAAACAGGAAAACGTTTTCTGAAGCTATCCAATGGTTCACGGGCAAGCAATGCTCCTGCTACCTCTTCTTTACCGTCAGTGCACGCAACCAATATCTTACCATAAGGACTGATTATCATACTTCCACCATCGTACAGACATTGCGGATCATTTCCTACCCGATTCACTCCTATTACATAACACTGGTTTTCAAGTGCCCGAGCTTTCAGCAGTATATTCCATACTTCCCGGCGACTGGCAGGCCAGTTGGCTACATATATAACCGCATCATAATCATTCCGGCAACGCGACCATACAGGAAAGCGTAAATCGTAACATATTTGTAAAAGAAAGCGAAAACCTTTATAAGAAACAATCACTCTTTCATCTCCCAAAGTGTATTGCTTATCTTCACCCCCAAAACCAAACAAATGCCGCTTATCATAATGATACACCGTACCGTCAGGACATACAAAATAGAAACGGTTGTAAAATTTCCCTGCCTCTCTAACCGAAAGACTTCCGGCTATAGCACACTGACGCAAAGCAGCAATCCGGCACATCCATTGCAAAGTTTCTCCTCCTGCATCCTCGGCTATTTCCATCGGATTCATACTGAAGCCAGTAGAAAACATTTCTGGTAAAACAAATAAATCCGTATCACAATGCTTTTCTATCAGCTGTTCTACAGCCATACGGTTTACTTTCGCCTCCTCCCAAACTATATCTGTCTGTAAGACTGTCACCTTTATAAATGATGTTTGTTTATTCATTTCCATATCCGTTTCCATAAATTCAGTACGCCCAAAGGTAATAAAAGTAGCCTGATTTAGATGTTGTTTACAAAAACTTTGTTATTTTTGTAGCGAAATTGAGTTAATGTATCAACAAATGAACGTATTAGAACTAAGTGAACAGGAGATTATCAGACGTAACAGTCTGAATGAAATGAGAGCGATGGGCATCGATCCGTACCCTGCTGCCGAGTATGTAACCAATGCATTTTCGACTGATATAAAAGCCGAATTTAAGGATGACGAGGCAGAACCGCGCAAAGTATCTGTTGCAGGACGTATCATGTCACGCCGTGTTATGGGTAAGGCTTCTTTCGTTGAGTTACAAGACTCTAAAGGTCGTATTCAGATATACATTACCCGCGATGATATATGCCCTGATGAAAACAAGGATTTATACAATGTAGTATTCAAACGTCTGCTCGACCTGGGTGATTTTATCGGCATTGAAGGTTTCGTATTCCGTACTCAGATGGGTGAAATTTCTATCCATGCACAGAAACTGACTGTTTTGTCAAAATCTATCCGCCCGCTTCCTATCGTAAAATATAAAGATGGTGTAGCTTACGATAAATTCGATGATCCAGAACTCCGTTACCGCCAGCGCTACGTAGACCTAGTAGTAAACGATGGAGTAAAAGATATATTCCTGAAACGCAATAAGGTATATAACTCTATGCGTGAGTATTTCAATTCGAAAGGATACATCGAAGTTGAAACTCCTATCCTGCAATCTATCGCCGGAGGAGCTGCGGCACGTCCGTTCATTACTCACCATAATGCACTTGATATTCCTTTGTATATGCGTATTGCCAGCGAACTTTACCTGAAACGTCTGATCGTAGGTGGATTTGAAGGTGTATACGAAATCGGAAAGAACTTCCGTAATGAAGGTATGGACCGTACTCATAACCCAGAATTCACTTGTATGGAAATTTACGTAGCCTACAAGGATTACAACTGGATGATGAAGTTTACTGAAAATATGATCGAAAAGATCTGTATGGATGTAAACGGTACAACAGAAGTTAAGGTAGGTGATAACATAATCAACTTCAAGGCTCCGTTCAAGCGTGTTACCATGCTCGATTCAATCAAAGAATTTACAGGATACGACCTCACCGGAATGAATGAAGAACAGATCCGCGAAGTCTGCCAGAAACTGAACATGGAGATAGACGATACAATGGGAAAAGGCAAGCTGATAGACGAAATCTTCGGCGAATTCTGCGAAGGAAATTATATCCAGCCTACTTTCATCACTGATTATCCTATCGAAATGTCACCGCTGACTAAACGTCATCGCAACAATCCGGATCTGACAGAACGTTTCGAGTTGATGGTTAACGGAAAAGAACTTTGTAACGCATATTCAGAACTTAACGACCCGATCGACCAGCTTGAACGTTTCGAAGAGCAGATGCGTCTGAGCGAAAAGGGTGACGACGAGGCTATGATTATCGACAAAGACTTTGTTCGCGCACTGGAATACGGTATGCCTCCTACTTCTGGTATGGGAATCGGTATGGACCGTCTGGTCATGCTGATGACAGGACAAAGCACTATTCAGGAAGTATTGTTCTTCCCGCAGATGCGTCCGGAAAAGGTTATCCCGAAAGACGCTCCTGCTAAGTTCATGGAACTGGGTATTGCCGAAGAATGGGTTCCGGTGATTCAGAAAGCCGGTTACAACTTGGTTTCAGACATGAAAGATGTTAATCCGCAAAAATTACATCAGGACATCTGCGGAGTGAATAAAAAATATAAATTAGAATTGAAGAATCCTAGCGTCGACGAAGTAGCTGGCTGGATACAGAAAATAGGCTAAAATGAAACTCCCCGGGAAAATAGCAATCATGGGTGGAGGAAGCTGGGCAACGGCAATAGCCAAAATTATATTGTCCCAGGCCGACTCGATAAACTGGTATATGCGCCGCGACGACCGAATTGAAGAATTTCGGCGTCTGGGGCATAATCCGGCTTACCTGACTAGTGTGCGCTTCGACATGAGGTGCATCAACTTTTCATCAGATATAAATAAGGTAGTAAAGGAATCGGATACACTAATATTCGTAACTCCTTCGCCATATCTGAAAAGCCACCTTAAAAAGCTAAAGACAAAACTCAAGGATAAATTCATTGTGACGGCAATCAAGGGAATTGTTCCCGATGAAAACTTGATTGTGTCCGACTACTTTCATAAAATGTACGATGTTCCAGAAGAGAACATTGCTGTACTGGCTGGTCCATGTCATGCAGAAGAAGTGGCATTGGAACGCTTGTCTTATCTGACCGTCGGATGTAAAGACATTGAAAAAGCGAAGATGTTTGCCCGACAGCTTTCGGGACACTATATCAAGACATCGGTCAATACCGATGTAGCAGGTATAGAATATGCATCTGTTTTGAAGAATGTGTATGCCATAGCTGCCGGAATATGCAGCGGCCTGAAATACGGAGATAACTTTCAGGCAGTACTGGTTTCGAATGCTCTTCAGGAAATGAACCGTTTTCTCGATACAGTACATCCGGTAGACCGGTGTACAAACGATTCGGCTTACTTGGGCGACCTGTTGGTTACATCATATTCCAACTTCAGCCGTAACCGTGTATTCGGAACAATGATAGGAAAAGGATATTCGGTAAAAAGCGCACAGATAGAAATGGAAATGATAGCCGAAGGCTATTACGGAACCAAATGTATCAAGGAACTGAACAAGCATCTGCACGTCAATATGCCGATAGTAGACGCCGTTTACAACATTTTGTATGAACGGATTTCTCCAATGATTGAAATCAAATTACTGACTGATTCATTCAGATAATAAAGAAGAATATTTATGGAAAATATTAAACTTGAAATCAACAAGTCTTTAGGTTTTATTTCCAAAGACAAACTAGCTGCTTACGAACCTAAGGTAAGAGCATGTATGGAAACATTGGAAAAAGGTACAGGACTGGGAAACGACTTCCTGGGCTGGTTACATTTGCCTTCTTCCATTACTAAAGAACATCTGGACGACTTAAAAGCTACAGCACAGGTTCTGCGCGAAAACTGTGAAGTTGTAGTTGTTGCTGGTATCGGCGGAAGCTATCTGGGTGCCCGCGCCGTTATCGAAGCTATGTCCAACAGCTTCTTGTGGTTGCAAGAAAAGAAAGCAGGACAGCCTACTATCATCTTTGCCGGACACAACATTGGTGAAGATTACTTGTACGAGCTGACTTCTTTCCTGAAAGACAAGAAATTCGGTGTAATCAATATCTCTAAATCAGGTACTACTACTGAAACAGCTTTGGCTTTCCGCCTGCTGAAAAAACAATGCGAAGACCAGCGCGGCAAAGAAATGGCACGTAAGGTTATCGTTGCCGTAACTGATGCAAAGAAAGGTGCTGCTCGCGTAACTGCTGACAAAGAAGGCTACAAATCATTCATTATTCCTGATAATGTAGGTGGTCGTTTCTCTGTTCTGACTCCAGTAGGATTATTGCCTATCGCTGTAGCAGGTATCGATATCGACCAGTTGGTAGAAGGTGCGCGCAAGATGGAAGAAGTTTGTGCTAACCAGAATATGATGGAAAATCCTGCCGCTCTTTATGCAGCAACTCGTAACGAACTGTATCAGAACGGAAAGAAGATTGAAATTCTGGTAAACTTCCAGCCTAAGTTGCATTATTTCATGGAATGGTGGAAACAGCTTTACGGAGAATCTGAAGGTAAAGATCACAAAGGTATCTATCCTAGCTCTGTAGACTTCTCTACTGACCTGCACTCTATGGGACAATGGATTCAGGAAGGTGAACGTACCATCTATGAAACTGTGATTTCTGTTGAAACTCCTAACCACGAACTTCATGTACCTTCAGACGAAGAAAATCTGGACGGCTTGAACTTCCTGGCAGGAAAACGCGTAGATGAAGTCAATAAAATGGCAGAACTTGGAACTCAGCTGGCACACGTTGACGGTGGAGTACCTAACATGCGCGTAAGTGTTCCAAAACTGAACGAATACTATTTGGGACAATTGATTTATTTCTTCGAAAAAGCTTGCGGTATCAGCGGCTATCTGCTTGAAATTAATCCGTTCAACCAGCCAGGTGTAGAAGCTTACAAGAAAAACATGTTTGCTTTGTTGAATAAACCTGGATATGAAGAAGAAACTAAGGCTATTCAAGCTCGTTTAAAATAAAAATTAAACAATAAAAAATGAATAATGATAAGTGGAAAGCGGTAACCAGTATCAATACCGCTCTTCATTTATCATTATTCATTTTTTCATTATTTACACATATGTAGTTTATTCTTAAACTGAAAAAGATGTTCCAACAAGCCATAGAAAATTATCTCACAACCCATCATTTTGATAAACTGAACCTGAAAGCTGTACTGTTTGATATGGACGGTGTATTATTCGATTCCATGAAAAATCATGCAGCAGCCTGGCACGAAGCCATGAAGCAGTACGGTATGCATCTGAGTCCGGAAGAAGCATATATGCACGAAGGACGTACAGGGGCATCAACAATCAATATAGTAAGTACCCGACAGCGTCATAGAGAAGCAACCGAAGAGGAAATAAAAGAAATCTATCAGACTAAAAGCGATATTTTCAATTCCCTTCCTAAGGCCGAACGAATGCCGGGAGCACTCGAACTGCTCAATCAGATAAAGGAAGACAATTTGATTCCAGTGGTAGTAACAGGCTCAGGACAGAAATCATTGCTGGAACGCTTGAACAGAAATTTTCCAAATATTTTCAAAGGCGAGCTTATGGTAACAGCTTTCGATGTAAAATATGGAAAGCCAAATCCGGAACCTTATCTGATGGGACTTCAGAAAGCCGGTGTCAAAGCCAATGAAGCTATCGTTGTAGAAAATGCTCCTCTCGGAGTACGTGCTGGTGTAGCTGCTGGTATCTTTACAGTAGCTGTAAATACTGGTCCTCTGCCCGATAAAGTCTTACTGGACGAAGGAGCTAATTATCTTTTCCATTCTATGTCAGATTTCAGCAAGAATTGGAAAGATTTTTATCAAGCAATCAAATAAAATCGTATATTTGCAATTGAGCATTTACAAATGCTTATACTAACCCTAACAAATTCAATTGGATATTCGGGAAGGCTGCCTCGTGATGAAGCAGCCTTTTCTATTTTTACTATTGTCAGCTGGCAAATTAGTATCTGATATAGTCTCAGAAATATGGAAAATATATCTAATTTTGCGCATATTTACAGCAGCAAGTATTACATAAATTAATATGACAAGTTCATTAAAAGCAAAATATCACATTCTGGCTATTCTCACCGTAGCGGTATGGGGAACTACGTTCATATCTACAAAAATTCTGATAAACAACGGATTGTCACCTCAGGAAATATTTCTTCTCCGCTTCATTATTGCATATATCGGAATATGGTTCATCTCTCCTCGCAAGATTTTTTCAGACAGCATCAAAGACGAACTTACTATGTTTGCTGCCGGACTAACTGGAGGTACATTGTATTTCCTGACCGAAAATACTGCCTTAAAATTTACCCAGACTACTAATGTAGCCTTTATAATATGTGCTACTCCTCTGCTAACTACGGGACTATCACTCCTGACAGATAGAAATAATAAAGTCAGCCACAACTGGCTTCTGGGATCTATAGCAGCACTCATTGGCGTAGCTATACTTATATTCAATGGCAGCGTGATTCTGAAACTCTCCCCCATCGGAGACTTTCTGACACTGGCAGCTGCATTATCCTGGGCCTTTTATAGTCTTATAATCAATAAACTCTCGAAGAAATACCGCTCTATATTCATTACCCGCAAAATATTTTTCTACGGAACTTTAGGAATACTTCCGGCTTTCATCATCCATCCTTTTTCTTTTCCACTGGAGGGATTTCTCCGTCCTGAAGTATTCATCAACCTTCTATTCCTTAGTCTTCTAGCCTCACTGGTCTGCTTTGTTGTATGGAATATGGTATTGATGCATCTCGGTACGATAATGTCATCAAACTATTTATATCTCAATCCATTATTCACTACTTTAGCAGCCTTTGTTGTATTAAACGAGACGTTGACTATTTATGCCTTCATCGGTGTATTGCTGGTTATGCTGGGAGTATTTTTATCTACAAGGTACAAATAAAAGAGAAGCTTTTACAGATATTTCCAACAGAAATCTGTTTGTCACTTAATTGCGGAAAATAAATTCATTCAGAAAATTTCCTGAATTCCCCAAATGGACAATCCATTATAATTTAAGAAAAGATTGCTTTCTCTGACAGAAAGCAAGCGTCGTAAAAAAAGAAAAGATTCTGATAATCAGAATCTTTTCAAACTACATTAGTACACCCATGGGGAGTATTTTATTGAATTTACCCGGCATCAACAAATGATATAAGACATTGATTTTTAAATACTTATACAGTCTGTAATATCAAATAGTTCCATATACTGTCAAAAAGTGGGGGCCCTAAGTCCCCCCCCCGCATATTTCTTAAACTGCATACCATACATCTACTACAAAATAAAAGACATACATTATTTTTTAACACAGATGTACAGTTCAATTATTTTGCCAATATAGTAAATAATATCTAGTAATCTCTAGTTATATCACAATGGTAAAAGCGATTTTTTTATCCTTATTATTGTATGGTATAAATATCATAAGCAAAATATGTTAATATATGATAAAAAACAATTTTACAACTAGAGCTTTTATTAAAGAGTCAGGACTCGTAATGATACGTATCAGATGGAATTCTAAAAAGTCAGAAGTATCACTTTCTTTGGGATATAAAATCGAACCTGAAAAATGGGATAATTCAAAACAACTTGTTAAAGCAAATACAACAATTAAAGCAGGTAACAAAACAATTTATGCCAAAGAAATCAACGCTACCATTAGAAATACATTATCAATAGTAGCAGAAGCATTTGATGATTTCAATCGACAATCCATTGTACCTGATAAAGATAAGCTGAAAGAAAAATTGTCTGAAAGCCTAAATTGTAGTCATAAAAAGTCAAGTAGTGATGACAACAAAGATTGCTTATTTGACGAATCTTTCAATTTTTTTATCATGGAACGTCCCAAAGAAGGTAATTTCAGCAGTAATAGTACATATAAATATAAACTTGTACATAACCAGTTATTATCTTTTAGAGATGGAGTTACACTTTCTCAAATAGACCCCAATTTCATGAAAAAGTTCACTTATTGGTATGTAGATAATGGTTATTGTAATCGAACTATCAATAAACAAATTAAAATACTAAAATCGTGCTTAAGGTGGTTAGGACGTAACGGATACCCAATAAATAATCAAGCATTGGAATTTAAACCTAAACTGAAGGTTATACCCAAAACAGTTACCTTCCTTAAGTATAATGAGCTAATCCACTTCATGAATTATGCGTTTCCGGAAGAACAAAATTATCTTACTAAAGCCAGGGATATGTTTTGCTTTATGTGCTTCACTTCTTTAAGATATTCAGACTTGGCAGCGCTTAAACATTCACATATTATAGATGGTCAGATTGAAATGTTTTCTGAAAAGACTGATGGAAAACTTATCATTCCACTTATAGACCAGGCCAAACAGATAATTGAAAAATACTCTTGGCATAAAGGTGGAACAATATTTCCTGTTCCTTCAAATCAGAAGTTGAATGAATATCTAAAAGAAGCTGCTGAAATAGCAGGACTGGACCGTATTGTTTCTCAGTCATATTTTAAAGGTAATGAAAGGTATGATAAAACTGCATACTTTTACGAACAAATATCCTGTCACGATGCCAGAAGAACTTTCGTAGTATGTAGTCTGTCTTTAGGTATTCCAATGAATATAGTAATGAGAGCTACAGGACATAGTGATTACGAAAGTATGAAGCCCTACATAGAAGTACTGAATGAAACACAACGAATAGAAATGGAAAAGTGGAACAAGCAAAGTTATAAGTCGGAAGTTATTTCCATGATTGATAAACTTGATATCAGACAATTGGAGCAACTTTCTGAATATATAAAGGAGATATTATAGAATTGCTATCATTGATGGTATGACTGATTAAAACACTCAATCATACTTTTTTATATATTTTGTTTATAAAAAATACGTTACTAAATTTGCAATCAAATACTTATTTTTTTTAACAAAATTGCTGTCATGGAAAATTATTTTTTATCAAATATAAAAGAGAACAAAAAATATATTGATGGATTGAAAAAAATAGCAGAAGATATAAAACCGATGACTATTGAAGAGTATAACCAACAATACAAAAAAATATGTAGTAATAATAGTCTATCAGAGCTTTCCAAAACATTCTATCTATCAAGATTAAAACATATTTATTTTACTATCAATATTTTTATTCCATATTTGAGGACAACATTATATATTTTACGGAATAGGATGACAGATTTTTTTGAGGATTTTTTTACATTTGATTATAATATTATTCCTATTACATTTCCTGAATTGTATGAATTATTAATCCAACTACCCCAAAACGAGCGTAAGAACATTTTACAACAAATGAATCTTTCGATGAAGACCATAAGCGGTGTTGTTACTGCTATAAAAAATAAATCTAAATCTGATTTTATATTATATATGGAGTCAGAAACAAATAATTTATACGATGTATGTAAGGCATTGAATGTATATAAAATATTATACTCATATTATTCTTATTTAGAAAAAGGTAAAGTTACAACAGACGATGAGGATGAAACTGATACTTTGATAAAAGAATTTAATGAGTTTGTAAAAGAATTCCAAGCTGACAATGGTGAATCAGTTGAATCTATAATAAATAAACATGAACATTTAAAAAAATTTTATCAAGAAAGAATCGCTAATGGATCTTTTAAAGATAGATATAAACGTCATAAAATTAATTCCACTCTGGAAGAGTTTTCTACAATTGCGGAAACAACAAACTTATTCCCAATTATAATTGAAGACGAAGATTTAAGTACATTTAACAAGTCTATAGATTATTTTAACAACTTATTAAAGCCCCAATTTATTATTGAAGAAATACCTATCTATATTTTAAATGACTCAGAAATAGAAGATGAATTACTTGAAGAAAAAATTCGCCCAGATTATTATTTGCAATTTACCAAAAAATTATTTACATTATATTATACATATATCAACATATTGTTAGCACCTGAGAAATTATATAATATAGAAAAGTTTTTTATAAATAATGTAATATCCGGCAAAGAAGAAGAAGTAGTAGTAAAAGACATTATTGAATTTACTGATAGGTATAAAAGGATACAATATTTATATAATGATGAAATCAAGCATTATTCTAAAATTAATAACCTTGATTTTGTAATACCAGATGACTTCTTCTATAATAAAATGTACACTACAGAATCGAAAGTAGACGAGTGGCTTTTCTCTATTGAACTAAGACCTACCGACGATTATAATAAAAAGAAAGTACAAGCCCTCCAGACATTTATTAATACTATAGCAGAAAAGGGATACATTGAAGATAATTTTAATACCAAGGCTACCTTTCTTTATAGAATAACTGGCAGAAAATTACCCAATACTAAAGCGGAGATAATTAGATGGAAAGACGAAATGAAAAACTATAACTGCATTTGGCATCTCTTAAAAAATTTCGAGCATGACTTTCTAAATAAACAAAATGAAAACGTAAAGGATGGTTTATATAAAAAAGCTCAGGGATTTTTTGGGATTATTGGTGATGTTGGAAATTATTCTGATAGAGCAGAAAATATAAAAAGAACAATATTTCGTAGGTATTACGAACAATTTAAGGAAGATATGAAGTAAAGACCATACCAGATAATGGTTCTTACAAGGCTGTCCATAGGGCAGCTTTTTTTATGCCCTCTTCTCAACGCTATGAATATCGTTATGTTTTTCCATAGAATTCCATAGTTATATTATCAAATTCATAGAATCATAGTGCTTTTCCATAGAGTTTCATAGCCGTCAAATATTTGAAAATCAAGCTATTATCTTTGCAGCTGTTAAACCGAAACAGCAATCAAACTGATGCAGTTTCATAAAAATTTTTATATGGAAAGAAAAATAGAAATTAAAGACAAACCGCTCCTACAGGCCACCCTTGAAGATTTCTGGCAAGTGGGAATAGAAATGGGACTAGTGGTTCCTAATGTTGCGAATGAAAGCAACCCCAAATTGATATTGGGCATCAAAGCTCTTGCTCAGGAGCTCGGAATTTCTGTTTCCTCAATTAACCGCCTTATTTCCCAGGGCACCCTCGATTCTGCTATATATCAGAGTGGAAAGTTGGTTTGGTTCGATTTGAGGGAAGTTTTGAACCTGATGAAAAAAGACAGAAAGAAGTAGCCTATGAGAAGTTGCAGGAGACCGCCGCCTAGAAAAGGAGATTTCTTCAGAGGAAAATGTAGCTAAGATCTATGACATTTTGTAATAAGTATATTTAGCACACTGATTGATTTGTTTCAGTAAGGAAAGATAGAATTAACGGTTCGATTAACGAGCTAAAGTTTAACTATAAAATTATAAAAATTATGGATGAAAATTTTAATGCCGAACAGAAAGCGGCTTTAATACCTTCTGTATATGTTAATAACAACCAGCTTACATCAGAAAAAACAACTGATGAAAAAATAGCAGTAACAAATAAAAAAAGTAAAGATATGAAAGAAAAGAAAAAACTAGTAAGAGGACAAATTTACTCTTTGTCTGATTTAATGAATAATGGTTACAAGTTTGGAAAACTTAGTGGAAATAGAGCAATCAAAGCCAATGCCATAAAAACTAAAATAAAGTCGATAAAACAGAACGGTATCATTAGTCCAAGCTTAGTAGTATTAGCTAAGGAATGTTTGGATCAAAATCTGATGATTATCGACAATGATGGAAACATTATTAACAGGGAACATCCCGATATAGAAGATTTGCTTATCATAGTTGATGGAGGTCACAGAGATGATGCCATTAAAAAAATAAATCGAGGGAAACAACCTGGAGAAGAAGGTTTTGAGGAGAACTATTATTATTTGCCGCTGAGTGACAAGGCTTCAGTGAGTGCTTTATTACGGGAAGCAAATGTGGTTACTATTCCTTGGGCTGGCAGTGACTATCTGACAAACTTAATCATCAATAATCCTGAGGCATCGAAAAATCAAATGCTTAAGTGGGTCCACACTATGATTCAAAATTCGGGTGATACAGCAGCTTGGCAATGGGCACGGCTCAACAAGAAGGTTCCGACTAAAACTCTCCTTAAAAGGGCAACAGACGAGAATAAAGATAAGGCTGAAGAAGCCTACAATAAAATAGTTGATGACAAGAATTTTGAAAACGGAAAGAATTTGTATGATATTTTTAGGGAAACATTCTCAAAAGAAATTCTTGGATGTAAGTTTATGCCAGAGTGGGTTATTGAAACAATTGACAATCTTGTTAATGAGAATTACACGAAGGTTGATGCTATAAAACTGGTTAAAGAATTTGCAGGCTCTTTGGTTCGTGATAATGCAGATGAGCTGGAAAAAATCAAGAAAGGGTCTGACAGGGCTAAAGAGGTAAAAGCGTTGTTAACAGAATGGTTTGAAAGCTATCAATGCAATGATAAAACTGAATAAAGCACAGGGAGGCATGGGTATGATCCTATGCCTTCCACAGACCCCAAAAATCGATACAGCCGCCATTGCCAAACTTCAATGTCAGCTAAAGGTCTGTCAGGAGCCGATAACCATTTATGTTAATCTGGCAAGAGAGTTTCTTCACTGTAGGAAATGTACTATTGTAGATGACAACGGAGAAATAATTACGTTACTTGACCCTGACATCGATAAGAAGTTTGTGATTTCGGAGAGATATATAAACCTGTATTTCGCTTTGAAGAATGAAGGAATGCTTGATGAAGAATCTGTTTTCGTTGAGGTTATTCCTCTCTTTCAGGGAAGATGCAGATAGTATAAACCAGACCTTAGAGTGATGAAAGCCATTCTAAGGTCATAAAAAAATAACGATGAATTTTATACGTAATACAACCCAAAACTTAAAACAGTAAATTCAATCTATAGGAACCGTCGCAAGGATATTTGGCAACCTATGGTTTAAGGGTGAGATTTGCGTCTTGTTTTCTGATTCTAACATTTGAAAATCAACCCCAACCTTTCCAAGAACTCTCAGGTATTATGAACTGGGTCCTTAAAGGCAGGGAAAGACTGAGAATGAATGAAAAGTTTACAGATTCTCCGATGATGAATAAGGCACTAGATGAATACAGGATGATGGGAAAGAGAAAGAAGAAGAAAATCAATCTCTGGCTTCCGAAAAAATATAACTGATAATAGAAAAGGAGTCATCAATGAAACTTATCACTGGTGGCTCCTTTAATCATATTTCTCGACACTGTCCACAGTTACAAATCCAGCAATAAAGTATACTCCCTCCACCTATATGTTTTTATCTCACTAGCAACACTTATTTTGCCGAAACAACACATCATCTCATACAATAGAACAACGCTCGATTTTATTCAGTAATCTTGCTAATTGTTTCTTTTTTTCATTTCCATTACAAGAATTGCAACAAATAGAGTCAACCCATTTCAAGACAATACTCTTGTTTGTTACAACTGATCAAACTCAATTCTCGGTACAGCATCTGCACAAAATTATGTGATTCCAAGAAATACATACTAACGCTATAAATAGTTAACATCACGCATAACTTTAGGAGCAAACTTACACCTAGGATCAGGAAAGTCCCAATTATTTTCTCCATAAGACTTGATAATATCAACCCAACAACGATTTCTATATATTTTAAAGCAATCCTCATAAAATGAACAGTTATGACATGCACTTTGGGGATTAATATTATGTTGTTCTATATTCAGGAGTTCAAGTGCCTTAGGTGAATTCCAAACAGACAAAATATCATCTGCATTTAAATCACCAATAACAAAGTTCTGATTCCAATAAAGTTGTTCACATATAGTACATTTTCCATCAGGTAGTACAAATAAATGATGATTCAATGCAGAACACTTAGAACCTTCAAATGAAGAGCTACCTTTTTCTGCATAAAAATATCTTTTATTAAATTCTGAACGTGAAGTGATTATTTTAAATGAGGCCTTCTTTGCAATATTATCATCAATATATTGATACAACCTAATGAGATTATCTTTTGATGGTCTAATTGAAAGGAAATTTCTTTCACTATTATAGCATGAAAACATTACTGCTCTTATTTCCCACGCAGAAATATTTTCCCTTTCATTCAAAAATGAAAATAATTCACTTATATTCTTTTCACAAGCATTATCTTTTGTCAATACAGTTTCTATTCTATATTGTATCGAACTGTGTTTTTCAAATAATAATATACCATGTAAAAATTTTTTTAAATAGTCTTTGTCTACCCCCAACATATGTTTCGCTATCGAATAATTTATAGTATCCAAAGAAAACTGAATTTTCCCATTATAGCCAGTTTTAATAATTTTATCTATCAACTCTTCAGTCAAAGGCATTTTAGTGGAAATGACATCCGGACAAAAACCATTATCAATAAGTTCTTTAAGAATAATATCCCATTTAGGATAAAGAAATACTTCTCCTCCGATTAAAGATATATTATATACACCTATATCTTTAGCTTGATGAATTATTTCTAAAATTCTTTCTACAGAAAGAGGCTTTCCTATATTTCGTCGTTTATCTGCATAACAATAACAACAATTTGTCAAGCAACGATTTGTTAGCATAAATGTTAACGAATGGGGCGTAGCATGTCTTTGTGTTGCTAAATCCACCCATTTAAAGCTCGGCAATGGTATGTTTATACTTTCCAATGTTTCAGTTCGGTCAATTTTATCCTGAAATATAATAACATTTCTAGGAATTAGAATATTAATATCCCTGATTCTTATTTCTAATTGTTGTTTGTTCTCTATCCATGGTTTAAGAATTTCATTTGATTCATGCACAGAAATATTAAATTTCTCAGCTATAATACCAATTGCATTTTCAATAGAGCATCCATTAGTGAATAAAGACAAAATCCATGCATGCCATGGATGAATAAATGTATTAATTTCATCTGAATCATAACGTCTTATCCTTCTATTCGACAATAAATATCTATCGCCGTCTGGACGTATAATATAATCAGGATTAAAATAGAAAATTTTCACAAAATCAAAAAAAATAACGTCTTAACAAAAAGTCAAGACGCTTTAGAGGTTAAACTTCATTTAAATTACGCTCCAGTAACACATTGCATAACAGTGCAATCCAACTCAGACCTTACCGGCTTTTTCACAACTGTAACTTGAAAAAGTTCAGCTACAGTTAAATTCTGTGTAGTGTTTTTCTCTTCCATAATTTAAAATTTATTATATTACAAATATATATCATATAATTAATTCTAAAAAAAAATTAAGGTTAATATTTATAAATCTGAGCCAAAGTAAAAAAGTATTTCATAATCCTGACACAGGTTAAAAAAAACATGAATGAGCAGATACAATAACCTACCACTATGGTGAGTTTGAAAAGACTCCAATAAACCTTGACTTTCTAATAGATGAACTCACAATAAATAAATTATGGTTCTTCCTGAATTTTGAGTGATTCTATAAATTTCCCTAAAAAGAAGATGGCATATGAAATAATATACAATAATCACTTTATATGACATTATTATTATCATTTTCTGTATTTTCTCATATCCGAAGAAAATCCACAGGATTTACGTCTTCCTCTTCTTGGCCTTTATTCTTTAACATTGTTCTTTACAGTATCTTCCTCTAAGCCAAGTAGCTCCTTCGCCATTACTTATACTTTCAACACAATCACATCATCCAGGTTGGTAGTATACTGGTGAGAGATATATTCACTTTTCAGATGCCAGTTCTTTGAATATCCCTGGGTGGAAATACGTATGGTATCGTGACCGTTCTTTTTGTTTATTTCATCGATGGCGGCCATTAGTTTTTGCTGTTTTTTCCGGTCAATTTCATCAAACAGGTTCCCTTGGACTTCATTATCCCTGCATATATCCCATATTATGACTCCAGCCTTTTTATAGTAATACTTTCCGTCTCCTTTCCAATATCTTCTAAGAGCCTGGACTGCATAAGCTACAAGTTCCTGATGATTATTGGTAGCTACAGGGAAAATAATATCTGATGAAATATAATCCTCCGGCGCATCAGCCCTGAAGCGACTGGTATAAACAAAAACAGTCATATTCTTGCATGCGATATGACCTTCTCTCAGTTTACGAGAACATGAAGCGGCGAAATTTGCTACAGCTTCTTCGAGATCCTGTAGTTTATCCAGTCCTACCCCAGGAAAACTACGACTGGTACAGATTGATTTTTTATGAGGTAGTTCTTCTATGGAAATGCAACTTTCTCCCTGAAGTTCTTTCCAAGTTCTCAATCCTGTAACACTAAGCTCTCGCCTAACCCATGAAGATGATTTCTGTGTCAAATCCCAAGCAGTCTTTATTCCATGATATTCGAGCTTCTTTGTATTCTGGTGCCCTATTCCCCAAACATCACCCACATCAAAGAGTTTCAATGCTTTTTCCCTTTTCTCGTCTGTATCAATCAAGCATACACCTTCATACCCCTTGTATTTCTTGGCGTATTTACTGGCCATCTTTGCCAATGTCTTTGTTGGTGCTACTCCTAGGGAAACAGGTATTCCGGTTCCTTTACCAATCCTTCGGACAATTTCCTTACCATACTCCTGAAGATTATCCATCCCAGAGAAGTCAAGAAAAGCTTCATCAATACTATATTGTGTAAGCTTAGGAGTATATCGTGAAAGAAGTGACATCACACGCTTGCTCATGTCACCGTAAAGATTGTAGTTGGAAGAAAAGACTGCAACATTGTTCTTCTCCAGCATATCCTTCACCTGATAGAAAGGATCTCCCATCTTAAGCCCAAGAGCCTTAGCTTCATTGGAACGAGCTATCACACATCCATCATTATTGGAGAGTACCACTACTGGCTTTCCAATAAGATTTGGATGGAAGACACGTTCACAGGAACAATAAAAGTTATTGCAATCTACGAGGCCAAAGAGTTCCATGACTATTTCTTTAATCTGCGAATGATATTGGTTACTACCCCCCAAACCATGAAATCATTCTCTTCTGTTACCTTGATGGGCTTATATTCCGGATTATGAGGTATCAGCCAGGCACAATTATTCTCAGGGTCACGCTTGAACTGCTTTAATGTAAACTCACCGTCTACATAAGCTGCTATATAATCCCCGTCATTTGCTTCCAGTGATTTGTCAATGACAACGTAATCCCCATTATAAATACCGGCATCAATCATGGAATCGCCCTCAACCTTTGCATAGAATGTTGTTTCCTTATTATGAATCAGTTCCTTGTTCAGGTCTATAGATTCAGTCATATAATCCTGTGCTGGTGAAGGAAATCCAGCCCTTATTCCTTCGTTTGCATAAGGAAGAGCCAGAATAGTATCAGTATCGGCAGAATAGATATGTAGCTTTATTTCATTCATACCACAAATGTAGATAAAAAATAAACATTACATCAAAAATTATTTCCTAAATAAATACATAACCTACCTTACTCCTAACAGTTTCTCTTCCAATGCCTCAAGTTCGTTTTTAATATCCTCTAAAGTATCATCATAATCATCTTCTTCATCGTCAGCCATTTCCAACTCATAAGATAAAGCCATAAGACAAGGAATATCTACAGGTACCAACTTTAAAAGTTCTTTTTCTAGCTTAATGATGTCATTTTCATCCAAAAACTCCTTGAGTATGAACAGAAAAGAATTAATCACATCAGCAGGAGTATATTTTGAATAAATAGAAGAAAAGGACTGGGTTATTTTTTTCAGTAACTTAACCATTTCAGGCCGGAGTATAATATCCTTTAAATCCTCTCCCATCAAATCAAATCTATATACTATAACTCCACAATACAAACAAGACAATTCTGAATGCCAGTTTACTTTCTTTTTCAGATTATTTACAAGAAAAAGTTTTGTTGTAAAATCTACAGTTCTCATAACTATTATTTTTTAAATTAATATCTACTAATATTAACGATACAACTAGTATTTTATTTACTTTTCCTACAGTATTTTTTCTATAAAACTATTTTCTACTATCAATACTATTTGATTTTCTCTTCAATATTTCACAAATAAAGAGACAGTAAAGGACAGCAAAGGACAGTAGAGGACTACAAGAAAATATGGAGTATTATCTTTGTGAAATAAACAACAATCAATAAAATGGAATCAAGAATAGTAAAAAGGTATCTGGAAGACGGTACTATAATAGAATTTACAGAGCCCAAATTTACTGATAAAAATGTAGAAGTAAGCATCAACCATAATCCTTCTCATAAAATGTGGCTATCCCAGTTTAAAGGGTTTTATGCTGATATATCAGAAGAGGACCCTTTATACAGCAGCATTACATTAAAAAAAGAAGGCAAACTAAATTTCTATAATATGGACGGACACACTTTCTGGAATCTTGTAGAGAAAAAGCAATTCAAAGTTTCAGTAAAATTCTACTATAAAATCAGCTGGCAGGAGAAAAAGCATTTAGCTGATTTGAATAAAATATGAGGTATAGTATTTCATATAAATAATAAGATTAACACACAATAACAAATGAATAAATATTAAATAATAATCATAGATGCATATTTATTTAATTTTAGGCGGTTTTGCGAGGCTTGTTATCTTATTGATAAGAGAAAAGACCTTTAAGATATTTAATACATTGATTGTCAGCATTTTACAAGATATGATATCGTATATTTATACGAGATATAGAATTGTAAACGGCAGTTATAATATCGCAATAATATGCAATAACTATTTTCCTTCTACATTTATAATGTACATTTGTAAAAACAAAATCTACAACAATGATGATTAAACAATTCTTCGAAAACCTATCATATCGGATGTTTAAAGAAAATGACCTCTCCAATATAACATGGACTTTATGTATTACCTGTCCATTATTTCGTGATTATTTCATTCATTTCTTTTTCCCAGGAATGGATATAGAAAAAAGTATAATACTTGACAGGGAAATATCAAAGGATGGATCCAGAGTTAATTTCATTATACATAATAAGGATGAAACATACAATAAGTTCAATAATAAAAGCCATAACCTCACAACATTTATTCGGTAATGAATATTTTGTTATCCTTCTTGAAGGAAACAGAGAGTTTATAGACTATAAAATAACTATATGTTTAATTTATAATAATAAAATCTTATGACAAAAGAAGAAATGCCTAAATTAATGAATGACTCATCAGATAAAGATGGTCATGCAGAAACTGTTATGGACTATGTTATATCGTGGTGCTTAAGAAGAGCACAATCAATATGCAAAACAGAGAAACCTATATTGTATTCTAAATGTCGATTTATGCTTTCCAAATTACTCGATTTAGATATTTTAAACTTTGAATCTGTTGAATTTAAAAGAGTCGAAGTCTGGAAACAATGGGAAAAAATAGACTTATTTGTAGAAGTTGATGCATTGATAAATAATATTGAAAAACGATATGCAATCCTTATCGAAGATAAATTTTATTCTAAACTGCATTATACAAAAGACATAGATGGTAAATACAGAAACCAGTTAGAAGTATATAAAAAGAAGTTTGAAAATTATTACAAAGAACAAAATGAAGTGAGAGAACTTAAATATGCATTAATTACATGTATAGAAAGAGAGGATACAAAATTCCAGCAATATAATATAGCAAATCAGTTTGGATTTAATGTATTTTCATTCTATGAGCTGCTTGAGGATGAAATACGAACCGAAAGTGAAATCTTTAATGAATTTTGGTTTCGTTGGAGTTAAAATGCTTGCTATAAATATAGGAACTTTTATTGTTGCATTATTAAAATATTATATTTACGAGATCAAATTTGGTAAAGAATCTGAATTTTTCTAAAGGCTATATAACACTTATTATTTAAACGGTTGGAATCTACTCCAACCGTTCTTTTTTCATAAGCGAATCTTTCTTAGCCTCCAATATATCATTCATAGCCAAGTAAAATGTAGTTCTCACAGTATTAAAGTTTTTTAAAAGATCAACACTTTCTTTTATCCGGTAATGAGGTTCAACAGCCTTCCCCTCACGAGGTTCACCCTTGAAAGTAGTTTTAGGTTTTCCATACCCAAGAGAGAAATAAGTATCATGGGCGGTACGGAAGGTAAGTGGGGTAGTTCCAAAATCACCTGTTGTTTCTTCACCCACAAGAACAGCACTTCCGGATTCTTTCAGTATGCTAGCTAAATGTTCGGCAGCTGAACAGGTATTTTGACCTATCATTACATACAGCCTACCTTTGAATGAGTCCTCGGTTGGTGTTATTAGAGTCTCTGCTTGATAAGACTGTTTCAACAATAGGGCGGCTATCTTCTCCATATTCCTGACCAGCCCACCAGGGTTATTCAGCAGACTCAGGATAATACATGGATAATTCATGACCTTATTGTATTTAAGTATGAATTCCTCTGTTTCTTCATCTGTAAATCCTGATAATGACAAGAGGGTTAAGTATTCTTTCTTACCTTTAGGTGAATTCATAATACTTTTAGTCTCTGCATTCCTGATATCTTTGTTATGCTTGGATATATACTGCATTCCGTCACTGTTCAATTCTACCCTAACATTAAAAACTGAATCACCCCTGCAAAGACATAGGTTCCTTACAGTATCGATATAACTTGAAAATACATAATCCTCTGTATGAACATATCTCCCCTTTTCAGTGGAACCTGTAACGTAATTCTTCATACTATCTCTCCATGACACTACATCTATACCATCTACAGACAATATCCTATCTCCTTTCTTTAATGTATATTCAGTCAGGTTGGCTGAAACATATAAAGAATCACACCTCCATTCAGCATCCGCTAGGGTAGAATATTTATTATATAT